>Ga0209236_1002332_pt1 | contig 11616 bp, 13 predicted proteins | sample GraSoi013_1_40cm_FD_185819 | JGI IMG/M metagenome (GOLD analysis project Ga0209236, IMG submission 185819) | Grasslands soil microbial communities from the Angelo Coastal Reserve, California, USA - Sample 09_27_2013_1_40cm (SPAdes) (version 2) | ecosystem: Environmental > Terrestrial > Soil >... | reverse complement strand
GTTCGACGTGACGTCCGGAAATGTCGTCGGACCGCCGGCCCGGAAGCCCGTTCGGTCGTATCCCGTTGCCATCGAGGACGGGAAGGTCGTCGTCGAGTTCCCTTGAGCGCAACCCGGGGCTAATCGAGCTCGGCGGGCGCCATCGGGGAACCGCGAACGTTCAGAATCATGTCCCTCGCCTTCTCCTTCGAGGGATACACGCAGAAGGTCATCTGAGTCGCCCACTTCACATTGATCTTGCGCACGATGGCGCTCAACCCCTCGAAGTCTTGCTCGGTGAAATGCACGATGCCGAGATTGAGGTCGAATTCGTACTTCGTCGGCTGGCCCCGGTGAAACTGCAGCGGAATCGGTCCGTAGAGTTTGTAATCGAACTTCTCGAGTTCGTCGACGACCTCTCGTAGGACGTCCTCGCGGGCAAACGGCTCCATCGGGTCGAAAGGCGCGGCGGGGCTGGAGGCCATGGCTCGGTCACGAAGAGGCTGCAGATAAACATACGGCGGGCCGATGAATTGGTTCGGCGAAAGTTGCAACCGGACGATTCGGCCTCCAAGGACGAGCCCTTGGCGTACCGCCAGCTCCCTCGTCGGGCCGACGATTTGCCCACTCCTACGTCCCGTCTCCACCGATACGGGCGTAACCTTGGAACGAAAGGAACAGATGGCAGCTGCGAGAGGAGTCGAAGCTGCTTCCATCCACGAGGCTCCGGTCGTTCTTGATCTCGACAGTCTCGAACGTCTGGGAGAGCCTCGCGATGGAATATTGCACTTGGCCGACATGCCGGTAGGCGACGTCGAAAGATACTACCGCGATCCCGTCGGTTTCGCCGGTGTTGACCAGAACGAAGGTGAATCGGTACACCTGTAGGTAGGGAGGACTCTCGGTACAGGACGGCTCGTACTTCGTGTCGGTGAGAGCGATCTGCGGGTCCGCCTTGTCATAGCCGATCAGGGAAATCACAGGGTGCCCCCATGAGGCGGTGCATTCGTCGAGCTCCCGGAAAGGAATCGCTCCCACGACAGCCGCGCTCTTCGTTACCTGAGAACTCCAAGGGACGAAATAGTCGTGCGGAGCCTCGACGGCGTCCGGAATAATCCGCACATACGCAAACCCGTCGGCGTTGCCCGTATTTGATAGGGTCAGCGTGACGTTGAAGGCGCGAAAGTAGTACACTCCGTCCGAATCGAAAGGGTCATCGGTCGGGGCGCTGCGACAAGGAGGAGACTCGTACGTCGTCCCCGTCAGCGTAATCCGGGGCTGCGGGACGCCGCTTGGCGCCACGTCGAGCCTAACTCCGATGGCGAGTCCAATGATGAGCCCTGCGACGAGAGGGAGGACGACGAGGCGAACCCAGGTTCTGGATCGGGCCGCCCGCATCGGCGCCGCGATGGGCGACGGAAACGTCTGTTCTTGCATGCCCCTCATATGTGATGGACGAGGCAGAGATAAGGAGGTTTTGGCCCAGCGGGCGCAGGCGGCGTCGGGATTCTCCACCGAGCGTTGGCCGCGAAGGGGGCGGGACCTCGCGCAACCGTGAAATCCGGAATCTCGTGGGATTCGCGCAAGACTTATTTGGCTGCAAAACGGTTGTTCCCTGGATGGAGAGGAAGGGCAAGGATCGCGATCATTCGAGGTTGCGAACCACGCTGGTGTGGTTTGCCGTTGGCCTCACCATCGGCGTGCTTGTTGCGGTTTCGCTCACGCTTGCCTCGCAGCCGCGAATCACCGTCGAGAACCTGAGTGTCACCTATCTCAACAGCTGTTCCTTCGCCGTGAGCTTCGACTTGTGGAAACGCGACAATGACGAACTCGGCGTGGTGTACCAGATTTTCGTGAATGATGTGGCGATGCTGAGTCCTCCCGGGGAGCGACTCATGGAGGCGAAAGGGTTTTGGCCGGTCCATCGCACCGTGTCGGCATCACCGTGGTGTTCGGCGGATGCTGTAGTCTCGGCTCGGATCCTTGAGACCTACCCGTACGTCGACTAGCGAGAATGCCGCGCCTGGCAGGAGCCTGTCGTCGAAGTCCCAAGAACAGCGAAGACCTCTCGGAGAGTGACCGCTCGAGCCGGGGTTCCATCAGAAGATTGGCGCGGCCGGAGTTGGAGCGGCTGCCACCCCCAAACCGCGTCCACCGAACTAGGCTCGGCCGAACCGCGCACACCCGCAATTCAAACCGCGGGCGAGGACGAAATGAGAGATCCGGCCCCTTCTCCGGAGTACGATGGCTCTTCGTCCGGCGTCTTGTCTTGCGCGTTCTCTTCTTGCCGCGACAATAAAGGCAACTCGCCTCGCACTCGCGGCGGGTCGAATCGATATACGAACTACATGTCCCACGCGTCGCCTTGCTCTGCTACCTCGACCTCTGCCTGTGGGTATCGCCCGCGGACTCGTTCCGTGCGGACGAGATGACGACGGATCGCCGCTACGCCGAATAGGAGGAAGACCAAGCCGAGCGCCGGGATGGTCAACGGGTTCCCTTCGAGCGGACCGAGGAAGCCAAACGAGTTCGGGGCGCCTGGGGTCCCGCCTCCTTGCGGGCCGATCACGATCACCGAGCGGGCGATGAAGTCCGAGAGCCCGCCCACATCGCGAACCTCCAAGCGAGTGGAATGGATGCCGGTTGCCGAAAAGGCGTGGCTCGCGCTCAACGTCGCCGACCAAGCGGTGTCCCACACGCCATCCTCCTCCCAGTCCCAGCGGGCCTGGAGGACGCCGTTCGAAGAAGTCGAAGCGGAGGCATCGAACGTCACCATCGCGTCGACCTGGGGCGACGACGGGGCGAAGGCGAACTGGGCCACGGGACCGCCCGGCGGCGGGGGTGGAGCGGATGCGGTGACGACGACCGATTTCGATTTCGTCGCCGTATGAGCCGCGGAATCGGACGCCGTCACTTGGACGGTGTACGTGCTCGCACTCGCGTAGGCGTGCGTCGCGGCACTCCCAGCCGCGGTCGTTCCATCGCCGAAGTTCCAGGAGTAGGTGTAGGGAGCGGTGCCATCCACGGTCGTCGCGGTGAATGTGACGACTTGTCCAACGATCGGACTCGACGGCGCGAAGGTGAAGTCGACGGAGAAGGAAGGCGGAGGTGGCGGCGCGGGGGCGAGCTGGATGGCCTGCGCGACGACGGGGCTCGTCGAGGCAAGGTAGTTGGCGGTCGCGGCGAACTGCGCCCGAATGTATTCCGTGTGATCTACGATGCCATGGAACACCATCGTGCCGGAGAACGCGCCGTCCGCGTCCGTCGGGGGGAATTGCCCGATCTGAGACTCAACCGACCAGGTGACCTGATCCCACGACCACTCCAAGGCGACGGCCTGGTTCGGGATCCCGGCGCCGTTCCCGGTAAGGCGTCCGGAGACCGTGACGGACGTCTCGGCCTGCGAGGGATTCGGGCTCGTCGTGAGGGTGAGGGATGTCGCCACAGGGCCCGGCGGCGGTTCCGCGAGCACGACGACGGGCTTTGACTTCACGGCCGACGCACCGGCGGAATCCGTCGTCGTCACTCCCACCGTGTAGGTGTTCGGCGTCGTGTACACGCGGGTCGCCGGATTTCCGTTCCCAGTGGCCCCGTCGCCGAAATTCCACGCGAACGTGTATGGTCCGGTGCCGGAGTTCGGCGTCGCGGTGAACGTGACGGTCTGCGTGACCGCCGGCTGCGCGGGCGCGTAGGAGAAGTCGACGGACAGGGGCGGGGGCGGTCCACCGGCGTTGAAGAACTCGAGGGGAGACGGCGCGTTCACGTCGCCCTGTCCGAGACTGCCTCCGCCCCAGACGTCCTCCAGGAGCTTCGCAAGGGAATAGTGACTGTACGAGGCCGTCGACTTGTACGCGAGCTTCGTCGCGGGACCGCTGAAGGCCATGTAGATGTACGGAGGACTCGTGTACGCCTCGTCGAACATCAGGATGAGCGCCGCCTTCTTGCCGGCCATCGCCGTGAGCAAGCCGGGCACCCAGCTCTGGATCCACGCGTCGCCCGACGACACGGAGTTGTCGTGCATGTTGTGGCCGTCGTTCGGGGTGAACCAGATGAAGCTCGTGCCCGCGTTCAACGCCGTGACGACGTCCGCCGGGCCGCCGGAGTGGAGGTTCGCGCATCGCGTGGGATTGCCCGTGATCGTCGTGTAGGACAGGAACGGGAAGTGATCCTCGCCTCGGTCCGGGTTGATGGAACAGCCGGAGCCGCTGCCTTCCGCGATCGCGGTCCACGTGTGGCCGGAGGTCTCGATCAGGTCCACCAACGTCGGATGATTGAGATTCGGATGGTTCCCGTCGCCGCCGACGCCGAACGTGCTCGCGCCCATGATGGCGATGTAGTTCGGCTGCGACGGATTCGTGATGCTCGACCAGCCTTGGGAGAACGAATATTGGTCGGCGAGCTGCGTCATGTATGTGGCGGGACCGTAGACCTCGTTCAGGTTCTTGTTCTCCATGAGGACGACGACGAGCTGATCGAAGTTGTTCGTTGCCTCGGAGGAAACGGGCCCTGAGCTCAACCGATTACCGGGAGCACTGAATGGAACAATCCCTGAGACGAGGAGACCCGCGAGTACCAGAAGGACGGATGCCGAAAGGGCAACGAACAAACGACAAGACCGTGAATCCAATGACCTTCCCCGGGGGCAGGGGCTGATGTCGGGCGGCGTCGATGATGGTATCCTCCAAACTGTTCACCGGCGATAACCGGAAGAGATAATACCTCATCGTCGAGAATTCCGCGGGAACCCTATTAGCCGGCCCGCGCAACCCGCGCGTCCTGCTCGTACGTAGCACGATGCCAACGAGGCTTCGCGCTGACAGGAGAGAGTTCCTCGGGAAGAAACCGATGCCCGTAGTCAATCTTGGGTGGAATCGATCGGGTCTCCGAAAGTCCTTCCAAGCTGCCGCTCCACACGAAAATAGTTGAGGGTTCGTCCGGGCACGGGCTCCAGACTCGTGGGAATGTGGGACAGGGGGAACGATCGTGTTCCATCGCGGGTCGGATCGATGAATCCCGAGGCTCCGAAGTGAGGACGGGCGCCGTCACGCGATCCCTAATGAACTTGAGGCGCATCTTGGAATCGCCATGGTCGTGATCAGCGTTTCTCTGCCCGCGAAAGGCCTCGCAGCATTCGACGCCATCGCGTGTTACGAAATGGCATGCTCCCGCCGGGAAGTCGGCCTGTTGGCAAGCAAACCCGGCAAACTTATCAGGAGATATGCCAGTGGAAAGTTTCTACCGTTGGGCTTTGAAACCGTACTTACGGCCGGTTCCCGGCACGGGGGAAGAGGCGCCGGACGGTGTGCGCAGGAGCTACATTCGTCGCGAACGTTATGACTACCGTGCAGACTTCTCCGGTGGATTGTGGCGGCTCGAAACCTCGGGTGCTGCGCACAGGCCCGCACCCGCCCTAGCATGCGGAGATCACGGAGTAACGAGGCGTCCGCGGAAGCCTATATTCCCGCCAACGATTCCCGCGCCCATGCGGTTCGGGAAGCAGGTCGTCCTCGTCACGGGCGGGTCATCGGGCATTGGACTAGCGACTGCACAGGCGTTCCTCACCGAAGGCGCGAAGGTGGCGATCTCGGCACGGAACCTTCCTCGTCTCCGGGCGGCGAGCCGGAGCCTGCGAACCTTCGGCGATGTACTGCCGATTCGCGGCGATGTGTCGAAGGCGACGGACGCCCGACGGTTCGCCCTTGAAACGGAACGAAGGCTCGGGCCGATCGATGTGCTCGTGAACAACGCGGGCATCTGGATTGAGAAGGACCTTGCAGCCTTCACGGAGGCGGAATACGACCGGGTCATGGACATCAACTTGAAGGGCGCTTTCCTTTGCATGAAGTATGTGCTCCCCGGGATGGTGAAGCGACGACGTGGGGTCATCGTGAACGTCGCGTCGGATTCGGCGTTCCTGGGTGCCCCGGGTTCCGCCATTTACGGCGCGTCGAAAGCCGGGCTCCTGTTGATGACGAAGTGCGTGGCCCTCGAACATGCGCGGGATGGCATCCGGGTCAACGCGATCTGTCCGGGAGAAGTCCGTACCCCGATGATGGAGGCGGACGCCCGCCGGTTGGGTGTCCGCTTCGGCGAATACTATCGCCGACTCGCCGCTCGAATCCCGATGGGGCGCGCCGCCGATCCGGATGAAATCGCGCGGTCCATCCTGTTCCTCGCGAGCGACGAATCATCCTTCATGACCGGCGCGGCCCTCTCCGCTGACGGCGGGTCGACCGCCCGATAGGCGGCTCCCGTTCCCCCGGTCCGCTCGACCGGAATCGCGAGCTCAACCTCGAGGTGCGAAGCGCGCAACCAGGCATCTCTGAGCCACTTCGAGGCGGGCCCTAACATGCAGGACTCCCCTCCGGGGCGGGACGCCTTACTTCGCGCGCGCGGCAGCCGCCTTCGCTGCGAGCGCCGCGAACTCCTCGCGGCCGAACGCCGTCCCCGAGAGACCCCAACCGCCCTCTGCAGCCTCGGTCAATATCACCCAGGTGCGACTCGCCTGTGACGGGTCTCCGGAGACCTTGGTCACGATCTCGGTGATCTCTTTGACGAGTTGCTTCTGGCCTTCGCGGGTCAACGCCGCGGGAGGCGTGATGACCTGGACACGCACCGTGCGGGCGGAGTCGGTTGCGGCGGTGTGAACCGCATGCGGATCCATTCGGTGGATGAAGGCAGCGGTGTTGTTCAGGTGGAAGGGCCCAGGGGTTGTCACGCCCTCCGCGCGGAGAACGGCCATCGTCAGCTCCTTGCCAAGCAGACTGTTGGTCCCGGCCGGAAAGAGGTCTGCCGGCGCGTATACGTCAATCATGGGCATAATGAGGACCAAGTGAGGGCTGGATTTATCGCTTTGCAATGAGAGCGAGTGCACGCAGCGGGGTGCCGACTGACACTCGTCCAGCTATCGGCCGAGTTGCGGTCAGCCCTTCTCGGCCGTTTCGAGCGCCGCGATCAAAGGACCAAATCCGGGATACCCATCGTATCTCGCGCCACCAATGAAGAACGTCGGCGTCCCGTTGACACCGCTCTTGACGCCACCCATGAAGTCTTCTCGAACCCTCCCCAGATGGACATGCTGAGCAACCTCCTGCTCGAGCCTCTTCACATCCAGTTTGAGTTTTCTCGCGTAGTTGGCGAAGAATCCATGGTCGCTGAGGGACGCTTGATTCTCGTAGAGAAAATCATGCAGCTCCCAGAACTTCCCTTGGACGGCGGCGGCCTCGGCGGTTTCCGCGGCCCATTCCGCCTGCGGGTGGGAGGTGGAAATGGGGAAGTTTCGGAAAACGAACCGGAGCTTCGTCCCGAGTTCCTTCTGGACCTTCTTCACGATCGGGTAGGCCGCCCCGCAGTAGGGACACTGGTAGTCCCCGTACTCGACGAGCACCATTCGAGCATTGGACGGCCCTTCACTGTGGTCCCGTTCTCCGACAGGCAGGGTCAGTTTGGGCGGTTGGTAATTCTGCGTCGTGATGATCACTCCCTTCGGTCGGGTGATTGGAGATTCTCGAGTGCGGAAAGGATTCCGTCAGCTCCCGGATTCACACCGTCCGGTGAGAGGTAGCTCCACCGGATGATCCCCTTCGGATCAATCACGAAGAGCGCCCGCGCGGATTCGCCGTTGCGTTCGGTGAAGACCCCGTACGTTCGGGAGATGGCCCCCTTGGGGTCGAAGTCGGAGAGAAGGGGGAAGTTCAGGTTGCGATCCTTTGAAAACGCCAGATGACTCCAGACTCCGTCCACGGAGACTCCGAGGAGTTCCGCGTCGAACTTCCGGAATTCGGACATCAGCTGCGCATAGAGTCCCAGTTGGTCGCTGCAGACGGGGCTCCAATCCGCGGGATAGAAGCAGAGCACCACAGGCCGACCGAGAAAATCTCGGAGAGAGACATGCTGATCCGGCGTCGTCTTGAGGGTGAAGTTCGGCGCCTTCGTGCCAGACTTCAGAGGCGAGACTTTTTGGTTTGTCGTCTTGAGTTCTTTCATCTTACCATTTGACCTTCATCGCGGACCATGAAGGACTGGTCAGCCTTGTCATTGGCGCGCCTCGTTACGGCTTCGGCGACGTATAGGGTTTTGGTCGGACCGACCTCAGGACCCGTGTTGGGATGCTCCCGGCGGGATTCGAACCCGCGTCTGAGGCTCGAAAGGCCCCGATCCTTGACCGGACTAGACTACGGGAGCGGGATGCCGGGTTAGTCTCGGGGTCCATAAATGCTTTTGGAAACGAGACTCACTCGAGACGCGAAACCGGAAACTTCTTGGATGCAACCACCTTCGGCGGCCGGGAATGCGCCGCAAGAAGCCGACGATCACGGAATTGTCGTTCTTCGTGTGCGGGTTCCTCGTCATCGTCGTCGGTTGGATGGCGGACCTGCTCGGCGTGTTCGAGCTCGGCACAGTCACGGGCGGTCACGACGCGGGCACCCTTCAACTGCGAATCTTCCTCACGATGTTCGGCGTGGCTTTTGCGACGATCGGCGTCGCGTACGATAATTTCCCGGAGATCCTGAGCGACGGCGAGATGGCGAAGCGGTACCTGGTCTCGTTCCTCTTCCTGGCGGACGGCTCCCTCCATCTGTACGCGCTCAACGATCATTTGGGAGAGGCGTTTCCCGCGGCGTTCTTCGGTGTGTTTTCGGGCCTCCAGCTCGCGGCCGCGTTCCTCATCCCGTACACCCATAGCGATCTGAATCTGGCTTGGCTCGGGATCACCGCGTTCCTGATCGCGGCATACGTCGTCACGCGGACCGTCTCCGTGTGGCCCATCGGATACGTCGAAGATCTCGACGCGCTCGGCGTCATCTCGAAAGTCGTCGAAGTGTTGACCGTGTTCATGCTCCTCTCTCTCATGCAATCGGAGCGCGTCGCTCGTCGTAGGACCGCCACGCTCGCGGCTGTGTCGACCCGCTGATTCGTTTCAGACCTCGCCCGCGACTTCCTTGGCGAGGACGGTGTATTCCTGCTCCTTCATGGCCGCGGGATTCGCCGAAATCAAAAGGTACGAGTCATTAATCACGATTTTCTCATTGACCTTCTGGAGGAATCGCATCACGGACGGGAAGCCGTTCTGAGAGATCAGATACTCGAGCCCCTCGAGCAGGACCGCGGCGTTCCCGCCATCCGATGCGAACTCGGAAATCGCGGATGCGATGTCGACGAGGGCGGTGGGCTCGGCAATCGCCATGTCTTTTCCTTTCTGACCGGGGGACTTCGAAAGCCAAATGAACCCCGCGGTCTCGAGGCCATAGCGCGTCCGTGCGTCGTCCGGGTGGATCCGGGTGATGCACAGGCCGCGCGCCTCGCTTCGGAGGAGATCGACAAACAACTCGAACACGCGTTCCGCTTTCGGCTCCCGCACGAGGTACGCGCCCCGCCGGCGGAGGTCCTTCCTCGCCGTCATTTCGCCGCCTCCGACGACCGGGATGCCCTCCTCGTCGATGAGACGGGCCTCCATTGCTTCGACCTCGCGGTACAAAACCGCCATCTTCGATTTCGCGAAGACCATAAGCTCCGTGGATGAGTAGCCGCGGGTCATGAGGCCGGCAATCTCGCGCCACGCGGACTTCAGGCCTTCTTCGAAGCCTTTCAGAAAGGCCTTGCGGCTCTGGTCGTCGCCCATCCCGATGGCCAGGCTAAGGCCGCGTCGAGCGTATAGAGGTTTCGCGGCTCAGCCGATGTACCCGAGGTCCTCGCGTTTGTCCGGCGTCTCCGGCGCGGCCTCGATGTCCTTCAGCTTCGACGTGATCTGGTCGATCTGCTTCGCCTTCGCCTCCAATTCGTTGAAGGAAATCTCGATCCCGAGGTACTTCGTCAGCACTTCGAGGACGGCCTGCGCGGACTTCGGGTCGACGAAGTATCCGGACGTCTCGCCCATGAGGCAGACCGCGTTCATGTCGTACAGCCGGCCGAGACCCAACAGCAGGCCGCTCGCCCCGACGATTCCGGCCCCGGGTTCGCCCCGCGAGAACACGACGCCGTACTTCTCCATCTCCTTCACGAGCTCCAGGCCCGTCGCGGCCCCGAGGACCCGCGGCTTCGTCACCATTCGGCCCATGCCATACCCACCGAGGGTGAAGACGCGGCGCACGCCGAGCTGCTTCAACTCCTTGAGGATGAAATCGCTGAGCTCGTACTGCCCTTCCGGCGTGAGGCCCTGATAGTCGCCCGTAAGGAGCACGAGGTCCGTCCCGTTGTTCCGCTTGACGTAGTGCATCTCGTTGTTCACGAGCTTGACCTGGCCGTCGTCCTGGACGAGGACCTGCGGCGGGAAGTACTTCGAGAAGATCTCCGCGAACTTGACGCCCTTCAGCTCGTCCTTCAGGTGCTCGGCCGCGAGCTTGCCAACGTTCCCGATGCCGGGCAGCCCTTCGATGAAGATCGGGTCTTCGAGCTTCGGATGGTCGAGGTACCGGATCACGATGTTGTCCATGGTGTCTCATCTCTCCAATTCATGGGCCCGCTTAAGTTTGCGCCTGTACGCGCCGTAGCGGTCCTCCGGGGAGTATCGGGGCGGCATCGGATTTCCGGCGGCGTGGCCGCACGCCGGGCACACGTCCTTCAGGGTGTACCGACCGCAGGCCCCGCACTTCTTCAGGACGGATCGCATCGCTTCAATCCTTCCGATGGAACTTCGCCTCGCCGCCTTTCGCGGTCAGCGCCTTGATGACGCGATTCGCCGCCTTCTCGATCTCTTCTTCCGCGGTCTTGTAGTCCGGCGCGCGCACGACGATCCGATAGCGCGGCGCCCCGATGTACTGCACTTTGACCGTGATGCCGTCGTTCTCCTGGACGGCCTTCGTGAGCGCCTCGCGGATGTGCACGGCGCCGTCGGGGCAGAAGTCCATCGCCTCGACGTAGCCATCGATCGTGACGTGCGGCGGGACGATGTTCTCCCGGGCGACCTCGACGAACGTCGTCACCCAGGGTCCCTTGAAGCCTTCGTCCTCAAGGGCGTGCTCGTCCATCACGCTCTCTTCGAACGCGCGGTACAGCGAGCCGAACGAGTCGAGGATGGCGTACCCGAACTCTTCCCAGCACTGCTCAACCGGCTTGCCGAGGCGCGTCGCGACGATGCCCAGGAGGTTCTCCGCCTTCTGCTCGTTCTTCCACTCCTGGATCTTCTCGCGGCGCTGGTGTTCGTTGACCGCCTTCAGCGAGAGGTCGATGTGGCCTTTGTCCGGGTCGACCTTCAGGACCTTGCAGACGACCTTCTGGCCCTCGCGCACGTAGTCCCGGATGTACTTGATCCAGCCCGAGCTGACCTCGGCGATGTGGATGAAGCCTTCCTTGCTCTCGTACTCGTCCAGGGTGACGAACGCCCCGAAGTTCTTCACGTTCGTCACGGTGCAGACGACGAGTTCGCCCTCGTCGGGCCACTCGTACGCCTGGCGGGCCGTCTTCGCCTCGGCCATTACTCGAGGACCCCCAGGATCTCGCCTCGGACCGCGGCCTTCCCGCCCGTCGGCTTCGCGACCGTGGCGCCGCAGACTTGGCACAGCACCGTGCTGGCGGCGCGGTCGAAGACGATCTGCTCGTTGCCGCAATCCTCGCACTTGACCCGGAGGAACCGGCTCGTGGGCTTCGGGATCACTTGTGCACCTCCACGAGCTCGAACTTCTTCGCGCGGATGCCGGG
>Ga0209236_1002331_pt1 | contig 11617 bp, 8 predicted proteins | sample GraSoi013_1_40cm_FD_185819 | JGI IMG/M metagenome (GOLD analysis project Ga0209236, IMG submission 185819) | Grasslands soil microbial communities from the Angelo Coastal Reserve, California, USA - Sample 09_27_2013_1_40cm (SPAdes) (version 2) | ecosystem: Environmental > Terrestrial > Soil >... | reverse complement strand
GGTGCCATCGTCGAGGCGGTGCACGGTATCAAGCGGCATGGTCTTATCGGCGCGCAGAAAAAGCGCCGGTTCATCCATGTCATTCCAGAAGCCCGCCGCCCCCATGCTTACGAAGTCTTTGTACAGTCCGCCCCACCAGTCCCGCGCGCGCGTCAAAGTAAAATCCGGAAACACACTTTCGCCCGGCCAAACCGTACCGACATAAACCGATCCATCGGGATTCTTTACAAACATATCGTTCTTCATTCCCGAGTCGTAAGGCGCATAGCCATGATTGGGATCTTTCTTGATGTGAAGATCGGTGATCAGAATCGCGTGCATGCCTTGCGCGCGAAAATCGGAGATCATTTTCTCAAATGTTGGGAAATACTCCCGGTTGATCGTAAACGGTGCGTTGCCCTGCTGATAATCGATGTCGAAATAGATGGCATCCGCGGGTATTTTTTTCTCGCGGAGTGTTTTGACGATCTCACGCGCGCGCGATTCCGGATAGTACGAATAGCGGCATTGCTGGTAGCCGAGGGTCCAAAGCGGCGGCAGTGGAGAGCGTCCCGTCATGGCCGTGTATTCTTCGAGGATTTTTTTCGGATCAGGTCCGGCAATGAAGTAGTAGTTCAGCTCTCCGCCTTCGGCGCCGAACGAAAAGTAATCCGGCGATTCTTTGCCAAAATCAAAAACGCTTCGATAGGCGTTGTCGAAGAAAACGCCGTAAGCCATGCCTTTGCGCAGCCCGATAAAAAAGGGAATTGTCTTATATAAGGGATCGGTCGACTCCTGCCAGCCGAATTCATCGGTGTTCCAGTTTGTGAAAGAGCGGTTGCGGCGGTTCATCGGGCCGGCTTTGTCGCCCAGGCCGTAATAATTTTCATCCGCGGGCATCTTTTTCCAGATATGCACGCGCTTGCCGTTCCAGGCCATGGGCAAGTCTGGCTCATCGGCGAGATAAACTGTTCCGGCCGCGTCGGAAAACTGGATCAGCAGGGGAGCTTTCTGCACGGCGGCAATCACATTCCCCGAAATAATTCGAATTTCTTTCTGGTTCTCTTCGATTTTAACCGGGGGCGGTTCCGGCGATTCGATCACTGCCCAGGAAAAATCCTTGGGAAAATTCCCATCCGGCGCCACGCGCACCCGATAAATCCCGTTGCAAAAAACGGTGATACGCACTCTTGCGGTGCCGGCGGTTAACTCAACTCCATCTTTCAGTTTTTCGACGCGCTGAACTTTGCCAAGGTGTTGCCAGCCCTGCCCAACCGCGATTCCGCACCAGAGAGCGGAGCCAAGCAGTCCAATTCCGATGCGTCGAGCAAACCCTGTCATGTCCATCCTCCCGGGATGCGAAGTAAAGCGAAGAACGATCAGGTGTGCTTCTTACTGGGGCAGAAACAATCCGCCAACGCTTCGCCGTATCAAGCCGCGAGCCACTGTTCGAAAAACGCGCACGCTTTGGCACCTTCCATACGGCGTCTCACCGCATCCATTACGCGGCACCGCACCGCTCCGTCACGTTCATAGAAACCAAGCCAATAGGGAAGATGCAGTTCACAGCGCACCGGAGTGATCTCGATATGGGCGTCGCGCAGTTTGAAAAATCCTTGCTGGAAAATGACGCGCAAGACTTTGTCGCGCAAAAGTTCCGCCGCGCGCTCTTCGGTCAGAGCCGCTTGCAACCGGTTGTGGCCATCGAACGCCAGCAATTCCCGTTCAACCGGGATGCGGGGAAATTCGAACAAGTCGAGCGAGCCATCCACGGCATCGATGGCGAAGAGGCGTGCCGGTGCGCCCGCGCACTTCACGCGGTACAAAAAATACGGAACGTAGGCATCGGCGATTCGCCGCAACGGACCGCTGCGCACCCGCCAATAAAGCGCGGAAACCCCCGCGCCGGAAAATGCCCGCACGGCCTCTTCCTGAGTCACGTTGGGCTTCAGAGCGCGGATGGCGCTGGTACTCATCGAATCAGTTCTCCGCCCTCTGCTAACGGAAGTAAATCCAAAGGCCCACAACGGTGGCCAGCAACAGCAAGCTGAAAACAACGTTGATGGCATGCTCCGTAGGTGTCTCGTGCGCGGGCTTGCGCTGGGGAATGCCGACGGCGACGGTTTCCATTTTATCATCCACGGTCGCGAAGGTCAGTCCAGCGAGGCGCTTGCGGTCTGGAGCCGGCGTCATTAGGCTGACCCCGACCAGCACCACGGCACAGACTATGAACATAAAAATTGCGTAGTGCAGGAAATTCATATCGATAAGCCAGCGGGCAGCCGGAGATGAATAGTGGCTGCCGCTGGCACGATCGGCAAGTTCCATGACGAACCGCGTGGCGCCCATGACGAATCCTGTAAGAAGTGAGGCGATGGCGCCCGATCCATTAAGCCGGGGCCACAGGATTCCCAGGATAAAACAAGCAGAGATCGGCGGGCTGATATAGGCTTGGACGCTTTGCAGGTAGATGTAGAGCTGGTTGCTGATGTAGCCAATGAAAGGAACCCACAGCAAGCCCAGCAGCACCATGATGCCGGTCGCAATTCGTCCGAAATTTACGAGCTGTTTCTCGGAAGCTTGCGGACGAAGCTTCTTATAAAAATCGAGAGTGACGAGCGTGGAAGCCGAATTGAAAACAGAACTCATCGCGCCCATGACCGCCGCCAGTAATGCCGCCATGACGAGGCCGACAAGTCCGACCGGAAGGAGATTGAGGACAAGCGTTGGATAGGCAAAATCAGGAGTTTTCAGTTGGTCACGGAAGAGTGCAAAGGCAATGATGCCCGGCAGAACCAGCATGAACACGGGCAGGATCTTCAGGAAGCCGGCAAAAATCGCACCCGCTTTCGCGTGTCCCTCATCCCGCGCGGAGAGCACGCGCTGCACAATCACCTGGTCGGTACACCAGTACCAGATGCCAAGGATTGGCGCGCCAAAAAAAATGCCTGTCCACGGGAAGTTGGAATCCGAGGCAGGTTTCATCATGTGGAAGTAGTCGGGCGGCACCATGGTGCGAAGATGTTCCAGGCCGCCGACGCGTCCTAGTCCAATGATCGTTAGGGCGACCGCGCCTGTGATGAGGATCAGCGTCTGCACGGTGTCTGTATAAATCACCGCCGCCAATCCGCCCGCGACAGTGTAGATGCCGGTGGCAATGACCAGAACCACTGCCGTCTTCCACAGCGACCAACCCGCCACGCGCTCCAGGACGACGCTGGCGGCATAGAGTTGCACGGATATTTTGGTAAAGATGTAAGCGATGATCGAAATCGCGGCGAGATAAACGGCGCATTGACGGTTGAAACGCCGTTCCAGGAATTCTGGCATGGTGAAGACGTTGCTGCGCAGGTAGAAGGGCACGAACACCCAGCCCAGGATCAGCAGGATAAGGCACGCCAGCCACTCAAAATGGCCGACCGCCAGCCCTGACGAAGCGCCGGTTCCAGAGAGGCCGATGAAGTGCTCCGTGGAGATATTCGATACGAACAAGGATGCGCCGATGAAAAACCAACCAATATCGCGGCCGGCGAGGAAATAATCCTCCGAAGTGCGTTCCTTCCTTGCAAAATACATGCCGATTCCGAAGACGATCGCGAAATAAACTCCAATGATTACAAGATCGAGGGTTGCAAGTGCTCGGTGGGGTACCGCGACAGCAGATGCGAACAGCATCCATGCCTCCTTGGCGCCGCGGTCGTCGAACCGGCCCCGGCGTACCGCCTCAAAGGAACTTCAACCTCTTTCGCGAATTGGCCCTGGCTGTTCTTGCCAAAACGTGACAGCTCTCTCCCGCCAGCCTGCCCCTGGAGAGAGCCCCTCGAAAATTGGTGACTGCGAAGTCTATACCAGGCTCCTTGCAGGCTCAATGCCCGTTTAGCGCTTGCGGCCGGAGACGGCTCGAGTCATTCCGGCAGCGGATCTTCAGACACAACGTATAATCGGTGAGCTGCAGACTGGGCGATTCCGAGAGTGTTGCTTGCCCGCGAATCCATATGCCGATTGTTTCGTTGCAAGAAGTCTCGAAAGACTACCTAACGGATGGCCAGCCATTGCATGCGCTCAGCGGCCTTTCGCTTAACGTGGAGCGCGGCGAGTTTGTGGCATTGGTAGGGAGGAGCGGCTGCGGAAAATCCACACTGCTCAATCTAGCCGGGGCCATGGATTTTCCTACGTCGGGTAGGATCCTTCTGGACGGAATTTCGACCTCTTCCCTGAATGACAGTGGCCTCACTCAGCTGCGGCGCGAGCGCGTCGGTTTCATTTTTCAATCGTTTCAACTGCTTCACACGCTGACGGTTTTCGAAAACGTCGAACTGCCGCTGCTCCTCGCCGGAAAGCACAACCCACGCGAAGCCGCCCGAGATCGGCTGGCCTGGGTCGAACTCGAAGGCCTCGGCGATCGCTTTCCGCACCAACTCTCCGGCGGCCAGATGCAGCGCGTCGCCATTGCACGCGCGCTCATCCATTCACCAAGCATCCTTCTGGCTGACGAGCCCACCGGCAATCTTGACACCACGACAGGCAACTTGATTCTCGAATTGCTCCGGCGCCTCACGTGGGAGCAAGACACCGCAACCATTGTGGCGACCCATAGTCTCGAAGCCGCATCGCTCGCGAACACCGTGGTGAGGTTGCGCGACGGCAAGATTGAAGAAATCACCCGGCGCTGAAATGCCACTTCTTTTGCTCTTTTACCGATTGATGGTGCGTCCGCTGTTCCGTGAACCGGTGCGGATGTCGCTGACGATCCTGGCCATCGGGCTGGGGGTCGCGGTTGTTTTGGCGATCGATCTTGCTGGCGGCGCCGCCACCGGCTCGTTCCGCAGTTCGATGGAAACGCTCGCTGGCGATAACGATTTGGAAGTCCGGGCATCAGGAGGAGTCCCAGAGAGCGTCGTTGGAACGTTAGCCACGCTCCCGTATTTGATTCGAGTTTCGCCGCGTATCGAGGACTACGCGGTGATCGCTGAGACCAAGAAATCGCTTCCGCTCATTGGCCTGGACCTTGTAGCGGAAGGCAGCGCTTACGCCCAAAGGGATTCCGAGAAAACTGGAGCGCCTCAGATTGAAGGCGGTTCGGAGAATGTTTTGGAACATCTAGGAGACGCGGACAGCATCTGGGTGGGCTCAAGCGCCGGATACAAGACGGACGACCATGTCGAACTGCTCATCAACGATCGAGTCCGCAACTATACAGTGCGGGGCGTCTATCCCGATTCGAACGGCAACGAGTCCGCCATTGTGATGGACCTCGCGGCAGCCCAACAGGCGCTGGCGCGTTACGGTCGCGTTGATCGCATTCTCCTGAAAGTACCGGAGACTCCCAGCCTGGAAGACTGGCAGCAGCGCTTACGAGGGATGCTTCCTGCCGGAGTGGAAGTTCGCCCGCAAGGCACCGGCACGAACGAAAACCGCCGCATGCTGGCAGCTTTCCGCTGGAACTTGCGCCTCCTGAGCTACATTTCCCTGGTTGTCGGCGCTTTCCTTATTTACAACACGATTTCCGTCTCCGTCGTTCGCCGCCGTCCAGAGATCGGAATCGTGCGCGGGCTCGGCGCGAGCCGTGCTGTCATCCTCTCCGCATTCGTCGGCGAAGCTGCCTCTCTTGGGCTTGCGGGCGCGCTCATCGGGCTTCCCCTTGGCCGCTTCATGGCCACCGGCGCGGTTCGATTGATGGCCGCCACGGTGGAATCGCTCTACGTCAGCGGCCGGCCAGGAATCATCGAGCTGAGTGTCTCCTCCGTTTTTCTCGCGCTGGCGATTGGTATCGGAGTCGCGGTCGCATCTGCCTATTCGCCCGCGCGTGAGGCCTCCGAGGTTTCGCCCGTCGAAGCAATGGCGCGGGGACGCCGGGAATATAACGCGCGAGTGCACAAAGGCCGCGATTTGTGGCTGGCGCTTGTGCTCGGTTTAGCGGCCGCGGCTGCCTCCCGTGCTCCCGCCGTAGCAGGCAAGCCGTTGCTGGGCTATCTCGGCGCGATCTTGCTCGTAGCAGCCTCGGCGTTGGCAATGCCCGCATTCGTCCATGCTCTCGCTTCATTTTCCTCGAAACTTCTCGGCAAACTTTTCGGGGTGGAAGCCTTGCTTGCTTCGCGCAGCCTGGCGGCCTCCTTGCGCCGAACTTCCGTTCTCGTTGGCGCACTCTCGACAGCCATCGCCATGATGACCGCGGTCGGCATCATGGTCGGAAGTTTCCGCCAAAGCGTTGTGCTCTGGATGAGCGACCAGTTGCCCGCCGATCTCTATCTCCGGCCCGCCGGATCTCCTGCCGCGGACCGCCATCCAACAATTTCTCTAGGTTTAGCCGAAGAAATTGCCAAGCTTCCCGGCGTTGTGGCGGTCGAGCGTCTGCGTGCCTATGAAATCCGTTATCAAGGAATGCCAGCCACACTCGCTTCCGCCGACCTAAATGTCCTGGATGTCATTCGCTGGTATCCGCATTCCGAGTTCTTATCCGGTCGCGCGCAACAACAAGTTCTTCCGGAGCTGCGCCATTCGAATACCGTCGTGGTGAGTGAACCGTTCAGCTATAAACACCATGTGAAAGCGGGAGATTTCATCACGCTTTCTCTGAGCGGAACACAGGCATCTTTCCGCGTCGCCGACGTTTATTACGACTACTCCAGCGAGCGCGGCAGCATCCTGATGGATCGCCACACCATGTTGCGATACTTGCCCGATCCCGCTCCCTCCAATCTTGCGATTTATGTTTCTCCAAATGCACAACTGGAGACGGTTCGAGCTGCAATCGAAAAAGCCACCGCCGGCCACCGGATCCTGCTGTTTTCGAATCGTGACTTGCGCGCCCAAGCTATCCGCATTTTTGACCGCACCTTCGCCATCACCTATGCCTTGGAAGCCGTTGCCGTCATCGTGGCGGTTATGGGCATTGCCGGGGCGCTTCTAGCTCTGGTGATTGACCGCCGCCGCGAGCTTGGCCTCCTTCGCTTCCGTGGCGCGGCCGCCGGGCAAGTTCGCAAGCTGATTCTCGTGGAAGCAGGCTTGCTTGGACTTCTGGCCAATCTTGCGGGCATGGCCCTGGGATTTGCCCTGTCGCTCATCCTCATCTTTGTAATCAACAAGCAGTCGTTCGGCTGGACGATACGGTTTCACTGGCCGGTGGAAATTCTTCTTGGCGCATTGACGGTCGTGTATGTGGCTACCGTGCTTGCGGGGCTCTACCCAGCACAGGTCGCGGTGCGCCTGAATCCGCTTGAGGTCGTCCATGAGGAGTAGGCTCGCGTGCATAGCCGCCGCGCTGCTTCTCCTCCCGCCTCTTGCGGCGCAATATCGCACCGCTTCGCCGGGATACCGCTACGAATTTCCGCGCGACTATTTCAATCATCCGGCCTTTCAGACCGAGTGGTGGTACTACACCGGAAATCTGAAATCGGCCGAGGGCCGCCGCTTCGGATTCGAATTGACCTTCTTCCGCCAGGCCGTCAGCCGCGATCCCGCGAAGGCTGGCGCCTGGGAAGTTCAGGATCTCTATCTAGCGCATCTCGCATTGAGCGATCTCGATGGCGGTAAGTTTTATCACGCGGAACGCACCAATCGATCCGGTCCGGGCATCGCCGCGGTGAAAGAATCCCTCGCCCGCATCTGGAACGGCAATTGGCAGATTCAATGGCACGGCAGCGACCAGGAGTTGAATGCCATCGATCAGCGCTTTCAACTGCACTTTACCCTTCATGCGGAAAAGCCTCCTGTCATTCACGGTGAATATGGCGTCAGCCAAAAAGCGGAGGGGCCGGGCCGCGCCTCGCACTACATCTCTCTAACGCGCCTGGCGACCTCCGGGGCAATCGACCTCGGTAACGAGAAATTTGAAGTACGCGGCACGAGTTGGATGGACCATGAATTCTTCACGCACCAACTCGAATCCGGCCAAGCTGGCTGGGATTGGTTGAGCCTCCAACTCGCTGACCACACAGAGGTGATGCTCTTTCACATTCGCCGCAAGGATGGTTCGATTGATCTCTACTCAGCCGGTACCTACGTGGATGCCAACGGAAAGACGTCGCACTTGCGCTCAAGTGATTTCAGTCTGGAAGCTGTTGGAGATAAATGGACGAGCCCTCTGACTGGCGCTGCGTATCCCATTCACTGGAAGATAGCGATTCCGAAACTTGCCATCGAGCTCGATGCGAAAACTCCGCTCGCATCCCAAGAGCTGGCCGGCAACACAAAACTTGTCCCCAACTATTGGGAAGGCGCGATAGTTCTCACCGGTCAGCGCTACGCGCAACCGCTCAACGGCGTAGGCTATCTGGAAATGACCGGCTACGATCGGCCCCTGCGGCTCGCGCCGTGACAAAAGTACTCAACTACCCTCTTAACATTACTTAGATTCAAGGAATTATGTTGGCTCCCTGGGCTAGATTCGAACTAGCAACCCTTCGGTTAACAGCCGAAACGGCCAAAAATCTAAGTGCCCTATCTGGTGTCGCTTACAAGAATTCGGGAGCCATTTTTCCTGCTTTAGCTGCACCCAATCCTGCACCCAAACTACCGTCACTCTTCCCTAGGAAAGTTCATGCGGCGCAGGAGGTCCTGGAAGCGCGGGTCGGGGCGCAAGTCATCGAACTGAGGTTCGGTTTTCAGCCATACCATCCACTCGGCGCGCTCCTGGTAGCCAGTTTCCAAGCAGCGAAGGGCCTGCTCTTTCTTGCCCAGGGCAGCGTAGACCCGGCCCACAAGATACGGCGTCACATATCGGTGCTTTGAACGTTCCTTCAACTGCTCCAAGATCTTCTGCGCCTCGTTCTCGCACCCAGCTGCCGCATAAGCCTCACCGAGAAAGGCGACGCCAACCGTCGCCCCCTGTGAAAGTTCAAGGCCCTTTCGCAGTTCGGCGATGGCCGGCTCGTACATGCGGTTGTTGAGATAGGTAAGCCCAAGCCCCCAGTGGCCCTGCGGAGAGTTGGGATCGAGCTCGATTGCCTTCTCGAACTGCTCGGTAGCATGATCGTAGCGGCGTGTGCGGTTATAGACAACTCCCAAGCCGAAACGGAAAACGCTGGAGCACGGATCCAGTCGAATGGCCCGTTTGAGCTCGGTGCAGCCTTCCTCGTAACGCCCCATCGTAGCCAGACACCACCCGAAATTATGGTGCGCTATTGCATAGCGCGGGCTCAGTTCAAGGGAGCGTTCAAATTCCCTTTCAGCAGCTAGGAAATCGTAGTCATAGTGCACGGTGGCGAAGGCCAGTGAGGCGTGGGCTTCCGCCAGGCCAGGGTCCAATTGGAGCGCTTGCAGCGCCAGCCGCTTGGCTTTGCCACAACCCTCGTTCGGAGGAACAAGACTCCACAAGGCAAGTATGGAGAGGCAATCGGCCAATCCTGCGTAGGCGGCGGCATAGGCTGGATCCTTCGCGATCGCCTGCTCGAAGTACTGGATCGCTTTTCCGAGTTCTGCGGGGCGCCTGAACCAATGATAACGACCTTTGAGATAGGCTTCGTATGCTTCAGGATCGACGCAGTGCACTTGCGCCAGGTGTGCCTGCTCCTGCGGTGTGACTTTGACCTGGACTTGCCGTGCAACGGCTTGGGCCACCTCCGACTGTAGCGCCAGGACATCGCGCAGGTCCCGATCGTAGCTCTCGGCCCACAGATGCGTGTCTGTTGACGCCTGCACTAGTTGCGCGCTTACCCGAGCGAAGGACGGTTCCTTCCACGACGGCATCAACGTTCAGCTCCCGGGCAATCTGTGGCAGAGTCTTATCTGACTTCTTGTAATGCATCACGGACGTGCGGGAAATCACGCGCAACGCGCCGATCTTAGCGAGAGTGTTGATGAGAGCTTCGGTTAGGCCTTCGGCGAAGTATTCCTGCTCGGGGTCTCCCGATAGGTTGTCGAGGGGCAAGACGGCGACCGATTCGATCTGCCTGACATTGATGCTCGCGATGAAGCGATAGCCGTGACGGGCAAGGGTTTCGATGTAGCGCGGTTTCTCGGCCGAGTCACTCAGAGTCACGCGTAGCCGCTTAATGGCGTTGTTAATCCCATGGTCAAAATCAACAAAGGTGTCGGAAGGCCAGATCTTCTTGCGCAGTTCCTCTCGCGTCACGACCTGTCCAGGTCGCTCTAAAAGAATCTTTAGAATCTGAAACGGTTGTTCCTGCAACTGAACGCGGATGCCCTGCTTGCGAAGCTCTCCTCCGCGTACGTCTAGCTCGTATTCACCGAACTGCACGGCTCCCCCACTGGATGGATAGGTCTTCCATGAAGGACAGCACCGCTGCGGAATTAGCTAGCTACCATCCTATCAGGGATACCTGACTTTGGTTAGCTGTCCGCAGGATATCCACTGGAGACTCACATGAGAGTCGGCCGGGATTGACGTTCTGCTGGCGTTGACGCACAGATAGCAGCATCGTTTGGCCTGCTATGCCGAGCGCGGATTTGCAAGTCTGTGGGAACGAAAATGCGCCGGAGCTTCACGCTCGCAATAGAAAGAGGGAGGACACCATGCCGAGGAATCGCCTAATTCTGATTCTGCTGTTTGTTTTGGGCACAGGTTGCGCAGCTGGTGCTGCAGAGGACGCTGTGGTGATGACTGAACAAGGACAAGTCGTGGGGACTGTGGCACCTACGCTTCGCAAGTTCCTCGGTATTCCGTACGCGGCCCCTCCGGTAGGAGACCTTCGTTGGACACCGCCCAAAGCTCATGCTCCCTGGGACAGGCCGTTTGACGCTACCCAGTTCCGCAACCATTGCCCGCAGGTCGCATCCGTTTTTGGTGTAGCAAGCGTGAGTGAGGACTGTCTCTTCTTAAACATCTTCACGCCCAACGACGAGACTACTGAGGAGAACGGCCCACATGGCTCTCCCGTAATGGTATGGATCCACGGCGGCGCTTTGACTGTCGGCGAAAGCGATGACTACATTCCGACGAAGCTCGTGCAGCAAGGTCACGTAATTGTCGTTACCATGAATTATCGTCTTGGCGCTTTGGGGTTCCTGGCCCACCCTGCATTGAGTGCGGAGTCTCCCGACCACATCTCGGTAACTACGGCATCATGGACCAGCAGTTCGCGCTGACGTGGGTGCAGCGGAACATCGCGGCATTCGGCGGAGACCCACAAAACGTGACTATATTCGGTCAGTCAGCCGGCGGGCTCAGTGTCTTTTCACACTTAGCGTCTCCAGCGGCCGCAGGATTGTTCCGTCGGGCAATCGTCCAGAGCGGAGCGTACGGGCTTAGCTTGCTCACATTGGCGGATGAGGAATCGCATGGCGTGGCCTTTGCCATCAGCGTTGGATGCAAGGACCAGAGTGCACGGTGTTTGCGCTCGAAATCTGTCAAAAAGATCCTAGGGAACTGGGGTCTCTTCGACAGCAATGCCAACGTGGACGGAAAGCTGCTTCCCCAGTCGCTAGATACAGCCTTCGCCACCGGGCAGTTCAACCATGTGCCGCTGATGCAAGGAACGAATCATGACGAATGAAGGTTTTTCGTGGATCCGATAACCGCTGAGGACTATCCATTGGTCGTCCAGGATATGGTCGGACCGGATGCAGCACCGCTGGTTCTGGCCGAATACCCGCTCGATAGCTTCGACAGCCCTGCCTTGGCGGTGGGGGCTCTGGGTACCGACTCAATTTTCGCTTGCCCTGCCCGCGCAGCTGACCG
>Ga0209236_1002329_pt1 | contig 11622 bp, 13 predicted proteins | sample GraSoi013_1_40cm_FD_185819 | JGI IMG/M metagenome (GOLD analysis project Ga0209236, IMG submission 185819) | Grasslands soil microbial communities from the Angelo Coastal Reserve, California, USA - Sample 09_27_2013_1_40cm (SPAdes) (version 2) | ecosystem: Environmental > Terrestrial > Soil >... | reverse complement strand
CCTCCAAGTTCCTGGGTAGCAGAACCCCCAGCCAACCTGATCGTCCGCGAACGGGTGGTCGCCCGACGGACACTTCAGATTGGCTCCGACCTGAGCTACGCTTGGCACGGGGTGAGTGTTCGTGCCTGGCTGGCACGCGACAACGGCCACCGCGAGAAGCGCGATGGCGATGGTCGGTCTCTTCGCGGTCCTCGCCACAGGCGACTAATTGTGAGTGACCGGGTAGGGCAAACGTTCCCCGCGTTGTGTGAACGAATCCAAACGTATCTCGCTGTGGTATTTCAGTAGGAAGAGGGGGTTTGCCAATGGCGATGCGCAAAAGACCTGACAACGCACCCGAGGAGATGCTCGAAGCGAACCGCCGTCAGCTGGCGCAGCTGGCGACCGCTTGCGGCGAGGAGGCCGGCCTCCACCGGCCGCTGGCCGAAATCGTCGGCGGCGTGATCACCTCGATCTCGGAGGACACCGACCTCGCACAGGCCATGTCCGACCGCGAAACGACCGACATCCTCGTCCACCTTCTGGACGAGAACCGCGAGCAGGTCGAGCGGGCCTTGGAACGGGTTCGGGAGGGCGCTTACGGGATCTGCGAGGGCTGCGGCCACCGCATCCCGGCGGCACGGCTGAAGTTCCAACCTTCGGCGACTCGCTGCGTAGAGTGCCAGTCGCGCTGGGACCGCCTCAACGGCCGAACCGCCTAGATCACCTCCCCGCTCGCGGGGAGGTCGGCCCGCAGGGCCGGGTGGGGATGCCTGCTAAACCCGCTTAGGTCTCCGAAGGAATGTGCCGGCTAGCAAGGCCAAGCCACCGACGACCATGGCGCTGCCAATCCAGAACCATTTGACGTCGCCGGTCATGACGCTGCCCGGTATGTAGCCGAGCCCCTGGCCGGCGAAAACCGCGCCCACCAGCAGAACCAACACCGCGATGACGCCGAGACCAGCCTTCACAACCTCAAGTACCGGACCGGGCTACGAAGCTATTTCACACCCCGCCATACACGACGGACTTTTCCTCGGTGTACTGCAGGAACGCCTCCACCCCGTGCTCCTTGCCGAAGCCCGACTGCTTCGTGCCTCCGAAGGGCAGCTCGTCATGGGCGATCTGCAGCGCGTTGACCCACGTGTAGCCCGCCTCGAGCTCGTCGACCGCGCGCCGAGCCGCGGCCATGTTCGCGGTCCAGATCGATGAGCCAAGGCCGAACTGCGAATTGTTCGCCAGCACGAGGCCTTCGTCGAGATCCTTGATCTTCCGCACCGGCAGCGCGGGGCCGAAAACCTCCTCGGTCCACATGCGCGCTCCGTCAGGAACGTTCTCGAGAATGGTCGGCTCGATGAACCAGCCTTTGTCGTACTCGGCGCCCTTCGGCCGCCCGCCTCCGTACACGACCTTCGCGCCGCGGTCGACAGCGTCCTTGAGCTGCGCCTCGACCTCGGCGCGCTGTGTCTCGGTGTGCATCGGACCCATTCGACTGTCCTTGTCGAGGCCGTTGCCGGGCTTGAGCTTGGACGCGCGCGCGACGAGCTTCTCCATCAACGCGTCATATGCGCCCTCCTGGATGTACAGCCGCTTCACCGCGAGGCACGCCTGCCCGCAGTTGAAGAACCGGCCGATCGAAATGGCGCGCGCGGCAGCCTCGAGATCCGCATCGTCGAGCACGATGCATGGGTCGCTGCCGCCGAGCTCCAGGGTGATCTTCTTCAAACCCTCGGCGGCTCGCGCCATCACCTTCTTACCGGTCGGTGTGGAACCAGTGAGCGCGATCTTGCGAATCAACGGGTGATCGACGATCGCTTCTCCGGTCGCGGTGCCCAGGACGACGTTGACGACCCCTTCCGGCAGGCCGCCTTCGATCAGCGCTTCGATGCAGGCCAGTGTCGCCAGCGGGGTTGTGCTGGCCGGCTTGAGCACGACCGTGTTGCCGGCAGCGATCGACGGCGCAACTTTGTTGGCCGCGAGCGTGAGTGGAAAGTTCCACGGCACGATCGCGCCAGTGACGCCGATCGGCTTGCGCACCACGAGGCCATAGGTCGTGGTGTCGGGAAGCGACACATGCTCGCCGTGGATCTTGTCGGCGAGGTCGGCGAACCACGCGATGTTCTCGCCGAATCGCTGGGCTTCGAGCCGCGACTCGAGCAGTGTCTTTCCCTGCTCTTTGGTCAGGATCGGCGCGATCTCCTCGACCTTGCCGAGCATGTTCCGAGCAGCTTTGTGCAGGATCTCGGCCCTCTTGGCAGGGGCGAGCCTGGACCAGCTGGAGAACGCCTTCGCCGCCGCCTGCGCCGCTTTGTCGACGTCGGCGGCGCCGCCGGCGGGCACCTGGTCTACGACCTCGCCTGTTGCCGGGTTGCGGACCTCATATGTCTTGCCGGACGCAGCCCGCGTCCTCTCGCCTTCGATGATCATCGTCGCCATTCGGCACCCCTCTTCGTGTGGTCTGCTTGTCTCGATAATTATCGGCGTCGTCGGCTATGGGCCGTTTGGAGGGCACTGGCATGTCGGTGAGGCTCGAGAAGGAAGGCGCGGTAGGGATCATCGTGCTCGACCGACCACCGGCGAACACCTACGACTATGCGTTTCTGCGAGAGTTCGCGGGCGCAATCGACGACGCGCGCCTCGACCTCGGCATCCGGTCGGCTGTCGTGGTCACCAGCGCGTCAGAGAAGTTCTTCTCGGCAGGCGCGGATGTGGGCGCCTTCGCCGCCGGCAGCCCGCGGTCACGCTTCATGACCGCGCTCATGGCCCACGAAGCATTCAGAAAGATGGAGAACACTCCGCTCGTCTTCATCGCCGCCATCGCCGGCCACTGCCTGGGCGGCGGGCTCGAGCTGGCACTCGCATGCGACCTGAGGTTTGCCGCGGAGGGCTCGTACCAGATCGGCCTTCCCGAGGTGAACCTCGGGCTCTTCCCAGGCTCCGGGGGAACCCAGCGGCTGCCACGACTCGTCGGACAGTCGAAGGGGCTGGACCTCATCGTCAATGCGACAACGATGGGGCCGGCCGCGGCCAAGGAGATCGGCATCGTCGACCAGCTGTTTCCGGACTCCGCCGCATGCCGAGCCGCCGCGATCGAATATGCCGCGAAGCTTGCCGCGGGACCGGGGGTCGCGATCGGACACGCGAAGCTCGCGATTACGCAGGGCAATGGCGGTCCGCTGGACCTCGGCCTGGCGATCGAGCGCGAAGCGATCGGCCGTGTGTTCGTGTCGGAAGACGCGGAGGAAGGGATCAAGGCGTTCAAGGAGAAGCGCAAGCCGGATTTCAAGAGCCGCTGAGTCGTGATAGGCTTTCGGCTCGCGTATCAAAAGAGGAGGTGTTGTTCGAATGGCTGTAAGTGAAACGACTGTTTACCGGCCGTCGGCCGCCTCCGGAGCTGCTCACTAGGCAGTAGTCCTCCGATTTGTGCGGACCGACATGTCCGCCTGTCGTTCACCGGAGGATTCGAGTTGCCTCTTCATTTCGGTTCCCAGCTCGCCGTCTTGGGCTGGGATGAATGGTTTCAAGAACGTTTCGCGCTGTTCGCCAACCAGGGGTATGCCCCCGCGCGTGTGATCGCCGACTTCGGCGCGGAGTACCTGCTGCACGATGGCGACGAAGCGCTGCGCGCGGCCGCCGGGCGGCACCTCCGGAACGACGGCGCTCAGCTGCCGGCGGTCGGTGACTGGGTCGCGATGCACCATCGAGACCCGATCTCGACCATTCACGGCTGGGTCGAGCGCAAGACCGCGTTCTCGCGCAAGGTCGCGTGGGTCGAAAGCAAGGAGCAGGTGCTGGCGGCCAACGTCGACGTCGCGTTCGTGGTCGCATCCGCGCAGGACGTGAACGCGAGGCGCATCGAGCGCTACCTGACGATGGCGTGGCAGAGCGGCGCAGTGCCTGTTGTGGTGCTCACCAAGGCCGACATCGCTGACTCGCCTGATGACCTTCGAACGGAGCTCGAATCTGCCGCCGCCGGCACGCCAGTGCTGGTTACCAGCGCCGTAACTGGCGAGGGCGTAGACGCGCTCGTCGAGCAGCTGCGGCCGGCGCGGACTGGCGTGCTCTTGGGTCCGTCGGGCGCCGGCAAGTCGACCCTGATCAACCGCATGGCGGGCACCGAGCTGATGAAGACCCGCAGCGTTCACCGATCTGGTGAGGGCCGCCACATGACGAGTCACCGGCAGCTCTTCCAGGTTCCGCGTGGCGGCATGATCATCGATACGCCTGGGCTTCGAGAGGCGCAGCTCTGGAAAGGCGAAGAGGCGCTCGGCAACCTGTTCGAGGACATCGAGCAGATCGCGCAGGGCTGCCGCTTCAACGACTGTGAGCATCGGAGCGAGCCCGGCTGCGCGATCAATGCCGCCATCGCAAGGGGCGAGCTCGATGGCGCGCGATTGGAGAACTATCGCAAGCTGCAGCGCGAGCTGCGCGCAGTGGCCGCTCGGAGCGATGCGCGCCTGCGCACCGAGGAGCGCCGCAAATGGAAGCAGATCGCCGTCGACAACAAGGTCAGGGAGCGACTTCTAAGGAAGTAAGTTGAGGGTCCCCTTGTAGAGAGGGGACCCTCAACTGGGGGAGGAGTTACGAGCTACTTGGCTTTGTGGTGATGGAGGCCGTTCCAGAAAGGTATGTGGCCCTTCGAGATCCGATCCAGGACCTTGTCCGCCTGGGCCTGCGTGATCACCTTCTTGTCGACGAGAACCGCGAGCCGCGGCTTGATGTTGGTGGCCAGGGCAGCCGCGAACTGGTCTTGGTTCATGCCCCTGTCGTTGGCCAGGTCGGAGACCTTCTGTCCGTTACGCAGGTCTTGACGAAGCTGGGCCGGTGTGAGGTGGAGGACGTCGGCCTCCGACTCGAAGACAGCGAGAGCGATGGCGCGTCGGTCCGGGTGGTCGTGCTTGGCGGGCTTGGCGGCGGTGGATGGTGTCGGGTTGGGGCTCGATGCCGCCTGAGCCAGGCTGCCGGCGACGCCGAGGCTGAGCAGGGCGGCGGCTGTGCCGCCACCAATGGTCTTGACTGCAATTGCTGCCAACGGATGCATGTGAGGTCTCCTCGTCCTTGATTTCGGCTCGTGTGGGCCGATGCTTACCTTGAGGAGGCCCTGTCAGACGCTAGTAGCCGCGCCGTCAGTCTTTTGTAAGCGGACGGCACGGCGGTTAATCGCATTGACGTCCAAACAAATGTTTGGTATCTTCTATCATGGTGGGGGAAGGGGGCACACCCCTCTCGAAACTGCAGGCAGCGGTCCGCGAGTTTCAGGTACGTGATGACCGGCGTGTAGATCCGAAAGGCCTGCGCGCCGTTATTGACGCGCTCGAGGGCGAGTTCGCAACTGAAGTTCGAGACGCTCAGAAGTCAGGCGATCACCAGGTCAACGGGAACATCACGGCTGCTTCGTGGATCAGCCGGACGTGCGGCATGTCGGTCACCTCGGCGGCCGATCGACTCTGTGTCGGTGAACAGTTGCAGTCCTTGCCCAAGATCGCGGCGGCTCTGAGCTCTGGCGAGGTCGGTTACCAATCCGTTTCTGTGCTGTGCCACCTGCGCGACCAGCTCGGCGACAAGCGCGATCTGTTTAACGAAGAAGAGATGCTGGGATTCGCGCGCCAGTTCTCAGTTTTCAACCTGCGCATGATCTGCCGCGTCGCGCGTCATGTGGCCGACCCCGATGGTTTCTTCAATGAGGCCGAGCACGACTACTCGCGACGCCGACTTCATATAAGCCTGATGTCAGATGGCATGCATGCAATCGATGGTGTGCTCGACGCCGAGTGTGGAGCGGCGGTGAAGACAGTGTTGGACGCACTGGCAAAGCGCCGAGGCCCAGAAGATGAGCGGACTCGCCCGCAACGCATGGCTGACGCGTTGGACGAGGCTGTCCATCACGCAATGGACGAAGGGAGGCTGCCGCGGCGAAATGGGGTCAGGCCACACGTCACAGTGACCACGACTCTCGAGGGCCTGAAGAATGAGGTCGGCGCACCGCCGGCGGACCTCGAGCTCTCGCTGCCGATCTCGACGCGCACGCTCGAGCGCATCACCTGCGACTGCACGATCTCGCGCGTCTTGCTCGCCGACTCGATGGTGATCGACGTCGGTCGAGCGACGCGGGTGACCTCTGCTCCGCGGCGGCGGGCCCTGCGGGTAAGAGATCGAGGCTGCCGGTTCCCCGGCTGCGACCGGCCGGCAAACTGGTCGAACCCGCACCACATCGTCGCTTGGACGCGAGGCGGTCCGACAAACCTCGCTAACGAACTCCTCCTCTGCTACTACCACCATCGTCTCGTGCACGAGGGTGGTTGGCAGGTGATCAAGGCGGGACGCGAGTTCCGATTCCTTCCGCCGGATCGGCTGGTGATGCGAAGGGCGCGCGGACCCGGAATGCGCTGGGCCGCTTAGGCCGTCCTGCTCCGAACGGCGCTCAGCTCAGCCTCCGTAGGCGGCGCCGTCTCCCTCACCCCCGGGTCAATCTGCACGGGCCAGCCGGTGTGCTCGCGCACTTCGTCAACCGTATGACCTGGATGAACAGTCGCAACGTACGCCTCCCCGCCCCCCTCGGGAAACCGAAGAACACAGAGCGTCGTGATGATCGCCACCGGTCCTCCGCCGAGGATGCCGTTCCGCTTGCGCCAGCCGGGCGAGCCGTCGCCGTAGCCCGGCGACGTAACAAAGGACACACGCTCGACGAGCCGCCGCCGCTCGTGGTTCATGAGGGTCACCCAGCGCCGGCTGAGGATGGCGATGTCGGCCCCACCCCCACTCCCCGGCAGTTTGACCTTCGGCTTAGCGGGATCGCCGACGTATGAGGTGTTCAGGTTGCCGAAGCGATCCACCTCGGCCCCGCCGATGAATCCCAGGTCGACCTGGCCTTGCGCCATGAGCGCCATCACGTTGGACATCCGTGTTGCCCACAGGGCGCCGGCGACGTTTGGCGGGTCGCCCATGGTGCCAAGAAAGGCGCCGGCCGGGCGATCGCGCATGAGCCCGACCTCGAACAGCCCTCGCGCGTTGGGCGCGTGCGTGCTTATAGCGACCGCGTACGCGAGGATCGGCAGCCGCATGCCGACGAACACGACGTCGCCGTCGCGGATCTCTCGTGAGGCCACTGCCACCATCAGCTCCTGCTCGGTGTAGGCACCATTACTCATCGCCGAAGTCCGCCGGCGCCGAGTACTGGTGGTGGTGGATCCGCAATGAGTCGACGTCCACGCGCTCGAGATAAGTGGCGCGGTCCGGCACGTCCAGGACCCAGCGCTCCAGCCACTCCGCGAAACCATCCGCGGTGCGCGATTGCTCGGCGTAGCCGGCGTAGAACGCGTGGTCGCGTTTGAAATGACCCTGCACCGGCGATGGGTGCGCGCCCCCTGGCTCGTGCACTACCGCTAGGACCTTTGTCTCGGGAAAGAGGATGCGGTTCGGGTCGCTGAGTGTGACGCTGTCGTCGACGAGCTCCTCGCAGGTGATGATCACCACGCCTGCGGCCAGCCCCGCCTCCTCGGTGATCCCGAGCGGACCCCAGGCATGCGCGCGACCCTCGGCATCGGCTCGCTGCACGTGCACGATCGCGATATCCGGACGGACAGCGCCGACATGCACCATGCCAAAGCCGATCGACAGCGTGGGGTTGGTCCGCAGGATATCGCTGCCGAGCAGCGTTCGCGTCGGAAGACTGGGCACGTTCCAGGCCGCGGCCCACAGCGCGAGCGAGATCGAGAAGTTGGAATGGTCGTACACCTCGATCGCATTGGGGACGCCCTGCTCGCAGGCGCGGCGGTAGCAGTGGCCGAGTCCTTCCGACACGTTGCCCACCCACGCCGCGGCCACGCGCCGCACGCACCCGGCGCCGATCAGCTGATCGAACAGCGCGTCGGATATCGGTCCGACGAGCTCGAGGTCCCGGCGCCTCTGGCGAATCAGCTCATGGCCTGCTGCGAAAGGGATGAGCGGTTCGAGCGAAGTGCCCATAGCTACAGTCGATCCATCGGGTACGAAACGCTCGATGGCCTCGGCCATGGTCATCACCTTGCCGCTCACTCCGGTCAAGTTACCTTGTGGGAATGGGCGTGAGAATCGAGCCGTGGGGCGAAGGCGACCTGCCTCTGCTCGAAAAGCTGCTCGGCGACCCGGCGATGACAGAGCATCTCGGCGGGCCCGAGACACATGAGCAGCTCGTCGAACGCCAGAAGCGATATGAGCGGCTATCGGAATCTGGCACGGGTCGTTGCTTCAAGATCGTCGACGACGCAACCGGCGATGCTGTCGGCAGCGTCATTTACTGGGACCGACCATGGCGCGGCGACGACGTCTATGAGATCGGGTGGTCAGTTCTCCCGCCGTTTCAGGGACGCGGTCTTGCGGGCAAAGGAACCGCCCTCGCGATCGAGATGGCGAGATCCGAAAAGAAGCATCGGTTCCTCCATGCCTTTCCATCGGTCGACAACCAGCCATCGAACGCGATCTGCCGCAAGCTTGGGTTCACGCTGATCGAGGAGACCGAGTTCGAGTACCCGAAGGGCAGCTTCATGCGATGCAACGACTGGCGCCTGGACCTTTTCGGGTCGAACTAAAGACCGAGCGACTCCACGTATGAGCGGTGGTTGCGCTCGAGCTCGGCCATCGAGTCGCCGCCGAACTTTTCCAGGAATGCGTCGGCGAGCGTGAGCGCCACCATGGCCTCACCAATCACCCCGGCCGCCGGAACCACGCACACGTCACTCCGCTCGTAGTGAGCCTCGACCTTCTCCTTGGTCTTGAGGTCGATGGACTGCATGGGCTTTTTCATGGTCGATATGGGCTTGATGGCGACGCGCAGGTCGATCGGCTCACCGTTGGTCACGCCGCCGGTGAGGCCGCCCGCGCGGTTGGTGAGGTGGCGGAACTTTCCGTCCTCGTAATCGATCTGGTCGTGGAACTCCGAGCCCGGTCGCGCCGCGCCCTCGAAGCCGGCGCCGAATTCGACGCCCTTGATGGCGTTGATCGACAGAACGGCTTGCGCGAGACGGCCGTCGAGCTTGCGGTCCCAGTGCACGTAGCTGCCGAGACCAGGCGGAACGCCGCGCGCGATGATGCGGAAGGTTCCGCCGAGCGTGTCGCCTCTCTCGGCCACCTCGTCGATGTCGGCGACCATTCGCCGTGAAGCATCAGGATCGGGGCAGCGCACCGGCGATGCCTCGATCTCCTCGACCGTGATCGTGTCGGGATCGACCCCTCCGAATCCGATGTCGGTGCGGCCGATCGACTGCGTGAAGCTGAGAATCTCGACCCCAAAATGACCGAGCAGCTTTCGCGCCACACCACCGGCGGCGACGCGGGTGGCCGTTTCGCGAGCCGACGAGCGTTCCAAAACGTTGCGAACGTCCGTGTGGCCATATTTCAAGGCGCCCGCCAGGTCGGCATGTCCAGGTCGCAGCCTCGTGATCGGCTTGGGCGCGAAACCCTCCGTAGAAGCGGTCATCTCGGCGGTCCAGTTGACGTGGTCCTTGTTCTCGAGCACGAGGGTCACCGGGCTGCCGATGGTGAAGCCACCGCGTACGCCGCTGGCGATCCGCGCGAAGTCGGTCTCGATCTTCTGCCGCCCGCCGCGCCCGTGGCCGCCCTGCCGGCGGGCGAGATCCTTACGCAGGTCGTCCTCGGAGATCGCCAGCCCGGCCGGCAGCCCTTCGATCACGACCGTCAGCTGCGGGCCGTGTGATTCGCCGGACGTCAACCATCGAAGCATTTGAGGCGATGATAAGACCCGCCGGTACGCATGCCAGAGCACACGCCCCTCTCCCCACCCCTTCCCCCGACGGGGGGAGGGAGGATTCTTAAAGCCGCCCTCTTCGACGTCGGCGGCACACTGTGGCCCAACTCGTGGCCGCTTCGGGCCACGGACGGCGATGGCCGGCGGGCAAGAGTCGGTCACGCCCTCCCCACCCTTCCCCGCCCGACGGTGGAGGCGCTCGTGCTGGACCTCATCGAAAAGAGCCGCCTCGGCGACGAGGCCAGCACTATCTCGACGGAGCTGCGCGTCGGCGTCGACGCAGACACCCTGGTGACGGGCTGTCTGAACTACCTCGGCCTCGACGCTTCTGAGAACACGGTGGCGCGTGTACGGCGGGCCATGGCCCTGCCCGTCCACGACCGGTTGCGGCCACTGCCGGGAGCCATCGAGCTGCTGGCCGAGGCCCACGAGCTCGGGCTGCGCACCGTGATCGCCAGCAACACCTACTGGCGCGACGCCGACAGCTATTGGGAAGATTTCAAGCTGCTCGGCATGGCCGACCACGTCGATGCCATCGTCACGTCCAACGATGCCGGCCATCTCAAGCCACACCCCGCCGTTTTCGAGATGGCGATCCGGGCGTCGGGCGCTGAGCCGGCTCGCTGCGTCGTCATCGGCAACAAGGAGGAGAACGACATCCTTCCCGCGCTCGCGCTCGGGATGCGCGCGATCCTGGTCCATCCGGACGATCCCGTGCCGGCGTCGAGCCGCGCCCACGCCGTCGCCCCCGACCTCTGGGAGTGCGCCAGGGCCCTCAGGGCTATGCTCGAAGCGCCTTGAGGCATGAGGTAGAGCGCCCAGTCGACCGGCACGTGGTGGCCCTGGAGGTGAATGGAGAGCGGACCGAGCTCCTGCTGCCCGTGCACAAGACTCTTCTCGAGGTGCTGCGAGAGGACATGCAGCTCACCGGCACCAAGCACGGATGCGAGCTTGGCGAGTGCGGCACGTGCACTGTCCTCGTCGACGGGAAGCCGGAGCTGAGCTGCCTTCTCCTTCCGATCCAGATCGAGGGGCGCGCTGTAACAACCGTCGAAGGGTTGGCTAGCGGGTCACGGCTGCATCCGCTCCAGCAGGCCTTCGCCGAGCTTGGCGCCGCCCAGTGCGGCTATTGCACGCCCGGCATCCTGCTCGCGTCGAAGTCATTGCTGGATACCAACCAGCGGCCCACGCGCGATGAGATCCGCGAGGCATTGGCCGGCAATCTTTGCCGCTGCACGGGCTATATGAAGATCCTCGAAGCAATAGAGCTGGCGGCCGAGAGGATGTCGACGCATTCGCCTTCCCCGCTTGCGGGGAAGGAAGGGATGGGGAGGATCAGTGACCGATAACGGCCGATACGCAGTCATCGGCAAACCGCTCCCCAAGGTCGACGCTGCTTCGCGCGTGACCGGACAGGCGGTCTACGCAGACGACATGCTCCTTCCTCGCACTCTGCACTGCCGCATTCTTCGCAGCCCGCATCCGCACGCCCGCATCGTGTCGATCGACACGTCCGCGGCGCGCCGCATGCCAGGCGTCCATGCGGTGATCACGGGCGCGGACCTGCCGATCAAGTTCGGCATCCTGCCCGTCACCCAGGACGAACGCGCGCTGGAGCACGAGAAGGTGCGTTACGTCGGAGATCCAATCGCCGCCGTTGCCGCGACCGACGAGGAGATCGCCGCCGCCGCCTGCGACGCGATCGCCGTCGAGTACCAGGTGCTCGAACCGGTCATGTCCATCGACGCCGCGCTGGGGCGTCCAAAAGACGAGCGCATTCAGGACTACGGCGGACCCAACAACATCCACAAGCTGGTCGCGCTGGAATTCGGCGATGTGGATGGAGGCTTCGCGCGCGCCGACCACGTGCGCGAGGACGTCTTCTTCTTCCAGGGCAACAC
>Ga0209236_1002319_pt1 | contig 11653 bp, 11 predicted proteins | sample GraSoi013_1_40cm_FD_185819 | JGI IMG/M metagenome (GOLD analysis project Ga0209236, IMG submission 185819) | Grasslands soil microbial communities from the Angelo Coastal Reserve, California, USA - Sample 09_27_2013_1_40cm (SPAdes) (version 2) | ecosystem: Environmental > Terrestrial > Soil >... | reverse complement strand
GCCGAGGGCCTCGACGAGGGTGCGACGACCGGGGAGCCGATTGTGGCGATGATCCGGAACCAGGATGTGCAGTCGAAGTCCTATGCGAACAACGCGCGCGTCCCAAGACCCGGCCACGGAGACTTCACGGCTCTCATGAAATACGGCGGCAAGACGGACCTCCGTGGCGGAGGCCAGCTGTCCGGCCGCATGACCGCCCCCCTTGTAGTCTCCGGGGCCATCGCGCGGCAGGTCCTCGAGCCGAAGGGCGTTCGGTTCTTCGCGCACGCGGCCCAAATCGGGCGGGTGGTCGCGCATCCGGTCACCCCGAGCCAGATCGAGGCGCAGGTCGACCGCACACCGGTCCGATGTGCGGACCTGGATGCCGCCGACCGCATGATCGCGGAAATCGAGGCGGCCCGCAAGGATCGAAACAGCGTTGGCGGCGTCATCGAGGGGATCGTGACCGGCCTTCCCGCCGGCATCGGCGAACCGTTCTTCGACTCGGTCGAATCGACGCTGGCGCATCTCCTGTTCTCGATTCCCGCTGTGAAGGGCGTCGACTTCGGGGCCGGGTTCCGTGCCGCCGCCATGCGAGGGAGCGAGCACAACGATCCCTTCGCGATCGAAGCGGGGCGGGTTGTCACCGAGACGAACCATGCCGGGGGAATCCTCGGCGGAATCACGAACGGAATGCCCGTGACCTTTCGCGTCGCGGTCAAGCCGACGGCGTCGATCGCCACCCCACAGCGGTCCGTGGACCTCGAGACGATGACGCCGGCAGACATCGTCGTCACGGGTCGCCACGACCCCTGCATCGTCCCGCGGGCCGTTCCCGTCGTCGAGAACGTGGCCGCGATGGTGGTCCTCGACCTCATGTTCGTTGGGGGATTCCTGTGAACGTCCTGATCATCGACAACTACGATTCGTTCGTGTACAACTTGTACCAACGGCTCGGAGAACTCGGCGCGCGACCGGTCGTGCATCGCAACGATGCGATTTCTTTGAGCGAGATCCGTCGCCTCGATCCCGACGCGATCGTCCTATCGCCGGGCCCCGGCCACCCCGCAAACGCGAGGGATTTCGGGGTGTGTGCAGACGTCGTCCAGGAACTCGGTTCGATCGTCCCGACGCTCGGGGTGTGTCTGGGCCACCAGGGAATCGGGACTGCGTTCGGTGCCCGGGTCGGCCATGCTGCGCGGATATGGCACGGTAAGACGAGCCGCGTCCACCACGACGGCCGCACGATTTTCGAAGGCCTACCAAACCCCATGGCGGCCGGTCGTTACCATTCCCTCGCGATCGAGCGCGACTCGCTGCCGCCCGACCTCGAAGTCGGCGCGATGTCGGACGATGGAGAGGTGATGGCCGTGCGACATCGCCGGCACCCGATCGAGGGGATCCAATTTCATCCGGAATCGATCCTGACGCCGGATGGCACTCACCTCCTGGAGAACTTCTTGCGAATCGCGAAGGAGTCGCTCCGCTGACCCAGGGAAATCGAGAAGGAAAGTTCGTCCGTCAGTGCGTGTGCGCGTGAGCGGGATGGGACTCGTGCTGGTCGGGAGCTTCCTCGCCTTTCGGGTTGAAGCTCTGGCCGCATCCGCAGGTCGACCAGTTGTTCGGGTTGCTCACGAGGAAGCCGCTCCCCGCGACGCTTTCGGCGTAGTCCACGCTCGAGCCATCGAGGTATTCCTTGCTGTTGCCGTCCACCAGGACCTTGAGTCCGTGGACCTGGACGACCTCGTCGTCCTCGTGGATCTTCCGGTCGAGCGCGAGACCGTAGCGGAAGCCGGAGCAGCCGCCGCCCGCGACGTACATCCGGAGATAGGTGTCTTCGATTGAGCCCAATGGCTGGCCGGTCTCCGGATCGGACCTCTGGATGAGCTCCTTGACTTTGTTCGCTGCGGTTTCCGTCAGGGTGACTTGAATCATTGCACTACCCCGCATCCTCCGAACACGATATCGCCTTTATTTAACCTTTTGGTGGTCAGTCTCTGTAACCTCTGTGTTGGTAGACTCTTTGACGGCTCGATGATGCCTGCGCAGCAACGGAGGCAACGTTGATGTATGCAAGGCCGCTCGACCGGCCCTGTCTCTGGACCAGACGGTATCCCTCAGAATTTCACTTTCAGGCATCTCCCTTAGAAGGCCTAACGTGCGCCTCTTCCGTGAGGCCAAGCCGTGGACGTCCATCGGGCTCTGGTATTCCCAATCCGGTGGGAGGCCCCACCGTTGGAGTGGCTCCTCGGGGAATTTCGGCTCCTCGTGAACGAGTCGATTCGCATCGCCCTAAGGGAGGACATCCGATCCCGCACTCGACTCGCGCGTGTCGCCTACCAAGACCTGAGCTGTCGGCACCTGGTGTACAAGCAGTACATCCCGTCCGCTTTCGAAGTCGCCTTGGGGGTTCTGAAGGCCCATCGCCGACGGCTGAAACGAAAGAAGCGATCCTCGGTCCCATACATACGCAAGCGCATGCTCAAGGCGGAGAACCAGTCCTATCGGCTCGACCGCGAGACGGGACGCCTCCGCATCCCGATCCGGGGGACGGAAGGCGTGCAGCTCCATCTGCCTCTTTCCGAATGGCATCGCTCGTTCCTGAGCGATCCGGCATGGGGCCTCGGCTCCCTTACTGTGGTCCCGGGCAAGATTATCCTTGTCATCCGGAAGGAAGCTCCGAAGGCCTACGAGCCGGAGGGGGCAATCGCCCTCGACACGAACGAGGATTCGTTGGACGGACTCGTGGCTTCCGACGAGGGCATGGTCCCGACGAGCCTTCCGTTTGGTGGTGTCCGGCGAATCCAGGGAACCCACTTCCGACGACGGAGGAGGCTCGCGACGAAAAAGGCCAGGGACCGGAGGGTCATGCGTCGCCTGTTAAATCGGGAAGGACGCAGGGAGAGAAATCGCGTTCGTCAGAAGCTGCATTGCGTCTCAAAGAGACTCGTGCAGTTCGCCAAGAATGGCAAGGCGGCGATCGTCCTCGAGGACCTCGCGCTCCACGGCGCGGGAGGTCGATCCCGTCGGATGAACCGCCGGCTCTCCTCCTGGCCTCGTGGCGAGATTCACCGTCAGATCGAGTACAAGGCCGCCCTCGTCGGCGTGCCCGTGATCAAAGTGAACCCCGCGTGGACGTCCAAGACCTGCCCAGTGTGTGGCGCTCGGCGCCGAGATAGGGTGGGCAAGGTGTTCGTCTGCTTGATGTGCGACTGGGAAATGGATCGTCAGATCAACGCAGGCCTGAACATCCTCAAGACCGCCTTGGCCTCGAATGAGGCTTTGGCAAGGGCTGTACGGTTCCAGCCCGGTGCCCTCCGCCATGACGTGGTGAGTCCCCTCTACGACCTGTCGGCGTTGCCGACGGGCGCACGGGAGGAGCCGAGCGGAGTGGAGTAATGTTAGGGTACCAACCCAAACGTTACAGAACCGGTGGTTAGTTGCGCGACTCCGAGCATCTCGGGCGACTCAGTCTAACGGCTTCCCCATGTAGCGGCGTTCCGCGCGGAATCCCAGGCTCTCGTAGACGTGGCGTGCCCGGGCGTTTGTCTCGGACACTTCGAGCTTGATTTTTCGATACCCGCGCTGCCGAGCCCAGTCGCCCGCCCACTCGACGAGGAATTTCCCCACGCCCTTCCCTCGCCGATCCGGCGCGACCCAGATGTCGTAGATGAAGCCCTGCGCCTCCGGCGTCAGGAAACCGCTCTCGCCGAGGATCAGGTACCCGAGGAACTCGTGGTCCGCGGTCTCCGCGATCCACCGCTCCGTTCGGTCCCCCGCCATGTACGGTTCGATCTTCCTCCGGAAATGGGCTTCCCACTTGCCGCGATCCAACCGCGCGCGTTCGTCTTCCGGGATATCGTCCCATACCGTCTGCAGGGTTGCTCGCCACATCATGTCGTCGTCCGCGCGTTGAGCCCGCCGCATGTGGACGTCCACGGTAAGACCCATTTCGCGACACGGCCTCGCGCTGAATGAAGATGTCGGCCCTGCCCATTTCCGAGGCCGGCGTCGCGACGAAATTCCGGGTCATCGCCATTCATTGCCCAGCTTTTATATGACCCTCGGTCGTTGTTGCGCTCGTGCTCCCCTCGCGCTGCGCTCGGTGCGGCGCTGTGAGTCGCGATTTTCTGTGCGGGCCCTGTCTCGATTTCCTCGTTGCCGATCGCCCGATGTGGTTGAATCCCGGGCTCCTCCCCGGCCCGTCGCTCTTGGATCTCACGGCCGCGAACGAGGTCGCCATCGTGGGGGCGGACCTCTCGGAAATCGAATGGCATCGGCCTGCGCGCGAATCGGCGTCGACCGAAGCGGTTCGGCTCGTGCGCCTTCTCCGCCTCGATTCGGAGGAGCCGGCGATTGTGAGTGTGGGCGATGCGGAGGTCCTTCACACCTTCCTCCGCGACGCCCGTCGTTCGAGCCCCTCGAAGATGGAGGAACGGACCGCTCTCGCGGCCCTGTGCCGCTATCTGCAGTCACGCGACTGGATGCCTCCTCACCTGGCGTCCCAGTACGGGCTTCGCGCAAAGGCGATCATGCCACCGAGGACAGTCGAGTCGAAGCCCGAAGTTGCGCCCCGCGAACCGCCGGAAGCCTTGCCTCCGATTGAACCGTCGCTGCTCGAGGTCACAATGGAACCGGCCGCCCCCGAAGTCCCGGCCGAACCCGCCCTCGAGGAGTTCGAGGATCTCGATCTACCAGAGGAAGACGAGCCCCTGTCAGAAGCTCAGCCCGTCCCGCCGAACCCGGTGCCCCGTCCGGAGCCTCCCCTTCCGCTTCCCCAGCCCGAACCCGCGCCCGGACCCATGCCGGAACCTGAACCGGGGCCTGGACCGGGACCGGAGGATGCATTCATGGATCGATCGTCGCGGGCGGAACTCGAAACGACCCGACGCGCCCTGGAGAAGGAGCGAGCGGACGCCGAAGCGTTCGTCCGATCCCGCACGCAGGATCTCCTTTCGAAGGAGGAGCTTCTCTTCGTGCGAGAGCGAGCCATCGCATCGAAGGAAGAAGCTGTCGAGGCCCATGCACGGGCGGCGACCGAGCGGCTCGCCGAGTTGGAGAAGGACTCGGCTCGGCGCGAGGTCTTGCGGTTCCTCGGCGCGATCCCGGGAATGTCCGCATCCCAAGCGGATGTCATTGCGACCGCGTTCCCCGACATCGCCTCGTTGAGCTCCGCGGACGAGAAGGCGTTGACTCAGTGCAAAGGGGTGACCGATGCTCTGGCCCGCGCGATTCGGCTCGAGCTTGCACCCGGCGAGCTCGAAGAGGAACGTCGGTCCAGCCGACTCCGGGAAGAAGCCCAGGCGTTCGTCGAAGAAGGCGACTACGCCCCCGCCCTGGAGTGTTACGATCGCCTGCTCCGGTCGAGACCCGAGGAAACGAGCGTCTGGTTTGACCGAGCCGAGCTCCTTGTCCTCCTGGACCGCCCCGAGGAGGCCCTCGGGGCCTACACGCGAATCCTCGATCTCGATCGGGGGAACCGGCAGGCGACATACGAGCGCGCGAACCTCCTCTTCGGCCTAGGCCGGCTCTCCGTCGCGGTCGATGCGTTGCGGGAGGCGCTCCGTCTCGACCCGTCGAAGTCACGAGACGTCGTGCAGAAGGCGGAACAACTGCGGAGAGATGGTCACCCGAAAGACGCCGTCCTGCTGTTTCATGCGATTCTCGAAATCGCTCCGGACGACCCGCGCGCCATCCTTGGCCTCGGGGACACGTTCATCGACCTCGGGGATGCGGACGCCGCCGAGGCCCAGTTCACGCGCGCGCTCGGAAAGGACCCGCAGAACGCGCCCATCCTTTTTCGAAAGGGCGAGCTCCTCGAGCGCAAAGGCCGGTGGGGCGCGGCGGTCCAGTACTACAATCGGGCCATCGCCCTCCGATGGAATTACCCGGAGCCGTGGCTCGTGAAGGGCGAGCTCCTCCTGAATCACGATCGCCCCACGGAGGCCCTCGAGTGCTTCGAGAAGGTGGCCTCCTTCGAGCCGCAGCGCATCGAGGCGTGGGCTGGAGCGGCCCGAGCGCATGCAGCTCTCGGCCGACGGGGCGAAGCGGAGGCGGCGCTCGCGAACGCGACGCGCCTCGGGGCCGACCATCTCGCGGTGCGCGCGGCACGCGAAGCGATTGCGCACATGACCGGGCCCGCGCCACCGGCCTCCGAGCCATTGGAGCCCATCACCGATCTCCCGTCCCTCGCGAAGGCGTTCGCGGCGATCGAGGAGGATGTCGATTCACCGGTCCCCTCCGTCCCGGCCGACTTCCAGTCGTTCGTCGAGTCGATCGAGCCGGAGAAGGAGGACACGCACGTCCTCCTGCAACTCGCGGAGCTGGCGATGGAGGGCGGGGATCCGCAGATGGGTCTCCTGCGGTACGAACAGGCGATCGAGCGGGAGCCCCGCAACGCGGACGCGTGGACGGGGAAGGGCGTCGCCTTGCAACAGCTCGAGCGGTTCCGCGATGCCCTCGAGGCGTACGATCGAGCGCTCTCCCTGAAGCCGGACCACGAGCTGGCCCGGAAATGGCGCGAGACGTGTGCCCGGCACGTGGAGTCGGAGGCGAACGGGTGATGCTGGCGCCGGACCCGACAGAGCGGTTTCTTCCGAGCGTCGATCGGCTCGAGTCGGCGATGCACGCCGCGCGACGCGCGTTCGAACGGGGGGACACGGATGGCGCGCTCGGCCAGCTCGGCGTCGCCCTGAAGCTCAAGCCGGAGTACGACGCGGCGTGGATTCTCAAAGGTCATGTCCTGCAGAAGGCGGGGAATCTGGAAGGCGCGTTGGACTCGTTCATGCAGTCGCTGAAGTGCAACGGCGATTCCAAGGAAGCCTGGATGGGCCTGGCGTCCGTGTTGCACGCACTCGGTCGATTGAAGGAGGAAGCGGAAGCGTACGATCGACTATTGGCGTTCGACCCGCTTTCGATCGAGGCATGGATCGACAAAGGCGCGGTCCTCCATGAATTGGGGGACTATTCCGGAGCGATCCGTTGCTACGAGGAAGTCCTCGCGCTCCGGCCGGAGCATGCCGCGGCGTGGAACAACAAGGGCGCGGCCTTACTCCGTCTCGGCCAGCAGGCCGAGGCCACGCGGTGCTTCGAGGAGGCCCTCCACCTCGATCCCGATTGCGTCGACGCGATGGCGAACCGGGTCTACGTCTACGAAACGAAGGCGTACCACGGGGAGGCGGTCCTCTGGGCGGACCGGGCGCTGCGGATCCGGGAGGCCCCCGGCTTGTGGTACGCGAAAGGCCTCGCCCATCTCGGTTTGCTCGAATCGACCTTGGCGATCCGATCGTTCGAACGCGCGCTCGCCCTCGATCCAACGCTCAAGGAGGCGAAAGCCGCGCTCGGGCGTGCGACCGCGCTGCGCCAGAAGTCGGACTTCTACCGCGGTGCCTATGAGTGCTTCGGCACGCACCTCGCAGGCGATCCCGGTTGCGAGGAATGCGAGATTCGTCCGCGATGCCGCGAGGTGACGCCGTGAGCGTTCCGTCCGCAGCCGAAGTCGAGCACGCGGACTGGCCGACCCTCCAACGGATGTGTGAATCCCTCGGACTGAACCCGAAGGGCCGAAGCGGGGTCGTCCGCATGCGCGTCCTCGACCACGTGCGTCGACGGACTCGTCCCGAGTCCTGGAGGGCCGGGCGGGACCATATGGCCGCGTTGCTCACCCGGCTCGGCTTTCCGAATCTCTCCGAGGACTTATGGGAGTCCACGATTCGGCTCGACGCACCCGCCCCGTGGGTCGGCCTGGGCCAGGCGCAAGTCGCCGGCGGATTCCTGAGCGAAGCGGCCAAGTCGTTCGACCGCGCGGCCCAAATGGGCGACCGATCCGCTCATCTCCATCGGGCGGAGGCCCTGGGAGCCGGAGGCGACTACGACCGCGCCATCGCCGCGTGCGAGTCGTACCTGGCGGACCGTCCCGGGGACCTCCGAGCGCTCGGGATGAAAGCGGATTTCCTCGCCCGGTCGGGCTTCAAGGAGGAGGCGGCGCGCGTCCTCCTCACGGCCGCCGACGCTCATCCCGAAGCTCCGTTTTTGCGCTCGGCGGCGGGTACCTCGTTCCTCAAGGCCGGGCGTCCGGAGGTGGCGCTCGAGGCGTTCGGATTGCCGAAGGCGGCGGATGCGGCGGGGATCGGGGGAGCGATCAATCACGGTGCCGCGCTCCTCGTGCTTGGACGAACGCGCGAAGCGGTCGAGATTTTCCAGAAGGCGATCGAGGCCGACCCGGATCGTGCGGAGGCTCTCAACAATCTCGGCGTCGCCCAACTCCAACTGGGCCAAACCGAATTGGCGGCCTCGAACCTCGATCGCGCCGCGAAGGAGGTCGACTCTCCCCGTATCCGGCTCAACCTCGCACAGGTCGTCCCGAAAACGGCCCCTCGCCCTCGAGCCAGAAAGCCCGCCGCGCGGAAGAAACAGAAGCCGTAGATGCGCGATTCGGAAACCATCAATACCGTTTGCGCGGTGGCGGGATCGATGTCGGTCCGATCGACGGAATGGAAAGGCGTCTATGCCGACGGTCCGTGGCTCCTCACCCGGAATCTCGTACCCGGTGCCACCGTGTACGGGGAAAGCCTCGTCCGCGGGAGCGACGGAGAATTCCGTCGGTGGGACGCGAACCGGAGCAAACTCGCGGCGTACCTGAAGCGAGGCGGTCGCGTATGGCCCTTCCGTCTTGGCTCATCCGTCCTCTACCTGGGCGCCGGAAGCGGGACGACCGCGAGCCATGTCTCGGACATCTGCGCGGACGGCACGGTCACCGCAGTCGAAATCTCGCCGCGGTCCTTCCGGGATCTTCTCGCTCTGGCGGAGAAGCGGCCGAACCTGGTGCCGATTCTCGGCGACGCCGCGAAGCCAGAATCATACGCAGGCCAGACCGGCTCCGTGGACGTCGTGTATCAGGACGTCGCCCAGCGGGACCAAGAAGCGATCTTCCTCCGGAACCTCGAGCTCGTGCGATCCGGTGGCACAGGTTTCCTCATGGTGAAGGCGCGATCGGCCGATGTCTCCGCGGCGCCCGCGAAGGTCTTCGAGTCGACGAAACGCGGCATGGCGGAGGCCGGCATCGAAGTGATCGACTTCCGCAACCTCGAGCCGTTTCAAGCAGATCACGGCGCCCTGGTAGTCCGGAAACCGTAGCCCCGTCTCGGAGGTCACGGGCTCAATCTTAAATACGATTCCGCGGTATGCGCAGCCCCTCCCGAGGAAACCGATGGCTCGTATCCATGCGCACCGCAAGGGGAAGAGCGGATCGACCCGACCGTACCTGAAGACGAATCCGGAGTGGGTCGTGATGGAGAAGGCCGAGATCGAGGAGACGATCGTCCGCCTGCATCAGGAGGGCCTGTCGACCGCCTCCATCGGCGTACGGCTGCGGGACGCCTACGGCGTTCCAAACGTGCACCTCGCGACCGGTCGCAGCGTGACCGAGATCCTGTCTTCCAAGGGGACGAAATTCACGTTGCCGGAAGATCTCGCCAGTCTGATCAAACGCGCCGCGAGCCTTCAGACCCATCTCAAGGACCATCGGAAAGACCTGAGTAACCGACGCGGCCTCGAGTTGATCGAGTCACGCATCCGCCGGCTGTCCCGATACTACAAGTCGCGCGGCGTCCTGCCGGCGGACTGGGATTTCTCCTTGAAGCTCGCGGAGCTGCAAGTGAAGTAGGTGGCCCATGGTCAAGGGCCTGGACGATCTGGCGCCCGAGGGCCTGCTCGATCGGGCCCGGAAGGCCGCGGGTCTCGTCGACGACGCGGCCCGGGTCCGCATCTTCTGCCATTACGATCCGGACGGCACGACCTCCGCCTCGATCCTGGCGCGGGCCTTGATGCGCCGCGGCAAGCGAATCCACGCCTCCATGGCGCACGCGCTCGATCGGACGTCCGCGGCCCGCCTCCGCGAGGAATCGAACGAGCTCTTGATCGTGAGCGACATGGGATCCGGTCAACTCGATCTCCTCGAAGGCCTTCCGTATCCGGTCGTCGTCCTGGACCACCACAAGCCGATCCGCGACTCCGACAAGATCGCCCATGTGAACCCGCACTTCTTCGGCGTCGACGGGGCGCGGGAAATGTGCGGCGCGACGACGACGTGGCTTTTCGCCCTCGTCCTCGACGAGCGGAACTGGGATCTGGCCGGGCCGGCAATGGCCGGCGCGATCGGGGACAAGCAGGCGCTCGGGGGGTTCGTCGGCGTGAATGCCGCGCTCTTCGATGAGGCCAAGGACCGCAAGGTCGTCGTCCCGGAACGCCGACTCGCCCTTCGGGACCTGCCGCTCGGAAAGGCGCTGGCGCTTTCGATTGAACCGTACTTTCGGGGCCTCTCGGGGCGACCCGACGCAGCCGCAGACTTTCTTCGCACGGTGGGCTTGGATCCCGAGGCCAGCCTCCGCGATCTCGACGCAGGCGGACGGCGAAAGCTCACGTCGATCTTGGTTGCCCGACTCGTGGAGCAACACGCGGCTCCGGAAGCCCTCGACGTCCTCGTGGCGGATCGATACTGGATCGAACCTGACCAGATGTACGCCCACGACCTCGAGGCGTACGTCAACAGCTGCGACCGCCTCGGACGGGAAGGCCTCGGGATGGCCGTGTGCCTCGGGGATCGCGAGGCGCTCTCGAGGGCGGAGAAGTTGCTCGACGAATACACCTCAAAGGTCCTCGGCTACCTCGTCTCTCTCGAGTCGAAGGGGCTGTTCCCGAAGAAACACGTCCAGTTCTTCTATTGCGATGACGCGAGCCTGGCCGGCGTCGTCGCGGGAACGGGGATGCTGTTCTTCTTCGATCCAACGCGGCCGACGCTCGGGCTCTCCGTCCTCGACGGCGTCACGAAAGTCTCCGCGCGCGCGACCCGCGCACACATCGCGGCCGGAGTCGACTTGGCCGTGGCGCTGCGCGAAGCCGCGTCCGAGGTCTCCGGGAACGGCGGGGGCCACAACATTGCGTCGGGCGCGACGATCCCGAAGGGCAAGGAGGATCGGTTCCTGGCGCGCGTCGACGAGATTGTCGGACGCCAACTCGGAGGCCCGCCGGCCAAGGATCAGTAATTGTCCAAGAGGCGGCTCACTTCGCGGGATTCCAGGTCTGTCTTCAGCGCCGGTGACTCGAGGACCTTCATGTTCCGTTCGAGGAGGGCGAGCTCCTTCTCCTCGAGGGTGTCCGGGCTCACGGGCAGCAGGATGATCGCCCGTCGCTGCATGACGAACTCGTTCACGTGTTCGACGAACATGAGCGTCTGCAGAAATCCGTTGTTGATGATCAGATACTCCAGGCCATCGAGGAGGACCGCGCCTTCGCCGTTGTTGTCCTCGATGAACTTCTGGATGACCTTGGCCAGCGTGCCGATCGCCGTCGGGTTGTGGTAGTCCTCCCCGGGCGTGTGACTGAGCCAAATGATCCGCACGTCCGTCAGGCCGCGCTCGCGACGCACGCGGTCCGGATACTGACGCGTGATGCACAAGCCCGGGATTTTCTGAGCGAGTAGCATTTCGAAGAGACGGAAACTCAGTTCGGGCTTCTTCTCTTTCACGAGATAGCAGACGCCCTTCTCGAGCTCCATGGGCATCGCCGAGCGAAGTGCCTCAGCCTCCGTGCCCATTTCGCCTTCCTGAGGTTGCACCCATCCCATCGGTTTCTCCATAGCGGCTATCGTCTCTTCAAACTTCGTTCCAGATTATCA
>Ga0209236_1002316_pt1 | contig 11660 bp, 10 predicted proteins | sample GraSoi013_1_40cm_FD_185819 | JGI IMG/M metagenome (GOLD analysis project Ga0209236, IMG submission 185819) | Grasslands soil microbial communities from the Angelo Coastal Reserve, California, USA - Sample 09_27_2013_1_40cm (SPAdes) (version 2) | ecosystem: Environmental > Terrestrial > Soil >... | reverse complement strand
GCGGAGCGGGCCGTGCAGCAGCCCGATCACCGACCCCCAGCGTCGCCAGCTCGGGCTCATCTACAGCGCGGCCCTGTGCCTCTGCACGGCGGCGAACGACGTGCTCGAGCTGGCCCGCGGGGGCGACCGGCTCGCGGACAGGGAGCCGCGCCCGTTCTCGATCGTCGAGGTGTTCAAGTCGGTCCGTGACATGGTGCAGCCGATCGCCGAGGAAAAGGGCCTGCCCCTGCACCTCAAGCCCGCGCGGCCCGACTGGCGGCTCGGCCACGCCCGCGCACTGAGCCGCGTGCTGCTCAACCTCACCACCAACGCGCTGAAATTCACCGAGCAGGGATTCGTCGAGCTCGCGGCGCGGCCCCTCGACGCGGCGCGCGTCGAGTTCTCGATCCGTGACACCGGACCGGGCATCGACCCCGCCGCGCTGCGGGCGCTGTACCAGCCGTTCCGGAAGCATCAGGCGGAGCTGCGGCACCACTTCTCGAGCTCCGGCCTCGGGCTCGCCATCTGCCGCAAGCTCGTCACGGCGCTGGGTTCGCAGCTCCGCGTCGAAACCCGGGCCGGCTCGGGCACCCGGTTTTTCTTCGAGCTCGACCTGCCAGCGACTGGGGTCGCCGCCTGACACAGGCCGCGTCGCGGCCGTCCCACAGCCGACGCCGGGTTGCTATGTAGCGCCGCCACCGCACACCAAACCGTAGTGCCGCAACTACCAGAACTGCATACACTTACACCAATAGCCCCGAGTCGGTTTCCGCGCATGCGGCTTGCCATAGACGCGGGTCATGGCAACGACGCTCGTGCCCCGCTTCGCGGGACGCACCATCACCCTGGCCCACTCACTCCGGCCCACCGACCGCGAGCGGCCGGGGCGGCGGCTGCTCAACATCGCCGTCGCCACGGTGGGACTCGTCCTGGCCCTGCCGTTGATGCTTGGCATTGCGCTGCTGATCAAGCTCACGTCTCGCGGCCCCGTGCTCTTCAAGCAGACGCGCGTCGGCCTCGACCGGCGTGCGCTGTCGCGCATGGGCGGGAATACCCGGCGCCGCATCGATCTCGGCGGCCATCCGTACACGATGTACAAGTTCCGCACGATGTACGTGGACAACCACAGCGCCGATCGCCAGGTGTGGGCGCGGCCGGACGACGCGCGGGTAACGCCCATGGGGCGCTTGCTGCGCCGCTTCCGGCTCGACGAGCTACCACAACTGTTCAACGTCCTCACGGGCGATATGAACGTCGTGGGGCCCCGCCCCGAGCAGCCGGCTATCTTCGTTCATCTGCGGGAGCAAATCGAGGGGTACCAGCGCCGCCAGCGCGTGCGGCCCGGCATCACCGGCTGGGCACAGATCAACCTGTCCTACGACCGCTCGGTGGACGACGTCCGCAGGAAGCTCTCCTTGGACCTCGCGTACATCCGGCGCCAGTCGGCGCTCGAAGACGTGGCGATCATGCTGCGCACGCCGGCCGTGATGCTCGGCCAGCGTGGCTGGTGAGACGACTCAGAAGGCCCGGCCGACCTCTGCTTCATCCTACGGAATCGAGAAGGGCGAACACACAATCATACTGCACCTCCAACGCCTGCCGCATAGCCGGCAGTCGTCGCTGGACGGCTTCGGCAGACTGAGCGCCGCAGTCTTCCAGCGCCACAAAGCGCTGCTGCAGCGCGGGGAGGGTCAGCTGGCCGATGTCGATGGCGTTCTCACCCTGACCGACCTGCCGCATCAGTTCTATCGACTTGCGCTGGTAGGCGATGCTGAGGACAGGCTTGCGCCGGATCAGGGTGAACAGCGTGCCGTGGTAGCGCGTGGCCACGACAAAGTCCAGGGCATCGATCACAGCGACCAGCTCTTCGAACGAGCCGATCCGCTTGGCGATCACTCGCTCCTCGCCCCTGAACGTCGGGCCTCGCCGCATGAAGCTCCGGACCTCGTCGATCACCGGGTCATCCGCGAGTAGCTGGGTGGCGAAGAACCGCACGTCGTACCCGCGCTCGACGAGCCAGTCCGCGAAGGACGCGAGCGTGCGGACATAGGGCCCGTAAACCCGGGGATCATTCTCGGGCCAGTAAGTGTCGTCGAACACGGGCATGGGATTGATGCCCACGACCCGTCGTCGGGCTGGAGCGGTGGGGCCGGGCGGGGGGGGTACGTGCAAGCTGAAAACGAGATCGGGAACCACCGGATGCTCCCCCGGCACTCCGAGCCCCACGATGCATTGCCGTGCGTCGTCGTCCCGGTAGGAACGATAGTGCGCCAGGCGCAGGGTCTGCTTGATGAAGAACTTCCCGAGCGGAGTCTGTAGCGGGCCTGCCCCGAGACTAAGAAATGCGACCTTCGTGCCGGTTGCGCGCGCCAGCAGCGACCACTTGAACAGCGTGAAGGGAAATCCCCAGGGTCCGCCCCAGTAATCATTCAGCTGTTGCGAGCCGGCGACGAGCAGCAGGTCTGTGCCCCGAAGATTGCGATACGACCTGGCGAGGAACGCGAGCTCCAGGGGCACGGCCAGCGCCGCCCGTCCCACATGCCGCGCTGCCCGGACCAGGACAGGCAGGAGGGGGATGCTCCTGAGCTGTGCCCGGAGCCTGGCCCAAGCGCTTGCCGGGGCCGACCCTTCACCGCTGGGCGGGTCGGCGAGCGCCGGCGGTGGCGCGGCGGCCGGGCGCCCGTTCGTCCGGCAGATGGGAAACGCCGGGATGCGATGCCGCTGTTCGGTATCTTCCGGGTGCGCCGTGAAGCTGCACAGCTCCGCGTCGGGGCAGCGGCGGCGCACGTTCTGGAGGACGGCGGCGATCAACGCCTCGTCGCCCAGGTTCTGGTTGCCGACATGACCGAAGACGCCGATCCTCATGGCAGCTTCTGTGCGAGCGCCACCAATGTGTAACCGAACCCGGCCCACTCCTTGAGCCGCTCGAGATGGCGCGGCGAGATCACCCATCCCAGCGCCTTGTTGACCTTATAGGAATTCACGAGACGTAGGATTCCACGGTTCCCGATCGGAATGGCGCTCGTAGTGCGGAGGACGCGGAATCGGCGGCGCAACATCGCTCTGAACTCCCCGCGACTGGGGTAGAACTTGATGTGAGCGTCCGGATCGGGCCCGTAGTCCCAGCGCTGGATCACGAAGCGATTCGCTGCGGTGATGATGAGGTATCCGTTCGGTTTCAGGATCCGCGCGATGATGTCCAGGTATGCGGCCGGATCCTCGACATGGGCCACGACTTCCTGCGACACAACGAGGTCGAAGTGTTCGGCCGGCAACGTCATGTCATAGACGCTTCCGGCGATGAACGGCACGTGCGGGTAGGCGGCGCGCGCCTGGGCGATCGCCGCCTCGGAGAGATCGATGCCCGTGGCCCGTCCCCAGTGCGACAGGTTCGCCGTAAACCAGCCCGTGCCACACCCGAAGTCCAGGATCTCGGGATCGGTGAGTCGCAGCGACCTGACAATCGCGAGCACCACGTCACCCCGTCGCCGCTGGTAGTCGTTGGGGAGTCGCTGCCGCTCCCAGCGCTCGTCCCAGTAACGCCGTTGATCGTCGAGTGACGGTAGCGGTGACGCTAGCCCTGGCTCCACGCAAGCCCCCGTTCCGTGGCCCGACAGCCGTATTCGCCTAGTTGCCCGATGGCGAACTCGCGCATGCCGGCGCCGCCTTGCTCGTAGTACCGATGGTACCAACGGCTGGTGAAGTGGACCGCCTCCGGGAGCGTGAGCACAGCTCGCCACTCGAGGTCCGCGAGGGCCTTGTCACTGGAGAGCGTCAGGAACCGGGCCTCCGGTCGGCCGTCCATCCCCTTCGCCTCCACCCTCCACCGGGCACCCCGCCAGCCTTCGGCGACCATCTGAAGGAGGGCCTCCACGCGGTGATTCGCCGCGGCGTCTGGCCCGAAGTTGTACGATTCCCCCACCACGCGCGGGTTGCGGCCCCACAGCTGGCGGCCCAGCCACAGATAGCCACTGAGTGCATCGAGCACGTGCTGCCAGGGCCGGGTTGCTTCGGGATGCCGAATGACCACTGCATCGCCCTTGGACCAGGCACGCACGCAGTCTGGCACGAGACCGTCCTCTGCCCAGTCGCCACCCCCGATCACGTTGCCCGCCCGAGCGGTCGCGATGGCCGCCCCGTCCTCCCGGCCGTTGAAAAACGAGCGCACGTAGGAATAGGCAATCAACTCCGCGCACGCCTTCGACCCGCTGTAGGGATCTTCTCCGCCCAGCGCGTCGTTCTCCCGGTAGCCCCAGGTCCATTCGACGTTGCGGTAGCACTTATCGCTAGTGATGATGACGCCGACGCGCACGCCGGGGCGGTGCCGCGTGCATTCGAGCACGTTCATCGTGCCCATGGCGTTCGTTTCGAAGGTGGTGACAGGGTCGCAGTACGATCGCCGGACCAACGACTGCGCGGCCAGGTGGAAGACTATCTCCGGACGGAACTCGTCGAACACCCTGGCCAGCCGCTCACGGTCGCGCAAGTCGCCCTGATAGTGGCGCAGGCGCTGGCTGAGGGCGAGTATTTCGAAGTTCGACGGGTTTGTCGGAATGTCCAGGGAGTATCCCGCCACCTCCGCCCCCAACTCCAGCAGCCACGTGCACAGCCAGGAACCCTTGAACCCCGTGTGGCCCGTCACGAGCACACGCCGGCCCGCGTACACATTCGAGAACATCAGCGATGGCTCCTCGGGTCGTTGCACCGTGTTCGCCGGGACGGTTCTGCAAGAGCCATGCACCGCCACACGGCACTAGAGAAGCGGCGTCCCCGCCGCTTGGAGGGTGCTTTGTTGCGTGTACGCCACAGCAGTGGGCTCAAGGCCGCCCGGCGCGGCCCGTGCTCGGATGTCGCTGTAGGCATACATGTTGCGACTCCGACGGAAGGAACAGGCATCATCCCCAACCTCCATTCGCCAAACGGTAAGGCCCGTGAGTACTGCTAACCGTATCGTCCTCCCGAGCGGCGACGAAGCCACTCAGCGGCACCCGTCCACACAGCGCGGTCGCTGCCGTCACTGCGGTGCGCGACTGGTGCACACGTTCGTTGATCTGGGCATGTCCCCACTGTGCGAGAGCTTTCTGGACGCGGACCAACTCGACGAGATGGAGCCCTTCTACCCACTCCACGTGTACGTCTGTGACCAGTGTTTCCTCGTGCAGCTGCCGGAGTATGTCAGCCCGGAGGCGATCTTCCGCGAGTACGCTTACTTCTCTTCGTATTCGGATACCTGGCTCGATCATTCCCGCGTGTACACCGATCACATGATCGAGCGGTTTCAGCTGAACCGTGACAGCTGGGTGGTGGAAATCGCGAGCAACGACGGCTACCTGCTGCAGTGGTTCGTGGCCCGAGGCATACCCGTGCAGGGGATCGAGCCAGCCGCGAATGTGGCCCAGGTGGCGATACAGAAGGGCGTGCCAACCTGGGTACAGTTCTTTGGGCGGGAGACGGCCCGGCAATGGGCTGCCAGCGGCAGGCGGGCTGACCTGCTGATCGGGAATAACGTGCTCGCCCAAGTACCCGCCCTCAACGACTTCGTTGCCGGATTGAGGATTCTGCTGGCGCCCCGTGGGGTGATCACGATAGAGTTTCCTCATCTGATGCGGTTGGTTGCAGGCAATCAGTTCGACACCATTTACCACGAGCACTTCTCGTACTTCTCGCTGCTGGCGGTGGAGCGACTCTTCGCGGCGCACCAGCTCGTGGTGTTCGATGTGCAAGAGCTGAAGACGCATGGAGGCTCGCTCCGCATCTATGCCCGCCACCTGGAGGACTCCTCAAAGCCAATCGGGCGACGGGTGAGCGAGCTCAGGGCGCAAGAGGAGGCTGCCGGCCTCCGGCACCTGGACTACTACTCCGCGTTTGAGGCGAACGTACAGGAGACCAAGCGTCGCCTGCTCGAGTTCCTGATTCAGGCGAAGCGGCGGGGCCGCACCATCGTGGGTTACGGAGCCCCGGGCAAAGGCAACACGCTGCTGAACTACTGCGGCATCCGGACTGATTTGCTGCAGTACACCGTGGACCGCAGCCCGTACAAGCAGGGCAAGTTCCTTCCGGGTACGCACATCCCGATCTTCGCGCCCGAAAAGCTACGCGAAACCCGGCCCGACTACCTGCTGATCCTGCCGTGGAACTTGAAGGACGAGATCATGGACCAAATGTCCTACATCCGTGACTGGGGCGGCCACTTCGTCGTGCCGATTCCCGAACCCCGAGTCTATCGCTGATTCCTACTGCGGGGGCCGCTGCACGCGCGCCCCCGCATGGCCGCCACGTTGCACGTTGCGACCGAGTCCTGGCAGACAGTCCAGTCGTCGGGAATATTGCCCGGCGGTGTCTCGAATGCGTCCCGAACGGTCGTGCCCCGTCTGTGGTTCTTCAGATACGTCTGCCTTCCTGCAGCGGTCATCCGTTCCCGTCCACCAGGACGTGGTCCTGGCCAGCGTAGCGGAAGCCCGCGCCTCTGGTCGCGGTGAGCTGACCATGTATGCGTGTGGTGATTGCGGCTTCGCCTTCAATGCGGCCTTCGATCAATCACTCATGTCATACGGGGACTGCTACGACAGTACACAAACATGCTCCCCGGGATTCAGCGCATACGTCAACGACCTGATTGGGTACCTCGTGGAGGAGCGGGAGGTTCGGAACTGCACCGTCGTCGAGGTCGGGTGTGGCAAGGGGGAGTTTATCAGACGACTTGTCGGGTATCCGCGTGGCAACATTACCGGGTATGGGTTCGATCCGACCCACGTAGGTCCCGACGTCGAGTATGGTGGACGTCTGCGGTTTGAGAAGCGTTTTTACGATGAGCACGCGTCATCGCTACCTGCGGACGTCGTGATCTGCCGCCATGTGATTGAACATGTTCCTGATCCGCTGCAGCTGCTCAGTGCTGTCCGCCGAGCTGCCGAGCAGCGGCCGAACGCCTGGGTATGCTTCGAGACCCCGTGCATGGAGTGGATTCTTCGACACTCGGTTTTTTGGGATTTCTTTTATGAGCATTGTTCATTGTTCACGAGCTCATCGCTGACAACGGCATTCGAGCTCTCTGGTCTCGACGTTCTGCGTGCACGGCACGTGTTCGAGGGGCAATATCTCTGGCTGGAAGGCCGACCAGCGCGCGGCCTCATTCGAGCACACAAGAATGCTGGCGATGTTATCAAATTGGCGAAGCGATTCAGTGCCTTTGAAGAACGGATGGGCGCGCGGTGGCGCGCGGCGGTGGCTCGTGCCTTGGACGTAGCAGAAGGGGATGTGTCTCCTCGTCGAGTCGCGGTATGGGGAGCGGGTGCAAAGGGTGTAACCTTTGTGAACCTTGTCGATCCGGACTGCCGCGACATTCAGTGCCTTGTGGACGTCAACCCTAACAAGCAGCACCGGTATGTGCCTGGCACGGGACATCGGGTCGTCGCGCCGGCCATGTTGGGGGACGAGAGAATCGAGGCGGTCATCGTCCTGAATCCCAACTACGTTCAGGAAATATCTGCCGCTTTGAGACAGCAGGGCTCAGGGGTTGCGGTGATCGACCTGATGGCGGAACTCGCATGAGACGTACGCTCGATGCCGCCGCAAACGCGCTCCCCTAGGAGCGCGCCGCCGGGCGGGAGATTCCTCCCATGAGCTGGCGCGCCGCGTCGGTTATCTCCTGACTCAGGCGCTGGCGGCGCCAGAGAGCCATCCGCACCAGAACAGTGGCAACGCGCAGTTTCTCGGCGGCATCGAGCGGGGCGCGCGGTAGGGAGCGGACGTGCTCCCAGAGATGTCGCCAAGTGTAGCAATAGATCCGTCCCCGGTCCTCGGGATTCCAGAACGCCTTCCACTGGTCTATGGTCGTCATCCGGCTGTGCGCCGCCTCGTGGAACCGCCTGTAGAACAGGAACTCCGGAACCTCCCAAAAGGCGCCATAGAGCACGAGCTCGGCCAGCAACACGATGTCGGCCCCGAAGTAGGAACCGAGCAGTCTCGTTCTCCTTACGACGTCTTTTCGGGTGAGGCCGTACATGGCATTGCAGTGCCCCAAGCGATCGACCAGCGCCCGGAAGCGGTCGCTGGCCCGCTGCTGTGGCAGGTGCAGGCGATCGTCGTAGTCCGCCGTCACCCTTCCGTACTCGTCGATGAACCTCGTCTTCGGATAGGCGAGCACCACCCTCGGTTCCCGATCCAGGACCTCAACACAGCGCGCCAGGAATTCGGGAGCCGAGATGTCATCCGCGGCCGCCCAGCGGAAATACTCTCCCGAGGCCAACTGTAGGGTGTGGCGAAAATTCCCCGCGGCTCCGACATTCCTGGCGTTGCGGACGTAGCGGATCCGCCGGTCCTGCGCCGCATACGAGCGCGCGATTTCCGCTGTGTGGTCGATCGACGCGTTATCGCTGATAATGAGCTCAAAGTCCTCATAGGTCTGCGCACGCAAGGACTCGAGCGCCGCCGCGAGATACCGCTCCCCGTTGTACACGGGTATGCCGACACTCACTCGGGGCCGTGCGCGTGTCATCGGCCCTCGCACGGTCGCGGGCGCACTACGAGCTTGTGCGCGTAGAACGCCTCCGCGTACCCACCGGGAGCAGCGCACTCCACCCCACGGACGCGCATCAGCCCGCGGAAGGTGTCCTCCGTGAACCAACGGCGGTCGCGTTGCGACGCGAAGGCGTCGAGTAGGTGGCGTGTCTTCTCGCGGCACGTCGCGTCGTCGAGCGGCAGGTAGCAGTTTGGGGCGCCGAGGTCCGCGTCGTACTTCGGCACTTCGTACTCGAGGATCAAGTGGTCCCGGAAGGTGTTCCAGGTCAGCTCGGACACAAGTCGGTGGTCCTGGTGGCGGTCCCCGCGGTAGTGCGTGAAGATCACGTCGGGTGTCTGATCGCGCTTCAGTTCCTCGAAGTACTCCTTGATGCTCGCGCCGACGTAGGGGAAGAAGCCGTCACGGAACGCCTTGACGACGACATGCGCGCGTGCAGCCGAGCCTAGAAACAGCGCCGCCCCGCGCCGGGCCTCCTCCGCTCGCGTCCCGTCGCCGCTCAGCACGATCCAGGTGAACTCCGCACCCGGCACCGTGGCTGCGAGGTGCAGCACCGTCCCGCCACAACCGATCTCGATATCGTCCGCATGCGCCCCGAGGCAGAGCACCCGAAATGCGGCATCCGGGACGCTCGCGAGGGGCAGCGCGAGCATCAGGGCGTGCCGAGCGCTCGGCGCCGGCTGCCCCCAAGCGAGAGCGGCGCCCGCTCGCCCGACGGCGGCGCGGTCGGCGCAGCGCGCTTCCAGACCTCCCACGGCGCGTCGCCCCGGGCGTACATGTCGTCCAAGCGCTGCTTGTCCTTGAACGTGTCCATGGACGTCCAGAACCCATCGTAGCGGTAGGCCAGTAGCTGGTTCTCGGCGAGGAGCCGCTGGAACGCGTCCGCCACGAGGTCTTCCCCGTGCCGCAGGTAGTCGAAGATCTCGGTCTTGAAAATGAGATACCCACCGTTGATGCGCAGGCCGGTCTGCGCGGTCTCCCGAATGCTCGTTACCTCGCCGCCGGGTCGCGATACCACGAAGTGATAGCTCAGATGCGGCTTCACGCAGAGAAAGCTCGCGATCCGGCCGTGTCGTCGGAAATGCTCGAGTTCCGCCGGCAACGGCAAGTCCGTCAGGCCGTCGGTGTAGTTCGCGAAGAACTCACTCTCACCGGCGAGGTGCGACTCGACCGCGCTGAGGCGTTGCCCAATGGTCGAGTTGATCCCCGTATCGACGAACGTGATACGCCAATCGCCGACGTCGCTCTGCAGGAGCTCGAGCCGCCGACCGCCCTCGCTCAGGACGAAGTCATTCGAGACGCACTCGTCGTAATTGCGGAAGTAGTTCTTGATGGCGTCAGCGCGGTAGCCGAGGCAGAGGATGAAGTCCTGGTGCCCAAAGTGAGCGTAGTACTTCATCACGTGCCAGAGGATCGGGCGATAGCCGATCGGCACCATCGGCTTCGGAATGTTCTGGTCGTAGTCCCGAAGCCGCATCCCCAGACCACCGCAGAACAGGACGACCTTCATTTGGCGCCTCTCCCTCTTGAGGGACCCGGCCCAGTCGCTGCGAGCCAGTGCAAGCCGTGTGCGCACGGCGCAGCTCCCGACAACTCATTGATTCACAAGGCGTTTTGGATGGCTGCGGAGGCGAAGCCGCAGGCGCGCGAGCAGCTACACTGCTGCGCACACACCACGCCCCCTCGAGCGTTCGACGGACTTCGCCTGGACGCACCTACGCTCGCCCGGTGTGGCGCCCCCGCATCAGGCTCCCTTGCACCGTGGCCTCAGCCGGACTTCCGAGAGCGGCGCGGCAGCATTTCCCGTCGCCGCCGGGGCCGGCCTTCTGGTCCCCGTCTTGCGCAGGACGACGGCGACATGGGCAGGCAATCCGTTGCCGCATTGACCGCGCACGAACCAGCCGCAGACATCCGGACGCTCGACCGGTCCCTGGTCCAGGGCATTGCCTGGACCAGCGGCGCCAAGTGGGCGGGCCAGTTGCTGGGTTGGGCGTCGACGCTGATCGTGGCGCGACTGCTCACCCCTGCGGACTACGGCCTCGTGGGGATGGCGTCCATTTACCTCGGCCTGATTACGTTGGTCAGCGAGTTCGGGTTGGGATCCACCGTGATCACGCTGCGCGACTTGAGCGAGCACCAGGTGGCACAACTCAATGGCCTGTCCGTGCTATTCGGTGTGGCCAGCTTTGCGGCATCCTGCGCGGCGGCAGTGCCGCTCGGGCGGTTCTTCCATGCTCCGCAGCTGCCGGCCGTGGTGGTCGTCATGAGCACGGCTTTCGTGGTCACGGCCTTCAAGACGGTGCCGTTTTCGCTGCTGCAACGGGAACTGCGGTTTCGAGCCCTTGCGATTGTCGAAACGGGCCGGGTGATCGTCCTCGCCGCCGCCATGATCTGCTTCGCACTCCTCGGGCTCCGATACTGGACGCTGGTGATCGGGGGCCTGCTAAGCTCCAGTCTGTCCACCGCAGCGACGCTGGTGCTTCGGCGGCATCGGTTCGCCTGGCCCCGTCGGCAATCCCTGACGCACGCCATGACCTTCAGCGGGCATATTCTCGCCGGCCGGCTCTCATGGTACTGGTATTCCAACGCCGACTTTCTCATCGCCGGCCGGATCCTGGGTCAGGCTGCCCTTGGCTTGTATGAGTTCGGGTGGAACCTGGCGAACATCCCCATTGAGAAGATCACCAGCTTGGTGGGTCAAGTCACTCCTGCCGTCTTCTCCGCCGTCCAGCAGGACCATGCGGCGCTCAGGCGCTATCTGCTGAGAGTCACTGAAGGCCTCGCCTTGATCACCTTCCCCGCGAGCCTGGGAATGGCCCTGGTCGCGCCGGATTTTGTGCACCTGGCTCTCGGCGCCAAATGGGACGGCGCCATCGCTCCGCTCCAGCTGCTGGCTCTGAGTACCGGCTTCCGTGCCGTCACCCCCCTCTTGTCCCAAGTGTTGAACGTGGTCGGGGAGTCCCGGCTCACCATGCAATACGGCGTGTTGTGCGCCGTCGTCCTCCCGAGCGCGTTTTACCTTCTGGGGCAACGCTGGGGTACCGTGGGACTCGCGCTCACCTGGGTTGTTGTGTTCCCGCTCCTTGTGCTCCCGGCGTATCGTCGCGTGTTGCAGACGATCGAGCTTTCGAGCCGAGAGTATCTGCGGACCCTGTGGCCCGCG
>Ga0209236_1002313_pt1 | contig 11676 bp, 20 predicted proteins | sample GraSoi013_1_40cm_FD_185819 | JGI IMG/M metagenome (GOLD analysis project Ga0209236, IMG submission 185819) | Grasslands soil microbial communities from the Angelo Coastal Reserve, California, USA - Sample 09_27_2013_1_40cm (SPAdes) (version 2) | ecosystem: Environmental > Terrestrial > Soil >... | reverse complement strand
TTGAAGCTGCCGGGCGTTGATCGTTCTGGGGGAATCGGAGTGTTGATCGCCAACCTGCATCCGCTCACGTTCAGCGTTAGTTGCGCCGGCGCAGGATCGCCCGCAGCTTAAGCGCGATCCGTTAGGCGGCTGACAATGACTTTCTTCCGCGACCTGAGCCAGTTTCGGTATGTCAGCCGGCCAGAGCTGCAGAGCGCTCTGAACGTCGGTTGGCTGTCACCCTTCAGGTACTGTCCCGTTGGGCGCACGACGCACGAGTTCCGTCGCAAGCTCTTCGAACTCTGCGTCAAGCCACCACTGCTGGCTTGGGGATACCACCCCTGCCTGCTCGGTCTCTGCAAATTCATGCCACGTCTCTTCGGTATCACAGCCTCCCTGAAGGGTCGTAAGTTATCACTCGGCTCCGGCATCATTGTTGTCTGTGGCACCCACGACACCTACGCGGCACCCGACCTCATCTACCATTACGTCACTCGTCATTGGTACCGCCCTCCCAAGGGATTCATTGATGCCGTTCTGACCTCTGCGCCGTCTCCACCGTTCCGCCTCACCGTCAGCCGCCTAACAAGCGCTTGAAGCTGCCGGGCGCGGCCAAGTAGGGTAGAATTGCACTTGTGCACCAGATGAGTACCGGTAACCGACCGAGCGCGCGGAGCGCCCGGCAGCGTTGCGCCCGCAGCTTAAGCGCGATCCGTTAGACAGCCGCAGACAGCCGCTTCGATGATCAACTCAGGGGAAACTCGAGGATGAGCGCATCTAGGGTGGACAGTGTCGGGCCAGGGGCCGGCGTGGGAGGTATGCAGCCGTACACCAAGGTACAGGACACCGCGCTGCTCGTGTTGCGCTTGGTCGTCGCGGCGATCTTCCTGTACGCGGGCTCCGCAAAATGGCCTTTCTGGTCCGCACCGCCCGAGGGCATGTCTGTCGTCCTACTAAATGTCTTGAAGTTTCTCTCCATCGTCGAGCCGTTGGGCGGCCTGGCGCTTGTTCTGGGAGTCTTGACGCGTTGGGCCGCTGGGGGACTCGGCATCATCATGGTGGGGGCGATCTTCTTCGCGAGGCTCGCGCTGCACGCCGGTCTCTTTACGACACCGCAGGGCACGGGGTTGGACTATAATCTCCTCATCCTTGCCGGCTGCATCGCCCTGATCGCCTTTGGCGCAGGCGGCTGGTCAGTGGATGCGATCCGAAAGAAGGCATTCGCACAGGCGGCTGTCTAACATGCGCTTGAAGCTGACAGCGCACGTAGGGGTATTTGATCTTTCACCAGTGCGCCGCAGCTTAAGCGCGATCCGTTAGGCATCACCCGGGCACCTTTGTTAGATTGAGTCCCGTGACCCTCCAACTGACCGCCGTGTTCGAGAAGGTGCCGGAAGGCTACATCGCCTTCGTGGAGGAACTTCCGGGCGCCAACACCCAGGGGGCGACGCTCGAGGAAGCCCGAGCCAACCTCGACGAAGCCGTACGCCTGGTCCTCGAGGCCAATCGTGCACTCGCGCAGGAAACCCTCGGCACGCGTTCTGTAATACGCGAACGCTTTAAGATCACGCCCGCTTGAAGCGGCGTGACCTCGTTCGCCATATCGAAGCCCATGGCTGCGAGCTGTTGCGGGAAGGCGCCCACCACTCTGTGTACGTGAATCGATCGGCGCGCAAGACATCCACGGTGCCGCGTCATCGTGACATCAATGAGTTCCTCGCCCGTAAGATCTGCCGCGACCTGTCCATCCCGGAGCCGTGATGCCTAACAAGCGCTTGAAGCCGACGGGGCCTGCTTCTAGAGGAAGCGTAGGTTTGCGCCCCAGCCAGCCGGTACCGCGTGGCGGGGCGCTTGCGCCCGCCGGCGCTCGCCCCGCAGCTTAAGCGCGATCCGTTAGGCGGCAGCGCCCACATCATTTCTCGGCACCCGAGCGGCAGCTGATGAGAACCTATCTCATTACCACTGGCATCCTGTTCGCGGTCATCACCGGCGCCCATGTCTTTGAGGTGATCGACCGAGGCCACCTTCACCATAGTGACATCCTCATCGTTGCTGTGAGCGCGGGGCTCAGCGTGTGGGCGTGGCGCCTGTGGCGGAAGGCTGCCGCCTAACATGCGCTTGAAGCTGGCGGGCGTGATCGTTTCAAAGGAATCGTTGTGTTGTGCGCTGGCCCGCACCGGCTATCGTTCAACATGGTTGCGCGGGCGGGCGGAGATGCCCGCAGCTTAAGCGCGATCCGTTAGGCTGAACCATCAAGATCAATTCCAATTCTGTTTGTCTGAGGGTGGCGGTCGTCGATGACGTTGGGTGCAGGGCCGGGCTCGGCCGGGGCGCGATGGCGCGGAGCCAATCGGAGTCGTGGTGATGGCCCAGCGAGGTTACCGCAGGGGAGGGGCCGCCCTGGGCGCACCGGGGCGCGAGCAGCCCGGCGGCGGTGGCCGCCCTGTGCAGCTCCACGAAAGATGAGTCCGTGGCGGTGAGATCGAGGAAGGGTCAGCCTAACAAGCGCTTGAAGCTGCCGGGCGTTGATCGTTCTGGGGGAATCGGAGTGTTGATCGCCAACCTGCATCCGCTCACGTTCAGCGTTAGTTGCGCCGGCGCAGGATCGCCCGCAGCTTAAGCGCGATCCGTTAGGCAGCCACGATCTTACTACTCCTGACGACCCATTCACTATCGCTCTCGGCAGAGATCGCCACGACCGCCGTTGGCGCGGTCTTCGCCGTACTGGTCACTAGCTGGCTCCGTACCCGTACACTTGCGAGGTTGGAGATTGTTCTCAAGTCGCGGAACCGCCGTGAGTGGCTTTACGCCTTGGCGTTCTGGGTTGTAGCGATCCTTTTAGGTGTCAGCTATAACGTCCTTGGGTTGATCCCTGGTCGCTTCGGTGCGGGTCTCACGGCTGGCTCAACTCTCGTTGTTCTCGGTGTTCTTTGGCCACCGTACATGTACGAAGCGACTTTTACGCCTGCGCAGCGACTACTCCAGCGGGCGGCCGTTGTCACCATCGGCGCCATACTTCTGTCACTTGCTATGGGTCATCGTGGCTAGAGCCGAAACGCGGCTGCCTAACAAGCGCTTGAAGCTGGCGGGCGGTGATCGCTTTAAGGGAAGCGGAGTGTTGTGCCCTAGCGGGCACGGACGTTCGTCCACTACTCTTGCGCCGGCGGGCGAGTCGCCCGCAGCTTAAGCGCGATCCGTTAGGCGCCACGCGCCCTCAACCAATGTCTCACACTGACAACCCCCCGCTCTTCGCCACGCTTCTGGTCCTCGCCGGCCTATTCGCATGCCAGCGGAGTCCCTCTCCTCAACGCGTGGTACGCTCGCCCCAGGCCGCATCGGGGGCCCAGCCCGACGATTCCGTCGACCCCTCCACGGGTCTCGAGACCAGCTGTCAGTTCTCGAAGATTATGGCGCACCCTGACCCGCGCCGACTCGGCGACGAGTTTCTGCTAAAGGACGCCGCCGGTCTATTCCTGAGCTCGAACGCTTGGTTCGATGGGGCGACAGATTGCCCCGGCCATGAACCGGGTCCGGACACCCACACTGCCATCGCGAGCTACACTACCAGCCCTATCTCCAGTTCGGACACCCTCGTAGTCATCGCGGTGAGTTATCAGGTGCTCGGCGAGGTCCACGCCGACGCCCAGGATTCGTCCGTCTTCGAGGAGCACGGCCGACAGTTGATCGATACACTCGTCATTCATCGCACTCCCTATGGCTGGAGGGTGCGGAGTCCTGCTCTCTGGCTCCGTGTTCTGATTGACTCGGCCTTCGCATATGCCAAGTACCGCCCGTTCCACGCGGCCGACGCTCAGCGGATTCGGTTACTGTTGGCTGAACTGAAGCGTGGCGCCTAACAAGCGCTTGAAGCTGACGGGCGGCGATCGCTCTAACGGAAAGGGAGTGTTGTGCCCTGGCGGGCACGAACTATCGTTCCACGACGGATGCGCCGGCGGGCAGGTCGCCCGCAGCTTAAGCGCGATCCGTTAGGCGGCGCATCCATGATCACGATGAGCCATCGGGCATTACCCCGTTACGTTGCCTGCGTCGCGTTCGTGGCGCTCACTGCTTCAGCGCGGGCGCAAGCCCCGGTGCACTTGGAGAGCGACGCGGGCTGGTCGCACGGATCCGTCTCAAATGGCGCGCTAGACGCGCGGCTGGAGGCGGCGGCCCGTCAATACCGCAGCTACGCTCCGGTCCCGCGCATTGCCTTCTTCGATCTGGCGTATCCCAAGGACTCGACCGAGGCGGCGGCGATGAATGGCTACGCCGTGCTCGTGGTGACAGCGGTCGTGCAGGACAGCACCGAGTTGCCGCTGCTCCGCGTCTACGTCCGGTCAGTCAGTGGGGACTGGGACCTTCCGCTCGTCGCACGCGTCGCGTCGTGGTTCCCAGCGACAGACACCGTAGTCCGGCCCACGTTCGGCCGTTTTCGTCTGGACGCGTCCTATCTTCTTCCCCTGGCGGCGCGGACGTCGCAAGGTGACTTGCTCGTGGATTTCGCCGCCCACCGCCAGGGCTTTCGCCTGATCCACTTTGCCGGCGATATACCGGAACCAGTACGGCGTCTGCGGTTTACAGGCACTTCGTCACAGCAGCCAGCGGCCACCACTGTTTGGGCGATGGTCCAGCGCGAGTACCCCGACTTGGCTGCAGCGCTCGTACCAAAGCCCTAGACCGGTGCACAAGCCGCCGCCTAACATGCGCTTGAAGCTGCCGGGCGCTCACAAGTAGGGAAGAGTTGCGTTGTCTCGCCGCCGTGCCTCCCCCTCCGCTCCACCACCTTGCGCCCGTCCACACTGCGCCCGCAGCTTAAGCGCGATCCGTTAGACGGCACGATTACGCTCACTCTCACCGCACCATGGTCTTCGATGAACGGTTAGCAGATCGGATTCGCGGCTCGCTGGGCCGGCGCAAAGGGCTCCTCGAGAAGAAAATGTTTGGCGGCGTCGCATTTCTCGTCAACGGCAACATGTGCGTCGGGGTCCATAAGTCCGATCTCGTCGTTCGTCTTGCACCCGAGGAGACGGGTGCTGCTCTAGCTCAGGCTCACACGCGCCGCTTCGATTTGACGGGACGACCGATGAAGGGCTGGATTCTGGTCGAGCAGGGTGGCCTGAAGACGGACGCACAGCTGAGCAAATGGCTGCAGGTGGCTGCGAAGTATGCGGGTTCACTTCCGGCGAAGTGAGCGCCCCGTCTAACATGCGCCTGAAGCTGGCGGCGCGCGTAGATTAAGGAAATGAATCCTTCTTCAGCGCGCCGCAGCTTAAGCGCGATCCGTTAGGCGGCGGCCGTTGGCAGGTCGGTCGTTGACAATGCGATGCCTCAGCCATAGCTCCAGTATCGTCGACGCGGGTGGACCGCGTGGCCGTCTGCGGTCTGGCGCCGCGGTCGGACACCTGACCCTCACGGGGGGATTCCACCATGCAACTGACCTCTCTTCTCTCGCTCTACGCCGTCATCACCGCGTTCTTCGGTCTCGCCCTTCTTGGCTTTCCCAGTCAATTGATGGGCGTCTATGGGGCGTCCCTCGACACGCTCGCTACAATACTCTCGCGCTTTATCGGAGGCTTGTTCGCCGGCCTCGCTGTGATGGCGTGGATGGCGCGCGCGGCGGAAGCCGGTAAGGCGCGGAACGCCATGGTGCTGGGGCTCACGGTATTGAACGGCTTCTCGGCCGTCGTTGCAGTCATGGCGGCACTGTCGGGTGTGTTCAATGCGCTGGCGTGGGCCCAGGCGGGGCTCTACGGTCTCTTCACGGTGCTCTTCGTCGTCGCTGGGCGCTCGAGCATGTCACCGAGGTCTGGAGCGTGAAACGGGGGCTCGCCTGAGTCGAGATGGGGGCTGCCGCCTAACAAGCGCTTGAAGCTGACGGGCGCGCTCGTTCTAAAGGAGACCGTTGTGTCGTGCCCTGGCGGGCGCGGGGCGTTCGTTCAGTACTCTTGCGCCGCCGCGCGAGTCGCCCGCAGCTTAAGCGCGATTCGTTAGGCGGCACCGCGGCGGCACACCTGGGAATCAAGGACCGGTTCGGGGTGTTTGTGAGAGTGACCGCATGAAGCTCAAGCTCCTTGCCGCCGCTGTCCTCCCCCTCGGCGCAGTGCTCGTCTCTGCTTCCGATTTGCTCGGGCAGGGTAAAGTCCCTCTCGAGGGCAACCCTTTTCAGGAGTGGAACAACAAGACCATCATGATTGTCTCGCCCCATCCGGATGACGATATCATCGGCTGTGGCGGGGCGCTGGCGTTTCTCAGCGGTCGTGGCAATCGTCTGATAGTTGTCTACCTCACGAATGGGGAAAAAGGGACATTCGATCCCTCCATGAATCCCCTATCCCTAGCAAAGATACGCAGACAGGAGGCGGCAGCTGGTTACCGAAGTCTCGGGTTTGCGGATGCACGCCTGATCTGGCTCGGCTATCACGACGGCGAACTGGATTTCGCGGCCCCCCGGGAGCTCCGGATCAGGCTCACTCATCTGATTCGAAGAGATCGGCCTGATGCCGTTTTCGCCTTGGATCCAGGGCTTACGTATTACCGTTATCACTATCGCGACCATCGCACTGCTGCTCTGGCAGTGGCGGATGCGATTGGAGCAGCGATGTGGCCCCTAGAGTTTCCCGAGCAAGGGATCCCCGCTTTTAGGGTTCCAGACGTTTTCTATTTCTATACCGCTGAGCCAAACCTCAAGCTTGACATCTCATCAGTCTACGAGCGGAAGCTGCAAGCGCTCGCGCAACATCGTTCCCAATTTCCGCCGGCGAATCAGCACTATAGTGCCCAGGGCCCGTCGCCCTCCCGCGTTGACTTGGAGGCGCTCATCATGCCGCTCACAGGTGGGGCTACTATAGAGTTCTTTCGACACCGGTGACCGTCACGTCGCAGGGGAAGGTGCCGCCTAACAAGCGCTTGAAGCTGGCGGGCGGTGATCGCTCTAAAGGAAGCGGAGTGTTGTGCCCTGGCGCGCACGAACTATCGTTCACCTACACATGCGTGCGCGGGCCAGTCGCCCGCAGCTTAAACGCGATCCGTTAAGCGGCGGCGTCCCACTTCTCAGTCTCCTACGCTGGACGCCCACCCCGAGCCCATGCTGACTTCGAACAAGCTCATTCTCAGCGCTTGCTTTGGCACCCCCCTTTGTGTCGCCCTGGGGTTGATCGCCGTCTTTGCCAGAGGTCAAGGTTTGCCCCTGGGGTCCCCGTTTCTCGTCCTCGTGATGCTGGCTCTAGGCACGCTGGTGGTTGTACTCGCGACTGGCGTGGTCTTGGCCGTTCGGCAGTTCTACCGGCACCCGGAGCTGCGCACCCGGAGTAACGTCGCTATGGCGGTTGGAGGCTTCATGGCCCTTGCCCTCGTCCTTTACGTACTCATTTCGACGATAACCCAAAAGGGAGCAATGTAGGGCTTTCAATTCCCGCCGCCTAACAAGCGCTTGAAGCTGACGGGCGATGATCGCTCTAAGGGAAGCGGAGTGTTTGCGCCCTGGCGGGCGCGGACGGTCGTCCACCACTCTTGCGCCGGCGGGCGAGTCGCCCGCAGCTTAAGCGCGATCCGTTAGGCGGCGGCGACCGTGTCCGCGGATTTATCCATCGACCGTGCATTCCTGGTGGGCATACTCAACTCTGGTACTCGGAACGAGCAACTCCAAGTCCTGGCTTACAACCTATTGAACGTGTCCGGCTATCGGCCCACCGATGAGGAAATTGCTATGTTAGTCGTGGCTCGCCTCGCTAACTCAACCGCGCGTGGGCTTGTCCATGTCTAAGAAGGCAATCATAGCACTCGTTGTGCTCTCGGCAGCGGTGCTCGTCGCCATGGCCGTCTTACACCGCGAGCAAAGCAAACTCGGGTCGAAGGTCGTCGAACTTGACTGGCAGCTCGCGCTCGCCAGAGCCGAGCAAGCAAGCGACGCGATAGAACTTCAGGTTGGCGTAATCCAGTTCCTCAGGCGCGGTTATTCCGTAACGCTAGACTCCGTCACGTACGATCAGAACGGCGTTCGCTTAGTCGGCCGCGTCGGCAATCCACAGGTGCAGACGGTTAGCTCGCTCACAATCAACTTTGCCGTTCGCCGACCCATGTGGACAATGCGAGACAAGTACATAAAGGATCAGAACCCCTTTGGCCTGTATCCGGATCCTCTCGGCAAGGCACAGGTCTCTGTTCGTGACCTTCTGCCAGGTTCGGAAACTCCATTCCGGGTCGTCGTGCCCAACGTCAAGCAGTCAAATGAAGGGTACCAGGTTGAGGTCCGATTCTCCGGCGAGCGCTACTCGTACCTCCGGTAATGCGCCGATGGCCGCCGCCTAACAAGCGCTTGAAGCTGACGGGCGTGATCGTTTCACAGGAATCGTTGTGTTGTGCGCTGGCCCGCACCGACTATCGTTCAACAACGGTCGCGGGGGCGGGCGGAGACGCCCGCAGCTTAAGCGCGATCCGTTAGGCGGCGGCCACCAGGGAGCTTAGGCGCTGGCCACGCGGCGTCCCAGCTGAGAAACTGAAGTGTACGGCACCGTGACCATGTCCAGCTACGAGACCGCAGCAGATTTCGGCACCCTCTACGACGCGGTACCGGCGTATGCGGCGCGCGCCGACGTGGCGTTTTACGTCGCTGAGGCTACTCGCGTCGCCCGTGAGTCGCGGGCCACGGTACTGGAGCTCGGGTGCGGCACCGGACGCGTCCTGCTGCCCCTCGCGCGGGCGGGGCACGACGTCACCGGCATCGACGCGTCGGCGGCAATGCTGGCTCGGTGCAGGGCCAAGCTCGCCCGGGAGCCGGCCTCCGTGCGCGACCGAGTCGCGCTCTACGAAGGCGACGTCCGCGCCTTTACGCTGCCACGGTCGCCGGCTCGAAGCGTCGGTACTGCGGATGAGGGTCCCGGGTTCACGCTCTCCATAGCTCCGTTCCGGATCCTGCAGCACCTCGTGACGCCCGCCGACCAGATCCGCTGTCTGGCTGGAGTCCGGCAGCATCTCACGCCTGGGGGCCGCTTCGTTTTCGACGTCTTCAACCCCCACTTCCTGCTCATGGCTCAGGACCGGAGTGTCGAGGTCGAAGACACGCCCGAACGGCTCCTCCCGGACGGACGCTACATCCGTCGAACGACGCGGGTCCCGCGAATGCGGTGGGTCGAGCAGGTAAGCGACGTCGAACTCATCTACTACGTGCGCACAGGCACCGCGGTCGAGCGCGTCGTGCAGGCATTCGCGATGCGGTGGTATGGGCCGGCCGAGCTCGAGCACCTTCTCGCACGCGCAGGTCTCCACCTCGAGGGGGTATACGGCAACTTTGATCGCAGCTCGCTGCGGGACGAGTCGCCCGAGATTGTTGTCGTCGCCGCGCGAGCGCCGTGAGGCCCAGCAGGCGCAGGCCGCCGCCTAACCAGCGCTTGAAGCTGGCGGGCGATGATCGCTCTAAAGGAAACGGAGTGTTGTGCCCCTGACGGGGCACGGACTGTCGTCCACTACTCTTGCGCCGACTGGCGAGTCGGCAGCTTAAGCGCGATCCGTTAGGCGGCGCCCCTCTTAAACTGTGAGCGATTCGGTCACCGACTACCGCAGGAAGGTCATCGCCGCTCACCCGGCCGCGTTCCAGTTGCACACTGAGATTGGCAGCACTCTGCAAGACGCCACCAAGACCAGTCGGGCTCACCCAACAGAGGCCCACATCGTCCTGGACATGCTCATGATCCAGGCTGGTAAGGCCCATGCGGCCGTTTCCATTCTCGCGCAGCATGGAATGATGGAAGACACTGCCACAATTGCTCGAAGGCTTATGGAGCTCGGTGTGCAAGCCCTTTATATCGGGGGGGAATCGGAGAAAAAGGAACGGCAGAAGAGAGCTGGTACTTACCTCGCTTTCATGTGGAGGCAGCTCCAGCCTCGCATCAAGCATCGCCTTCCCCCTGGAGCTCGGCACGCATGGAGCACCATCGCCCGCCGCTACGGTCGCTTCGTACGCTCGACTGCGAAGACCTGGGGACCGAACTGGAGGGACATGTTTCGGGCGATCGGTAACGAGCCACTGTATGTCAAAGACTACTCATTCCTTTCGGCGATCGCACATGGGCGCCCCGACAACCAGTTCTTCACCTTTTCCAGTAGTACGATACGCGTTCATGGTCACGAGTTCGCACCCGCGTTACTGAACTATTCTTCTCGCTATTACCTAGTGGTGGCCGAGCAATGGAACAGGTGCTTCAACATTCTCGCGCAGGAGAGCTTCGATCGCCTTGTCCGTGCGGCGATGGCCTAGCCGGAGGCCTCGACGAGAAGGCGCCGCCTAACATGCGCTTGAAGCTGCCGGGCGGTGATCCCTCTAAAGGAAACGGAGTATTGTGCCCTGGCGGGCACGGACTATCGTCCACTACTCTTGCGCCGGCGGGCGAGTCGCCCGCAGCTTAAGCGCGATTCGTTAGGCGGCGCTCCACTGCCTTCCTGATGTTGGAGACGAGATGCCCCACGGCAAGATCTGTTATCTCGAGATACCGGCGAAGACGGCCGAAGCGTCTGCGGACTTCTACAGCAGCATTTTCGGCTGGAAGGTCAGGAGACGTGGGGACGGTGAGCTCGCCTTCGATGACGCCGGCGGAGTGAGCGGCACATGGGTCAAGGAGAGCGATCGGACTGCTGACGAACGGACACGGACCTATATCATGGTGGATGCTATCCCCGATACGCTCAAGCGGATCGAGGCTGCAGGGGGGCGCGTTCTGACGCCTCGTACGGATATCGGCGCAGGCATGGGCGCATTTGCGGTATTCGCCGATCCGGCGGGGAATGAGTTCGGTCTTTACGAGGAACCCCGCCGCTGAAGACCGCGGGGCGGCCCACGCGCCGCCTAACAAGCGCTTGAAGCTGACGGGCCGCGGCGGCCGCCAGAGTAGGGAAGGGATCTTCTTGATTGCGGCCGCCGCAGCCAGCAGCTTAAGCGCGATCCGTTAGGCGGCTAGCGCGGAGCCCCAACAGTGTCCGCACCCAAGCGCAAGACCGCCAAGGAGTTCGTCGAGGAGCTGGAGCGCGATCCCGTCTACCGCGAGCGGCGCGCCGCGCGCGAGGCCGAGACGGCGAAGCGTGCAGTCGAGGCCGTGCAGGATGAAGCAAGCTTGGTGCGAGAACTCGGAATCGCTGGTGTTTCTGTGGATTCCGTCTATGACTTCGTCAACGACGTCGTCACGCCACTCCAGGCAGTGCCTGTCTTGCTCCGTCACCTCGACGTGCCACACATCCCTGCCATCCGGGAAGGTCTCTTGCGCTCGCTGGCATACTCGCACCTGCGTCCGAGTGCGCTGGACCGCCTGAAGGATCTCTTCCGAGCAGCTCCTGAGCCGGGCGAGCGCTGGCTCATCGCGAACTCGATCGCCGCGATGGTCACCCTGAAGGAAGTCGCAGACCTCCCGGGCGTTAACGAATATGCGAAGCTCTTCAAACGCACGCCTCGCAAACAACGCGGCAAGCGCTAGCTGCCTAACATGCGCTTGAAGCTGGCGGGCGGTGAACGCTCTAAGGGAACCGGAGTGTTGTGCGCTCGCGCGCACGAACTATCGTTCAACGGCACGGCGCGCGGCGGGCGAGTCGCCCGCAGCTTAAGCGCGATCCGTTAGGCAGATGCGCCGCTCGGTGTCCTCGCCTACATTCGGCCGATGCTGCGCTTCGTCTGGGACCGCGAGAAGGCTGCTGCCAACCTTCGGAAGCATGCGG
>Ga0209236_1002308_pt1 | contig 11683 bp, 12 predicted proteins | sample GraSoi013_1_40cm_FD_185819 | JGI IMG/M metagenome (GOLD analysis project Ga0209236, IMG submission 185819) | Grasslands soil microbial communities from the Angelo Coastal Reserve, California, USA - Sample 09_27_2013_1_40cm (SPAdes) (version 2) | ecosystem: Environmental > Terrestrial > Soil >... | reverse complement strand
GCCACACCGTCGTTGGCTATACCCAAAATCAGTTCCATCGTGCCGTAGCGTTCTCTTTGCCAGTTGAAAGATGGGCGAACGCGATACCCTAGTCTTTGTTCCATAGCACAGAGCGAATAGGGGTACTTCTCGTATTAGCGGCGAATATTATCGGCTTCGGTCCAGAGGCCGAAGTAATTTGTACCGACATCGAGAACATGAAATCCGGCCGTCTCGTGATACGGTCCTTTGATCGGGCCGCCAATCCGGTGAGGGTAATCATCGTTCGGGTAGGCTTCATTGTCGCTTCCCACAAACGACAGCATTGAGGCCGGCAATTTGCTCAAGCAATCTCTCTCCTCGGCCGCATCTTCGGGCAAAGAGGAAAGACGAATGATCGGCCGTCAGCAGAAACGGGGAATCTGGGGCAAACTATTCGCGTGGCGCGCCGGCCCTCTGAAGAAATCGCAGCAATGCCATTTGTGAGTAAAACCGCCGTCTCAACTGTAAGAATTCTCTGCTGCACGCTTAGTGGCGGCTATTTCCATCAAGAGCAGGACACCGATTCCATAATCGGGCTGCAGCAACTTCTCGGCAACCTGCAGCCAGTCCAACTTTTGCTGCGGGTGGCTCTTCAGCTCTTCTGAGGCTATCCGCAGGGCTTCTCCACTGAGCGGCGGCAGCAGGTTGGAAGGAATGCTGCTCTTTATAGACAATCCCACAATTTGCCGCTTAAACGTTATGTGGGGTTGAGTACGCTTCTCCAGCTCGGCGAAGCCAATCTTTAGGTCGCGGTAGTCCCGCACTGCATCTATCGCGTCCACCTCAATGCCCAGGGCCAAGAGCTTCGACCGCAGGAGAGATAGCTTTTCTGGTCCATGTTTTGCAGGGCACTCGAACTCTCGTACCATTGACTGAGGGTTGTCTCCATACTCCCTGTCCCACGAATGCCAGCGTTTGAGATCGAGTTTCATGGACTTGAATAGTTGAGCTAGCAGTTCGGGTTGGTCCGACTTGAATTTCTGAAATAGCTGCGCCGCGAACGCATTACGCTTTTCTGCCGGTAGCGCGGTAGCGAGCTGTTCTATGATGCCATTTGTGAGTTTGAGGGATTCTTGCATTCTATTGATGTCTCTGCGGGCCGTGTCTGCCTCTCGCTTCACACTGCCGAGATCGGACCGCAGTTCACCAACGATCTGGTCTGTTTCCTCAAGGCATGCCCGTAGTTTGGATATTTCCTCTGCCCTGGAATTTTTCACAGAATCAACCTGAGCACTCAGCTCAGCAACTTTCGAACGAAGTTCAGCCAGTTCCGTGTTCTCGGCCCGTTTGCGGCGTGCGGCTTTGTTGCTCTCGGCACGCTCCTGTTGGCGCACTTCGTAATCGAGAATGGTCCTGATCAGATTCGCTTTGAATTTTTGATCATTCGTCGTTGCCAACATCTCAACGGCTGACTTCAATGCGGCCTCTGACCACCTATTAATTCGCCCCATCGTGCATCCAGTTCCGCCGGTGTTGGGTTGTGCAGCAACTTGAGATCGACCAATCGCTGGGACCTATGCAAGGACTCCCAAACTCACCAGCAACCATGGTGACCCCTTTTTCATTTATCCTCGGGCCTTTGCCTTTCTTGGAGGTGCTCAAGTTGTGGTAGGCAGAAGGCTCTCTTACCGGCCGGTTTCAGTTCGTATATTTGGTAAAGAACCACGTCGAGCCGAATGTTCTCGCTCCGGAAAGCCTACGTGTGGATTCCGCAGCGGTGAAGGACACGGGCCCTTAATCTGCGCGATTGCGCAGAGTTTGGCGGATATCTGATGTGCGGCACGGCGGACGGACGGCCAGCGGGGAACAGGTAATCTTCAGGCTGCTTCGCACCGTCCCGCCTCAGTCAACCACAAACAAAAAGCGATGTCCCGGATCTCGGAACATCGCTTCTTTCTAAACATTGCGACCTGGTTTCGTAACAGTCTGCCCCACGCGCCCCTTTTCCCCCTCAAGACCCACGCAAAATCCGCGACCCAAACCTCCCGAAAAACCCGCGACCTAGACGCGCAAGACCCGCGTCCCACATCCTCATCTTATATTCGGTGCCTGGCAACGCTTCATCATGCGCCCGCATGTGGACAAGGAAGCCTACTCAATCAAAATCCGGCGCAAGAATTTGAAGTCGTTGAGGGTCTTCGCTGTGCCGAGCACCACGCAGCACAGTGGGTCGTCGGCGATGCATACCGGCAGCCCAGTTTCTTCCCGGATTCGCTTGTCCAGGTTTTTGAGCAAGGCACCCCCTCCCGCGAGCACGATGCCGCAGTCGCTGATGTCGGCCGAAAGTTCCGGCGGCGTGCGCTCCAGTGCCATGCGGATCGCGCTCACAATGGTCGAAACGGACTCGCTTAACGCCTCGCGGATCTCGCTGTCGTCCACGGTGATCGTCTTGGGCCTACCCTCGATGAGACTCCGTCCTTTGATCTCCATGGTCAGCGGCTTGTCCAGCGTATGCGCCGAGCCAATCTCGATCTTGATCTGCTCTGCTGTGCGCTCCCCGATCAGCAAGTTGTATTTTCTCTTCAGATAATTCGTGATGGCTTCATCCATGTGATTGCCGGCGATACGCAGCGAGCGCGAATAGACGATGCCGGAAAGCGAGATGACAGCGACGTCGGTCGTGCCGCCGCCGATGTCCACCACCATGTTGCCGCCCGCCTCGGTGACCGGCAGACCGGCGCCAATGGCAGCCATCATCGCCTGCTCCACCAGGTGAACTTCGGCGGCCTTGGCTCGGTAGGCCGCATCTGTCACGGCACGCTTTTCTACCTGCGTGATCTCGGAAGGGACGCTGATCACGATGCGAGGATGCACGAGCGTCCTGCGCTGGTGCGCCTTTTGGATGAAGTAGTTGAGCATCTTCTCGGTGACTTTGAAGTCGGCAATCACGCCGTCTTTCATGGGCTTGACAACCCTGAGATTGCCGGGCGTACGGCCCAACATCTCCTTGGCTTCCTTGCCGACTGCCTGGACTTCGCCGGTACGGTTGTCGAGGGCAACGGCCGAGGGCTCGTTGATCACGATGCCCTTCTCCCCGGCATAGACCCGCGTGTTGACTGTACCCAAGTCAATTGCCAGGTCCGCAGAGAACAAGCTCAACAATGGGCGCAGATTGTCGAGGGAGATTCGGGTTGCCCAGTCAAAGCGCATACCACCAACTGGTCAGTCACCGAAAAGTTTGGAGTAGACTGGACCACTGCGACACGTTTCGGTCGAACACCATATCAGACGTCCGCAGGAGGTTTATCCACTCTATACTCAGACTCAAGACCACGTGGGCCCCTCGATACTCTACGAGAAGAATGTAGCCGTCGGAAGCAGCGTAGCCCCAGACTCAAAACAAGCAGAGCCGAGCTCCGTGCACAGGCCCGCCGGGAGCACTCCGTTAGTTACGAGCGCTCTGGGAAGAAAACCAACATGCGCAATCTAATCGGCCAGGCTGACTTGGGGTTTGTGGTCCTGATTGCAACCATCGCAATGCCTCTAGTCGTTCCTCAAGAGGCTTCTGGCACGGCCCAATTTTCGCGGCAGTCGGTGACCGGCAGACCGGCGCATCACACCCGGGTTTCAGTTTTCCGACGAAGACGTCTCTTTCATTGCGACCGCACGGACGTTGCTCATGCCCACCGTCGTTCCGCATTCGACCAAGATGTCCTTCCACGAGTACGCAGCACCGCCGTCCTCTATTTCTGATCCGACCTTGCGCACATTGCAGCAAAGATACTTTAAAGAGCTGACCGATGTAGGTGCCCAGATAAACGCTCTCCATTTCCTAACCGCTTCTGTTTGAGCCCTGCGCTTGATGTGGGTGAAAGAACGCAAAAGCACCTGGACCAGCGCTCTCTGCGTTTTGCGACCTTGAACGGTGAGACCGTTCTAGAGGTAACCGGAAACTACTATGCGGTTTATCCTCCTGAACGGATGGATGCCAACGAGCGGATCCGACAGACGTTTGAAGACGTCCTGCTTCCAATCTTAAAAGTAATGATATCGAAATTCCCAACCCCCTACGCCCCGGTCCACGGATACGTCTTGGAGGTTTCCCACCGTGTACGGGGGAGAGTGTTAGGGGTTCCGTTTCCAACGACGGAGAATGTCGCCCTTGCGTTGTCACGGGACGCGGCAGAACAGCTGGTCGCAGCGAGGAATCGCAGGGAACAGCAGGCTGTGCTCGGGGAAGTGCATGTGTATCGCAATGCCGAACCGATCACGCTCCACCCTGAAAGACCTTGGGATCTGCGCGTGACCTAGAAGCTCACCAATGGCCAAAAAAACCGACCAAGTCGAGCTTTTTGCCAATGGGGACCGCGCAAAATCCGTGACCTATTATAAAGCTCAGGAAGGATTCAAAATCCGTGACCCCGCCCCAGAGAAAATCTGCGGCCATATTAGTGCGTGCTTACGCAATTACTTTCGTTACTTGCGCAGAAGATGGAGTGTCGGCGCGATACACACCGCGATACACAATAACTTTGTCTACGAACGTACTTCCAATGACTTGCGGTACCGTCCGTGCTCTTCCATGTCGTTGAAAGTACTTAAAACCCGCTAACTGTCACGGCAGAGGTTGTCCGCTCTTTTCCGGCAACGTTGTCCGCCGTTTCTTCAGGTTGGATTGACCTCGGAAGCCAGATAAAGGGCTCTCTCCAGAACTTGCAGTTGAACCCACGATTTCAACCCACGATTCGCATGTCTCTCACGACTTCTCAAGGACTTAGGCGGCCACCCGGAGTCACGTAAGTCGTTCAAACTACAGCATAACGTAGCCCTGAAAAGGCTGGCGATGTCGGTCAACTCCGTCCCTGGCCACCATATTTCAAAGCACTTAACTTCACTTCTCATTTTCCAGTTTACCTGCAGTTACCCGCACTATTGCACCACAACCGTCACCGGAGCAGCTTTCTCCAAGTCCTTCCTGCCGCGGAATAGCAACTCCAGGAACATCCCCTGGGCTTCGAGCTTGTCTTTGGTCATGGCCTGGCGTACACCTCGAGTGTCGTCTTCAGGTTCTGGTGCCGGAGCATTTCCTGCACCAGCTTCGGATCAACCTCCATCTTGACCAGGACCGAAGCGAGCGTCCTCCGGAAAGTGTGAAATCCGAGGGTGCGCAGCGGGGCCACGACTTCCGCCTTGTTTGCGGCCACGCGCAGGTAATCGGAGACCAGCATGTTGGCCGCCGGCCGCTTCCTGCCTTTGAGGCGAACTGCGCGATTGATGCACTCGCGCCACTTTGCCCAATCTGCCGGACATGAACGGGATGGCGCTCGGTTTCTATGAAGAGACCACGAACGGGCACAGAATCATTGGCCATGCGGGGGACACACAATATCTCCATAGCGACCTGCATCTGATTCTGGACGCTCGTGTAGGCCTCTTCCTCTCTTACAACAGTGCTGGCAAGAGCGGAACCAGGGCTCGCGAAGCAGTACGGCATGCCTTTCTGGACCGCTACTGCCCGTATGAACCAGCGCCTGTCAGTGCAGTGGACGGGGCAAGGGATGCACAGCTGGTTTCGGGCAGATACATCATCAGCCGTCGCTCGGAAACTACCATCCTCAAAGTGCTGACTCTCTTGGGTGAATCGAAAGTATTTACCAATGCCGACGCCACCATCAGCCTTGATGACTTAAAGGACCCAAATGGGCAACCGAAGAATTCCCCGGGGCCTGCCGTGCCGATTGGGACAAGATGAGTTGTCTCTCCACGTCGACGACGGCCGACCATTTCAACCAACGCCGCCAAGGCAGCGCTGCTGGGTGTGGTGATACATGCGCCGCACTAAGAACGTGCTCACCGCGCCTTGGGCAAGCCCGGTGGCATCGACGGCCACCGTGGTTCGCCTTCGCCGCCTCCCCGGCACGCGACGCACGACTATCCTCGAGGGCGTGCTCCAAGTCGGGTTCCAGGAGACGTCGCAAGAACGGCTGGAGCGTGGTGTAGTCGGGAACCGAAGCCAGTGCGAGCGCTCGGCGCAGCTCTCCGTGTTCGCTCAGACGAACTTCGGTTTCGCGGAAGGTCCAGTCCTCGTAGCGCATGAAGCACAAGATAGCCAACAGTTGCGGCTGCGAGAATTGGCGTTTGCTAAAGCAGGTGCGGTAGGGCGGCATGACCTGAGCCACATCCAAAGCCACCTGCGCGAAGCGCCCCAAACCCACTTCGGCCAGTAGCGAGTTTCGCCAGCGCTGATTGCAGCATAGCCTGGTTTCGCCGCTGTCCGCGTGAAGTGAAACTTAGGATGTCAACAGAGCCAGACAGGTTCTAGCCTTCTCTTCCGCGCGGAAAAGATTCGCACTGAAATAAAAAACGGCCGCGAACATCGCGGCCGTTCATCAAACAAAGTTCGTCTCAGTACAATCGGAACTCCACTTCCACGCTTATCTCGACTGCCACCGGCTTGCCGTCTTTCATGGCCGGTTCGAACTTCCAAGTCTTGACTGCCTGGATGGCCTTCTCGTCCAGTCCCATTCCCAGATTGCGGCTTACTTTAATGTCGCGCGGCTTGCCATCTGGGCCGACGATCAGCCACAGCACACAGGTTCCTTGATATTTGGCCTTCCGGGCTTCTTCCGAGTATTCCGGCTCAGGCTGATAAATCGCCTTGGGCGCGGAGACGCCGCCGCCTACCCGGAATACCCCGCCACCCGTACCACCGCCGCGGCCCTCGCCTACGCCAGGACCGGTGCCCACACCAACTCCGCCGCCGGAACCAGAGCCAATGCCACCGCCCGAGCCGGTTCCGTTCGACGGCGGCCCGGAGGGCAGGCGCGACATGGGATCACCCAGGTTCGGCAGATTGTTCATGGCAATGTGAATCTGCGGAGGAACTGCTACAGCCGGTTCAGCCGTCAACTTGGGGTGCTCATTGCGGACCACCATCGCGGGAGGGGTGATTGGCTGCATGTCAAATTTCGGCAGCTTGCCTTTCGGAGCCTGGAACTTGTCACGATCGCCGCCTCCTCCGCCGCCACCTGAGATCGTCTTCGCCGGGGGCAGAGGAGGAATGTCATCCGTAGCGACATAGGTAACGACTTCCTGCTTTTTCGTTACCTCTTGTACCACGTGGCGTCCCGCTATCGTGAGTCCCACAATGGCGGCAATAGTCAAAATGTGGACGACGGTCGAGCCCACGACGCCGCTCTTCTTATAGTCGTAAAAACCCCAAATATCCTTGACCGGAACGGGCTTCGAAGTGAGTACTAGCGGGGGCTGCTTTTTGGGAAAGAAATAATCGTCCAGGTTCTGAAACAGCGACTTCCACAACGGCTGCTCAGCGCTTTTGGGCAGCAGCAGGTTTAGTTCGGGCTCGGCTTTGGTGCGGGGCGGCTTGAAATCGAGTGTTGCCATAAATTCAACCCGAGTGCGGTCCACTTTGAGGCATCAGTTCTGCCTCTAGAACTTGATGAGCACATTCCCTGCCAAGTTGCATTTCTTGGCAAAGAAACTTTGCCGCTCACCTTCTGTGCAAACTGACCGTGTGCAAGAAGTTGAGCTATTCCAGTTCACGCAATTAGATGCTAATGCTCGGGAAACGTAACCTAGGGGAAATTGTAACGTTATTTCTACCTGTGTGACAGTGATTTTTGACATCCCGCAGACCAATGACCTCCGATTGCGCTGTGGGCCAATGGACGTTCGTTTCCAGGCTCCCTATAATGAAAAAAATCAACTATTTGGGAGAAAGCACGCTCGTGCCGCTCGAACTGAAGTCTACCATCAATCTGCCCAGAACCGGCTTCCCCATGAAGGCGAACCTGCCGCAAAACGAGCCCAAGATCATGGCTCGCTGGGAGCAGATGAAAATTTACGAGCGCATCCGCGAAGTCCGCAAAGGCGCGCCTGTCTATGTGCTGCACGACGGCCCGCCCTACGCCAATGGGCCGATCCACTTGGGCACGGCGATGAACAAATGTCTAAAGGATTTCATCGTCAAATCTAAGTGCATGTCCGGATTTGATTCTCCCTACGTTCCGGGATGGGACTGTCACGGCCTTCCCATCGAGATCAAAGTTGACCAGCAACTGGGTGGGAAAAAACTGCGGATGCGTCCCGTGGACGTGCGCGCGGAATGCCGCAAGTATGCCGAAAAATATCTCGATCTACAGCGGCAGCAGTTCAAACGCATCGCCGTTTTCGGACGCTGGGACGAGCCGTATTCCACAATGACTCCGCAGTATGAGTCAGCGGTGGTCGCGGAGCTTTATGCGTTTCTAGAAAAAGAGTCGGTATATAAAGGACTGCGCTCTGTCTACTGGTGCATTCACGATGAAACCGCGCTGGCGGAAGCGGAGGTCGAATACGAGAACCATACCAGTCCGACTGTATGGGTGAAGTATCCGCTTAGGGATGACCCGGCGAAGCTCGATCCTGGTCTCAGGGAAAAGAAGGTCTTTACCGTAATCTGGACCACCACACCCTGGACGCTGCCCGCGTCGATGGCTGTCGCTTTTCATCCCGACGAAAAATATGTGGCGCTCGAATCCGAATCCGAGGGCGAAGTATACATCGTCGCCGAGAAGCTCGCGGCGGAATTCAGCAACAAAGCTGGCCTCGCTGCCACGCACAAGCTTGCCCACTTTCCCGGAAAGAAGCTCGAATATTTGAATTTTGCCCATCCGTTTCTGGACCGCGCAATTCTGGGTGTGGTGGCGGACTACGTCACAATGGATACTGGCACCGGTGTTGTCCACACTGCGCCATCGCACGGCGCCGAAGATTTTGCCACCGGTGTTAAATACAAGCTCGACCTCACCGGCAACGTGGATGAAAAAGGAATCATGCGCAATGGCTTGCCCGAGTACGATGGCAAGCAGGTTTTTGCCGCGAATGAGCCGATTGTCGAGTTGCTGAAAAAACGCGGTGTGCTGATGCACGCCGAGAGAGTCGAGCACTCATATCCGCACTGCTGGCGCTGCCACAATCCGGTTATTTTCCGGTCGACCGAGCAGTGGTTCATCTCGATGGAGACACCGTTGGAAGGCGGAACGCTGCGCAGCCGCACGCTGGATGAAATTAAAAAAGTGAAGTGGGATCCAGCGTGGGGCGAAGAGCGCATCTCCAACATGATCGCCACACGGCCCGACTGGTGCATCTCGCGCCAGCGCGTCTGGGGTGTGCCGATTGCTGTGTTCCTGTGCGAAGGCTGCGGCAAGCCGCTGAATGATCCGGCGCTCAATCGCAAAGTAATTGATTTCTTCGGCCGCTTCGGCGCCGATGCCTGGTATACGTCCGAAGCCGACGCACTTGCCGCTGGAGCCAAGTGCGGCAAATGTGGCGGAACTAAATTCAGCAAAGAGACCGATATCATCGACGTCTGGTTCGAATCCGGTTCCAGCCACGTCGCCGTGCTCGGGCATGAGCCGAATTTGCCCTGGCCAGCCGACATTTATCTCGAGGGCGCTGATCAATACCGCGGCTGGTTTCACTCTTCCCTGCTCTGTGCGATCGGCGCTCAAGGTCGTCCGCCGTACCGCATGGTCGCAACTCACGGATGGACGCTCGACGAGCACGGCAGCGCCATGTCCAAGTCGCGCGGTAATGATGTCGATCCGGTGGACGTCGCCGACCGTCTCGGCGGCGAGATTGTGCGTCTGTGGGCTGCATCCGTGGACTTCCGCGAGGATGTCGTCGGCTCCGAAAAAGTCATGCAGCAGGTTGCGGAAAACTATCGCACGATTCGGAACAACTTATTCCGTTATGTGCTGAGCAACCTGTATGACTTCGACCCGCAGAAAGACGTGGTGGCATTCGAACGGATGGATGCCATTGACCAATACATGTTGCGCCAGACATGCGCTCTGGCCGAAGACGTGGTGCGCTGGTACGGGGAGTTCACCTTCCACAAGATCTACCATCGCGTGATCACTTTCTGCGTAGCGGAACTAAGCAAGTTCTATTTCGATGTGTTGAAAGACCGCCTGTACATCTACGCGCCGGACTCACGGGAGCGCCGCGCTGCACAAACGGCTATCTGGAGGATCGGAGAGGCTCTGGTGCGCTTGCTCGCGCCAATCATGAGCTTCACATGCGAAGAGGTCTGGCTATATCTGCCGAAATTGGATTCGCGAGCCGCCAGCGTTCATCTTGAACAGTTTCCGACGGCAAAAGATATCCTGGGCGATGCCAGAATTCCAGAGCGCGACACCAAGCAACAAGCGGATTGGGAAACATTGCTGGCGATCCGCGAGCAGGTGAACAAAGCTTTGGACACCGCTCGAAACGAGAAACTGATCGGGAAGTCGGTGGATGCGCAGGTCCATGTGACCGCCGCCGATCCGCCCTATTCAGTACTGAAGCGCTACGAAGACCAACTCCGATATCTATTCATTGTCTCTGCGGTGACGCTGGCGCAAGGGTCCGGGAATGGGACCAGCGGCGTTAAGATCGAGGTCAGCAAAGCTCCCGGAAAGAAATGCGAGCGCTGCTGGAATTACTCGACTCGTGTTGGTGAAAACCCAGCATATCCCACCGTGTGCGAACGCTGCAGCGCGGTGTTGAAAGAGATCGAAGCGGAAGACCCGTAAGAGTAATCTAACGACTAGTGCTCAATGCCTCACGCGATGCGTAAATTTCATCTTCTTATCGCCTTCGCCATCGTGTGCCTGGATCGAGTGGCGAAGTTGGCGATCTCAAAGAATATTTCTCTTCATGAAAGTATCCAGGTAATCCCGGGATTTTTCCGCATCACGCATGTGGAGAATCGTGGCGCGGCCTTCGGCCTGTTCGCGGATTCGCCCTCCGAATGGAAAATTGCCGTGCTGGTCCTTTTCTCGATCGTGGCACTGGTGATCGTCTCCGCCTTGTTATGGCGAAACAGTCATTCCATGAGCACTACGGGCGTTGGGCTGGCACTGATTCTCGGCGGAGCGTTAGGCAATCTGTGGGATCGGCTGGTCAGCGGACGCGTCGTCGATTTCCTGCTCTTCTATGTAGGCCAGTATCAATGGCCGGCATTCAACGTGGCGGACAGCGCCATCGTAATCGGCGCGGGGTTGTTGGTCTTTGAAATCTTGTTCAGCAAGTCGCCAGCGCAAGAAAAATCAGCGTGAGATCAGCCCCTTCTCGTGGGGCGCGTGAAGGCACCCACACCATCGGCTATGTAAATCCCAACCTCCGGGCGGTACGCCGAGGCCATCCCTGTTCTAGGCTGTGAGGATGTCGTGCCAACCGAATTCAGCACCTTATGTCCTAAGTGCTAGGGTAGGCCTAGCTTATTATTGAAGAGCCATGCGGCTGCTTTTTGAAATCTTCGCGCAGACGCTGCGCACGTTGTGGGCGCACAAGCTGCGGTCTTTTCTGACCATGTTCGGGATCGCATGGGGTGTGGGGTCGCTACTGCTGCTGGTGGGATTGGGCGAGGGCTTCCGCTCCGGCAATCGCAAACAGTTTGATGATCTCGGCGAGAACGTTATGTTCATCTGGGGCGGCCGCGCGCCTGCGATGAATGGCAGCTTCACCGGACTTCGGCAATATTACCTTACTTACAAGGACTATTTAGACATTCTGCGCGATGCTACGGATGTAAAAGCTGCCGCTCCGGTAATCTCACGCGCCGATGTTCGCGCCGTCAGCGATTTTTACAATAGCAGCGGCCAGCTTATGGGGGTTCCCGCCAGCTTCAACGAAATTCGTTATTTACCGATTGAGGATGGCCGCTGGCTCAACG
>Ga0209236_1002306_pt1 | contig 11693 bp, 9 predicted proteins | sample GraSoi013_1_40cm_FD_185819 | JGI IMG/M metagenome (GOLD analysis project Ga0209236, IMG submission 185819) | Grasslands soil microbial communities from the Angelo Coastal Reserve, California, USA - Sample 09_27_2013_1_40cm (SPAdes) (version 2) | ecosystem: Environmental > Terrestrial > Soil >... | reverse complement strand
GTGCAGGTCCGGCTCAAGGAGGGCGCGGGCCTGCCCGACTGATCGTTTCAGTCGCAACCAACTTCCCTTGGCTCGCCGTGGGGCGTAGTGTTGATCCCGGTTTTTCCCCCATTCCGGGAGCCGACGTGAAACAACCAACGGCTGTAGCCCTGCTCGTGGCCTGCCTTGTCGTGGCGCTGCCGCCCGGCGCCCGCGCGCAGGCGTCCCGCAACACCCTCACGCCAGCCGAGCGCACCGCCGGGTGGCGGCTTCTGTTCGACGGCAAGACCACTACCGGCTGGCGGGGGTGGAAGATGGACACCCTGCCGTCGGGGTGGCAGGTGGTGGACGGCGCGCTCACGCGCGTCCGCCGGGCCGCCGACATCATCACCACCGAGAAGTTCAAGAACTTCGAGCTGTCGCTCGAATGGAAGATCGCCCCGAATGGCAACAGCGGCATCTTCTACCGGGCGAGCGAGGACGACGACGCCATTTACTGGAGTGCTCCGGAGATGCAGGTCCTCGACGACGCCGGGCATCCCGACGGCCAGTCGCGCCTCACCGCGGCCGGATCGGACTACGGGCTGCATCCCTCGCCCGCCGGCGTCGTGCAACCCGCGGGTCAGTGGAACCAGGTCCGCCTCATCGTGAACGGGAACCACGTCGAGCACTGGCTCAACGGTGTCAAAGTCGTTGAGTACGAGCTCGGCAGTGCGGACTGGGAGGCGCGGGTCAAGGCGAGCAAGTTCGCCCCGCACCCGCACTACGGCCGCAATCCCGAGGGGTACATCGGCCTCCAGGAGCATGACTCCTGGGTGGCCTACCGCAACATCAAGATCAGGGTGCTGCCGTGATCAAGGTCAAGCTCTCGGCGATGATGTTCCTGCAGTACTTCGTGTGGGGGGCGTGGTTCGTCACGATGGGGACCTACCTCGGGAGCACGCGGCATTTCAGCGCTCCCCAAGTGGGTGCCGCGTACATGACGACGGCCATCGCGGCGATCGTGTCACCGTTCTTCATGGGGGTCTTCGCGGATCGCTTCTTCGCCACCGAGAGGTTGCTGGCCATGCTCCATCTGGTGGGCGGCGTGATCCTCTGGTACGTGTCCACGCTGACCACGTTCTGGACCTTCTTCCCGGTCCTCATTCTGTACGCCCTGTGCTACATGCCGACCCTGTCGCTCACGAACTCGATCTCGTTCCACAACGTGGAGGATCCGGCGCGCGATTTCCCGTTCATCCGCGTGCTCGGCACGATCGGGTGGATCGTCGCCGGCATCCTGATCGGGAAAGTGCTGCACGCCGATGCTCAGGCGCTGCCGATGCGCGTCGCGGCGATCGCGTCGTTCGCCCTCGGGTTGTACTCGTTCGCCTTGCCCCATACCCCCCCCAAGGCCGCGGGCACGCCGTTCACCTTGCGCAACGCCTTGGGGCTCGACGCGCTGCAGCTGCTCAGGGACCGCACGTTCTTCGTGTTCGTGCTGGGCTCGTTCCTGCTGTGCATCCCCCTCCAGTTCTATTATGCGTTCACCAATCTCTTCCTGAACGAGATCCACGCCCCCGAGCCCGCCTTCATCCAGACGTTCGGGCAGATGTCGGAGATCTTCTTCATGCTGCTATTGCCGTTCGCCCTGCGGCGCTACGGCATCAAGACCATCATGCTCGGCGGCATGCTAGCGTGGACGCTGCGCTACGTCGCGTTCGGCAACGGCGACGTCGGCGGCGGGATGTGGCTGCTCTACGCCGGGATCCTGTTGCATGGCGTCTGCTACGATTTCTTCTTCGTAGCGGGTCAGATCTATACCGACGAGCGGGCGGGCGAGCGGATCCGCGCTGCCGCGCAGGGGATGATCAACGTCGTCACGAACGGCATCGGCTATGCGATCGGCGCCTGGGTGTCGGGTCGGGTGGTAGGCGCCTTCGCCAGCGCGGGCGGAGGGGGAGCCGTGACGCACGATTGGCCACGCATCTGGATGTATCCGGCGTCGATGGCCTTCGCGATTCTCGTGCTGTTCGCCGTCCTGTTCCGACCCGCGCGCGCGCCGCAACCGGCCGCAGGCGACTGAGGAGGCTCCCATCATGGCACGCAAGCGCATCTCGCGACGCACGTTCGTCGGCGACGCCGGCGCGGCCCTCGCCTTCACCATCGTGCCCCGGCACGTGCTGGGGCGCGGGTTCCGGGCGCCGAGCGACACGCTCAACATCGCTTGCATCGGCGTCGGCGGGCGGGGGCGCGAAGACGTCAAGGGGGTCGCCACGGAGAACATCTACGCGCTGTGCGACGTGGACGACGCGACCGCCGCCGAGACCTACGCGAAGTACCCCAGGGCGAAACGCTACAAGGACTTTCGGGAGCTGCTCGAGCGCGAGGCCAAGCGCATCGACGCCGTCGTCATCGCCACGCCGGACCATACCCACGCCGCCGCCGCGATCATGGCGATGAAAGCGGGCAAGCACGTCTACTGCGAGAAGCCGCTCGCCCGCACCATCGACGAAGTGCGCGCGATGGTCGAGACCGCCAAGAAGTCCAAGGTCGTCACGCAGATGGGGAACCAGGGGCACGCCAACGAGGGCACGCGCCAGATCCGCGAGTGGGTGGAAGCGGGCGCGATCGGCACGGTGCGCGAGGTGCACTGCTGGACCAACCGGCCCATCTGGCCGCAGGGGCAGGATCGGCCGCTCGAGGAGTACTTCACGCCCGCGACCCTCGCCTGGGACCTGTGGCTCGGCCCGGCGCCGCTGCGGCCCTATCACCCCGCCTACGCGCCGTTCAAGTGGCGCGGCTGGTGGGACTTCGGCTGCGGCGCCCTGGGCGACATGGCCTGCCACCTGATGGACGCGGCGTTCTGGACGCTCGACCTCGGACGGCCCGTCCGGATCGAGCCGGAAGCGACGAAGCTCTACACGGAGACCGCACCCGCGAGCTCGCGCATCAGCTACTCGTTCACCGCGCGCGGTGCGCGCCCTGAGGTCAAGCTCGTGTGGCGAGACGGCGGCCTCTATCCCCCGCGCCCGCCCGAGGTCGCCGACGACCTGCAGTGGCCTCCCGACAACCAAGGGCAGCTGTGGATCGGCACGGACGGCAAGCTCCTGGCGGGCACCTATGGCGACGACCCCCGCCTCCTCGACCCGGCGAAGCAGGCGGATGTCGCGGCGCACCCGCCGGCGCCGAAGTACGCGCGCTCGGCCGGCGTGTACGCCGAATGGATCGCCGCGTGCAAAGGCCAGGGGCAAGCCAACTCGAGTTTCGCGGACTACGCGGGGCCGCTCACGGAGATGGTGCTGCTCGGCAACCTCGCGGTGCGGACGGGAAAGGTCCTCGAAATCGCCCAGCAGACCGGTCAGATCACCAACGTCAAGGTGCCCGAGGAGTACGTCCGGCCCACGTACCGTGCGGGCTGGAGCGCGTAGCGCGGGTTACGGGCCCGGCAGCTCGCGGATCCAGATGCCGCGATAGCGGACGCGGTTGCCGTGGTCCTGCAACATCAGCGGCAGCCGATCCGCGTGCGGCCGGTAGCGCGCCCGCTCGGCGTGCACCGTCCAGCCCGTGATCACGGTGTTGTCCTGCACCAGCACGCCGTTGTGGAGCACGGTGACCCGCGCCGAATCCCGCACCGCGCCGTCGGGCGCGAAGCGAGGACGGTGGAACACGATGTCGTACGTCTGCCACTGCCCCGGCGGGCGGCACGCGTTTACGAGCGGCGGCGTCTGCCCATACACAGCGGCCGCCGCGCCGTCGGCGTAGGTGTCGTTGTGGTAGCCGTCGAGCACCTGGATCTCGTAGTGGGTCATCAGGAACACACCGCTGTTGCCGCGCTCCTGTCCCTCGCCCGCGGGTGGAGTCGGAGCGGCCCACTCGAGGTGGAGCTGCACCTCGCCGAAGGCGCGCTTGGTCACGAGCGGACCCGTGCCCGGTGCGACCTCGACGGAGCCGTCACGGACGAGCCATTTCGCCGGAGTGCCGTCCGGCGACTGCCACGCGGCGAGGCTCGTGCCGTCGAACAGCACGATCGCGTCCGAGGGCGGCGCTGCCGTCGGGCGCTCGGGACCGGGATCCACGACTGGCGGCCGGGGGCGGTCTGGCGAGTTCACCGGCCATTGCTGCGCCCTCACGGGCACCGGAAAGGAAACCAGCGCCAGCGACGCTGACCACCAGAGTGCGGAGTGCGGAATGCGGAATGCGGAGTGTAACGGTGAGCGTCGCTCGGCGAACGACCCTCCATGACAACTCCGCATTCCACACTCCGCATTCCGCACTAGGGTTTCCACGTTCCCTTGGCGACGGCAGGCACGAATGTCTCGAGGCCCGCCGGGGGGAAGTCCAGCGTCCTTCCCTGCTCGGCGCTCATGTAGGCCGTCATGAGGACTCGCATCACCTCGACGCCGTCGTCGAACGTCAGCTCCGGCCGTTCGCGCTTCAGGAACACGCGCACGAAGTGTCGGTCTTCGGCGTCGTAGCCGTACGTCGCCGACTCCTGCGTCACGACGGGCATCAGTCCCATCTCGGCGTTCTGCTTCTCGACGAGGTCTTCGCCGGCCTTGCCCTTCACCTCGCGACTGAAGAACAGGCGCAAGCCGGTGTCGAGCGAATTCCACGCCATCGAGTACTCGGGGCCGAGCAGCTCGGCCGAGAGCCGGAGGCCGGCCCCGACGAAGCTCCACGACGTGGTGGCTTCGCCCAGGGCCGTCGCGCCCTCGTCCGTGGCGAACTCGATCATCACGCTCGCGAAGTCCTCGGCGGGCGCCTTCGTGTAGTCCACGTCCTTTCCCATCATGTGCTGCAGGCGCTTCGCGTACTCCGGACGGGTCCACTTCAGGCTCGCGATGTGGCCGGTCACGCGCGCCGGGCGGACGGTGGACGACGCCGCGCCCGGCCGGGTGAGCAGGTAGCGCACCACGAGTGCCGAGTGGCACATCATGTCGTTGAGCACACCGCCGCCCTGGAGCTTGCCCTGCCAGAACCACGGCATGTGCGGTCCGCTGTGCTCTTCCGCCGCGCGGGCGAGATAGGGCCGGCCGGTGAGCGACGCCCCCCGGGCCCACAGGAGCGTGCGCCCGTGCGTCACGGCCGGCGCGAACGCCTGGTTCTCGAGGTAGCCGTGGGCGACGCCGGTCTGCTTCACGAGCTCGGCGACCCGCTTCGCCTCGGCGACGGTGCGCGCGAGCGGCTTCTCGCAGGCGATTCCGGCGAGCTCGCCCTTGCCCCGGTTCACGGCGTCCACGATCTCTTCGACGTTTTCGATGCGCGCGAAGTTCGGCCCGCACAGCCACAGCGCGCCGACCCTCGGGTCCGCGACCATCTCGGCGATCGAGCGGTACGGCTGCGCCGCACCGACGTCGAGCTTGCGGGCGAGAGCCGCCGTCTCCTCGGCATGCTGCTTGTTCGGGCTCCACACGCCCACCACGTCCGCGTCCCGCACCGCCTGGAACGCCTGCAGGTGAAACCTGGCGTTGAATCCGCTGCCGATGAACCCGACGCCCAGTCGTTGCTCCACGCTCGCGCTCCGATTCAGTCGTGACGGGGGGGACGCGTCAGGAGATCGTAACTGACGCCGAGCTTGGCGAGCGCCTCCGGTGGGCAGCCCTTCCATTCGGCGACGAAAGTGTTGCCGATGTAGCGCAGGTGCTGCACGCCCAGCTTGCTCGAGAAGAAGCCGGAGGCCGTGAGGTCGCGGAAGCTGTTGAAGAACGCGACGCCGGCCGAGTACTCGGACTTCGCCTTCTTTGGCCAGGCGATGTCGTCGAGCACCGCGGCGCGCTCGCCGTCGGCGCAGGCCACGAAGGTCTTGCCGTAGCGATCGTCGCACTCGTGGTCCAGCCAGGCGAGCCCGCCCCGGATCGGGGTCGGGAGGTCGGGGTCGTCCCCGCACATGAAGTCCATGAACTCGGGCACGCCGGCGTCGGTGGCGCTGCCCGACCGCTCGTCCTTCGGGATGATCAGGTCGACGACCACGCGCACCGTGTCCCACTCGTGCGCGGTGAAGAACTTCGGCTCATAGGGCGCGCCCCGGTCCAGCGCCCCGCGCACCAGGGCCGCGGCGTGCGACACCGACTCCGGCGCCCACCGGAACGCCGTGGCGAGCGGCGCCACGGCCAACAACTGGACGGCCTCTCGACGCTTCATGGCGGCCACCTGTCCTCCGTGGGTCCCCCGCCGCCGATCACAGGGCCCCCTTCTTCATCTGGTCCGCGATGTAATCGCTCGTCCGCATCGACAGCGCGAGGATGGTCCACGTGGGGTTCTTGTCGGCCTGCGACACGAACGGCCCGCCGTCCGTTACGAACAGGTTCTTGCAGTCGTGCGCCTGGCACCAGCGGTTCAGCACCGACGTCCCGGGGTCGTTGCCCATGCGCGTCCCGCCGAGCTCGTGGATGATGGTCCCGCCCGTCGCGAGCCCGTATCCCTGTTCGGCGGTCGGCATCGGCGAGAACACCTCGCCTCCCATCTCGGCGATCAGCGCCCGGAAGGTCTCCTGCATGTGCTTCGACTGCTTGTATTCGTGGTCCGACCACTTCCAGTGGAACCGCAGCACGGGGATCCCCCACCGGTCCACGGTGCGCGGATCGATCTCGCAATAGCAGTCGTCATTCGGGATCATCTCGCCGCGGCCCGAGAAGCCGATCGTGGCGCCGTAGTAGCGGCGGTAGTCGTCCTTGAGCTGTTTGCCGTAGCCGCCGCCCGGCGGGTAGCGGTGAATGCCGCCCATGAATCCTTCTCCCGGCACCTGCGTGCCGCCCCACACCTCGATGTGGTAGCCGCGCGGGAAGTCGAGCTTCTGCTCCTCGAGCCACCACGGCATGTACAGATGCATGCCGCCCACGCCGTCGTGGTTGTGCGGCACGTGGTCCATCATCCTGGGAATGAAGCCGGCCACATCCGTCCCGGTCGTGTCGGTGATGTACTTCCCGACCGTGCCGCTCGCGTTGGCCAGGCCGTTCGGATACAGGCCGGACCTGGAGTTCAGCAGCAGCCGGGCGGACTCCAGGGCACTCGCGGCCAGCACCACGACGCGGGCGCGCACATGGCGGTCGGCCCCGGTGGTCTTGTCGACGTAGGCGACCCCGGTGGCGCGCCCGGCGCCGTCCACCGTCACCTCGCGCGCCATCGCGTTGGTCACGAGCGTCAACCTGCCGGTGGCGAGGGCGGGAGCGACCAGCACGTTGGTGGACGTGAAGTTCGCGTTCACCTTGCAGCCGCGGTTGCACTGCCCGCAGTAGTGGCATGCCGCCCGGCCGTTGAGCGGCCGCGTCAGGATCGACAGCCGTGAGGGAATGCACGTGATGCGCAGCCGGTCCGCCGCCTGCTTCACGAGCAGCTCGTGGCAGCGCGGGCGTGGGGGCGGCAGAAACACCCCGTCCGGCTCGTTCGGGAGGTTCTCCTTGCTGCCGAAGACCCCGATCAGCCGGTCCACGCGGTCGTAGAACGGCGCCACGTCCTCGTAGCCGATCGGCCAGTCGTCGCCCAGGCCGTCGCGGGTCTTACGCTTGAAGTCGTACGGCCCGAAGCGCAGGGAAATGCGGCCCCAGTGGTTGGTGCGGCCGCCCACCATCCGCGCCCGCCACCAGCGGAAGCGGGAGCCGGGTGCCGTGGTGTACGGCTCGCCCTCGATGTCCCACCCGCCGATGCAGGCGTCGAACTCGCCGAACGGGCGCTCCTTGGTGGACCCGCCGCGGCGCGGCGACTCGTAGGGCCAGGTGAGCATCGCGGAGTCTTTGAGGTTGTCCCAGGGTCCGCCGGCTTCGAGCAGGATCACGTCGGCGCCGGCCTGCGTCAGCACGTAGGCCGCCATGCCGCCGCCGGCACCGGATCCGACGATGCATACGTCGTAGCTCTTCTGTTGCCGGATGGCTTGCATGCGGAAGTTCGCTCCTCAAACCGCGCAGGTTCGGACGGCGTCGCGCAACGAAGTCAACGGATCGCGCGTCGGTACGAACTCGTGGGCGACGTAGCCGGCGAAGCCGGTCGCGGCGATGGCCCCTGCGATGGCGTGGTAGTTGAGCTCCTGCGTGTCGTCGAGCTCGTGGCGGCCGGGCACGCCGCCCGTGTGGAAGTGGCCGATGTGCTCGTGCGCGTCCCGGATGGTGCGGATGATGTCGCCTTCCATGATCTGCATGTGATAGATGTCGAACAGCAGCTTCACGCGGGGAGAGTCGACCGCCCGCACCACCGCGACCCCGAACGCGGTGTGGTCGCCCTGGTAATCGGGGTGATCGACCTTGCTGTTCAGGAGCTCGAGGCACACGGTGACGCCGTTGGCTTCGGCGAGCCCCTTGATCCGGGCCAGGCCGGCGACGCAGTTGTCCGTCGCTTCGGCGTCGCTCCGCCCCCGTCGGTTGCCGAACATCGCAATCAGGTTCGGCACCGCGTGCCGCGCCGCGAGCGGGATCGCGCTCTCGAGCTCGCCGACGAGCAGCGCGTGATTGGCGCGGTCATTGAACCCCGTGGCGATGAAGTCGCGCCGGATCGCCGGGTAGCCCATCGAGCAGACCAGCCCGTAATCGCGCACGCGCCCCCAGTCGTCCGGGCCGAGCAGGTCGATCGCGGCGAGCCCCATGCCCGCCGCCGCGCGGCACAGGTCGGGGAGGGGGATGCGCTCGAACGGCCAGCGACACACCGCTTGCCGCAGTTTCACGCTGAAGCGTGGGCTCGGCGCGACGCTGCCCTTAAGGGCAGTGCGTGGCCGAGCCCAGGCTTGAGCCTGGGAATCGAGGGCCGCCGCTCCCAGCAGACCAACCGCCTCTCGCCGGTTCATCAGAACTCGAGCTGTCTCAGATACTCGTAGCTCGCGCGAATCGAGGCGAAGGCGTCCGCCGGCGCGTCGTGCTCGACGAAGGCGTGCCGGATCCCTGCTTGGTCGCGGCGCGCGAAGATCCGCTTCCAGTCGATGCTGCCGGCGCCCACGTCCGTCATGCGATGGTCGGGCGGCCCGGCGGAATCCTTCACGTGAACCATGGGGATGCGGCCGGGCCAGCGCGCGAAGTAGGCGAGCGGGTCCTGCCCGCCCTTGGTGATCCAGTAGAGGTCGATCTCGAGCTGGACGAGGTGCGGGTCGGTCTCGGCGAGCAGCACGTCGTACGGCAGCCGGCCCTCGAGCGGCGCGAACTCGAAGTCGTGGTTGTGATACGCGAACTGCAGGCCGGCCGCCCGCGCCTCCGTTGCGGCGTGGTTGAAGCTCTCCGCGATACGCTTGTAGTCGTCGAGCGTGCGCCGCGCTTCGGCCGGGATCCAGGCCACGACGACGTACCGGTGTCCGATCACGGGCGCCGCGTCGAGCGCCGCGCGCCACTGATCCGGCGCCAGCGATACATGCGCGGACGGCGCGGAGAGGCCGTGCTGGTCGAGCAGGGTACGCACGTCGCGCGGCGCCTGCCCGAAGTAGCCCGCGAACTCGACCTCCCGGTAGCCGGTCGCCGCGACCCGGGCGATGGTGCCGGCGAAGTCCCGTTGCAGCTCGTGCCGCACGGTATAGAGCTGCAGCCCGATGCGGCCGAGCTTGTGGCGCGCGTGGCGCGCCGCGGGCCGCGTGCCGGCGAGCATGGCGGCGGTCGTCCCGACGAACGAGCGCCGGTCCATCACAGCTCGTGTCGTTTCATCTGCTCCACCGCGTGCGCCACGGCGCGCGCCGTGAGCGCCATGTAGGTGATGGAGGGGTTCTGGCAGGCGGAGGAGGTCATGCAGGCGCCGTCGGTGACGAACAGGTTCTTCACGTCGTGACACTGGTTCCAGGCGTTGAGCACCGAGGTCTTGGGGTCGCGGCCCATGCGCGCCGTGCCCATCTCGTGGATCGTCAGCCCGGGCGCATTGTCGTCCACGAACGGCTCCACCTCCTTCGCCCCGGCGGCCTCCAGCATCTCGGCCGCCGAGACCGACATGTCTTTCAGCAGCTTGCGCTCGTTGTCGCTCCATTCGCAGTGGATGCGAAGCGCCGGGATGCCCCAGGCGTCCTTCGTGTCGGGGTCGAGCTCGACGTAGTTCGTGGGGCGGGGCAGGCACTCGCCGAACCCGTAGAACGAGAAGCGCCACGGCGCCGGCGTGCGCAGCGTGCGCTTGAACTCCGCGCCGAAGCCGGGCAGGTTTTCCCCCCGGGTCCAGCCCTCGCGGTCCGCGCCGCCCTGGAAGCCGTAGCCGCGCAGGAAGTCGGGGTGCGCGGTCGCGACGTTGCGGAAGCGAGGCACGTAGATCCCGTTGGGGCGACGACCGTGGACGGTCCGGTCTTCCATGCCCGGGATCGTGCCGCGCGCCCCGCCGCCCATGCAGTGGTCCATCAGGTTCTTCCCCACCTCGCCGCTCGAGTTGGCGAGCCCGGTGGGGAAGCGCGGTGTCACCGAGTTGAGGAGGAGGCGCGTCGATTCGAGCGCGGATGCGCACAGGAAGACGACGCGCGCGTGGAACTCGAGGGGCTCGCGCGTCTGCGCGTCGATGACGCGCACGCCGACGGCGCGGTCCTTCTTCTCGTCGTAGATGACGCTGTGGACCACGCTGTAGGGCCGGAGTGTGAGCCGCCCGGTCGCCTGCGCCAGCGGCAGCGTGACGCTGACGCTCGAGAAGTAGGAGCGCGTGACGCAGCCGCGCTCGCACGGGCCGCAGTAGTGGCACGCCGCACGGCCGCCGTGCGGCACCGTGATCACCGCGCACCGGCCGATCGTGACCACCCGCTCGCCGCCGAAGCGCCGCGCCACGGCCTCCTGCACCACCTGCTCGGCGCAGTTCAGCGGCATCGGGGGGAGGAACTTGCCGTCGGGCAGCTGGGCGAGGCCGAGCTTCGCCCCGCTCACGCCGATGGTCTCCTCCACGTAGTCGTACCAGGGCGCGATGTCGGCGTAGCGGATCGGCCAGTCCGCGCCGAAGCCGTCCTTCGCGTTCGCCTCGAAGTCGAGGTCGCTCCAGCGGTACACCTGCCGGCCCCACATGATGGAGCGCCCTCCCACCTGCCGGCCGCGGATCCAATGGAACGGCTTGCCGGGATCGAACGTGTAGGGATTGTCGCGGTCGTTCACGAAGAACTTGCCGCTGTACTCGTTGCAGGCGTAGCAGCGCTTCTGGATCGGCTGGTCGCGCTCCAGCGCCTTGCGGTCGCCCTTGCCCCGGAAGCGCACCTCCCACGGCGGCACATGCTCGACGTAATCGCGCGCCGGATCGATGGGTCGCCCGGCTTCGAGCACCAGCGTCCTGAGGCCACGCTCGCACAGCTCCTTCGCCGCCCAGCCGCCCGAGATCCCGGAGCCCACCACGATGGCGTCGAACGTCTTGGCGAGGGCGCTCATGGCAGGGGCACGCAGCCGTCGTACGAGCCCGGGATGATCTCGAAGTGCGTCTCGGCCGCCCCGATCTCCGACGTATAGAAGCCGTACAGCGTGAACGACTTGATCTGGTGGAAGAAATGCTTTTCGGGTTTCGCCTTGGCGCGTCGCAGCGCCGCCACCTCCGCGTCGAGCCCCGAGAGGATCGCCGCCCGCTGTGGCTCGGAAGTGGTCAGGAAGTCCGCGCCGAACAGGTCGCGGCTCCGCTCGTCCACGTCCGCGAGTCCCGCCAGGAAGCGCGCGCGGTCGTCATCGGCGAACCATTCGGCGAGCATGAGATCGATGAACTCGGGCACGTGCGCGGCGCGCGCACCCGGCGTGTCGGTCTCGGGGATGATCATCTCGGCGATGGTCGCCACCGTCTCCGCCTGGTGCGGGTCCAGCACCGTGAACCCCCCCGCGCGGGCCCGCGCG
>Ga0209236_1002305_pt1 | contig 11695 bp, 9 predicted proteins | sample GraSoi013_1_40cm_FD_185819 | JGI IMG/M metagenome (GOLD analysis project Ga0209236, IMG submission 185819) | Grasslands soil microbial communities from the Angelo Coastal Reserve, California, USA - Sample 09_27_2013_1_40cm (SPAdes) (version 2) | ecosystem: Environmental > Terrestrial > Soil >... | reverse complement strand
GCGTGGCTGGCGACGCGATACAAATGATGGGTACGGTCAGCGAAGTGCTTCCGAACACGACCTTCCGCGTGAAGCTCGAGAACGGGCACGAGGTGCTGGCGTACGTCAGCGGGAAGATGCGCAAGAACTACATCCGGATCCTGCAGGGGGATCGAGTCGCGGTGGACCTCTCGCCGTATGACCTAACGAGGGGCAGAATCACCTACAGGTACAAATAAACGGCGTCACGTAGAAGGCGTCACGAAAATACGTCACGGGAAAACGTAAGAGGCCGGGATCGCTCCCGGCCTCTTGACGTTGCTGCCGTACGGTGTGTCGTCTAGTAGAACAGCATGAATCCGCCAGAAAGGTCGATCTGCTTCGGCCTGCCGGGGCCCGTGCTGCCCTCTTCCGTCCCTTCGAAGACCAGCTTCAGGGACTTCGTCCACTGATGGTAGATCCCGGCGGTGTAGGAGTACACGTTCGAACGGACAGCCGTGTTGCCGTCGCCAGCGGGCGCCGCCGTATTGTTGTTCTTCAAGCGGCTGAAGCCCCAGCTTGCGCCCAGGTTTGTCTTCGGTCCGACCTTGTACATCAGCTGGACGTAACCGCCGTCGGAGCTGCGCAGCTCGGTGCTCGTGGCCGCGGTCCCCGCAACCTCGCCGCCCGAGAAGAGTAGCGTCGTACCGAGGCCCTTGCCGATATAGCCAGTCACGACAACCGAGAGCTCGGACATAGCGGCCTTGACCCCGGCAGTCCCACCGAATGAACTCGCCGACTGGCCAGCCGAGGCGGCGTTGGAAGTCGTCTGCCAGAGACCGCCCACCCAGAACGAATAGGCGTTCTTCCCGGACTTTTGGTTGTAGTTGAACTCCGCCTCGAGGCGGGGGACTTTGGTGAAGCTGAAAGCGTTCGAACGGGGATCCGTAACTGCGGCGCCCACCGCACCAAGCACGCTGGGCTGGAACAGACCGATGCTGAGCTGCGCCTGACCCGGTTTCGTGCTGTAGGTGACCTGCGCGTCGAAGTTCGGATAGAGGTAACCGTATCCGATGCGCCCGAGCGTGGTGCCCCCGGTCTGCCCGGCGCCGATTCCGACAGCGCCGACGCCAAACAACGTCATATCGTTGAGGATGTTCTGACGGCCGAACAGACCCAGCTCGCGGCCAGCGAGAATCTGAGAGCCATCTTTGAACCCGATCGTCATGTATACCTGACGCATGTCGATCTGCGCCCCGGCCTGGGTGCCATTGCCGAAGTTGTCGTGCACGGCAGCGTTGTTGATCTGCGGCGCAAACCCGAAGTGGACGCCGAGGTTCAGGCCCGCTTCTTTGCCAGTCGCCGAGAACGTCGCGAAAGCGGGGAGCAGTCCCGTCCGAACGCTCGAGTTCGCCGGGCCGCTGTTATTCACTTTCGAGAACACCCAGAAGGCGTTCACGTTCCCGCCGAACTGGAACGACCATCCGTTGGACATCTGCATCGTCAGGCCTTGCGCGCCGGCCGTCGCGGAGACGCCCAGCGCCAAGCCCAACAACAACAGCGTGAGACGCTTCATACGAGATTCCCTCCTTGGGAGTTTACTGCCGCCATCCTACCGCTCGTGCCCTCGAGGCGCCTATGCGACTGCCCGCGCCAGGTACAGCCGAGTGGGAAGGTTCTCCCACCAGTACTCGTCTGGCTTCTCACCTACAGTTGTGTGTGAACTAACAGGGGAAAGCGGAGCCCACCTCCTTGCAAGCGAGTCCATCGGCACTCCGCGCTCCCGCGAGGCCAAGGTTTCCCCGCAGGAGTGGCCGCCAACGACGGCCTGTGAACTGAGCCCGAAACCTCGAGACGAACCCACATGCCGGCCGCCCCGTGGCCCGGAACCCCGCAAAATATTAGGTAGGACCCCCCCCTATCCGCAATAAAGCGCAGGTCATCCGTCTGTTCCGAGATGAGCCCCTGCTCCAGCCGCAGCGTGAATGCCCGGGCAAAAGCGGGCGCAACTGGCCCTGTGGGAAGGGGATGGGCGTCCGCGATGACCTCGGCGGAATGCGGCAGCATGCCGTCGTGATTCCGGAAGTGCATCACCACCGTCCACCCCAGCGGCACCGTCAGCGTCAGCCCCCCGTCCCGGAACCCGTTGAAGTTGAGGGCGCCGTTGAGACCGGTGAGACCCGCAACCAGCTGGAAGGTGACCGTCTTGGTTACGCTATCGACCTGCAACCACGACGGGTCGACGGCCGGAACGGGCGCGGCCGGTCCGTCCTGTGCGCATGCCGCGACAGGAGGCGCCGCGCCCCCCGTCACGGCGACGATACATGCGACCGACAACCACTTCACCGTGGCGAACCTACCACGGCCTCCCGCGAGGCGGAAGAGCTTGAAGGGGACGACGCCCGCTGCGCATTGTGGCGCATGAGCGACAGGCATGGCACTTCGGCGCCTCAGGTTTGCCGTTCCATCTTCGGAGGGCCCCTGATGTGTCTGGCATCCTCCTTGCGAGAACCGAGACTGCAGCCCGTTTGGGCCGCCGGTGGAGAGCCAGCTGCGAGACGGCGCTCCAGTCCGAGAGGGTAGGCGCAGCGTACGAGGATGGCCTTGCATGTACTCCAAGTCCAGCGTCACGCGTTTCGACCACTTCGTTGCGTGGTTGCTGGCTCTGGGGCTGTACCGGTTGGCGCGCGGCGCGATGTTCGTGCTGCTCCTGGCCGGCGCAGGGTGCCTGCACTCCCACAAGGCAGCGCTCGCGCGCGTCCCACTTGTTGCGGCAGGGGAGCGGCCGCTGGCCCGGCGACTCGCCGGCGCAGATCTCGTGGTGACTGCCACGCTCGCCAAGACCGAGCGCGATTGGCGCTACGAAGAGCCCTGCGGCGTCTTGCGCCACCTCATCTACGGTTGTGCCGACATCCCGAAGGCGTACCAGGCGACGTTGCGCCGGGGCAACGAGACGTGGCCGGTGTTCTACTTCAAGCTCGGCGACCTGCCGCACCCCGCTGTGGGGGACTCGGCGGTCTGGCTGCTCCGCCAGGGGGCGGTCTATCATCTGCTGGAGTGCGCGCAGCGGCGCGGTATGACGTCGGCGTACTGCAGCTACGACGTCGCCTACGTGGTTGAGTCCGACGATGACGTGCTGCCGGCCGCCACCTGGCAAGAAGTCAGCGAGCTGCTCCGCAGTCTCGGACAACCTTCCGTACAGAACCCTTGAACGTAAAGAGCCGGCGCACGATGACTGTCACCGTGCGCCGGCTCCCGGCTCTCTACATGCCTGCTTTCGGGAGCCCGAAGACGAAGACCGAGTTGCCCAGCGGATAGCTGATCTGGAAGTTGCCCCCGGCCGCGACGGCGATGAACTGCTCGCCGTCCAGCTCGTACACCGAGGGCGCCGCGTTGACGCCGGCGCCGCAGTAGAACTTCCACAAGACGGTGCCCGTCTTGGCGTCGTACGCCTTGAACCAGCCGTTGCCCTCGCCGGTGAACACCAGGCCGCCCGCCGTGGCGGTCGCGCCGCCCATCATCGGCAGCTCGGTCTTCTGCTGCCAGGCGATCTTGCCGGTGTTCAAGTCGATCGCGCTGACCAGGCCGTACTCGCCAGAGTACCCGCCCTTCTCGTCCGGAACCCGGATGAACGCGCTACCGAGCCACAACCGACCCTTCTCCCACGGGGCGTAGTGGACTTTGTAGTGCATCGGCTGATGCAGGCCCACGGTGTACGCGTAGGCCAGCTCGGGATGTACCGCGATGGGCGACCACTCCTGGCCGCCGTTCGCGCCCGGCAGCATGAACACTCCGTCGGCCGTCGGCTGGGTGTACATGTTTTGCTGCGGCACGAACGCCGCCGAGCGGCGGATCAGTTTGCCGGTCGCGGCGTCGAGCACGTACACGAACCCGGTCTTCCCAGCCTCGACCACCGCCTTCTTGCCGCCGACCATGGCGATCACCGGGGGACTCACCGCGTCCAGGTCCCACACGTCGTGCGGGACTTCCTGGTAGCCCCACTTGAACTTCCCGTTGGTCGCATCGATCGCGACGATCGATTCGGTCCAGCGGTTGTCGCCTGGGCGAATCGAGCCGTCCAAGTCGGGGGACGGGTTCCCGATGGCGACAAACAGCGTCTTGCTGGCCTCATCGTAGGCCGGCGTCATCCACATCGAGCCGCCGCCGGTCTTCCAGGCGTCGGCGTACTTCGCGGAGTCGGCCTTTTCCTTGGCGATGTCGCGCTTCAGGTCGTCGCCGTCGGGCGTGGTCTTGGAGAACGGGCCCCACCAGCCACCGTCTTCGGGCGACGGCAGCGTGTACCACGTCCACCCCGGCGCGCCGGTTGTCGCGTTGAAGGACTTCACGTAGCCGCGGATGCCGTACTCGGCCCCCGCCGTGCCGATGATCACGTTGTCGCCGATCACCAGCGGCGCCATGGTCTCCGTGTAGCCGGCTTCTGGCCCATCGCCCACCTTCGCTTCCCACTTCACCTTCCCGGTTGTCGCGTCGAGCGCCACTAGATAATCGTCGAGCGTCCCGACGAACACCGAGCCGCCCGACACCGCGACGCCGCGGTTGTTGGGGCCGCAGCAGGCGGTGCTCACCGGTCCGTTCTTGTGCTCGTAGTGCCACAGCATCTTCTGCGTGCGCAGGTCGAAGGCGCGCACGATGTTGTTCGGCGTCGCGGGCGACGTGATGTACATGATCCCGGCCACCACGATCGGCGTGGTTTCGAAGCTGCCCAACGTGCTCGCGCCGTGCGTATAGACGGCCCGCGGGACGAGATTCTTCACGTTCGTGGTGTTGATCGTCTTCAGGGGCGAGAACCGGTTGTTCCAGTAGTTGTGCCCGTACATCAGCCAGTCGCCGCTCGCCGCGGCGTTGAGCAGCATGTCGTTCGTCACGACGGCGTGCGGTGGAGCGCCCGGGAGGGGGTCCGCAGACCCTCCCGACCCCTGCCCGCACAGCGGTGCCGCGACGAGCGCCGCGACCGCCACGGTCGCGGACCATCGAGCCCAATGCATCATACCCACCTCCGTTAAAGGTCGACGACTATTCTCCCGCACCCAGCGAGAATCCCACATACACGTTCCGGCCCGGAGCCGGCTCATAATAGCGCCGATTCGCGGCGTTGATAACCACCGATCCCACGTAGGCGCGATTCCAGACGTTGTTGAACCCCACGAACGGCCGTAACCGCACGCTCCCCACCGTCCCCTCCCAACCCGCGCGCAGGTTCGTGCTCCACCAGGGGCCCGTGCGTGGGGCGTTGCTGGTGCTGGCCGTATCGTCCACGGTGAAACCGGACGAATGCGTCTCTTCCACCTCCACCCACGCACCCCGCAGGGCCGGCGGCCGCAGCTGGAACAAGAAGTGCAGCCAGTGCTGCGGGATGCCCGGCAGGGCCTGCCCATCCAGCACTTGCATGCCCAGGGTGTACCGCGTGTAGCGGAAGTCCGAGTACGTCCATGTGGTGACGAGATTCAGGCCGGCCGCGATTTCGAGCTCGGAGCCGACTTCGATGCCCCGGTGACGGGACGTTCCTGCGTTCTGAAAGAAGACCCGACCGGAGGACGACGGAACCTGATACCCGATCAGCTCGTCGCGCACGTCAGCCTGGTACAGCGCGACGGAGTAATTCAGGCGACCCGCCACGTCGCCGCGCAGGCCGATCTCGTAGTTTGTGGCCTTTTGCGGTTGCAACCCCGGGTTGAACCCCCCCGCGCTGTCGGGGCGGTTGGTGAGCTCGGTGGTGGTCGGCGTTTCGAACGACGTCCCGACATTCCCGTACATGGTGACCCCGTCGGAGGGCGTAACCGCGACCCCGAGTGAGCCGGACAAGGCCCGCATCAACCGCCCTCCCGAGTCGTCGGGGTTGCTGTCGTTCACGAGACGGTCGTTGACCTGGAAGTTCACCCAGTCGTACCGGATGCCACCGGTGACCGACACCTTCGGCGTGGGCTGCAGGGCGCTCTGGATGAACGGCCCGACCTCCGTGACGTGCTCGAGCTGGTCGAGCTGGCGCAATGGGCCGGGTTGTCCCCCGACGTTGTTGAAGTTGAGCCGGTCGTCGCGCTGGCGCTGGAAGTCGACGCCCGCCGTCAACCGCTGCTCGAGCGAGCCGAGCGGTACGGGTCGGCTGACGCTGAAACGAGCGCCGTAGTCAAAGCGCTTGAGGTCGATGTACGCGAAGGTCGTGGGATTCTTGAGGCGGCGCGTAATGCCAAAGACCGTGAGCGACGCCTCGCCGCCGCCCGCGAGCTCGCGCCGCACCGTGACCCCTCCCTGTCCTTGAGTGACATCCTTCCCGGCCACCTGCGTGATGTTGAGCCGCGCTGCGGAGTCGCGGTTTACGCGCATCTCGTTGTTCGTCAGCGCGCCCGGATTGTCGGCCCGCGGGTCCCAGCCCACGTCCGCCGTCGCCGCGAGAGACCAGCCGGGGGCGAGCGGGAAATGCCACCGCGAATTCAGATTGCGGAAGTCGGCATCCGAGTGCTGCCGCTGGCCCGTGTAATCGAGCCGCGACACCGTCACCAAGGCGCTGCCCGAGCCGACGCGGAACGACGTGCTCGACTGCCACTTGCTCCAGTTGCGATTCAGGTCGCGGTCGAAGGTCCCGAACAGGACGCGCACGTCCTGGCGGACGGTCCGCGGAGCGGTCGGGTCGGTCCAGATGCTGATCACGCCGCCCGATGCGTTGCCGAACAGCGCCGACGCCGAGCCGCGCAGGATCTCGATGCGATCGGCGGCGCCGAGCTCCAGGTTGGTGAGCTGGCCCTGTCCGTCGGGCAGCGTCTGCGGGATCCCGTCCACCAGCACCTTGATCCCGCGCACCGCGAAGGCCGAGCGGGCCCCGAACCCGCGGATCGAGATCCGTTGATCGAGCGAGAAGTTGTAGCGGTTCGCCGCGTACACCCCCGGGACGGTCACGAGCGCCTCGTCCAGGCCCCACGTGGGCCGGCCCCGGCTGATCTCGGTCCGCTCGATGAGGTGGACGGCTTGGGGGATGCGGTTGATGGGCGGGTTGGCCCGGGTGACCGATACGACCGCGGGGGGCAGGGTGTAGACCTTCAAGCTGTCGGCCGGATGCGGGGGAGCCGTCGTGTCCCGCTGCTGGGCCGCTGCAGCGACCGACCAAAGGGTACACAACGCGGTGAGTGTCGCCCCTCGCCCGCGCGTCACGAGCTGCGCCATCCGATCGAGTCCATGGCTTTCAAAACAGGGGCGCGTCAAGGCCGCCGCAGGATCCGGTTCCAGCGGATCCGCAGCGGGTCGGTGGCGACGCTCAGATAAATAATGAGCGGCTGGCCCACGATGTGCGACCGCGGTAGGAATCCCCAGAAGCGGCTGTCATAGGACTGGTCGCGGTTGTCGCCCATGACCCAGTAGTGCCCGGGCGGGATCGCGATCGGGCCCCAATCGTGGGTCGTCGGGTGGTAGTGAGCCGTGTCGCGCCCGACGTAGTAGGGCAGGTGCAGGGTCCGGATCTTCCGGAGCTGCACCGGATCGTCGGGTTGAGACCCGAGGTGCAGGGCATACGGCTCGTCGAGCCGCTTGCCGTTGCGATAGACCGTGTCGTGCGTCATTTGTAGCGTATCGGTGGGCCCACCAATCACGCGCTTCACGATGTTCAAGTTGGGCGTCGAATCTTCGACCGAGCGGAACACGACGATCCCATCGCGCTGCGGCTCCGCATAGCCCGGCAGCCGGCAGCAGCGGATCCCGGTGAGCGGGATCTCGAGCTCGCCTCCGTAAATCGCCTTGTTCACGAACAGGAAATCGCCGACGAGCAGCGTGTTCTCCATGCTCGCCGACGGGATGCGGAATGCCTCGATCAGATAGGAGCGGAGCACGATCCAGATGCCGACCGCCACGGCGATCGAGGCGGCCCACCCTTTGGTCCACCGGTTGAACGCGCGCAAGCGCTCGAGGATCGAAGGTTGCTCCATCGAAGGTTGCTCCATGGAGACCGCAAGCTAGGGGCGCCCCGGACTCCCGGCAACCGTTCCTCGGAGCCCGTTTCTTGGTATAATTGGAACTCGCAATGAGCGATCCCAACCCGCCGCGCCGTTCGCAGCCGCCGCTCATGGACGGCCTCGGCAAGCTCTGTACCGAGGGCAAGGAGCTCGCCGATTACCTGTGGCAGGTGCCGAAGGACGAGCCGGCTCGCCACAAGATCGTCGCCATCCTGGACCAGATCGCCGCAGAAGCCACAAAGCAGGGGCGCAAAGAAATGCCGCGCATCTGTGAGGAGCTAAAGACCGCGGCCAAGGCGACCCCGAGCCCGCAGCAGGTGGACGCGCTGGTGAGCGGCTTCGACCGGCTCGTCCACCTGTGGCAGGCCGCCAAGTCCGGTCTGCTGTGACGAAGCCCGTGAGCGGCGCAGCCCCTCCACCCACCACCCGGGCCGCATCACTCGATCAGCTTTGCATCAACACCGTTCGCACCCTCGCGATGGATGCGGTCGAGCGGGCCGATTCCGGCCACCCCGGGACCGCCATGGCCCTCGCGCCGGTCGCCTACGTGCTGTGGCAGCGGCATCTGCGATACAATCCCGCGAACCCCGACTGGTTCGGGCGTGACCGTTTCGTGTTGTCGGCCGGGCACGCCTGCATGCTGCTCTACGCGGTGCTCTACCTCACCGGGTACGACCTCTCGCTCGACGACATCAAGCAATTCCGCCAGTGGGGGAGCCGCACGCCGGGCCACTCCGAGCATGGGCTCACCCCGGGCGTCGAGGCCACGACCGGCCCGCTCGGTCAGGGGGTGGGGAACGCCGTGGGGATGGCGCTCGCGGAGGCGCACCTCGCGCAGCTGTTCAACCGGCCGGGTCACAGCGTCGTGGACCATTGTACGTATTTCCTCGCGTCCGACGGGGACCTGATGGAGGGCGTGTCTCACGAGGCCGGCTCGCTCGCCGGCCATCTGAAGCTCGGCCGTCTGATCGGGATCTACGACGACAACCGCATCACCATCGACGGCAAGACCGATCTCACGTTTTCGGACGACACGGCGAAGCGGTTCGAGAGCTACGGCTGGCACGTGGAGCGCGTGGCGGACGGCAATGACCTCGGCGCACTCGATGCGGCGCTCGCCGCCGCCCGGCGCGTCGCGGACCGGCCGTCGCTGGTCATCGTGCGCACGCACATCGCGTACGGCAGCCCGCACAAGCAGGACACGCCCGAGGCACACGGCGCCCCACTCGGCCAGGAAGAGGTGAAGCTCACCAAGCAACGCCTCGGCTGGCCCAGCCTCGAGCCGTTCTACGTGCCGGACGAAGCGCTCGCGCACTGGCGGCTCGCCCGGGAGCGCGGCGCCCGGCTCGAAGCCGAGTGGTCGAAGCAGTACGACGCGTACCGCCAGGCATACCCGGAGCTCGCGGCGGAGCTCGAGCGCCGGCTCGCCGGCCGCCTGGCGGACGGCTGGGACGACGGCCTCCCGACGTTCGCGCCCACCCCCGCCGATGCCCAGGCCACGCGCGCGGCGTCGGGGAAGGTGCTGAACGCCCTCGCGCCCAGGCTCCCCGAGCTCGTCGGCGGGTCGGCGGACCTCGCGACCTCGACGAACCTCGCCTTCAAGAACGGGGGCGACGTGGCGGCCGGGAGCTGGGGCGCGCGCAATATCCATTTCGGCGTGCGCGAGCATGGGATGGGCGCGGTCCTGAACGGACTCGCCCTGCACCGTGGCGTCCGGCCGGTCGGATCGACGTTCCTCATTTTTTCGGATTACATGCGGCCGCCGATCCGCCTCGCTGCGCTGTCCCACCTGCCGGTGATTTACGTCTTCTCGCACGACTCGATCGGCCTCGGGGAGGACGGTCCCACGCATCAGCCGATCGAGCAGCTCGCCGCACTGCGGGCGATCCCCAACCTTGTCGTCATCCGACCGGCGGACGCGACCGAAACGGTGGAAGCATGGCGCATGGCGATCCAGTCCCGGAACGGCCCCGTCGCGCTGGTGCTGACGCGTCAAAAGGTCCCGGTGATCGACCGTGCGAAGTACGCCCCAGCGAACGGGCTGCGGCTCGGCGGCTACGTGCTCGCCGACGCCCCCCCTCCCGGCAAGCCGGCGATCATCCTTCTGGCGAGCGGGTCCGAGGTCGCCCTCGCGCTTGGCGCGCACGAGCGGCTCGCGGCCGTTGGGATCGCCGCGCGTGTCGTGAGCCTACCCTCGATGGAGCTGTTCGCGCGGCAGCCGCAGGAGTACCGGGACTCGGTGCTGCCGCCCGCCGTGCCCGCGCGGCTCGCCGTCGAGGCCGCCGCGCCGCAGCCGTGGTACCGCTGGGTCGGGGACCACGGGGCGGTGCTGGGCATCGAGCGGTTCGGCGCGTCGGCGCCCTATCAGCGGATCTATCAGGAATTGGGGTTGACCGTCGAGAACGTGGTAAGGAGAGCGAAGGACCTGCTCCGCACGTAGTCCGCGAGTGAACTCGCGACTCGAGCCGCGGCTTCAGCCGCGGACCGGACGAGCGGTTCCCAGTCGCTCGAGGATCTGCTTCCCCGCCTCCCGCCCCGACTTCACGCACGCCGATACCCCCGCGCCGTCGAACCCGGCCCCGGCAATTGCCAGCGGCGCGAGCCCGGCGAGCCGCTCGCGGACCGCTGCCACCCGGTCGGCGTGCCCGTGGGAGTAACGCGGCAGCCCCCGCGGCCAGTGGAATGCGCGGGCCCAGAGCGGATCCCCCTCGATACCCAAGATGGCAGCGAGCTCGGCGTGCGCGAGCGCCGCCGGATCGCCGTCCACCGGTCCGACGAACGCGCGCACCAAGGCATACCCCCCCGGCGCCCGGTTCGGGTACTTCCGCCACGCGTAGGTGCAGGCGCGCACCGCGCTGCCCGAATCCGGCGCCGCCACGAAGCCGGCCCCCTCGAGCGTAGCGGGCACCTGGTCCGCCCGATACGCGAGCGACACGGTGATACTCGGAGCGTAGAGCACGGTATCGAGGGCGCGAGCCGCGGATACGCCGAGGCCGGCGAGCAGGCGCGCCACCACCCAGGCGGGGATCGCGAGGATGACCGCCTCCGCGTCGAGTGATGAGGCACCGGTGAAGGAGAGCCGCCAGCCGCGCGCCGCCTGCGCGATGGCCGTGACACCCTGCGTCGTGCGCAGTCGGGGAGGCGGCACGAGGCAGGCAACGAGCGCCTCCACCACGTCGGCCATCCCCGTGGCGAAGGTCCTGAACCCCCCTACGTTCCCGTTGACCTGAATCCCCAGCAACTCAGCGGCCTTCCCTTCGGCGAGCGGTTCCAGCCGCCGCCCGGTCCAGAGCGTCGATCCCCGCGCGACCTGATCCACCAATCGACCCTCGATGCCGAGCTGGCGCGCCAGCTCTTGAATGTCCGGCTCGGCGGCGAGGAAGCCGTCGGGGCCGCCTTCGACGATGAAGCCGTCGTGCCGCTCGGTGACGATCATGCCGCCGGGCTGGCGTCCCGCGTCGAGCACGACCACCTCGGCACCCGCGCGACTGAGCGCCCAGGCGGCGGACAGACCCGCCAACCCCGCGCCCACGACCGCGACCGTCACGTCCACCCGCGCGCCGCCGCGGTAGCGCGCGCGATCTCCGCCAGGGCGCCCACGAGGAGCGGATCGTCGTTCAAGGACGCGGTGCGCTCGAGCCGCACCCCGAGCCGTCCGGCGAGCTCACGGTACATCACGTCCACGTCGTACAACACCTCGACGTGGTCGCTCACGAACCCGATGGGAACGATGAGGAACGCCCGGCGACCCTGCCCGGCGAGCTCCGTCATGACCGCGC
>Ga0209236_1002304_pt1 | contig 11696 bp, 4 predicted proteins | sample GraSoi013_1_40cm_FD_185819 | JGI IMG/M metagenome (GOLD analysis project Ga0209236, IMG submission 185819) | Grasslands soil microbial communities from the Angelo Coastal Reserve, California, USA - Sample 09_27_2013_1_40cm (SPAdes) (version 2) | ecosystem: Environmental > Terrestrial > Soil >... | reverse complement strand
GCCCGGTGTTCTTGTGGTTGTAGTAAAGGGGTATCTGGCCGACGGAGCGCGGAAAAGTCGCCGGTAGCTTGCCGCTCGGGCTCACGTCACCGAACAGGACGGCGGCGAGCGCCGGGCCGGTCTCGATCCCGAGGAACCAGGACTCGACAATCGCCGGCACGTGCTCCGCGGCCCACGGTATGGTGAGGGGCCGACCGCTCATCACGACGAGCACGATCGGCGTGCCAGTTGCGCTAATCGCCTCGAGCAACTGGGGCTGGACGCCGGGCAAGTCTATGTTGGCGCGACTCGCGGCCTCGCCGCTCATGTCCCCCGCTTCGCCGAGCACCAGCACGGCGACGTCCGCTTGTTTCGCCGCCGCAACGGCCTCGGCGAACCCCGCGGACACCGTGTCCGTAATGCCGCAGCCCTTCGCGTACAGTACGCTCACGCTTCCCGCGCGCGCCTTGATCCCTTCGAGGGGAGTCACGGCGTCCCGCGAGTCGCCGCGGCCGGGCCAAGAGCCGAGCGCCGAGACCTTGTCATCAGCGAGCGGGCCGATCACCGCGACGGTCCGCACCCGGGACGCGAGCGGCAGGAGCTGCGCGTCGTTCTTGAGCAGCACGATCGCCTCTTCGGCCACGCGACGCGCGAGCTGCCGGTGCTCGGGGGCGAGCAAGGCGGCCCGCTCGCGCTCCGGTGTAGCGCCGTGGTAGGGATCGTCGAACAGCCCGAGGGTCGCTTTGGCCCGGAGCACCCGGCGCACCGCTTCGTTGACCACGGCCATGGGAATGCGCCCGGCGCGGACCAGAGCCGGGATATCGTCCACGTAGATCCGGCTCACCATGTCCATGTCCACGCCGGCCTCGAGCGCGAGCTTCCCGGCCTCGGCGCGGGATCCCGCGAGGCCGTGGTTCATAAGCTCCGCGACTGCGGTCCAGTCGCTCACCACGAAGCCGCGGAAGCCCCACTCGCGACGCAGCAGCGTGGTCATAAGCCAGGGGCTGGCGGTGCTCGGGCTGCCGCCGATCTCGTTGAACGACGTCATGACGGTAGCGGCGCCGGCGTCCAGGGCGGCGCGGTAGGGCGGCAGGTACACCTCGCGCAGCGTCCGCTCGGACAGATCGACGGTGTTGTAGTCCCGGCCGCCTTCGGCGCCCCCGTAGGCCGCAAAGTGTTTCACCGTGGCGAGCACCGCGTCGGGGGCGCGCGGGTCGGCGCCCTGAAACCCCCGGACTCGCGCCGCCGCCATGGCCGATCCCAGGTAGGGATCCTCGCCTGAGCCCTCGGCGATGCGGCCCCAGCGGGGATCGCGGGCGATATCCACCATGGGCGCGAACGTCCAGTGCAGGCCGGCCGCCGCGGCTTCCCGGCCGGCCACGCGAGCGGCCGCCTCGACGGCTTCCGGGTCCCACGAAGCGGCCTCGCCGAGCGGGACCGGGAAGATGGTCCGGTAGCCATGGATCACGTCGTGGCCGAAGATCAACGGGATGCGGAGGCGCGACTCCGTGACGGCGATGTGCTGCGCGTCTCGTGTCGCGGCCGCCCCGGTCAAGTTCAAGAAGCTGCCGACCAGGCCCTTACGCACCAGGTCCAACTGCTCGGCGGTCGGCTGATTGTCCACCGAGAGCTGGTTCAGCTGGCCGAGCTTCTCCTCCAGGGTCATGCGGGCGAGGAGGGAGTCGATGTTTCGGACTGGGGCGGGAGTTTGGGCCGCGAGGGTCGCCGAGACGCCGCCGCCCAGGGCGAGCGTGACGACGATGCACAGGGTGTGGTGCGGGCGCATCGGGGTCATGGGAATCGTCGCGTTGAAGGGTTGATCAGTAGCGTCCCAATCTACGCGATCGTCGTGCCACTGGTAGACACCGTGTTGGCTTGACAAAGTCGCCGCGGCGCGTGATAACGGTGGCAACGGAGGGAATGCACCATGAGAGTCTTTTTTGTGTTGCTGCTGGGCGGCGCGCTGGCCATGTCCCTCGCGCGCAACGCCTCGGCGCAGACCAGCACGGGGAGCGTTCGGGGCTATGTGACGGACGCGAATGGGGCGCCCGTCGCGGGTGCCCGCGTCATCGCCGTCAACGTGTCTACGTCGGCACAGCGCGAGGCCTCGACCCAGAGCAACGGCTTTTACACCATTATCGGGCTCGTGCCCGCCGAGTACGACGTGACCGCGCGTCAGATCGGCATGGCGGCGCAGAAGGCGCATGTGCGTGTCTTGATCGCCGAAGTATTCCCACTGGACTTCAAGCTCGCAGCCTCGGCGGTACAACTGGAGGCGGTGACGGTCGCCGCGGCGGCGGGCGTGGAGGCACAAACGTCCGAGGTGGCGACGAGCGTGACGCCGCAGCAGATGCGCGCGCTGCCGTCAGCGAGTCACAATTTCCTGGACTTGGCGGCGCTCGCGCCGGGCGTCTCGGTCGCCCCCGACTTCGCCAACCTGGGCTCCTCGAATGCCGGCGTGACCGATAAGGCCTTCTCGTACGGTGGCCAGGGGCCAGGCTCGGTCAACGTGTTCATCGACGGCGCCAGCCTGAAGAACGACCTCACGGGCGGTGAGAGCGGGATTCACGGGGGAACGTTCGGTCAGGACGCCAGCCGTGGGAACCCGTTCCCGCGCGCCGCTATTCAAGAGTATCGCGTCATCACGCAGAATTTTAAAGCCGAATACCAGCAGTCGTCCGGCGCGATCATCGTCGCCACCACGCGAGCGGGAGGGAACGTCTGGTCAGGCGACGTGTCCTTCGGCTACCAGAATAAAGACCTCGTGGCGCAGGATTCGATCAGCAAGGCCCAGACCTTTGGCAAACCGGACTACACGAGATACCTCGCGGACGTGAGCATCGGCGGCCCGCTGATCAAGGACCGCCTGTTCTTCTTCGGGTCGTACGAGGGCAACTACCAGAATCGTGACGCCCTCGTGCGAGTCGACACCGGGAATGCCCTCGCCCCTCCCGGAACGTTCCCCGCCCTCGATACGGTCCGGTTTGGGAACTACAACGGCAATTTCACGTCGCCCTTCCGAGAGACCCTGCTCTTCGGCAAGCTCACCTACAATATCAACAGCCGCTCGACCGCAGAGCTCAGCTTCAACGATCGGCACGAGACGGACGTCCGGGATTTTGGCGGGTTCAGCGCCTTCCAAAACGCCGTCGACCACGCAGAAGACGCCACGACCACGATCTTCAAGTACAATTACTTTACCGGCCCGTGGCTCAATGAAGCGAACTTCACGTATGAGCACTTCAACCAGAGTCCGGTGCCCGACACCCCCAACTTGCCGCAACGGTGGTACGCACTTCCCAAGGGCTGTTGCATCACGCTCGGAAGCAACTTGAGCATTCAGGACATCACCCAGAAGCGGCTGGCAGTCCGGGATGACATCACCTATTCGGGATTCCACGGCGGCGGCGACCACGTGCTGAAAGCTGGAGTGAGCGCCGCCTTCCTCACCTACGACCTCAACAAGGCCAACAGAGAAATACCGCAATTCTTCTTCGGTCAGAACGCCTCGCCGAGCGACGCGGGCTGCGGCGCGCCTAGCGTCCCGACTTGTACGGGGTCAGAAGCATACAACTACCGCGTGCCGTTCCAGATGGTGTGGCAACACGGCAATTCAGTCGTAAACACGAATAACAACGAAATCGGCGCCTATCTGCAGGATGACTGGAGCCCAACGCCCCGACTGACCATCAACTTGGGTATTCGGTGGGACTTTGAGTCACACATGTACAACTATGATTACGTCACGCCGACTGTCGTGCGGGATACCATCCACGCGTACGACCTCGCGCCCGTGTCAAAGGCAGACTCGCTGGTGAAGTCCCAGCTCGACACGACACAATACTTCACGAATGGGACTCAGCGGCACAAGTTTTACGGCGCGTTCCAGCCGCGCATCGGGTTCTCATACGCGCTCGACCAGGAGAGCAAGACGACCATCTTCGGCGGGTGGGGTCTGTACTACGACCGGACCTACTTCGACATCTCGGTGGACGAGACGTTGAAGCTGACCCGCCCGGAATACACCGTGCATTTCGCCGACCCCGACTCCACGCCGACTTCAACTCAGCTCGCGTGGCAAAACAGCTACATGACCGCCGACACGACCGTCCTCAAGTCGCTCATCAGCGGCAACAAAGCCGCGGGGCGCGAAGTCTGGTTGATCGCTAACGACGTCAAGGTGCCCAAGTCGAGCCAGTTCAACCTCGGCATCCGTCATTTGTTTGGAGATGTCGCGGTCTCAGCAACCTATGTGGGCGTGAGAAGCTGGGACGGGCTCGTCTTCAACTGGGCCAACCGCGCCCTTACTCCGACCGGGACGTGCTCGCCCTGCGCCGGTACCGATTACGGCCACGGGTTCTCCAACATCCTGTACACGACCAACAGCGCGAAGACCTGGTACGACGCGTTGCAGGTCGAGATCACGCGCCCTTACAAGCGGACTGGAAACTGGGGTTGGGGAGGCGGACTCTCGTACACCAGCGGAGCCCGTTCAGTCTCGGGGAGCGGTGTGGTCGGGGATGTATTCTCGACGTTCCCGAACTCCGCCGTCTATCCGAAGCATCCTACGAACGACGAGAAGAGCCGGCTCGTCGCCAACTGGACGATGGATGTGCCCTATGCAGCGGGTGTGCAGTTCGGCGGCCTGATCACGCTGGGCACCGGTCCGCGCTACTCAGTCGGCGGTTACTTCCCCAATAGCGGCTACGTGCCCGGCGGTTGGAGTCCTCCGCAGTACCCCTTCCTTTTCCCGGGAGGTTGGGCCTATCGGGAGGTGGATTTCCGGTTGCGGAAGGACTTCCCGAACATTTCCGGGACTACCCTGAGTGTGACGGTAGACATGTTCAATGTGTTCAACTTCGACAACTTCAGTTATCCCGACAACAACAACGGCAACCCCCAGCCGAACGGGTTGCTGAGCGATCCCCGCAAGACCCAGATCGGCGTCGAGTATCATTTCTGAGTTCATCATGAGGCGGGCCGCCGGTGCGCACAGCACCGGTGGCCCGCAGCCGGACGCTGCAGCGATATTCTCCTTGCATGACGCGTAGGTCACAACTCGCCGTCGGTCTGGCCGCGGCAATCCTCGCGGGGTGCGGTGTCAACCACTCCGAAGGCCCGCCGCCCCCCGACTCGGCCCGCGCCGCCGCGTTCCTCGATACCCTCGAAGAGCGCACGTTCCATTACTTCTGGGACCTCACGAACACGCTGAACGGCCTCACGCCGGACCGCGCGCCGTCCCCGTCGTTCTCGAGCATCGCCGCCGTCGGCTTCGCCCTCACGGCATACCCGATCGGCGTGGAACGGAACTACATCACGCGCGCCCAGGCCGCCCAACGCACGCTCGCGACGTTGCGCTTCTTCTGGACCGCCCCCCAGGACTCAGCCGTCTCCGGCTCCACCGGCTACCACGGGTTCTTCTACCACTTCCTCGACATGAGCACCGGTCAGCGCTTCCAAAACGTGGAGCTCTCGACCATCGATACATCCCTCCTACTCGGGGGGATCCTCTTGTGCCAGTCGTACTTCGACGGCACCGATCCGGTCGAAACCGAGATCCGCGGGCTCGCGGACTCGATCTACTTCCGCGTGGATTGGAACTGGGCGCAGGCGCGGCCGCCCGCCGTCAGCATGGGCTGGCACCCGGAGGGCGGATTCATCCCGACCGATTGGATCGGCTACAACGAGGCGATGATCCTCTATGTCCTCGCCCTCGGCTCGCCCACGCACGCCGTCGACGCCACCGCCTGGAGCAAGTGGGTGAGCGGCTATCAATGGGGGACGTTCCGCGGCCAGTCCTACGTGCAGTTCGGGCCGCTGTTCGGCCACGAGTACTCGCACGTCTGGATCGATTTCCGGGTGATCCAGGACTCGTTCATGCGGGGCCGTGGCATCCACTACTTCGAGAACTCGCGCCGCGCGACCTACGCGCACCGCGCCTACGCCGCGGCCAATCCGATGGGATGGACCGGCTACTCGACCCAGATGTGGGGGCTCACGGCCTCGGATGGCCCGGCCAACACGACGCTGATGCTCAACGGAAGCATGCGCCAGTTTCATACCTACTGGGCGCGCGGGGTCTCGCTGTTCGAGTCGAACGACGACGGGACACTCGCCCCCACGGCCGCCGGCGGCGCTGTGGCATTCACGCCCGAAATCGCCATCCCCGCACTGCTCGCGATGCGCGAGACATACGGGTCGCACCTGTTCTCGACCTACGGTTTCCGCGACGCGTTCAACCCGACCTTCACTGCCACCGGCGTCCCGGTGGAGCGCGGCACGGTGGACCCCACCCTTGGCTGGTTCGACGTCGACTACCTGGGCATCGATCAGGGGCCGATCCTTGCGATGATCGAGAACTATCGCACGGGACTGATCTGGCGGCTGATGCGCGGCAATCCCCACATCGTGCGGGGGCTATGTCGAGCGGGGTTCACGGGGGGATGGCTTCAGGGAAAGTGTCCGCCCTGAAAATGCGCGCCGCCAAGAGTCGCGAGTGAACTCGCGGCTCGGCCCTGCCCGTCAACGGGCTGCGACGCCGCTTCAGCGGCAGCGCCGAGTCGCGGCTTCAGCCGCGGCCTTCGGAGGGCTGTGGCTCGCCTGTTGACGGAGATTACTGTTCAACGATGAAGCGGATTGCGGTGCTGACGAGTGGGGGTGACGCGCCGGGGATGAACGCGGCGCTCCGGGCCGTGGTGCGCGTCGGGGTGTCGAGCGGGCTCGAGGTGGCCGGCGTCCGACAGGGCTACACCGGGCTGATCGAGGGCAAGCTCCAGCCGCTCGGGCCCCGCGACGTCGCCAGCATCATCCACGTCGGCGGCACCATGCTCGGCAGCGCCCGCTGCGCGGAGTTCCGCACGCCCGAAGGACGGAAGCGCGCGCTGCAGGTGCTCGAGCAGAACGCGGTCGAAGGGCTCGTCGTGATCGGAGGCAACGGCTCGCTCTCGGGCGCCCACTTGCTGTCGCAAGCAGGGTTCCCAGTGGTCGGCGTTGCCTCCACCATCGACAACGACCTGAACGGCGCCGACATCACGATCGGCGTAGACACCGCCCTCAACACCGCGCTCGAAGCGATCGATCGGCTGAAGACGACGGCGACGTCGCACCAGCGCGCCTTCGTGGTCGAGGTGATGGGACGCTCCCACGGATATCTGGCGTTGATGGTAGGGCTCGCCGGGGGAGCGGACGTGGTGGTCATCCCCGAAGTGGAAAGCGACCCCGACGCCGTGGCCGCGGCTCTGCGGGACGCCTACGCCCGCGGCAAACGGCACGCCATGGTGGTCGTGGCCGAAGGGGCGAAGTGGAACGCCACGGCGCTGGCCAATTATGTCACGAACCACCGGGAACGGATCGGCTTCGAGCTCCGCGCGACAATCCTTGGGCACGTGCAGCGCGGCGGCGGGCCGGGCGCGTTCGACCGGCTGTTGGCGAGCCGCACCGCCGCGGCGGCGGTCGACCTGCTTGTCGCCGGCAAGTCCGGCGTCTACTCGGCGCTCGTGAAGGGGGCGATCTCCGCGCTGCCGCTCGAGCGCGCCCTCATCCCCAAGCCGCCACCTGACCCGGAGCTCGTCAAACTGGCGCAGCGGCTGGCGCGCTAATCGCGGCTGAAGCCGCGGCTCGGCGCTTACCGCTGAAGCGGCAGAACGGCGTCAGTTTACTGACACGTGCCGAGTCGCGGGTTCACCCGCGGACTCGACGACAGTGCGGCCTAACGGTTCTTCCCGATCCACTCCCGCACGTCTTGCTCCAGGAGATCCATCGGGAGTCCCCCGTTCCGCAGCACTTCGTCGTGGAACGCGCGGATGTCGAACCGCGGGCCGAGGGCGACGGCCGCCGAGTCGCGCAGCTCGCGGAACTTCAGCTGGCCGATCTTGTAGGCGAGCGCCTGGCCGGGATTCACGATGTAGCGGTCCACCTCGACGATGATGTCCTGCTCCGCCTTGGGGGCGTTGTCCTTGAAGAAGTCGATCGCCTGCTGGCGCGTCCACCCCATCGCGTGGATCCCGGTGTCGAGCACGAGCCGGACCGCGCGCCACATCTCGTACGTGAGCTGGCCGAACTTGGAGTACGGGTCCTGATACATGCCGAGCTCGGGCCCGAGGCCTTCGGCGTAGAGCCCCCAGCCTTCGACGAACGCGGTGTAGCCGCCGTAGCGGCGGAAGTCGGGCAAACCGTCGAGCTCCTGCGCCAGCGCGATCTGCAGGTGGTGGCCGGGCACCGCCTCATGCAGGCTGAGCGCCTCCATCTCCCACTTGGGCCGTGACTTCAGGTCGTAGGTGTTGACGAAGAAATAGCCCGGGCGCCCCGCCGGGAGCGAGCCGCCCTGGTAGTAGGCCGTGGTCTGCGACTTCGCCATGAACGACGGGATCGTCGTCACGCCGTACGGCAGGCGCGGCAGCTTGCCGAACAGCTTGATCAGTCCCGGGTCGGCGCGCTTCGCGATGTCGCGGTAGGCGCGCACCAGACTGGCCGAGTCGTCGTAGAAGAATTGCGGGTCGGTCCTGAGGAACCGCGCGAAGTCGGCGAAGCTCCCTTTGAATCCGGTGGACGCGATGACGCTGTCCATCAGCGCCCGGATGCGTTTCACCTCGCGCAGGCCGAGCGCGTGAATCTGGTCCGGCGAGAGCGTGGTGGTGGTGAACCGCCGGACGCGATAGGCGTACCAGGCCGCGCCGTCGGCCAACTCCCGCATCCCGATGGACTCCCGCGTCTTCGGGACATAGCTGCCCACGAAGTAGTCGTACAGCTTGCGATAGGCCGGGGCCACGCGCTGCGTGTATGCGTCGCGCGCCGCCCGGGTGAGCCGTTCGCGCTCGGTCGCCGGGATCGCAGGGGGAAACTGCGCGAACGGCTGGAGCAGCGGGCTCGCCATCGGGTCGTCGGGCGTGATGCCACGGATCTGGTCGGGCACATCGCGCAGCGTCACGCGTGGCGGTGTAATCCCGGCCTCGAGTCCCCTCCCGAGCAGCACGATGGCTTGGTCGACCAGCGCCGGAACGCCGTTCAAGCGCGCCAGGATGTTGTCGTAGTCCTGGACGCTCGTGGTGGGCATCTGCGCCAGGAGCTGACCCACGTCCTGCTGCACCCCGCCGAGCTGGGTGATCGCGAGGTACTCGTCTTTGAAGCGATTCCCTTCGATCTGCTCCTCGAGCCGGCGCCGGAACAGGTCGTAGTTGAGTCGATCGGTGGAGGACAGGCGATCACGGCGGATCGCCTTGACGACGGCGAGCGGCTCCTCCAGCTCCCGCTTGCGCCGCTCGATCGCCTGGAGCGAATTGTCGGTCCACCGGGCGTTCTGACCCGGGTAACCGACGTACGTGGCGAACTCGGGAAATTCGGTCATCACGTATTCCCAATTCACCCGGAACAGCTCGCCCAAGCGGGTACTGTCGCTCAAGCGCCGTGGATTGGCGACGAGTTCGGCGTAGCGGTCGTGGAACGAGCGGCCGGACGCGGGCTGCTGAGCGGACGCGAGCGCCGCGGCGAATAACAGACACGCGACGGGCAGGAAACCGAGTCGGGTCATGGTAGGACTCTCCGAAGCAGATCCTTCGCGCCTTCGGCGCTCAGGATGACAGGCTCGCCTGCCTCTTTTGTTCTCACTTTCTCAAGGCGCCCCACGGGTTGTCATCCTGAGCGAGCGCGCGGTACGCGCGCGAAGCGAAGGATCTGTTTGTGCAGCTACTGCGCCGTCTCCGGCGCGGGCCGGCGAAGCTCGGCCGCCTTGGGCACGATCCTCGATACACTGGCCGCGCGCAGCGCCCCGTTCACCGTCTGCAGGTCGCCACCCAGGGCCGCGCGCAACGCCAGCAGCTGGCGTTGCAGCTCGGCGGCGAACATGCGGTACACGTCGTAGGCTTGCGCGGGCGGTCGGGCATCGACGCCCGCCACCATCCCGCTCAGCCCGCTGATCCGTTCCACCAGCATCGGGGGAAAGTTCAACGGGTCCTGGAACGACCGGTTGCGCACCTGATACAGCTCGCCCTCGATCGCGGCCAGCCGCCCGACCAGGGCCCGGGCGCCCGGCGCCAGGCGCGTGGTGTCGGACGCCCCACGCAGCCGGTCTTCGAGCTGAGCCTGCAGGTTGCGGATCGTGATCACCGCGGTGGTGGCGGCGTTGACCGTATCGCGCAGCCGCTTCAGGAACGTGAACTGCTCGCGCAGCTCCGCCGGCGTGACCTTGGAGCGGGGATCGACTTTGAGCGCGAAGCGCTGCGTGTAGGTCCGGCCCCCCACGCGCAGCCGCGCCTGATACACACCCGGCAGCGCGACGGGACCGTCGGTCCCCACACCGACCATTCCCCAGAACGCGACGGCGTCAGGGTACTTCAGGTTCCAGACGAACATGTTGAGGCCCTGCTTGTTCGCCACCCGGGGCGCTGCCGGCGGGCGCTGGGGCCACGGTTTGTCCGCGTCCTTCAGGGTGTCGGAGACGATGCTGTCGACCTTCACGCTGTCCGTGACGCCCGCCTGCTTGAGACTGTCGGTCCGCGCGCGCTTCACACTGTCGGCGCGCACACTGTCGGCCGCGGTGATCGAGTCCGGCCGGCTCGTGAAGCTGCGGATGACGCGACCGCCGGCGTCGAGAATGTCGAGCCGCACGTCCCGGTCCTTGTCCTTCAGCCAGTAATAGATCATCGCCCCGTTGGGTGGGTTCTTTCCGATCGGATGCGCCTCGTTCGGCGGGAACGTGAAGCCACCCGACCAGTCGACCCGGTAGGCGTCGCGCGGCTTGAAGAGATGCGCGGCTGCGCGCGGCGTGGCCCGCACCAGCTCGCGCAAGGGGGAGATGTCGTCCAGGATCCAGAACGAGCGCCCGTGCGTCGCCGCCACGAGGTCACCCTCCTTGATCACCAGGTCGTGCACCGGGACGATGGGCAAGTTGCGGCGCAGCGACTCCCAGTGGGCGCCGTCGTCGAACGACACCCACACGCCGTGCTCCATACCTGCGAACAAGAGGCCGCGCCGCACCGGGTCTTCCCGCACCACGCGCACGAAGTCGGTGGCCGGGATCCCGCTCACCAGTTTCGTCCAGGTCTTCCCGTAGTCGGTGGTCCGATAGATGTAGGGTGCGCGATCCTCCAGCTGGTAGCGGTTGGCCGTCACATAGGCGGTGCCCGGCGCGAAATGCGACGCTTCGATGCTCGAAATGCGGGTGAACGGTGCGACGTCCGCCGGCGTGACATTGGTCCACTTCTTCCCGCCGTCTCGCGTCACGTGAATCAGGCCGTCATCCGAGCCCGTCCAGATCAGCCCTTTCACGCGCGGCGACTCGGCGAGCGCGAAAATCGTGGCGTAGTATTCGGCGGTCGTCTGGTCGAGGGTGATCGGCCCGCCCGACACGCCGAGGGTGGTGGGATCGTGCCGCGTGAGATCGGGCGAGATGGCCGTCCAGCTCTGCCCCTCGTTGGTCGACTTGAACAGCACGTTGGCGCCCGAATAGAGCACGTGCGGGTCGTGCGGCGAGATCAACAGCGGCGCGGTCCACTGGAAGCGGTACTTCCCTTCCCCCGCCGGGTGGCCGTCGGGACTGTCGGGCCAGGGGTTGATGATCCGAAAGAAGCCCGTCTTGTGGTCGACGCGCGCCAGGAAGCCGGAGTTGTCGCCACCGTAGGTGATGTCGGGGTCGTCGGGCCGCGCCTGGACGTGGCCCGCCTCTCCCGCCACGTCGTACCACTGGCCCCGGTCGATCCCGACCGGCCAGCGGCTGGGCCCGC
>Ga0209236_1002303_pt1 | contig 11702 bp, 9 predicted proteins | sample GraSoi013_1_40cm_FD_185819 | JGI IMG/M metagenome (GOLD analysis project Ga0209236, IMG submission 185819) | Grasslands soil microbial communities from the Angelo Coastal Reserve, California, USA - Sample 09_27_2013_1_40cm (SPAdes) (version 2) | ecosystem: Environmental > Terrestrial > Soil >... | reverse complement strand
CTGATGAGGTCGAGCATCGGCGTTGACGAACGCGAGCACGCTGCCCGTCTCGACCTCGAGGACGGGTGCGCTGATTCCGTGCTCGTCGAGCCGCTCGACCGGCTCTCGCCTCGCTTCGCGGCCCAAGCCCGCGCACCCGCAGAGCGCGGACAAGCACGCCGGCACTGCGATCTTCATCGACTTGCGATCCATGGCTGTTCTCCTTAACCTTCACCGCCGTCAGTCGCGCTCGAGCTCCTCGTCGTCGCGCGGAGTCAGGAAGTGATCGAGCACGAGATCGGCGACCTGCAGGCCAACGACCCGCCCTGCGCTGAGATCGAATCGGAAATGCTGTCCGGCGAAAATCCGACTCAGCGTAGCTTCCTGGGCGGCCGCGGCAAAGGACTCGAACGAGCGTTCCGCCCCGGGCATCACTTCGGACGTGACGCTGAACTCGAAGGGCTCGGTTCCAAGAACGTCCGTGAGCACTGCAACTGCGGCAGCGCTGATGACGGCGTGCGCGCCAGGATAGGAAGGATCCGGCGCCGTCTTGCCGACTTCCGGAAGCCAGTTCGGATCGGCATCGGTCTTTGCGTTGCCATCGGTGTCCGCGGCCCGAATCGCGGTCACCGGCCGCCAGAAGTTGTAAACGTACTTCGCGTCGTAGAAGGCGATGACGCTGTCCGCGAACGCGAGGTTCAGCAGTGCGAAGAGGCGCGCGTTCTGCGCCGTCGTCAGGCTAGCGACGACGGATGCGGTCCGTGCAATCTCGTTCCAGTAGTTCTGTATGGCACCGTTCCAGAAGCGGCCGGTCAGGGCGTCATCCGCAGTTGCTGTGCTGCCGGCTGCAGGTCCGAGCGATTTCACCTCATTGAAGGCATTGCTGTAGGCGCTGCTGGTCAGCGAGGGCGGCGACCCCGGCCGGAACTGATTGGCGCGCTCGAGAGCAAATGGTCTGACATGGGACCAATGCGTGAACTGAGGCTGAGCCGGAAAGTTCGGCGGTGTCGACTGATATGCACCCGGCGTTGTGCCGAAGATGTAATTCAGCGGCTGCGCCGCGGATCCATCGTCAGCTCGCAGCATCAGGATGCGGCGAGCGACTTCGGCTCCGATGGCGACCCCTTGCCTCTTCCCCTCTCCGTCGGGAAGGTCCGTCAGTGATTGGTCGAACTGTGCATCGAGCTGGACGCTCAACGCCGGATACAAGGAAACGAGCACGTCATGTGCGGCGCTCGCGGCGGCTGCCTGTTGCGACGCTCCCCGAGGCGCATTGCGGAGACGGATCAGGTAAGTGGCGTGCGTTCGATCGATGGCGTTGACGGCGTCGTAGATTGCGGCATGCAGCATCGCGAAGCTGCGCGTCGGGTGGACGGTCGCCGGCTGCGCTCCGGGGGTGCGGACGATCGAAAGGAGAATCCTGTTCCATTGGAGCACCGGGTCGACTGAGGGATTGGGCGACGCAGACGAAACGAGGCGAGCTGCGTCTTCTGTGCGACCGGCTGGACTGGCGGAAGGATTGCCGCAGGCGGCGGCAAGAAGGCCAAGGCTCAGTGGTAGAAGCAACGCCCTCTTCATCGGACACCTCGATGGCGGGGGAACCGGAACGGCATCGGGCGAGATGACTAGCTCGGTGCAGCGGCTATTCCCGGGGGAATGAAAAGGCGCCTGCGCAATTCGTGTTGCGCGAGGTGTCCGATGTCGATCCGCGGAGTCGTCACTACACGTCACGTATTCCGCCACGCCAGTCTCATCGTGCGTGAGTTCGGGCCGGTCGCATTCCTGCGCTGCTGCTTCGCTATCGTGTCGCGCCGCCGTACGACGTTTCTCGCCTGCGTTACGCCGATTGCTCCTCGGTGATGTGCTCACCGTATCTGGCCGTGGCTCGAAGGGCACTACCGAAGTTCTTCTCGCCGGCGGACGGCTCGCTGCCGTCTACTGCCTCATGCGAACCGCGCGAATGTCCCGGGCGTGTATCCCACGATTTCCTTGAAGCAGCGGCTGAAGTGGGGCTGATCCGTGAACCCGCACATGAACGCCACGTCGACCGAACGGACGCCACGATCGAGCAGCTCGCGGGCACGGGCGATCCGCAAATGCATCTGGTAAGCATGAGGCGTCTTCCCGACGAGATCCCGGAAGAGGCGGAGCAGGTGGAATTTGCTCATGCCACTGGCTTGGGTCAGTTCCTCGAGTCTCACCGGCTGGTCGAAGCGCTCTTGCAGCAGGTGACGAGCACGTTCGATCTCGGGTCGTCGGGCCAGAGGCGTCAGGTCGCCTTTGTTTCGTGTCCGCAGCAACCTTGCGGACTTCTCGACCAACTCTCCGAGTTCGCGCTCGAGGAGGGTGCCTGGCTCTCCCTCAGCGATGTCCTGGGCCAAGGCCTCTAGTAACTGCGCAACTCTCCAGTCTCTGATGACCTCGAGGGTAAACGCTTCGCTGAGCGGTCCGCCCGCGGGACGCGTCAGTGAGTCGAACAAGCAAGGAGCGAGGTAGACCCGTAACGTGCTCGCAAACGGCGTGAGCCGCTCGTCGATGCGCGGATTGTGGTTTGGAGCGTTCACGACCACGTCTCCGGGACCAACCACATGGCTGCGTCCGCAGCACCAAATCCGCGCAGCGCCGGCCTCCACGACGTGGATCTGCACCATCGGGATGAAATGCCACTTCGGGGGCGGACCGATGTGCACTCCGCGAACGACCTCGACACCTGGAAGCTCAGACGATCGACGAACCAGGTGTTGGTGACCCGTGACGGACAAAGCAGTGATCACGGTACCTCTATGGTTGCCTTCGAGCGATGGCGTGCCTCGCGCGGCTCCCTGGCTGACACTCTGCCTGCAGTCCTACCGGATCCGCTACCGTCCAAATCGAGGAGCGATCGATCTCATCATCACGGAGGGCCTGGTTCTCATTTCGCGCCCTTTATTCGGCAGCTTACGATCATCGATGTCGGTTCCGGTCGTACGCGCGAGGCCGCAGCCCATTGTGCCACTGGTGGGACAGTGTTTCGTATCACGGCGTATGGTGCGACCAGCGGAACGATCTTGCTCCTTTCGATCACGGCGACATCGCCGGTCGGTCATAGAGGCCATGAGAAGCAGGCGCCCTTCTACTTCCAGAACTTCCTCGGGGTGATGGCTCCTCAGCCCCTCCCGAACGGCGGGCGCGGCTGGGCGGTGCCGATGGACCCCGCGCTGCGCGTCATCCACGCCGGTGATGTCACCGAGGTCGGGCGGACCGTCGCTGCCGCATTCGCCGCGGGAGACGAATTGCCGGATGGAAGCGTCCTCGCGGTGTGCGGCGGCAGGTATTCCTGGAACGATTTCGCCAAGACGCTCAATGCCCTCGGGCACCACTTGATGGCGGTGCAGGTGCCGGCGGATGTCTACGACGTCTCCTATCCCGGCGCCCACGAGGTTCGGGAGACGTTCCAGTACTTCGCCGAGCACACCTACTTTGGCCCGCAGCACGAGGCGCACATCCGTGCTGCCCACGCGCTTGTGCCCGGCGGATTCACGTCCTTCGCCGATTGGGCGCGCGTGCACATGAAGCCCTAGCGGCGAAAGACCGAGGGGAAGGAGCACCCTCGGCATCCGTAGGAGGGCGCGCGCGGTAGGGAACCGTCGCGCTCTGGCAACCAGCCCGAGGCGCTTGGACGACATCGATGGCGCTACTACGGCGCTACTGCGGCTGCGTGTGGCGAATGCCTTTGTGTTGCGTGTGGTCACGGACGGAGACGAGACCATCTCGCAGTGACCGGAGCGAGGTTGCGCCGGCAGGAGGCCCCCCGAAGGCGGGGCATGGGACTTGCGTCTGAAGGAACTCGCAAGACTTCCCAAAATCCCAAAGAGGAGATCCATGCTGAAGACGAATCAGAGGTTCTCGAAGCTCAGCCTTTCGCTCGCCGCCGCAGTCGTACTTTCGGGTGCAGCGGGCGTCTGTCGTGCGAACCCGCTTCCGACGAGCAGCGACGAGGCCCGGGTGCTGGCCGGGAAAGCATCGAACGCGAATGCAGTAGTCCCCATGGGCGGCGCAACCACCACCGATGAAGCGCGGGCACTGGCTAGCCGCTCGCTCACCAATTCTTCACCTGGCGTGGTGCTATCGATGGCGACGAGCTCGGATGAAGCACGAGCTGTCGCGGCGGCTGGCTATCTGCCTCCCATCGAGAAGGAACGGCCCGAGAGAAGCAAGGCGATCGTCATCGCAGAGCATGACTGATCCACGACAAGCGCAGGACCAGTCGAAGAAAGCGAACGAGGAGCCGGCGAGACTGGCTCCTCGTTCGCTCGAACACCTACGACGGGCCGCCCGATGACCGAAGGCCGGATGAACACCTCTTCTCAGTGAACGACGTCCTGAGACTTCACAGCTAGTCGTCGGAAGGGAAAACAGCCCGAAAAAGGTTGCCATCGTTATTCCCCGGGAATCAAGACGGCCACGCGAGAGTCTCCACTCCCGAACGCTTGCTGAGGGAGACGGGATGATGGAATCGGAAATGGGTACGAGTCGCAGTGTCGCCGAGCGCATCGGGTCATGGATCGTCGGTCCACCGGAAACCGCACCGGACGCGACGCTGCTCTTGCGACTGATGGCGGGCTCGGTCTTCCTCTGGGAAGGCATCCTCAAGTTCGTGTTCGTCAACCAGGGTGTCGGCCGCTTCACGAAGTTGGGGATGCCGTTGCCGGCAGTCACCGCCCACTTCGTCGGCGTGCTCGAGATCGCCGGGGGCGCGCTGCTCCTCCTCGGCTTCGCCACGCGAGTCATTGCCATCCCGTTCATCATCGAGATGGTCGTGGCAATTCTCTCGACGAAGATCTCCTTGTTCCTCGGCACCTCACCTCTTCCGCTGCCGCCTGCGCCGCCCACGGTCGGCATCTGGGCGGTGCTGCACGAGGTGCGCTCCGAGTGGGCGCAGCTCCTCGTCTGTGCATTCCTTCTGCGCGCAGGAGCGGGGCCTCTCTCGTTGGACGCCCTCCTGGCAAGAGGCGGCTTGCGGCGACAATCCGTTCAGCAGATCCCCACCCCTTCGTGAGCTGCCGGTGAGAAACGCTCTCACCCATCGCCGCCACGGAAGTCCGAGGACTCCGCGGTGTGGTTCGTTGGTGTCACTCCGGCTGCACCCGTTGCAAGTGGCGGCGATATTCCCCGGGCGGCAGCCCGAACCAGCGCTTGCAGGCCCGGAAGAAGCTGCTCGGTTCGGAAAAGCCGAGCAGGTACGCCGCCTGTGCCAGCGAGAGCTGGAGCCGGTTGAGATACTGCTCAGCCAGTTCGCGCCTGGTGTCGTTCAAGAGCTGCAGGAACGACGACGCTTCCTCGTCCAGGCGCCGCTGCAACGTCCGCTCGCTCATGCACAGCTCACGTGCCACCTGATCGCGCCGCGGCTCGCCGTCGGGCAGGCGGCGGATGATCACCTCGCGCACCCGGTAGCTGGTCCGGTCGCGGTCGAAGTGCTCGAGATACTCCCCGGCATAGCGATCGTGCAGCGCGGCCAGCACCGGGTTCGAGGTGGAGAGCGGTTTCGCCAGGTCGTCGACCGAGTAGATCAGGCCGCTCAGCGGCGCGTCGAACGTGACCGGACAGCGAAAGGCGGCGCGGTACGGCCCAGGATCGCGAGGAGGGCAATACGAGATGGCGACCTCCACTGGGTTGACGTCGCGTCCGCTGACCCAGCGGCAGAACGTCGCCACCGTGACGAGAATGAACTCCATCCGCTGTCGCGGAATCGGCCGTTCGCCGCCGCGGAGATCGAACGAGACGCGGTAGCGGCCGCGCTCCTCGGTCCGATGGATGGTCAGCGCGTCGCTGAGCATGCGCAGGTAGCGCACCAGGCGATCGAACGCGGCCTTCAGATTTGCGCACGACATCATCGTGTAGCCCACCACGTCGAAGCTCGCCGGCCTCACCACCTGCGACTGCGCGAGCCCGATGGCGGGATTGCCCGATCGCTCGGCGGCGATCTCCCAGAGGCGACTGATCTTCTCGGTCGGAACGCGCGCGCCCGGAGCGTCCACCGCCGCTCCATCGATGCCGGCTGCAGCGAGGAACGCCTTCGCGTCGAGGCGCTCGGCGTTGAGCATCTCGACGATCGCCCGGACCCAGACCGCGGAGGTGGCTTGCTTGCTCATTTCCGGCTCCGACGGCCCGAATGGCGCTCTCGAGCCAATAGATTGGCCGGCTCGGTCAATGACATGCCACCCTCGAAAAACGCATTGTACCCCCCACGCGAAGGAGGGCGCGAGATGCACACTGAAATCGACCCGGATGGCTGCCGCTCGGTGGTGGACCTGCTCGAAGTCGCGATCGAGCGCTACGCAGACAAACCCGCATTCCGCTGCCTCGGGCAGACGTTGACCTATGCCGACACCGATCGGCTTTCGCGCGCGTTCGCCGCGTATCTCCAGGGCAAGCTCGGGCTCGCCAAGGGCGATCGCGTCGCGGTGATGGTGCCCAACATTCCCGCGTTTCCGCTCGCCACAATGGGCATCGTCCGGGCCGGCGCCGTGCAGGTGAACGTGAATCCGCTCTACACGCCGCGCGAACTGGAGCACCAGCTGAACGATGCGGGCGCCGGAACCATCGTCATCTTCACCGGCGTGACCGCGACCCTCGCCGAAATCATCGGCAAGACTTCGGTCGAGCGGGTCATCGCGGTGGGCGACGGAGCCGTCGACGCGCGCCTCGAAAACGTCACGAGCTTCGCCGACGCTCTGGAGCAGGGCGCGGATCTACCGTTCGCCGCTCCGGAACTGAGCGGCGACGATCTCCTGTTCCTGCAATACACGGGCGGCACCACCGGCGTCTGCAAAGGCGCCGCGCTTTCCCACCGCAACCTCGTCGCCAACACCGCGCAGTTCAAGGTCTTCATGGCCGACTCGCTGCAGCCGGGCGCGGAGGTGATTGTCACCGCGCTGCCGCGCAGTGAACCCGAACGGTGCCGGCGCCTCGTCCTCTGTGCCACGGCGACAGGGTCATTGATGGTGCCCGCACACCCTGGCGTCCTCCTGAGGATGGCGACTCCTGCCCGCTTCATGAGCGCCGACTACGCCCGGCGCGTCGCCGGCGACATCTACGGCGGCGACTTCCGAAAGAATCCTGGGCTTGCCGCGGAGGTCTTCCGGCACGTGCGGTGGCAGTCGCGGCTCGGTTACTACCTCCAGCTCGCGGCCGCTGCCGGCTGGACGAGCATCCACTGGCTGCATTCCCTGCGACAGCCGACGCTGGTGATGGCGGGCGCGGACGACCCGATCGTGCCGATGGCCAACGCGCGCCTGATCTGCGGACTGATTCCCGACGCCGAATTGAAGGTGATGGATTGCGGCCACCTCTTCCTGCTGACGCGAGCCGAAGAGTCGGCGCGCGCGATCGAACGCTTTCTCGACCGAGGAGACGAAACATGTTCGAGATGATTGCGGACGCGGCCGATGGCGCGCTGGCGAGCTTGCGGACGGCCGGAATCGCCGCCGTCCGGACGGTCAACGTCGAACGCAGGTGGCCGGAACCCTGGTTGTCCTCACTGTGCATGCCGCAGTCGACAATACACGAGACGCGGCGGGACGAACTGTCTCTGCTCGGGAAAGCTGCGGTCCGCCGAGCCGCGGCCGGAATGCCCTGGCCCCGGAACTCAGACTTCCGGCTTAGAACGTTCCGTCGAGCGAAAGGTGTAGCGTGTGGCCTCATCTGCGTAAGCGTCGAAGAGGTACGGCCTCAAGAGAAGCGGCAGGTGCTCGAGATGGCGGAGCAGGAGTTCTCCGGCACCAAGCGTTTCCGCGTTCTGTCGAAGCTGGGCGCGGGCGGCATGGGCGTCGTCTATCGCGTGCACGACTCTGAGCGCGGCCGGGACGTGGCGCTGAAGACGCTGCAGCGCTTTGCTCCCTCCGAGCTGTACTACTTGAAGAACGAGTTCCGGGCGCTTGCGGACGTCGCGCATCCCAATCTCGTTACGCTCTACGAGCTGATTTCAGAGGGGGACCAGTGGTTCTTCACCATGGAGCTCGTCGAAGGCGTGGATTTCCGCGCTTGGGTTTGGCGAAAGGAGTCTGGCGAGGCGGCCAGGACCTCCGTCCAGCACTCGCCGTCCCCGCCAACCAATGAGACGTTGCTGACGTCTCGGACGCTTTCCTGGCCGGCTCACTCCGAGAGAAGCTTCGCGTTGCCGGGACCGCGGCGAGAGTGCGATTTCGCTCGCCTGAGGCCCGCGCTGCTTCAGCTGGCCATCGGAGTGAATGAGATCCACAAATCAGGCCGGCTCCACCGCGACATCAAGCCTTCCAACGTGCTCGTCACCCGCGAGGGAAGGGTCGTCCTGCTCGATTTCGGCCTCGCGATCGAGCGGCGCCGCGTCGATCCGGGCCAATCCATCGGCGAAGCCCTGGTCGGCACTCCCGCGTACATGTCGCCAGAGCAGACCACGCGCGGCCGGCTCGGTCCGGAGAGCGACTGGTACGGCGTCGGCGCATTGCTCTACGAGGTCCTTACCGGAAGCCCTCCTTTCGGTGGGACGTTGCTCGAAGTGGTGGAAGCGAAATGGCTGCGCGACCCGATGCGGCCCGGCAAGCTAGCGGGGGTGCCTGCCGATCTCGATTCTCTCTGCATGGGGCTTCTGCAGCGCTCGCCACAGGATCGCCCCACAGGGAAGGAGGTGCTGGCGCGTCTCGGCGGGAGCGTAACGGCTGGCGAAAGGGACCGCGCACCTCGTTCCGTTTTCATCGGCCGCCGCGCAGAGCTGGAAGCGCTTGCGTCCGCCTATGCGAAGTCCTGTAAAGGCGCCGCGTTGACTGTTCACGTCCACGGCGCGTCGGGCATGGGCAAGACGGCGCTGGTCGAGCATTTCCTCGAGGGCGTGCGCGGCGACCCGCGCGCGACGGTGCTGGCCGGCCGCTGCTACGAGCGAGAGACGGTGCCCTACAAGGCGCTCGACAGCCTGATTGACTCGCTCGCGCGCTACTTGCGACACCTCGGGCACAACGCAGATGCGCTCCTGCCGCGCGATGTGCGGCCTCTAGTGCGGCTCTTCCCCGTGCTACAGCGGGCGGAAACGGTGGCAAACGCGCCGATACCCGCGAGCGCGGAAAGCCCCGACCCGCACGAGCAGAAGCGGCGGGCGTTCGCTTCGCTCAAGGAGTTGCTCGCGCGGATCGCCGACCGGGGTCCGCTCGTCCTCTGGATCGACGACCTGCAGTGGGGCGACGTGGACAGCGCCGCGCTCCTGGCCGATCTGGTACGGCCGCCGGATGCGCCTGCGGCGCTCATCGTCCTGACCTATCGGACCGACGACGGCGCGCGAAGCCCGTGCGTGCTGGCCATGCGCGCGCAGGCGCCCGATGGCCTGCGCGAGCTTCAAGTGCAGCCTCTGCAAGATGACGACGCACGCGAGCTGGCAAATGCCTTGCTGCCCGCCGCCGACGCCGTCCGCGCGGCGCAAGTCGCGCGCGAAGCGGCAGGCAATCCGCTCTTCGTCGCCGAGCTGGTCGAGCAGGGGCACTCGGCGCCGGCCTCGTTCGAGGAGATGCTGCTCGCGCGCACCGCTCGGCTCGAGCCCGAGCCGCGCCGGCTGCTGGAGGTGATCAGCGTCGCGGGCGGGCCGATCGATGCCGGCTGCGCGTTTCGCGCCGCCGCTGCGGAGAACGCGTTCGGGGCACTGGCCATACTGAGAACGGGCCGGCTGGCGCGTGGGTCTGGGGACAATCTCGAGGCGTACCACGATCGGATTCGCGAGACGGTCGTGAAGCACCTTGACGGCGCGCGGATCCGCGAAGTGCATGCCGCGCTGGCTGCCGCGCTCGAAGGGTGGGGCGGCGCCGACCCCGAGGTCCTGGCGACGCACCTCCACGCCGCCGGCGAGCTCGCCCGCACGGCCGAATACGCCATCCGGGCCGCGCGAGCGGCGGCGGAAGCGCTTGCGTTCGACCGCGCTTCGCGGCTCTACCGGCTTGCGCTCGAGCTCACGGCGCCGGATGCCCCGGCTCGCCTTCAGATCCAGATCGACCTTGCGACGTCGCTGGCGAACGCCGGGCGGGGCAGGGAAGCGGGTGAGGCGTTCCTGGCGGCAGCGGAAGCCTCTGGGGCATCGCAAGCCCTCGACTTCCGCCGGCGCGCCGCGGAGCAGTATCTGCAGAGCGGTCACCTTTCCGAAGGCATGGCGGTCCTGCGCATCGTTCTCGAATCGATCGGGATGCGGATGCCTGCGACTCCCCAGGGTGCGCTGATCAGCCTGCTTCTGGGACGTGCGAAAATCAGGCTCCGCGGGCTCTCCTATCGCGAGCGAGACGCCGCGGCGATCGATCCTCGGGAGCTCCTGCGCATCGACGTGTGCCGGTCGGCGATGACCGGCCTGAGCTTCATCGACGTGATCCACGGCGCCGACTTCACGGCGCGCCTGACACTGCTCGCCCTGCGCGGCGGCGAGCCTTTGCGAGTTGGCGTGGCGCTCACTCTCGAAGCGATACACGTCGCAACTGCGGGCGGGAGCGCTCGGCAACGCGCCGAGCGGATCCTGCAGATCGCCCGGTCGATCGCGGACCGGATAGGGCAGTCTTACCTCACGGGCATGGTTGATCTTTCCCAAGGCACCATCGCCTTTCTCGATGGACGCTGGCAGCAGGCGCGCCGCTACTGCGATCGGGCTGCCGAGCTCCTTCGCGACCAATGTACGGGCGTCGCCTGGGAGCTCGATGCCGCGCGCCTCTATGCGATCGGGTCATGCTTTCGCCTCGGAGAGACAGGCGAAATCATGCGACGGCTGACGCCGCAGCTTGAGGACGCGCAGTTTCGTGGCGACCTTCTCGCCATGACCATGCTACGGACCGGGCACTCGAACATCGCCTGGCTCGCGGCCGACCAGGCGGAGGAAGCGCGCCACCAGGGCAGGCTGGCGCGGGGGCAGTGGTCGTACGCGGGGTTTCAACTCCAGCACTGGAACATGCTTCTAGGAGAGGCGTCCGTTGATCTCTACGCCGGCGAAGGCAGGCGTGCGTGGGACCGCATGCGGGCAAGCTGGCCTGCGTTCCGACGCTCGATGCTGCCTCGGATCGCCTATGCGCGAGCGACGATGGTCCTGATGCGCGGCGCGAGCGCGCTCGCGGCAGCTGAGGAGTCCCGCGATCCATCGGCAGCGAAGACGTTCCTCGGGGACGCAGAGCACGCCGCCGACGATCTCGAGCGTGGGCGGATCGCTGCGTTGCGACCGACTGGTTTGCTGTTGCGCGCCGGCGTCGAGGCGATGCGGCGGAAGAGCGACCGCGCCTTGTCACTGCTGGAAGAGGCCGCCCAAGGCTTCGATGCGGCTGAAATGGCCCTCTGCGCAGCCGCTGCGCGCCGCCGCCATGGTCAGCTGGCGGGCGGCGACGCAGGCCGTGCCGCGATCCAGTCTGCGGACGTATGGATGTTGGCACAGCAGATCCGGAATCCCGAACGGATGACCCGGATGCTCGCGCCTGGATTCGGCTCCTGAAGCGGCTGGAATCCAACCGTCATGTCGGGCCAGGACGTGCTTGAATTCCGGCAGCGCGCGGAGCGACGGCGATGGAGATCAAGGAACTGGCAGGCCATGCCGATCTGATGACGATGCGCTACATGCACTTGTCGCCGTCGGCGAAGAGAGAGGCGATCAACTTGCTGGACGCGTCTGTGCCCGCGCGCCTATCTGGCAACAGTTTGGCAACGGGCGCGAAGGAGGGAGCGCGGACCTAAGCTTTTCAGAGGAGAAGTACTGGCGGTAG
>Ga0209236_1002297_pt1 | contig 11713 bp, 9 predicted proteins | sample GraSoi013_1_40cm_FD_185819 | JGI IMG/M metagenome (GOLD analysis project Ga0209236, IMG submission 185819) | Grasslands soil microbial communities from the Angelo Coastal Reserve, California, USA - Sample 09_27_2013_1_40cm (SPAdes) (version 2) | ecosystem: Environmental > Terrestrial > Soil >... | reverse complement strand
GGGGCGCGTTCTTCGGCGAGTGCGCGATACAGCGTCTGCGCCGCGGCGCGGTCGGCCGAGCTGGCGGGCTCGTCGAGCAGCAGCACGTCCGGCTCGACCGCGAGCGCGCGCGCCACCGCGACGCGCTGCACCTCGCCGTCGGACAGCTCGTGCCGCCTGCGATGCAGCAGGGGTGTGATCCCGAGCCGCCCCGCGACGCTGTCGACTCTTCTGTTCACTTCTGTGCGTCTGATCCCTCTCACCTGCAGACCGAACTCTAGATTCTCACGGACGGTGCCGCGCAGCAGGACGGGACGCTGCTCCACCAACGTGATGCGCCGCCGCGGGCCCGCTCCGCCCACTACGACGCCGTCCAGTCGCACCTCGCCCTCGGAGGGACGCTCGAGCAGGGCGAGCAGCCGCAGCAAAGTGCTCTTGCCCGATCCGTTCGGTCCCACGATCGCGACGCCCGAGCCGGGCGCGACAGCGAAGCGCTCGATGTCGAGCACCACGCGGCCGTCGTAGCGGTGCCGCACGGCGACGAGCTCAAGCATTGCCGCGGCCCTGGAGCGCCTGCAGGGCGACGTTCACGAGCAAGGCGAGGAGTAGAAGGATGAGCCCGAGCGCGAGCGCGAGCCCGAAGTCGCCCTGACTGGTGTACAGAGCGACCGCGGTCGTGAGGGTGCGCGTCTGGCCGCGGATGTTGCCGCCCACGGTCATGGCGGACCCGATCTCCGCCACGACGTGGCCGAAGGCGGTCGTGATCACCGCCGCGAGGGCGAACCGGGCCTCGCGCGCCACGGTCCACGCCGTGCGCCACCGGCCGGCGCCGAGCGTCTCGGCAGTGCGACGGATGCGGGGATCGACGCCCTGGACCGCGGCAGCCGCGAGCGCCGCGGCGATGGGGAGGGCGAGCAGGACATCGCCCACCACGATCGCCTGCCAGGTGTAGAGCCATTCGAGACCGCCGAGCGGGCCGCGGCGAGAGAGCAGGCCGTAGAGCAGCAGCCCCACCACCACGGTGGGAAACGCGAGGGCGGTGTTGACGACGGTGAGCGCGGCGCGGCGCCCCCAAAACGGTCGCGTGGCGAGCACAAACCCTACCGGGATGCCGAGCCCGCAGGCGAGGACGGTGGCGATGAGGCCGATCTTGAGGGTGAGGAGCGCGATGCCGTACACTTCGCCGTCGCCCGCGAGCAGCAGGGCGACGGCGCGCCGAAGTCCCTCCCCTAGAAAGTCCATCCCACGCCGATCGTCGCCCAGGGATGCGAGGTCCACTCCGTGAGCGACGCGGTACCTGGCAGGACCGGGGTGTTGTCGATCGGGTCCGGCTGCTTGAACTGGGTGGGATAGTTGAGCTTCCAGAGCACCAAGCGGACGTCTCCCCGTACGGAGAGACGCCGGGCGGGGTACCAGCGCAGGCCGACGTTGGGAGCGACCGTGAACTTCGTGCCGAACTTGTACCCGCTGGTGTCGCGCGGCGACGTTCCGCCGATGGCCACGCCCAGGACGCCTCCTACGTACGGGGCGAAACCCCGCCACGTCTTGCGGCCGGTGAGGATGAGCTGCAGCCCGGCGTCCAAGAGCACGACGTCGTTGGTGGAAGGCCCGCTCTTCCGCGACGTGGTGTCTTTGAAGGGGTCGACGACGAAGCGGTTCATACGCGCGTAGACGAGACCGAGCGAGGCGCCGACCGCGCCGAACGGCACTTCGTAACGGATGCCGCCGGTCTTGCCGTCCGAAGGGCCGACCCCCACGCCGCCCCGGCTGCCACCCAGATACCCGAAGGTGAAGACCAAGACGCCACCGCCCCGCACGTCGTGATAGGGGGAGTGGGCGGGCTCGTGGCCGACTTGGGCAGCGACGCCGTTGTACGACGCTACGACGATAAGCCATACGAGGGCCCCGACGGCTGGTCGGAACGGACTTACAACGTAGCGTCGTAGCGTCATATCTCGTCTTTCATCAGTCTGTCTCCCTTAAGTCTCTGCCGGTCATTTCCGGCGGTGGTTGGATGTCGAGCAGCCGGAGCACCGTGGGGCCGACGTCGCGCAGCGCGCCGCCGTGGCGCAACGGACCGCGCACCGCGTCGCCCACAATAAGAAACGGCACCGGGTTCGTGGTGTGCGCCGTGTGCGGGCCGTCCGTCATCGGGTCGATCATCAGCTCGCAGTTGCCGTGATCGGCCGTGAGGAGCAGCGTGGCGCCGCGCCGCTCGGCGCTCTTGACGACGCGCTCGAGACATTGATCGACCGTCTCCACCGCCTTCACGGCCGCGCTTAGTACCCCGGAGTGGCCGACCATGTCCCCGTTCGCGTAGTTGCACAGGATGAAATCGTGGTGCCCGGCCTCGATCGCCTTGCACAGCACGTCGGTGACCCCGGGCGCGCTCATTTCGGGCATCAGATCGTAGGTGGCGACCTTCTGCGACGGCACGAGCAGCCGCTCCTCACCGGGGTAGGGCGTCTCCACGCCGCCGTTGAAGAAGTACGTGATGTGCGCGTACTTCTCCGTCTCGGCGGTCCGAAACATGGTCTTGCCGTGTTCGGTCAGCACCTGCGCCACGATCTCCGAGAGCACCATCGGCCCGAACGCCATCGGAAAGGGGAACGTCTCGTCGTACTGCGTCATGGTAACGAGATCGACGGCGGGTCGGGTGCCCGTGTCGAAGCCGTCAAACCCGTCCACCGCCAGCGCGCGCACGATCTGGCGCATTCGGTCGGCCCGGTAGTTGAAACAGAACACCCCGTCACCCGGCCGGATACGCGGCGTGCCCGCGATAATCCGCGGCTTCACGAACTCGTCGGTCTCACCGGCGTCGTAGGCGCGACGGACGCCCGAGATCGGGTCGGGGACGACCTCGCCCACGCCGTGCACCATGGCGTCGTACGCGATTTTGGTGCGCTCCCACCGTTTGTCACGGTCCATCGCGTAGTAGCGCCCCACCACCGTCGAGACCACCGCCCGGCCGCCGTATTGGGCCAACAGGTCCACCAGCTCCTGCATGAACGCCAATCCCGACTGGGGCGGCGTATCGCGTCCGTCGAGCCAGGCGTGTATGGCGACCGGCAGGTCGTGCAGATGGCCGAGCCTGACGGCAGCCTCGAGATGGTCATCGAGCGCGTGCACGCCGCCGCTGCCGATCAGTCCGAGCAGGTGCAGCGTTCCCCCGTGCCGCTTCACGGCGGTGCACAGCTCCACGAGCGGCGGTAGCCGGAAGAACTCTTCGGACTCGATCGCCTGCGAGATGCGCACGATGTCCTGCGGCACGACGCGACCGGCTCCGAGGTTCAGGTGGCCCACTTCACTGTTGCCGATCTGTCCTTCGGGAAGACCCACGGCGAGCCCCGACGCGTTGAGCAACGTGCGGGGCGCGTTCGCCCAGAGGCGATGCCAGGTGGGAGTCCGCCCCAGCTCGACGGCGTTGCCCTCCCGGCCGGGACGGAAGCCCCAGCCGTCGAGCACGATCAGGACGACCGGGGTGCGCGGCCCATGCCTCTTTGCCATATTGGAGGGGATGCAATCTAGCCGGGCCCTCCGCGCCCTTCCAGTTGTGCTGGGGCTCGTCGCGCCCCTGCCGCTCGCAGCCCAAACGCGCTACCGCGTGACCACCGATGGGGCCTGGTTTTGCCAGGAGCCGGGTGGAAAGCGCCTGGCACGCCTGGCACGCGGTGCCGTGCTCATGGGCGGCGAGGTGCAAGGCGACTGGCAGGGCGTGATGCTCGAGGGCTGGATCTTCGCGACCTCGGTGGGCCCGACGCCGCGCGCGGGCTACGACCTCACCGTCACGCGCGCGCCGGAGGAGAACCTGCGCTCCGCGCCCGCAGGCGCGCTCATCGGGAAACTGCCCCAGGGGTTCCTCCTCAACAAGGTCGTGGAAGGCACGTCGGGTCGCTGGATCCACGTCACGCGCGCGGGCTGGCTCGAAAAGACGGACCTCGAGTCGGTCGCGCAGGTGGCGAGCTCGCGCACCGCCGTACCGGACTCGGACACCACCCAAGCGCGACCGACCCCTGCCCGCAAGCCCGGGGACCCACAGACCCCGGGCCGTGGGTCTGGGGTCGGTCCACCCGACACGACCTCGAGTCCCAGTCCCTCCGCTCCGGTCGATCCGTCCCGCGTCGAGTCGGCGCGCCGGACGGTGCTGTACCGGTCGCCGGAGGGCCAGCCCGCGGGGACGCTCGCGCCGTCGGCGCCGCTGCGCGTGCTGGGGCGCTCCGGCGAGTGGACGCGGGTAGAGCTCGAAGGGTGGGTGAAGAGCGCGGACTTGGAGATCGCCCCGCCGGGCGTGCTGGTGGGCATCACCGCCGCCGAGCTGCGCACCGACCCACAGCGCTATACGGGACAGGTGCTGCGCTGGACGCTGCAGTTCATCTCGACACAACAGGCCGACGAGCTGCGGCCCGAGATCCCGAACGGCGCGACGTACATGCTGGCGCGCGGGCCACTCCCCGAGCGCGGGTTCGTGTACGTCGTGGTCCCCGAGGCGAGGCGCGCGCAGCTCGAGACCATCACGCCACTCGCCACCATCCAGGTCACCGCGCGCGTGCGCACCGGCCGCACCCGGTTCCTCGGCAACCCGGTGCTCGACATGATCAGCCTCGAGACCCTGCCATGAACGAGATCCTGCGTGACCGCCTGTTGCGGAAGCTCGACGCCCTCCCCGACGACAAGGCGTATCAGGTCCTCGACTACGTCGAGTTCCTCGAGTCCAAGTACGCCGAGCGGCCGGCCGGCGCGCCGCCGTTCCAGCGCGTGGCGGAAACGCTCGAAGACACGCTGCGGGCGGGCCGGGTTCCGGTCAACATCATCAGGGGGACGATGGACGCCGTGGGAAAGGCGGGGAAGTTGCTCGAGAAGGTGGCGGCGGCGGGGAAGGCCGCGGTGGAGGAAGCGGCGAAGAAGTCGACCGACAAGGACAAGGTTGAGGAAACGCCCCCCGCCCAGTAACTTTCGCCATGGGAACCTTCCGGCCGGCTTCCGCTCTCACTTTCGACGACGTTTTGCTCGTTCCGCGGCTCTCGAGCGTACATCCGCGGAACGTGGACGTGCGCTCGCGCTTTACCCGCGGCATCCCCCTCAACATCCCCCTCGTGTCCGCCGCGATGGATACAGTCACCGAATCGGAGATGGCGATCGCGATCGCGCGCGAGGGCGGCATCGGCGTCCTCCACAAGAACATGCCGGTGGACCGCCAGGCGGCGGAGGTGGACCGCGTGAAGCGCAGCGAGTCGGGGATGATCCTGCACCCCATCACCCTCGGGCCGGACCGGCCGCTGCGCGAGGCGGTGCGCCTGATGGAGCGGTTCCGCATCTCGGGCGTCCCGATCGTGGACGACGCCGGGCGCCTGGTGGGCATCATCACCAACCGCGACCTGCAGTTCGAGCGCGAGCTGGACCGCCCGATCCGCGACGCGATGACCAAGGACCGTCTGGTGACCGCGCCAGTCGGCACGGGGCTCGACGAAGCGGAGCGGATCCTCGCCAAGCACCGCATCGAGAAGCTCCCTGTCGTGGACGACAAAGGCGTCCTCAAGGGTCTGATCACCATCAAGGACATCTTCAAGCGCCGGCGGCACCCCCACGCCAACAAGGATCAGCACGGCCGGCTGCGCGTCGCCGCGGCAGTGGGCGGGACGTCCGACGCCCTGGCGCGCGCGCGGGCCCTGCTCGACGCGGGGTGCGACGTGATCGTCGTGGACTCGGCGCATGGGCACTCCGAGGGCGTGCTCAAGACGGTGGCCTGCCTGCGCGAGGCGTACCCCGACGCGCAGCTGGTGGGCGGGAACGTGGCGACGGAGGCGGGCGCGCGGGCGCTGGTCGAGCGCGGCGTGGACGCGGTGAAGGTGGGCGTGGGTCCGGGCTCGATCTGCACCACCCGCGTCGTCACCGGCGTCGGCATCCCGCAGATCACGGCGATCGTCGACGCCGTGACGGGAGCGGGCGACGTGCCGGTGATCGCGGATGGCGGCATCAAGTACTCGGGCGACGTGGTCAAGGCGCTCGCCGCGGGCGCCGAGAGCGTGATGATGGGCTCGATGCTCGCCGGCACGGAGGAAAGCCCGGGCGAGTCGTTCCTGCTCGAGGGCCGGCGCTTCAAGGTGATCCGCGGGATGGGCAGTCTCGGCGCCATGGAAGAAGGCTCCGCCGATCGGTACTTCCAGGAGGGCGAGGTCTCGCCGTCCAAGCTCGTGCCCGAAGGCATCGAGGGACGAGTGCCCTATAGGGGCCCCGCCTCCGACGTGATCTTCCAGATGGTGGGTGGGCTGCGCAGCGGCATGGGCTACTGCGGCGTGTGCGACGTCAAAGCGCTCCGGGCCGAGACCGAATTCATCCAGATCACGAGCGCCGGGTTGCGGGAGTCCCACCCCCACGACGTCGTGATCACGCGGGAAGCACCGAACTACTCGCTGTAGCCCCGGCGTTGCGTCACCGCCACACACCCCGATGCCGTTGTGCTTCCCTCTAAATCGGCACATGGTGTGCGGCAGTTTGCCGCTGAGGACACCACCGGTGCGTGCCTGCTACGCTCTCTTTCTCGCCGGGGCGGTCGTTGTCGCCCTTCCGCCGAGGTGTATCGGGCAGACGGACACCACGCCGGCGCCAACGGATTCGACCACTCGCCCCACCCATTCCTATTTCATCGATGCCGCGCGCCTGACGCGGGAGGGAGCGGTGCGCGACGTGGACGAGCTGCTCATGGACCGCGTCCCGGGCCTGCTCGTCGTTCCGGGCTCCGGGCTGACGGGCACGGGGTCGCGAATCCGGATGCGCGGTGTGCAATCGCTGGTGGACGATCGACCGCCGCTTGTGTTCGTGGACGGCATGCGGGTCGATCAAACCGAGGATGATTACTGGGCCTCGATGAGCGGCCCGGTTGCACCTGGACCTCTGCGGTTATCCGACCTGAGTGTCGAGGATATCGAATCGGTGGAGGTGGTAGGTCCTGCCGGTGCCGCGGTGTATGGACCGGGCGCCGCAGGCGGCGTGTTGTTGATTCGCACGAAGCGGGGCCGCGCCGGCCCGCCGCGCTGGGAGGCGTACGCTACGGGCGGTGTGAGGTCGGAGCAAGCGTCCTGGCCCGCGAACTATGGTGGCGTTGACCTCGATAACCCCAATGATCTCTATCGCCACGGCCGCTGCACGTTGGCGGTGCAGGCCGCGGGGTACTGCGTACAGGACTTCGTCCAGCAATTCAACCCCCTGGCGCAACGGAGCCCGTTCAGGACGGCGCTGGCTCGGCAGTACGGACTCAGCGTCTCGGGGGGCTCGAGTCGGGCGGACTATCGGCTGGCCGGAGACTTCTCGGGCTCTGATGGACCGTTCTCCTCGAGCGTGGTCAGCCCCGACCCGAACTATTATCGGCGACTCAATTTTCGTGGGACCGGGGCAGTGCGCCCCTGGCCCAACCTCGAAGTGAGCGCCAGCGTCGCGCGTACCACAGGCAACCTGCGCCTCCCTCCCGACATTCTGACATCGGCGGTGTTCGGACCGAGCGATAGCGCGAACTTCAGCTGGGCGCCGTCCTTCCGGGGCAGCAACACCCAGGGTCTCGGACGGACGTCCGGTGTCGTTGCGGCCCATTGGACCCCCGTGCCGTGGCTCGCCGTGCACGGTCTCGCGGGGTGGGACGCCGTGGGGCTGGCGGACGCCGCCGTCTATTCCGCGACCAGCACGGCACCGAGATCCTTGACCGACGTACGCACCGAGACCCGACATCGCACCCTCGACCTCGCCGCCACCGTCACGCGCGCGCTCTCGGCGCACATTCGGTCGACCACCACGCTCGGCACGCAACGCCTGCGTGACAGTTTGGAGCAGTTCCTGACCGCCAGCCGCGATAGTGGCAACGGGTTCCCAGGGTGCTACGCTTGCCTGCAGGCGGGCCTCGCCGAACGGGGGCAATCGGTCGGCTACTATGGCGCGGAGCAGCTCGACTTCGGGGAGCGTCTGTCCGTAAGCGGCGCGTTGCGCTACGACAAGTTCAGGCCGATCGACCGAACGATGACGCACCCGAGCCTGAGCGTGGCGTGGGTCGCTCACCGGGCCGACTCCGGCTTCCTCAACCAGGTGCGGCTCCGGGCCGCGTATGGCTCCGCAGGCCGGGAGCTGCCGGCGTTTCTCGAGTCCTTCTTCATCGTGCCGCCCTTGTCGCCCCCCCAGCCGCGCATCGAGCCCGAGCGGACTAGAACGATCGAGGTGGGTACCGATGCCGATCTCGCCGGTGGGCGCTTCGCTGCTCAGCTCACGTACTACGCCATGCGGTCGAACGTCTTGAGTTTTGGGTTGGCGCCCGGCTACGGGGGAGGGTACGTGCCGACTTATCGCCCCGGTGCGGCGATCAGCAACCGCGGCGTAGAGGCGACCATCGTCGGCAAGCTCCTGGTCGGTCCCCGGCTCGGGTGGGATGTGTCGCTGCTGCTCTGGGGCAATCGCAACCGCCTGCTGAAACTCGACGGGGCGCCCGTGTATTTTGGCACGGCCATGTGGCAGGGCTTGGTGCCCGGATCGCCGGTCGGCGGCTATTGGACATTTCCGATCAGCTATGCCGACAACAATGGGAACGGAATTATCGAGCCGCAGGAAGTCAGCCGCGTGTTCCAGCTGCAGTGGGCCGGTTCGCCCTATCCCACTCAAGGAGCGATGCTCACGTCCGCGTGGACGCTGGGGAACACGCTCCGCCTGTCGGCGACGCTCGACTATCGGGCTGGGCAGACGTTGTTCAACGCCGACGCCTGGTGGCGGTGTGCGCAATGGACCTGTCGCCAGGTGAACGATGCCCGCACGCCGTTGGCAGCGCAGGCTGAGGCGCTGGCGGCGCCGAGTCAGGCGACGCCCATGTTCTTCGAGGACGCCGACTACCTCAAGCTTCGCGAGCTCGCCCTGACGTTCGTCGCGCCACCCACCGTCGCAGCCGCCCTGCGGGCGCGCACCGCCACGATAACGCTCGCCGGTCGCGATCTCGCGACGTGGACGGGGTACTCGGGTGTCGATCCCGAGGCCGGGAGCTACGGCGTCGGCGCCCCGGGCCAACCGCGGTTGATTCAAGACTTCGCCACCCTCCCCGTGCCGCATTCTTGGACGCTGCGCCTCGATCTGTCGTATTGACTTGACAGGCCCACCACGCGGGCCTACTCTAGCCGCCATCTCGCCGTCGTTCCGACAACTGCTCGCACTCATCACGAGGGACGCATGAATCTTCTCCGCCGGAAGAGCGTCACCGAGCTCCAGACCGAGGCACTCACGGACCACAGCTTGAAGCGGGCCCTCGGCGCGCTCAACCTGACCATGCTCGGCATCGGCGCGATCATCGGCACCGGGATTTTCGTGCTCACCGGGACGGTGGCGGCGCTGAACTCGGGACCCGCCGTCGTGCTGTCGTTCACGCTCGCGGGCGTGGCGTCGATCTTCGCGGCGCTGTGCTACTCGGAGTTCGCCTCCCTCGTGCCGATGGCGGGCAGCGCCTACACCTACGGGTATGCGACTCTGGGCGAGCTCATCGCCTGGATCATCGGCTGGGACCTGGTGCTCGAGTATGCGCTCGGCGCCGTAACCGTCGCGATCGGCTGGTCGGGCTACGTCGTCTCGTTCTTGCACGACGTCGGGATCGACGTCCCCTGCGCCCTGGCGGGGGCGCGCGGCACGATAGTGGCGTGTCACGACGGCACTCAGGTCGCCGCGGTCTTCAACCTTCCCGCGGTGATCATCATCGGGCTCGTCACGACGCTCCTCGTCATCGGCATCAAGGAATCAGCGAACTTCAACAATGTGATCGTCTTCGTGAAGGTGGCCGTCGTGCTGCTCTTCATCGTCGGGGCGGCCCACGCGATCAACCCGGTCAACTGGCACCCGTTCATCCCACCCCAGGAAGGCCCGGGAGTCTACGGGTGGAGCGGCGTCATGACGGGGGCGGCGATCGTGTTCTTCGCCTACATCGGGTTCGACGCGGTCAGCACGGCGGCGCAGGAGGCGCGGAACCCGCAGAAGGACATGCCCATCGGCATCATCGGCTCCCTGCTCATCTGCACCGTGCTGTACATCCTGGTCTCGGGGATAGCGACGGGCGTGATGTCCTACAAGGAGCTGAACGTCCCCGATCCCATCGCCGTCGTGGCTGACCACGCCGGACTCGGCTGGATGGCCACGCTGATCAAGCTCGGTGCCATCGCGGGGCTGTCGTCGGTGATCCTGGTGATGCTCCTGGGGCAGTCGCGCGTGTTCTACTCGATGGCGCGCGACGGCCTGCTGCCGCCGTTCGTGAACAAGGTGCACCCCAAGTTCCAGACGCCGTACCTCACCTCCATCGTCACGGGTGTCATCGTCGCCTTCTTTGCGGCGATCCTGCCGATCCGCGACGCCGCGAGCCTGGTCTCGATCGGGACGCTGCTGGCGTTCGTGATCGTGTCGGTGGGGATCCTGGTGCTGCGCCTGCGCGAGCCGAACCTGCCGCGGGTGTTCAAGACCCCCTGGGTCTGGTTCGTGGCCCCGGCCGGAGCCTTCTCGGCCGCGTACCTCATGAAGTCGCTACCGTGGCGGACGTGGGAGCGGCTCATTATCTGGTTCGTGATCGGGATGGTGCTCTACTTCGGGTACGGCGTCTGGCACTCGAAGCTCGCGTCGAGGGAGCCGAAGCAGTAGTCCATGCGACGGCTGAACTGGTTCGGCTTCTGGACGCTGCTCGGGCTCGTATCGGGCGTGCAGCTCTTCTTCGCGGATCAACGGCTGGCGCTGCATCCCAACGCGTGGTGGCAGGCCCTGGCGACCACGCTCCCCGCGTGGTACCTGTGGGGCCTCCTCTCGCTCGTCGTCGCGTGGCTGGGGCGCCGATTCCGCCTCGATCGCGCCAACTTCGGCCGTCACTTTTTCATCCATCTGGGCGCGAGCCTCGATCTCGCGCTGCTCCAGCTCGTGGCCGCGGTGGGCGTGCAGGATCTGGTGCACGCCGCGGCGGGACAGCCCTTCGTATTCGCGCAGAAGCTCGTGGACAACTTCACGCTGTTCTACCATTGGAACGTCCTCATCTACTGGACGATTCTGGCCGTGGTGCACGCGCGCGACTACCACCGCGATCTGGAGGAGCGCCGCGCGGCGCTCGCGGAACTGGAGCGTCGGCTTACCGCGCGCCCCGTGACCGAGCGGCTGTTGGTGGAGGCGGACGGCCGCAGCTTCTTCGTGCGGGTAAGTGACGTCGAGTGGGTCGAGGCAGCGAAGAACTATGTCCGACTCCACGTGGGTGCTACGACCCACGTGCTCCGCTCCACCCTCGGCGCCCTCGAGGAGCGGCTCGATCCGGAGCGGTTTCGACGCATCAGCCGATCGACGCTCGTCAATCTGGACCGCGTCCGCGAAGTGCAGCCATGGTTCCACGGCGATGCGGTCGTGATCCTCGAGAGCGGCACGCGACTCGGCCTGTCCCGCCGCTACCGCACCAACTTGCTCGGTACGCCCGTCTCGTAAAATCCCGCTGGTCCCCCCCCGAGTCCCGCCCGTCCCATATCGCTGTGTGGGGTGAAGGGGGGGTCCTCAGATTGCCGGATGAGCCTCTTCGCCACGAAGCCGATCGCCACGCTCCGCGCCGAAGCGGAGGCGACCGGTGAGCACGCCCTGACGCGGGCGCTCGGGCCCCTCAATCTCGTCACGCTCGGCATCGGCGCCGTCATCGGCGCCGGGATCTTCGTGATCACCGGGCAGGTGGCCGCGCTGTACGCCGGTCCCGCGGTGCCCCTCTCGATGA
>Ga0209236_1002296_pt1 | contig 11714 bp, 10 predicted proteins | sample GraSoi013_1_40cm_FD_185819 | JGI IMG/M metagenome (GOLD analysis project Ga0209236, IMG submission 185819) | Grasslands soil microbial communities from the Angelo Coastal Reserve, California, USA - Sample 09_27_2013_1_40cm (SPAdes) (version 2) | ecosystem: Environmental > Terrestrial > Soil >... | reverse complement strand
TCTGAGTACTGAGTTATGAGTGCTGAGCTTATCGGACGCCCCTATTCGCCCGCTCGGGCCACGGAGAGGTTCTGGGAGATCGCCACACTGACGAGATGCACCGCCAGCAGAAAGCCGTACACCACACAAAAGAAATTGAACGCCGCCCGGGAAAAGTCCACCAACAGGATTGGCAGAAAGACCGCGAACAGGACGCTCGCGATCAGCGTGGCGAGCGTCAAACGCCGGCAGAACTCATAGGTCGGTTCTTCCTGGATCGGCTTCAACACCCTGGCGTAACGATCGGCCCGAGCCAGACAGGCCTGCTTCACGGATGAGTTGGACGGCCCCCGCCGGTACAAGAAGAAGTATCCTGCGATCAGAATGAGCCACGGGGAAGCCCACAGTGGCCAGAACCGCGTGCCCGCATACAGATTTGCGGTCACGAGGTGGCCGAACGAGGGCGAATAGAGCAGCCCGACCAGCAGCGGAGCCATGCGGGTATCCACGGGGGGCTTTCCGCTCGAACCCCCGTGAATCAGCTCCCGCTCGAACAGCGGGAACCCGTACTTCAGGACGGCGAGCGCGATGGCAGCGGTCATGGTCTTGTCCGGGATATACCACAAGCAGTGCTGCATCCAGTACACGAACGTCACTCCCAGACTCTTCCCCAACGTGGTACCGAAAACTGCTTGAAGGTGATGGCTCAGCACCTGCTGCCAGTCTGACGCGAACCGGTCGAGAACGGCGGCCACCTGCGGGCTCAGCGCAAACGCGGTCTGTCCCGAGACGGCCGCCCCCACGAAGGCGCCGGGGATACTCATGACACAGCCGCCCAGGACGCCGAAGCTCGCCAGATACCACACATGGGAGATGATCGAGCCTCGAGCGGATCGCATGTACTTCCGAAACCAGGCTCGGCGCGCCATCAGGCCCCAGAAGACGCCCCCCGTCATGTTCACGAGAGACCAGGGGAAGATGGACAGCGCGGCCCCCGGCTCCGGATAGAGGAGCCAGTTCACGACCGAACTGGAGAGCAATCCGACCATCATGCCCCACCATGGACCCAGGAGGAACGCGGCCAGAGCCGTGCCGGTCATGTCGAGATAGAGAATGCTCTGCAACTGGCGGCTCAGCACGAGGCCGAGGTAATTGAGGAGGACCCCTGCCGCGGCGATGACGGTGATTTCGTGGACCAGGAGATAGGCGGAGACCTGGAACACCTTGGTCGGCGCCCGATGTCGGGAAAGGGGCGCTTCCTCGGCCTGGGCGCGCTGGGCCACGGGCTCAGCTTCTTTCTTGCGCGGGTGGGCCGTCGCGAGACGCTCTTTCAGGGTCAGGAACTTATCCATGATCGAGAGGCACGCGGCCACAAACGCGGCGAGGGCCCCGGCGAGGATGAGGGTGTCCTGGTTCATGTTCATGCGCCAACCACTCCGTGCGTATGCTAACGAGCGAACGCCCTGATCCTACAACGGAACCTGCTCAGGCACCAGGAATTCGTGAAACGTGTGTTCAGTGAAATTCAGGGGGACATCGATGGCTGGCGGGGTACTTGCAGACGATGGACGATCGCCGCGCTAAAGAGCAGCAAGACCGCGGAATAGTACACCCACAAGAGAAACAGCACGACCACGAGCAGCGAGCCGTACATCCGGCTGTAGACCGTCAGGCTCGGCACATAGATGCTGAACAGGTGTTTGGCGCCCTCCCAGAGGAGCGCGAAGATCATCCCGCCAACGGCCGCATCACGCCAGAGGGGACGGGTCCGAGGGAGATACCGATAGAGGCAGGTCACGGCGGCCAACACGAGCAGGAACGGGAGGCTGTAGGACAGGAGGAACTCGTAGGTGGCGACTGCCATCGGACTGATGCCTCCGAACCCCGGCGCATAGAGGACGACCAGATCGAGGATTTGCGTTACGAGGTATGACAGAGTGAAGAGAGCTCCCACGAGCCCCAGTAAGGCGATGGAGATCGCCGTCGTCATCAACGGATGCCGCTGCCGCGGCGCCTCGAACACGACGTTCACGGCGTAATCCACCTCGTAGAATACTTGAAGTCCGAACCACGCGAAGGTCAGGAGAACCACCACATGGGAGACCTGCTCCCCGGCGACCCGCTCCATCTCTTCCGCGATCTCCGCCCCCAGGCTGGGCAGAAACCCCTGGAGGAAGGTGAGCAGTTGCTCAGAGCCATCTTGGTCGAGGCGCATGAAGAAACTGACCCCGTGGAGCAGGAGAAATACGATCGGAAAGAAAGAGAGAAGGGCAAAAAACGCCAGCGAGGCGGACAGGCTGGAGCAGCCGTGGCGTCGGAAGTCGGACACGGCGGCTAACAGCAATCGGAGGAAGGCCTTCACCCCACTAGGATGCGGTCAAACGAGAGGGCCGTCAAGGAATAATGGTCAACGGCAAATGGGTCATGTTTGACCACGAGGAGAGATCGATCGTCAATCGTCAGCGGTCATTTCAGGCTGAGCACCGCGTACGTGGTAACGGACACGAGCGGGTTCGGGTAGAGGCCGAGGAGGATCACGCCGGCAAGGGTGCTGGCCAGGACGATCGTCATGGCCGGCGACATGGCCAGGCGTGGTAACGGCCCCTCGACTGGCTCGGGGTCGCGCATATACATGACCATCACCACCCGGAGGTAGTAATAGGCGGAAACGGCGGCGAACAGCACGGCCACCACCGCCAGCCAGGTCAGTCCGGCCTTGACGGCGGCCATGAATAAATAAAACTTGCCGATGAAGCCGGCGGTGGGGGGAATCCCCGCGAGCGACACCATGAAGACCAGCATCAGGAACGCGGCCAGTGGCTGCCGCTTGGCCAGACCGGTGAAATCTTCGATCTCGTCGCCTTCCAGGCCTCCTTTGCGGAGCATCGCCACCACCGCGAAGGCCCCCAGGGTCATAAACGCATAGACCGCCAGGTAGAGCATGACGCTGGACACGCCGAGGGTTCTCACCGCACCCTCCGCCTCCGTCTGCCCGGCCACGACCACCCCGATGAGCGCGTAGCCGGCGTGCGCAATGCTGGAATACGCGAGCATCCGTTTGATGTTGGTCTGGACGATCGCCACGACATTGCCCAGGACCATCGTGGCGACGCAGACCACGAGGAACAGGCCGTACCAGTTGGCCTTGAGCCCGCCCAGGCCTTCCAGAAAGACGCGCAGGAAGGCGCCGAAGCTGGCCGCCTTGGAGGCGACCGCCATGAAGGCGGTGACGGAGGTGGGCGCGCCTTCATAGACGTCCGGGGTCCACATGTGAAACGGCACGACCGCGATCTTGAAACCGAACCCGACCACCAGCAGGATCAGCGCGACCACGAGGGCCGGATCGTCGAGGCCGCGCGAACCGACCGCCGCAGCGATGGCGGCCAGGCGGGTGCTGCCGGCGACGCCGAACAGCAGCGAGATGCCGTACAGCAGGATCCCGGAGGAGAAAGCCCCCAACACGAAGTACTTCGCCGCGGCCTCGAGCGAGCGCGCCTCGAACCGCTTGAAGCCGGCCAGCACATACAGCGAGAGGGACATCAACTCGATGCCCAGGTAGATCGTCAGCAGGTCGGTGGCCGAGACCATGATCATCATCCCGCAGAGTGAGAGCAGGATGAAGCCGTAGTACTCGCCCAGATGGATCCGCTCCGTTCGTAGATACGCCAACGACATGAGAATGGTGAGGCCGCTCGCGAGGTAGAGCAACAGCTTCCAGAAACAGGCGTAGGGGTCGAGCAGCACCAGGTCGCTGAACGCGGACACCCGCAGGTGCATCTGCGAGGAGGTGACACCGGCACAGACCGCCAGCGACACCAGACTGAGCCAGGCCAGCCAGTCTTTTCTCGACGCAGGGGTGATCGGGTCCAGCCCCAGCACGAGGCAGGCTGCGGCCACGATGATCAGCTCCGGAAGCACGGCTGTGAGATCGGATAAGGGAAGAGTCATGGGTTGGGGACGGTGAGCGACACCTCCTCCAGGTCCACATGTTCGATCAGGTTGTTCACGCTGGCGTGCATCGCCGTCAGCACCGGGTTCGGGAAGAGACCGATCCAGAAGACCAGAACGACCAGCGGGACGAACGTAGCCATTTCACGCAGGTTGAGGTCACGCAGCCGTTCCGTGTTGTGGCCATCCGGGAGCCCGAAGGCCACGCGCTGGACCATCCACAGGAGATACACCGCGGCGAGGATGACTCCCAGCGCCGCGATCGCGGCCGCGGCCTGGCTCCAAAGAAACGTGCCCACCAGGACGAGGAACTCTCCCACAAAGCTGTTCGTGCCCGGGAGTCCCAGGGAGGACAGCGCAAAGATCACCAGGACGGTGGCGAAGCGCGGCATCGGCCGGGCGAGGCCGGCGTTGTCGGCGATCATGCGGCTATGCGTCCGTTCGTAGATAGCCCCCACGCAGAGGAAGAGCGCGCCGGTCGTGATGCCGTGGTTGACCATTTGCAGGACCGCGCCCTCGATGCCCTGGGCGTTCAGCGCGAAAATCCCCAGGGTCACGAATCCCATGTGGCTGACACTCGAATAGGCGATCAACTTTTTCAGGTCGGCCTGCGCCAAGGCCATGTAGGCCCCGTACAGGATCGCGATCAGCGAGAGGGCCACCATGATCGGGGTAAAGGTCTCGGTCGCGTCCGGCAGCATCGGAAGCGTCAAGCGCAGGAAGCCGTACGCCCCCATCTTCAACAGCACGCTGGCCAGGAAGACGCTGCCGGCGGTCGGCGCCTCCACGTGCGCGTCCGGCAGCCAGGTATGAAACGGGAACATCGGGACTTTCACGGCGAACGCGACAAAGAAGGCCCAGAACACCCAGTTCTGAACGGTCGGCGAATATCCGACCCGGCTGAGGAGAAGCATGTCGAAGGTCTGCCCCCCGTGGAAGAACACGACGAGGATCGCGATGAGGAGCAGGACGCTGCCGACGAGCGTGTACAGGAAGAACTTCATCGCCGCGTACAACCGGTTCGGACCTCCCCAGACCCCGATGATCAGGTACATCGGGATCAGCATGGCCTCCCAGAACACGTAGAACAGCACGAGGTCTAAGGCCACGAAGACACCCAGCATGGCGGTTTCCATGATCAGCATCGTCGCCATGAACTCTCTGATGCGGGCCTCGATGGCTTTCCATGACGCGAGCACGCACAGGGGGGTGAGGAACGTAGTGAGGAGGAGCAACGGCAGGCTGATGCCATCGATGCCGATGCTGTAGTTGATGGAAGGCGAGGCGATCCACGAGACCCGCTCCGTGAATTGCATACGCGGCGTAGAAGGGTCGAAGAGGAGCCAGAGCGGAAGCGAGAGACCCAGGTCGGCCAGCGCGACGACGAGGGCCGTCCATCGCACCAGCGACTCCTTGACGAAGAACAGCATCACCGCCCCCGCTAGCGGGAGGAAGACGACGGCCGTCAGCCAGGGGAAGCCGGTGGTCTGGATTGTTGGATCACTCATGATTGGTCAGGGAATCTGGTAATTGTGTAATTAAGTAATTGACTAATTACTGAATTACTTATTTACTTAGTTACTCACAAAAACAGATATACGCTCAAAATGAGAACGGCGCCGAGCGTCATGCCGAGCGCGTAATGTTGAGTCTGGCCGCTCTGCACGAGCCGCATCACCCACCCCCACCAGGCGATCGCGCGGGCCACCCCGTTGACCGCTGCGTCGATCATCGCCACGTCCACCCAGGTCCAGAGGCGGTCGGCCAGCCGGACTGTCGGTCGCACCACCGCGCGGTCGTAGGCCTCGTCCACGTACCATTTATTCAAGGAAAGGCGATACACCCGCTGCCATTGTCCCGCGAGCCGGTCCGGCAGCCCCGGCCATCTGACGTAGACGATGTACGCGGTTGCAATCCCGACGAGTCCCATCAACGTGGCGACCGCCATGATGCCGCCGGCGGCGGATCCCTCATGGTGGACTGCCAGGCCTCCGGGACCCGGGATGGCCGGCGCAAGGAAGCCGGGGATCGCGGGATACCCGACCGCGATGGACAGAAACGCCAGGATGACGAGCGGGACCGTCATCGTTCGCGAGGGTTCATGCAGGTGCCCGGCGTGCTGCGGATCCACCCGCGATTGGCCCCAAAAGGTCACGAACACGAGGCGAAAGCTGTAGAACGCCGTGAGCGCCGCCGTCACCAGGGCGGCTGCGGCGAGCGTTTTGCCCAGCGCGCCGGCCGACCAGGCCTCAACCATGATCTCGTCCTTGCTAAAAAAGCCGGCGGTGAAGGGGAATCCTGCCAGAGCCAAGGAGCCGATCACGAAGGTCCAGTAGGTCACCGGCAGCTTGTCCTTGAGTCCCCCCATCTTCCGCATGTCCTGCTCGTGGTGGAGCGCGATGATCACCGACCCGCATCCCAAAAACAGGAGGGCCTTGAACGCGCCGTGGGTGAGCAGATGGAAGATCCCGGCCGCGTAGGCGCCCAGCCCGCAGGCCATCATCATGAATCCGAGCTGGCTGACGGTGGACCAGGCCACCACGCGCTTGATGTCATACTGCGTCAGCGCGATCGTGGCCCCGAGGAGCATCGTGGCGGTGCCGGTCACCGCGACCACGTCCATCGCCGCCGCCGACAGGTTGTAGAGCGGCGCCATCCGCGCCACCATGAACACGCCGGCGGTCACCATGGTAGCGGCGTGAATCAACGCCGAGATCGGCGTGGGACCTTCCATGGCGTCCGGCAGCCACACATGGAGCGGCACCTGCGCCGATTTGCCCACCGCTCCCAGGAACAACAGCAGGCAGATCATGGTCACCGTCGAGACCTCCCACGTGCCCCCGATGGGACTCAAGAGATTGACGGTTTCTCCCGTGAGATCGGCCGCCTGGGCAAAGACATGGCGATATTCCAACGACCCGAAGGTCAGCCACACCAGCAACACCCCCAACAGAAACCCGAAATCTCCCACCCGATTGACGATGAAGGCCTTGGTCGCCGCAGCGCGGGCCGTTGCGCGCTCATACCAATGGCCGATCAAGAGGTAGGAGCACAGCCCGACCGCCTCCCAGAAGACGAACAACTGCAGGAAGTTGTCGGCCATCACCAGCATGAGCATCGCAAAAGTGAACAAGGCGATGTAGGCGAAGAACCGGGCATAGCCGCGCTCGCCGTGCATGTAGCCGATCGTATAGACGTGCACGAGCCCGCTGACGATCGTCACCAGCAATAACATGACGGCGGTGAGGCGATCGAAGTAGAGGCTGAGCTCGATGCGGAGATCTCCGGAAGTCAGCCAGGTATAGAGGGGGATCGTCACATTTCTTCCGCCCGCGACCTCATCGAACACGAACAGTGAGAAGAGAAACGAGGTCAGGACTGCCGGCACGGCCACGAGGTGAGCCCGGTCCTTGATCCAGTGGCCGAAGAGCCCCAGGATCAGGAACGCGGCAAGCGGAAGGAGCGGAATCAACGTGTATAGCAGAGATTCCAAACGGCCTCGTTCACTCGTTACTCATGACTCGTTACTCATAACTTCGTTACCATTTCAGTAACTGAAACTCGTCCACGTTGATGCTGGACCTGCTCCGGTACAGGGCGATGATGATGGCCAATCCGACCGCCACCTCCGCCGCGGCGACGGTGAGCGCGAAAAAGACGAACACTTGGCCGGCGATGTTCTGGAAATAATACGAGTAGGCAACGAAGTTGATGTTCGTGGCATTCAGCATCAGCTCGACGGACAGCAGAATGATAATGATGTTCCGGCGGATCAGAACGCCCACCACGCCGGTGATGAAGACGATCGCGCTCAAGGTGACGTAGTAGCTGAGAGGAACCATTTTCGTTAATCGTTATTCGTTAATCACAAAGCGATGTCTAACTTCTTTCCACTCACTGCCTGTTTTTTTCGTTTAACGTTTAACGAGTAACGTTTCACGCTTGTTTCTCAAAGAGATCTCGTTTCGCCAGGACGATCGCGCCGATCATCGCCACGAGCAGGATCAGCGAAGCGACCTCGAACGGGAAGAGGTAGGTCGTGTACAGCACGTCGCCGATCGTCTCGGTGTTCCCGACAACCTGGGCGACGCTCCCGGGCGGCGGCATGGCGGGGAGGTCGGACTCCCTCCGCTGGAACGCCAACAACAGCACTTCGGTGACGATGACCAGCCCCATGAACGCGCCGATCGGGAGCTGGGGATGATAGCGGTCCTCGCGTTTGACGTTCAGCAGCATCACCACGAACAGGTAGAGCACCAGAATGGCGCCCGCGTACACGATCACCTGCACGGCAGCCAGGAACTCGGCGTGCAGCGTCACGTACAGCCCGGCCACATGGAAAAACATGATCAGCAGGGAGAGGACGCTGTAGATGGGATTGCGAAGGGCCACCACCAGGAGAGCGGTCAGGATGATGACGCCAGCGAGGTAATAGAAGAAGAACAGTCCCACGTCGCGCCTAGCCTGGATTCTTCATGAATGCCGTCGCGAGACGGCCGAGACCGAAGCCCGCGGGGGCTTCTCGCAAGTACGGCCGACGGAGGCGTACCCTCTGTGGTACGTCGAGGAGGACGAACGAGAAAAGCGCCGCCGGGCAAGAGGATCGGATGTCGTAGTAGGCATTCATGGAGAGTCCTGGCTTAACTATTTTTGGGAGGCAAATGCGTGAACGCGACGTTGAAGAAGGCCACGTTCGGATGCTGCAGTTCCAGTCTCTTCTCCCGCACCGGGAACGCCCGGTCCCCGATGGCCAGGAGTTGCTCCTTGTTCAAATAGAGGTGGCGCTTGTCATAGACGGCCCACTCGTACTCGCGGGTCATGCCCAGCGCGTCCACCGGGCAGGCCTGTACGCATAGGCCGCAGAAGAGGCAGCGGGTCATGTCCATGTAATACTCTTTGGCGTATCGCTTCGTGGGCTCCCCGGGCACCTCCGCGCTGATCACCTTGATGACCCGCGAGGGGCAAGCGGCCTCGCAGAGGTCGCAGCCGACGCACTTCTCGATGCCGTCGTCATACCGGAGCAGGGAGAGCATCCCGCGGTAGCTGTCCGGCAAGGTCCGCTTCTCGTGGGGATACTGCAGCGTGATCGGCTTGTAGTGCAGCAGGTGCCTGAGCGTGGCGTTCATGCCCACGAGGATCTCGTAGAAAATGATCGTCTTCAGCCACGTTTTGAATTTCGCCAGCATTTCTCAACTCTCAGCTAGCAGCGAATAGCTGATAGCAAGCAGCCTGAACTTCTAAGTCTTTGCTATTCGCCGTTCGCTACTCGCTCTTCGCTTCATTTCGGAAACAAATACGCCGCGATGGCGGTGATCAGAATGTTGCCCAGGGCGATGGGAAGCATCACCTTCCACCCGAACCGCATGAGCTGGTCGTACCGCAAGCGCGGCAGCGTCGCGCGCAGCCAGAAGAACAGGAACAAAAAGAAATAGACTTTGACCGCAAACCAGATGGTCGCGGACAGCCACAGCAGATGCGCCAGGGAGCCGTGGAACTGCAGGAACGGCGCCGGCGCGTTCCACCCGCCCAGGAACAGCGCGGCGGCGATGCAAGAGACCAGGATCATGTTAGCGTATTCAGCCAGGAAGAAGAACGCGAACCGCATCCCGCTGTACTCGGTGAAGAAGCCCGCCACCAACTCGCTCTCGGCCTCCGGCAGGTCGAACGGCAGCCGGTTGGTTTCCGCCACCGCCGAGATGACGTACACGACGAAGGCGAAAATTTGTGGGAACGGCGGGGCGAAGATGAACCAGTTCCAGAACCAGCCGGTCTGAGCCTCAGTGATCTTGACCAGGCTCAGCGAGCCTGCCAGCAGCAGCACGCCGACGATCGCCAACCCCACGTTCAGTTCGTAACTGATGACCTGGGCCGCAGACCGCAAGCCACCGAGCAACGAATACTTGCTGTTTGAAGCCCAGCCGCCCAGGATGATCCCGTACGCGCCGATCGACGTGAACGCGAGGATGTACAAAATCCCTACGTTAATGTCGCTGATCACGAACGGCTTGAACTGGACGCCAAACACCTCCACGGTCAGGTCAGGCCCGAATGGAATGACGGCGAAGCCGATCAACGCGGGCACCAGGGCCAGGAGGGGCGCCATGCTGAACAGGAACTTGTTCGCTCCGGCCGGGACGATGTCCTCCTTGAAGAAGAGCTTCAGTCCGTCGGCGACGGGTTGGAGGATGCCGTAGGGTCCCACTTCCATCGGTCCCATCCGGTCTTGCATCCAGCCGAGCACCTTGCGCTCCGCCAGCGTGAGAAACATCACCGTGAGCAGCACAACGCCCATCACGACTGCAATCTGGGTGAGCGACAAGGCGAGCTTGACTCCGACTTCAACCACAGTTCCTCCCCATTCGTTAAACGTTATTCGTTAATCGCGACCCCGGGTAAGCCAAGTAATTAAGTAAGTGAGTAATTGGTAATTACTCACTTACTTATTTACTCAGTTACTATCGCCAACGAATAACGGTTAACGATTCTCAATTTTCTCCACCTTCACCTGAGTCGTCTTGAAATACGGCACCTGCGTCTGAGGATCTGTGGAGACACTCAGCAACCGACGCGCATCCTCATCAAAATGTTCCGGAAACAGAGCCAGACCGTCGGGTACGCGGTCCAGCAGTTTGACTGTCGTGGTCATCTGACCCAGTCCGTTCGAGAGTCGGACGCAATCTCCGTCAGCGATGCCAAGTCGGCCCGCGTCGGCGGGGTTCAGCCCCAGCGCGCCGGTCGCCTGGATCTGAAGCAGACCCTTCGACCGGGTCGAGAGTTTCCCGGAATGGAACAGCGTCTGACCCACCACCAGCGTTAAACCGGTAACGCGGGGCACCCGTTTCAATCCCGGAGCAACGGGTCCCCGTCCCCGGTCACGCGCCACAGCCTCAGGCCGGCCCGACTCGGCTGAGTTCGTCGCAGGCTGAGCCCTGTCGAAGGGCCTCTCGCCCGGGAGCTGATAACGAGCCGCCACATCCTCGGCGTACCCCTCCCGGAGGTACCGGTCCACGGCCGCGTTGTCCGGCCGCGGAGGGGTCGGCGCCGGCCCCAGCAGGCCGTAGCCGGGAATCAGATTTCTGATCTCCTTCAGGATTTCCCTGGCCTCTCCGTACTCGATCGGGTAGGCCATCAGCACCGAGAGGGCGGAGAGGATTTCCCAGTCCGGTCGGCTCTCGCCGATCGGCTCGATCGCGCGCCGGACCGCCTGCACGTGCCCCTCGGTATTCGTAAAGGTGCCGTCCTTCTCCGCGTAGGAGCAGGCCGGCAGGACGACATGGGCCAGCGCGGCGGTCTCAGTCAGAAACAGTTCCTGGCAGACGAGCAACTCCAGCCGTTCCAAAGCCTCTTTGACCCCTGCCCCCTGCGGTAGCGAGCTCACGGGGTTTTCCCCTACGATGAACATGGCTTTCACGGTGCCGGCCCGTCCCTCCTCGAGAATTTCCATCAGCGTCTTGCCCGGTCCTTTCGGCAGCTCTTCCTTCCAGAAGCCGGCAAGGCGCGCGCGAGCGGTCTGGTCGTTCTGGTCGAAAGGCCCCGGCAGATACTCCGCCGCCGCCCCCATCTCCACCGCTCCCTGGTCGTTATTCTCCTCGGCGAGGGGACCCAGCCCGCATCCCGGTCGGCCGTGCTGCCCGGTCAGCAGCAACAGATCCAGGAGATTCGTCAGGATGCCGGTGCTCCCCGGGGTCCGCAGCACGCCCTGTCCGACCAGAATGACGGCTCGTGGCGCGCGCGCGAACAAGCTGGCCGCCTCGACGAGAGCCTTGGATGTGGTCATGGCGGCTGCT
>Ga0209236_1002295_pt1 | contig 11716 bp, 10 predicted proteins | sample GraSoi013_1_40cm_FD_185819 | JGI IMG/M metagenome (GOLD analysis project Ga0209236, IMG submission 185819) | Grasslands soil microbial communities from the Angelo Coastal Reserve, California, USA - Sample 09_27_2013_1_40cm (SPAdes) (version 2) | ecosystem: Environmental > Terrestrial > Soil >... | reverse complement strand
GGACCAATAATTCATCGGCGACCGCGCGGCCGCTCGGACGGGAACTCGCTCCACCGGTGCCTTTCTCTCGCGAACGAGCCGCAACGCCTCGCGGCCGTCACCGGTCTCCGCCACCACCTCGACCCCGGGCAGTTCATTGAGGAGCGCGCGCATCCCTGCACGCACCAGCGCACTCATGCGCCACCCCCGGCGGCGAGCGGTAATCGTGCACGAACGGCCGTCCCTTTCCCAGGCGCCGACTCGATCTCGAGTTCTCCGCCGGCCAGGGCAACGCGCTCCTGCATGCTGAGCAGCCCTTGGCTTCCCCCTTGCGTTGCGCGCCGGCGCGCGGCCGCAACATCGAAACCCTGGCCGTCGTCGCGCACCACGAGCTGCAGCGTGCCGGTTGCCTCACTGAGCTCGACGTCGACGACCCGCGCCTGGGCGTGGCGGATCACGTTGGTCAGTGCCTCCTGGGCGAGCCGGAAACAGGTCGTCTCGACGGCGATCGGTGGCCGCTCGTCGAGATGCGCTAGCGACAGGCGGAAGGCGATGCCTGCGCGCTTGGCTTCGCGCTCCACGTACCAGCGCAGCGCCGCCTCGAGCCCGAACTCGTCCAGCAGTGGCGGCCGCAGGTCCGTGGCGAGCTCGCGCATCCGCGCGATTGCGCCGTCGACGAGCGCGATACTCTCCGAGACGTCGCGCTCGCGGCGCTGGAGGTTCAGCTTGAGCGCGGTGAGCACTTGCCCAAAATCATCGTGCAGTTCGCGGGCCACGGCGCGGCGCTCCGCCTCCTGCGCCGCGATCAACTTGCGCGATAGCGCTTCCTGCTGCCGCGCGCGCCGCGCGAGCTCCTCTTCGGCACGCTTGCGCTCCGTGATGTCCGCGTTCGTTCCGTACGCACGGATCGGCCGTCCAGACTGATCGCGAACCACCGTGGCGCGGCCAAAAATCCAGTGCACACTGCCGTCTGGCCATACCACCCGGTACTCGATGTCGGCCGCCCCGGTGCCGGCGAGCAATTGCTCGCGCCGTGGCACGACCCAGCCACGGTCGTCGGGATGGATCGCCTCGATGAAGTCTTCGAGCCGCGCGCCTTTGCTCCGGTCGTCGCCGAAAAAGAGCCGCAGATTCGCTTCACTGTTGACGATCTGCGCGCTGATAAAGTCCTGCTCCCAGCTACCCGTCTGGCCCAACTTTTCGGCGTCCACCAACAACCGCTCGGCTTTGCGCAGCGACTCTTCGGCGCGAACGCGCTCGGTCACATCCTGGTTGACCACGACGGCGCCGGTGACGGTGCCCGCGGCGTCGCGAATCGGAGCAGCGTAGTTCTCGATGGTCTTGCGCCGGCCGTCGAACGTCTCGATGTCGATCAGTTCGTCGCCGATGGTCCGCCCCTCGTCCAGCGCGTAGTGCGACGCCCACTCGTTCGCGCCGATCACCTCGCCCGAGGCGTGCCAATAGCCCTTGCTCTTCGCCCACCGGTCCGGCCCGCTGACGATCGTCCCGCCCCAGATGCGGCCGGAGGCGGGGTTGTGCAGTAGGATGTTCCCGGCCCGATCAAGCAGCGCAACGCCGACGGGCAGCGCTTCGAGGACTTGGCGCAGCCGGGACTCGCTCTCCTTGAGCTCGCTGACGTCGATCATCGCGCCGATCGCGCGGCGGGCTTGCCCCCGCTCGTCCCGCTCGATCGCGCAGCGTGAGGCCACCCATGCCCAGGAGCCGTCCCGGCGGCGAAACCGGTACTCGCTCGACCACCCCGGAGCCTCGCCGTTGATCGCCTGAGCGGCGACCTCTTCTACGTGCCGCAAATCGTCCGGGTGGACGCGGTCACGCCACCAGCTAACCTGATCCACGACTTCGTCGCGGGGATAACCGAAAATGGATTCGAGGTTCGCATCCCAACTCACCGCGTCATTATCGAGGTCCCGCTCCCAAATCGCCTCGAAAGCGACACGAGCGAGCAGTCGGTCCCGCACTTCACTCGCCACACGATACCCCTTGGTTTTGTGACGGCCAGAATCCTCGTGATACGTAACACCCACGAGGTCATTTTTCTAATGCGACGCCGATCGCGCCGGTTCCCCGCGGGGTAGCCGGGACAAGGGCTAGAGTGCACCCATCACCCGTGCTGCATTGCGCCGTTCGCCCGGGTCAGGCTGCCGCCTGAAGCTGACGGCGCCCGTCTTCTGGGGTAGTCTTCTGTTTGTGAACGTTCCAGCTCGGCGCCGCAGCTTAGGCGCACCCCGTTAGGCGGCGCATGTTAGAATAGCGCGGGTCCGCATTCGAACTGCGGCGGGGTTTCCAACCTAAGTCGTATGAGGAGGTCTATGAGCCCAAAGAAGGAAACGCAGAAGTCCGCCAAGAGCACCACCGCGATCGGCAAGAAGTTCAAGGGATTCACGGACGAGGAACGAGTCGCGATGAAGGAGCGCGCCCGAGAGCTGAAGGCGGACACGGCGGACGGGGAGAGCGCCGTGCTCGCGAAGATCGCCGCGATGCGGGAACCGGATCGCGCCATGGGCAAGCGGCTCCATGCTATCATCAAAGCAAGCGCGCCGGCCCTCTCGCCGAGACTCTGGTACGGGATGCCCGCGTATGCCAAAAACGGCCAGGTCGTCTGCTTCTTCCAAAGCGCGCAGAAGTTCAAGACGAGGTACGCGACGTTCGGCTTCAGCGACAAGGCGAACCTCGACGAAGGCACCGTGTGGCCGGTCGCCTTCGCGCTGAAGGAGTTGACCGCCGCCGACGAGGCAAGGATCGGCGCGCTCGTGAAGAAAGCGTTGAACTGAGCTGCCAATTTGTCGACCGGCGCCCGCTGCGGACGGCAATTCTCGCGCTGGCGTTCGCCTGCTCGGATCCGGCCCGTCCACACAGGACGGCATTGCCTGGCGTGGTGTACTCGTTTGGAGTCCGCCTGCAAGCGTAGAGCGGGTTCTCTTAGCGACGGGGCAGGGGATATGGCAGTTCACCCCGGCGCAGTAGACGTGCTACTCAACAGCACCTTGAGTGACTGTCCGCGCAGCGCCTAACATGCGCCTGAAGCTGACGGCGCCCGTCGTCTATGGTAGAATTGCGTTTGTGCACGTTCGAGTGTGGCGCCGCAGCTTAGGCGCATCCCGTTAGACGGCGCGAATCATCGTTCCGCTTGCATCGAGAGTTTCCGTGCAATCACAACCAGGCAACTTTACGCGTGGGCGGTGGCTCGCGGGTGAGTGAATCGGTCATCAGCGTGTTGGAGCTGACGCGCCGCTTCGGTGCCACGACGGCCCTGGATTCGGTGAGCTTGTCCCTCCCGCACGGGGCGGTCTACGGCCTCGTCGGCGCAAACGGAGCGGGGAAGACGACGCTCATCCGGCACATTCTGGGTCTACTACGGGCGGAACGCGGCTCGGTGCGCGTCTTCGGCCTCGATCCCGTCGCCGACCCGGTCGCCGTCCTGTCGCGGATCGGCTATCTGTCCGAGGAAAACGACCTCCCCGGCTGGATGCGGGTCGACGAGCTGATTCGTTACACGAGCGCCTTCTATCCGAAGTGGGATGACGCCTACGCGGAGGAACTGCGGCAGGCGTTCGCCCTCGATCGCGCGGCGAAGATCAAAGAGCTCTCCAAGGGACAGAAGGCGCGCGCGGGATTGCTCATCGCGCTGGCGCATCGGCCCGAATTGCTGGTGCTGGATGAGCCGTCGTCCGGCCTCGATCCCATCGTCCGCCGCGACATCCTCGGCGCCGTCATTCGCACCATCGCCGATGAAGGCCGCACAGTGCTCTTCTCGTCGCATCTGCTGGACGAAGTGGAAGAGGTCGCCGATCACGTCACGATGATCGACCACGGCCGGATCGTGCTCAGCGCCCCGCTGGATGCCATCAAGGAATCGCATCGCTCCCTCAATGAGGCGTTCATCGCCCATGTCGGGAGCGCGGCGACACCGGCCGCGGAGGCGTAGATCATGCGGTCGCCCGCTCTCGCAATCGGCTGGGAGTTTCGCCGGCGGCATCGCTGGGGACTGATCGCCGTGGCCGGTTACCTGTTCGTCGTGGCGATGATCAGGTTCCTGATCCTTGAGCCGGGTGAGCCCGTCCTGGTGGATAGCGTCCGTTTTGCCGCGCTGGTGTCCGTGCCGCTGACGGCGACGTTCGTGTATCTCCTGGCCGTCTTCAGCTTCGGTTTTGCCGGTGACCTGGCCGCGCGCGATTCGATGTATCCCGCCCGAATGTTCACCCTGCCCGTGACGAACGCCGCGCTGGTTGGCTGGCCGATGCTCTATGGCACGGCGGCCATGGCGATCCTGTGGCTGGCCGCGAGGCTTTTCGCTGTGTGGCCGTCGGGAATGGAAATCCCATTGATCTGGCCGGCGCTACTGGCCGCGGCCCTTCTCGCGTGGACGCAGGCGCTGACGTGGATGCCGTATGGCTTGCCGGGGATTCGCTTGATCGTCGCGGTGCTCTGCCTGGCCGCGCTGGATACCGTCGTCCTGCTGGCAATTCATTTCAAGGCCGGCGAGCCCAGGATGGTGGCCATCCTGGCGCCGCAGGTTCCCCTCGCGTATCTCGTCGCGCGCTTCGCCGTTGCACGGGCTCGCCGCGGCGACGTGCCCGATTGGCGGGGACTGTCCGCCCGGTCAGGAGAAATCGCGGACGTCCTGCCACGCCCCCGAAACCACTTCTCTTCGCCCGGGTGCGCCCAAGTGTGGTTCGAGTGGCGGCGGCATGGCGGGTCGCTGCCGGCGCTCGTGGGTCTCCTGCTGCCATTCGAACTTGCGTTGCTGTGGCTCGCCAAGGACGCGGCGGCATTCGTCTTCGAAATACTGTTTCTCGTGCTGATCACGCCGCCGTTCATGGCCGCCTTCACGGGGTGGACGGGGAGCAAGCCGCATCCAAATGTCAGCGATTCCTACGGCGTGCCCCCCTTCAGCGCGACGCGGCCGTTGACCAGCGCCGAGCTCATCGGCGCAAAGCTGAAGATGGCGATGTGGAGCACGCTGGCCGCGTGGCTGCTGGTGTTCGTCACCACCCCGCTGGCGCTCGCCTGGTCGGGCACCTGGTCCGTGTTGATGGAACGCGCGCAGCGCATGAATGACGCCATCGGGACGCCGCGCGCGGTGGCGTTCGTACTGCTCATCCTGGCGGGGTTCATCGTCTCAACCTGGAAGCAGCTGGTGCAGAGCTTGCACATCGTCCTGACCGGCCGTGCATGGCTCATCAAGGGGAGCGTGCTGCTGACGCTGACGTTCCTCATCCTGCTCGGACCGATCGTGGAGTGGATCATCGACAGCCCAAGCGTGCAGCGCGCCTTATGGAACGCGCTGCCCCTAATCCTGGCCGGTCTGGTGGGCCTGAAGATATCCGCTGCCGCCTGGATCGCGACGCGCCTCGATCGCAGCCGGCTGCTGGGCGATCGCGCGCTCGTCGCCGGCGCGGCCTGCTGGGTCCTCGCCGTACTCGCGCTCTACGGTGTGCTCGTGTGGTTTTTCTCCACGCCGTTCGTCGCGCGCTACCTGCTCGCGCTCGTCGCGATCCTGGCGGTTCCCCTCGCGCGCATCTCGGCGGCGCCGCTGGCGCTCGCGTGGAACCGGCATCGGTGACCGCACCGACCATCATGCGGAAGGGAAAGCGCGCCATCGGCGCGGTGCTGGGGCTGTTGAGCCTGCCCGTGCTGCTCGTGCTGGTCGAGGCGGTGTCGTTCCGCGTGGCGAACCGGCCCAACGGTTCGTTCATGTCCTCGGGGCGGAAGCGCGAATACGTACTCTACGTGCCGAGGAGCTACGATCGCGCGAAGCCAACGGCGCTGGTCATCAGCCTGCACGGCGCGGGCCTGTGGGGGGCGGCCCAGAAGGAAACGAGCCAATGGAACCGCGTGGCGGACGAGCACGGCTTCATCGTCGTGTACCCATCGGGAGAGGGCGGCGGCGGACCACGGGTCTGGCACGAGGGCGGCGAAGCCGGACCCTCGCGTGATGTCCGATTCATCTCCGAGCTGATCGACACACTGGAGGCGCGGTACAACATCGATCCGCGGATGATCTACGCCAACGGGCTTTCCAATGGCGGAGGCATGTCGTTCGCGCTCTCATGCACGTTGTCCGACCGGATCGCCGCGGTCGGGATGGTGGGAGCTGCTCTCCTGGTGCCGTTCAGCTGGTGCACGGACCAGCGACCGGTGCCGATGATCGCGTTTCATGGGACCGCCGATGCGGCTGCTCCGTACAAGGGAGGCTTCTCGTGGGTCGCCCCCCAGCGATTTCAGGGCGTCCGTGCCTTTACGGCGAGTTGGGCCCGAAGAAACCAGTGCGGAACGAACCCGGTCGATTCGGTGGTCGCAACGGACGTCACGCGCCTCGAATACACGAAGTGCGCTGTCGACGCGGCGGTGGTGCTCTATACCATTAAAGGAGGAGGCCACACCTGGCCCGGTGGCCAGCCGCTGCCGGAATGGTTCGTCGGGCGCACCAGCAGGAGTATCGACGCATCGAGCCTGATGTGGGCGTTCTTTCGTGCGCATCGGCTTCGAGGGGAGCAGGCCGGGGCGCAGCACAAGTGAGGTGGCGTCCGGCGATGTGCTGTGATGATTATCCGGGTGTCGTTGTGTTGACCGCGCCGTCTAACAAGAGCTTGAAGCTGGCGGCGCGCGTTGATTAAGGAATGAATCTTTCTTCAGCGCGCGGCAGCTTAAGCGCGATCCGTTAGGCGGCAGCACCAAGTCACTGTGTCGCCGGAGTTTCTCAATGGAAACTATTTGGCAGACCATGCTCTTCCGCCTCGCCGAACACGCGCAGGTTGTGATCCCTCTGCTCCTCGCGACCGGGGTCCTCGGGTTGGGCCCCATCGGACGCGCTCTCGCACGCCGGCTGAGTGGGGGAAGTACTGAACTTCAGGAACTCGAGAGCCTGCGCCAGCAGGTGGCTGAATTACAGGAACGCACGGATTACAACGAGCGGCTACTCGGAGCATTGCGGAGCGAGACGCCGCCCGAGTCCCGGCTCCCGGCTCCACGTCCGCCAGATAATCGTCCGGTAACACCCGTCTGAGCGCGCGCTGCGGCCTAACAAGCGCCTGAAGCTGACGGCGCCCTCTTGGCAATGAAGATCGGACACGTGACGAAGCAGCGAAAAGTCATCGTTCACATCGCGACTAGCGCGGACGGTTTTATCGCTCGTTCCGACGGCGATCTCGAATGGCTGACATCCCGCCCAGCACCAGAAGGTTTCTATGGCATGAACGCCTTCATGAAGTCGATCGATACGAAGGTGCTCGGCCGGAAGACCTACGAGGTGAGCCTCCGGATGGGGGCGAAGTTCGATTCAAAGAATCGGCACATTGTCTTTTCACGTCATCCGCCACCAGCCGACGCCCCGTCAGGCGTGGAGTTCGTGAACGATGCGATCGGCCCATTCGTGAACCGTCTTCGAGAGCAGCCTGGCAAGGATATCTGGTTGATGGGCGGCGGCGAGATCATCGCCTCGTTTCTTGACGCGCAGGCGATCGACGAGTTCGTCATCAGCGTGGCTCCTGTTTTCATTGGGGACGGCATCCCACTGATACCGCGGCGTCATCGTCACGTGCCCTTGGATTTGCACTCCATTGATCGCTTCGAGGATGGTGTGGTTCAACTGCATTACCGCGTTCATAAGCAACCTTGATGACGCCGCATCCACCGCCTGCCCCGAGCGGGACACCGCTCAACCTGGCGCCAGATGCCTCGTAGAGATTCGTGAGCTGGATGCTCGCACGCCAGTTTGAAACCTCAAGTTCGGGGTGCGCGCGCCGTCTAACACGCGTCTGAAGCTGGCGCCGCCGCGGCTTCTTATGGTAGTTTTTTGTTTGTGAACGTTTTCATTCGGCGCCGCAGCTTAGGCGCACCGCTTAGACGGCGGCCGTAGATGTTGCGTCGCTCCCACAGTTGACAATGCCAACCCTCGCCTTAGCCTGAATCGTGAAGCCCCACGTTGAGGGTGGCATGAAACACGTTCGCGGTGCCGTTGTGCTCCTCGTGGTCGCGGTGTTGGCCTGTTCGTCGGTTGTTGACCCGAAGTCCGACATCACGCTCCTTGTCACCAATAGTTCGTGTTCGACTGGGCCTTGCGATTCTCTGGAGGTGCTCGGATTCCCCAGCAATCAGCCGCTCACACCAGGCGGATTCTGGTCTATTGACCTGGGACTCCTGACGACGAGCGAAGCATGTTTCAAGCTTCCTCCTGCCACAACGTTCCGTGTGATCGGGGTGAACGACGACGGTACGCGCGATACCACGACGTTCACGTGGACGACGGTCGTACCGCTCTCCCTAGGAGTGCAAGCGCCGTCTGGCTTTCGGACCCAAGCCAGTCCGAGCACGACCGCTTTCGTCCCCGCTACGTCTGCTGGTTGGAGTATCACACTGCCAAGCGAGTCGCACCCCAGTTCGGGCCCTCGCTGCGGTGCCGGCTAGGCCGCCGTCTAGACATGCGCCTGAAGCTGACGGCGCCCGATGAGATAATGACGGTGAACTCAAGAATGCGCGTTACTGCCGTTGATCGTTTGCGCACTGGCCGCTCCACGATTGGGTAGGATCGAGAATGCGCCGCACAATGCTGGTGCTCTGTTGTATCGGCTGCGGCGCGGGTTGGTCCCGACGCCCGCTCAACTCGCTTGATCCAGTTCCGGCTCGGCAGCAAGTCCAGGTCTGGCACCGGGGGCGAGCCGACATCCTCCACGCGGTACGAATCGACTCGACAACGGTCACTGGGATTCCGTTCCACAAGTCCCTGGCGTGTGACACCTGCTACGTGGTGATCCCTCGAGCTCAGATCGACTCAGTGCGAGTGGGAGACCTGGTGGATGGGTTCTGGCGGAGCACGGCGTTAGTAGTAGGTGGGCTCTTTGTCGCGGGCTTTGTGTATTGCCTCAAGCGAGACTGTGGTGGGACCTAGGTGTGCCTGTCAGCTCGAGCTTCCGCGCATTCATCGTTGATCAGCTGAGTCGTGTTGTGCCGCAACTGCGCGCGCGAGGCATGTTCGGCGGAGTCGGCATGTATGCCGGTCAATTGTTCTTCGCACTCATTGCCGATGACACGGTGTACTTCAAGGTGGACGATTCCAATCGCCCCGAGTTCGAGCGGTTGGGAATGAGACCGTTCCAGCCCTACGGCGAGGGCGGCGAAGTCATGCAGTACTACCAGGTGCCCGCCGAACTCCTCGAGGATCCGGAGGCCCTCCGCCCCTGGGCCGAGAAGGCAATCGCGGTTGCGGCTAATAAGAAGATGAAGGGGAAGCGTGGTCCCGGGCTGCGATGACGACTCGCAGACGTGATACTCGCAAGACCGAGCCGCGGGGCGTTCGGGTTCCCAACGTGAGGAAGCTGCTGCTCAAACTGCCGGGTGTGACAGAAGGGCGCTCCTACGGCGTGCCCTCCTTCCTTCTTAACGGGCGCTTTCTTGCGCGCTTCCGCGACCATGACACCGTCCTCGTTCTTCAAGTAGCGACGATCGAAGAACGAGAAGTCCTCATGGAGCTCGATGCGAGCGTGTTCTTCTTCACCGAGCACTATCGTAACTATCCGGCGGTGCTGATTCGGTTGGCGACCGTACCGACTCCCATGTTGCAGGATGTTGTCAGCGAAGCATGGCGTCACGTGTCGAGCTTGCCCCCGAAACGTCCCAGCCCGCGAGCGCGACGAGCCAAGGTCGGTGCGCGAGGCGCTCGGCGCGGCCGCGCCTAACATGCGCCTGAAGGCAGTGTAATTGCTCCAGATCTCAGGAGGATGAATGCTCCGTCTTGCCGTCGCAGGAGCAGCCGAACAGTCCACAGGCCCACTGAGGGACGGATCCCTGCCGATCTAGCCGTCGACGCGCCTGGTGGATCCCTATTAGCCGAGCCGCCTAACACGCCTGAAGCTGACGGCGCCCGACTGTGCTAGAATCCCGTTGTGACAGCCATGCGCATTCCTCCCTGCTACCGCGTTCTGACGCTTCTGCTGAGTTCCATCGTCTTCGGCGGTGTCCTCGGCGCTCAGAGTCCGGTCGGCGTCTTTGCCACGCACACGGAAGTCGGCCGAGCGAGTGGTTCCGCGTCTTACGACCCGCAGCGTCAGACGTATCTGGTCGCGGGCTCGGGTCAGAACATGTGGGGCTCCCGCGACGATTTTCATTTCGTCTGGAAACGGATCAGCGGCAATTTCGTCCTCTCCACACGTGCGCGCTTCATCGGCGCGGGCGTGGAGGAGCATCGGAAGATCGGCTGGACCATTCGGCCCTCGCTCGACCCGGGGAGCGCGCACGTGACCGCGGCGTTGCACGGCAACGGCTTGATGTCGCTCCAGTTCCGTCGACGGACGGGCGGGATCACGGAGGAAGCCAAGTCGCCGGACAGCCTCCCCGAAGCGGACGCGGTCATCCAGCTCGAGCGGCGCGATGGCGAGTATTTCATGTCGGTTGCGCAATTCGGCGACACGCTTGTCACGCAGGGACTCACCAACGTCTCGCTCCCCGATACGGTCTACGTCGGCCTGTTCGTGTGCGCGCACAATGACACCGTCACGGAGCGGGCAACGTTCAGCAACGTCCGCATCACGATGCCGGCGAAGCGGGACTTCGTCCCCTACCGCGATTACATTGGCAGCAACTTGGAGATGCTCGACGTCGCGACCGGGAACGCGACGATTGTGCACCAGTACTCGGGATCGTTTCAGGCGCCCAACTGGACTCGCGACGGAAAAGCGCTCATTTACGTGCAGGAGGGACGGCTCTACCGCTTCGATCTCTCCTCACGCTCGGCGGCTGCGATCAACACGGGATTCGCGACGCGCAACAACAACGACCACGTTCTGTCGTTTGACGGTCGGCTGATGGGCATCAGTCACCATGCCGTCGAGGATAGCGGCGCCTCGATTATCTACACGGTGCCGCCACTCGGCGGCACGCCAACCCGCGTGACCGCGAAAGGACCATCGTACCTGCATGGCTGGTCCCCTGATGGCCGGTGGCTCGTGTATACCGGGCAGCGCAACGGCGAGTTGGACGTCTACAAGATCCCCGTCGCCGGTGGGGGGGGCGACGAGATCCGACTCACGACCGCGCCCGGACTGGACGACGGACCGGAGTTCACGCCCGACGGCGCGTACATCTACTTCAACTCATCGCGCAGCGGACGGATGCAGATCTGGCGGATGCGACCCGATGGGACCGCCCAGGAGCAGGTCACGAACGACGGCCTCAACAACTGGTTCCCGCACATTTCGCCCGACGGCAAGTGGATCGTGTACCTCGCCTTTCCCCCGGACGTTGCGCCGGACGATCATCCGTTCTATAAGCACGTGCTGCTTCGATTGATGCCCGTCGGGGGTGGACCGGCGCGAGTCATTGCCTATCTGTATGGTGGGCAGGGAACGATCAACGTCCCGTCGTGGGCGCCGGACGGCACGCGACTGGCGTTCGTGAGCAACTCAGTAATGCGGTAATGGCGGGCGCACCCGCCGCCCACTCGGTTCTGCCCTTGAGGACACCCATGGATCATCTCCTCGTCCTGCTCGGGACGTTCGGCTTTTGCGTGGGCAGCGCCATGATTCCCGTGCTGCACGCGGAGACGTATCTCGTCACCGCCTCGCTGGTCGCACCGCCGGAGCTCCGCTGGCCCCTGGTCATCGCGGCTACCAGCGGTCAGATGCTCGGCAAGGTCGGGATGTACTACGCCGGCCGGGGGATCAAGCTGATTCCGGGCGAGCGCATGCAGCGTCGGCTGCAGCAGGCGACGGCGCGATACGGC
>Ga0209236_1002292_pt1 | contig 11717 bp, 10 predicted proteins | sample GraSoi013_1_40cm_FD_185819 | JGI IMG/M metagenome (GOLD analysis project Ga0209236, IMG submission 185819) | Grasslands soil microbial communities from the Angelo Coastal Reserve, California, USA - Sample 09_27_2013_1_40cm (SPAdes) (version 2) | ecosystem: Environmental > Terrestrial > Soil >... | reverse complement strand
CCTGGTCACCTCGATCAACGCGCGGCTCGATCACGCGCTGCGCGTCGTCGCACCGCCCGAAGGTGCCCTCCCCGTTGTGTTCACGCCGGCCGGACTGTCGGCGCTGATGCTGCCCGTGACCCAGGGCCTGTCCGGGAAGGCCGTGCTGCAGGGCATTTCCCCCCTCGGGGCGAAGCTGGGCGAGCAGATGTTCGACGCCCGGTTCTCGCTCCGCGACGAGCCCCTGCGCGTGGATCGCACCGCGTCTCGTCCTGTGGACGACGAGTGTGTTCCCTCCCGGACCACGTGTCTCGTGGAACGTGGCGTCGTGCAACGGTTCATCTACGATCTCGAGACGGCGGCGCGCGCGAAGACCGAGAGCACGGGAAACGGGCAGCGTGGGATCTTCGGGAAACCAGTGCCGGCGTACACAAACGTGGTGCTAGGTGCTGGGGATCAGGTGTCAGCAGGAACGAGGTCCCAGCTCGGTGGCGGTCTCCTTCGCGAGGTGAAAGACGGCCTGCTGGTCGACGAGCTCATCGGCGTGGGGCAGGGGAATGTGACCGGTGGGGCGTTCAGTCACCCCGTCGCCCTGGCGTACCGGGTCGAGCGGGGCGAGATCGCGGGTCGCGTGAAGGACGCCGCCGTTGCGGGGAACGCCTACGAGCTGTGGAAGCGGGTTGGCGGGTTCGGGAACGACGCGCGCTGGACGGGGTCCCGCTGGGCGCCGTCGGTGCTATTCGAGGGGGTGAGCGTCGCCCGGCGCTGACGATGTCGCGTGACGCGTTTGCGTGACGCCTCTGCTTGACGTCTTCAGTATTGAAGCACTCCCGTCTGCGCGATCATCTTCCATTGCGTCCCGACCTGCGTGTAAATCTTGCAGGTCCGCCCCTTCCAGTGTTGCTGCTCCCCCGTCTGTTTGTGCCGCCACAGGGTGTCGATGTCCACGACTGCGAACGCCCCGTCGCCCTCGGCGGAAACCACGATCCTTTTGATCTCGCGCCGGTTGTGCACCAGGGTGTGGGTGTCGAACAGCTCTTGCCACCCGCGCCGCCAGCGCTCCGCGTTGAAGCGGCCCCACACCATGACCCATGTCATCGGATCGTGCGATTGTGCTGTAGGAGGCCAGGGCCAGACCATAGCCGGGTGAAAGCAGGAGACCAGGAGCTCGGCGTCCTGCGTATCCCAAGCGCGGGTTTCCCGCTGTACGATGTCGCGAATCTGCTGTTCGGGTTGAGTCAGCGGCTACTTCGCTCCGAGCGCCTGCTCATACCCCGTCCCCTGCGTCATTTGCTCGAAGACGGTGTTGAGGGTATCGGGAGAGGCGGACAGAAACCGGCACCGCTCGTCGTTCCTCGAGCGGCACTCTACCTCCATCACGGCGACGGGCTCGCCTGAGAGGCGGCCGAAGAAATCCGCGAGCATGCCCGACGAGAAGAAGCACATTGGCTCCTGGGCGCTCCCCGGGGCCGCTTCCGCCCAGTCACTCGAGTCCAGGACCAGTGCCGCGTTGCCGAGCTGCGACACGCTGACGGAGCCCCATCCCGTCGCCTGGAAGAACGCCGACAGGACGTCGTTCAGCCGGCCGGCGTCGAGCTCGTCGGGCCGCGCCACGCCCGTCTCGCCGGGGAGCCAGGTGCAGAACGCCTGAAACACGCCCGCGCCGGCGGCGAATCCCACTTCCTGCAGGATGGGGACGGCGAAGTCGGGCGTATCGCGGAGCAGCGTGTCGTGGAGCTGCCGCAGCGCCGCGCGCCCGATCGTGAGGGCCTCGGTCGCGGCGGCTGGGGTGGAAGGGGCGCTCATCTGGGACGCCAACTTAGGGTTTGGCCCGTGCGCGGCGCAAGAGTTCCGCCTCGTCGATGACCGGGATGCCGAGCGCCTTGGCCTTCTCGAGCTTCGACCCCGCGTCCGCCCCGACGACCAGGGCCGTGGTTTTCTTCGAGACGCTGTCGGCTACGTGTCCCCCCGCCGCCTCGATCAGCTCGGCCGCCTTCGCGCGGGACAGCGACGGCAGGGTGCCGGTCACCACGTACATCTGTCCGGCCAGCGGTCCCTCCCGCTCGGCGGCGGTCGGCTCGGTGAAGTTGAGGCCCAACTTCTCCAGGCGCTCCAGCAGCTTGCGGTTCCGAGGCTCATCGAAGAACCCGGCTACCGCCTCCGCGATCGCCGGCCCAACCCCGCGGATCTTGCTGATCTCCTCGACCGAAGCGTTGCGGAGCGTCTTCATCGTGCCGAAACGGCGGGCGAGCAGTTTCGCCCCCTGCGCGCCTACGTGGCGGATACCGAGCGCGTACAAGAGCGTCGAGAGGGGCTGCTTTTTCGAGGCCTGGATCGCATCGACCAGCTGTTGCGCCGATTTCTCCGCGAACCCTTCCAATGCGAGCAGGTCGGTCGGCTTCAGCTCATACAGATCAGCCACGTCCTTGATGAGCTTGGCGTGGAGCAGCGCGCGCACCCGCTCGTACCCCAGGCCGCGGATGTCCATCACGGCGGCGACGTGGACGATGCTCTCGAGGATCCGTCCGGGACACGAGACGTTGGAGCAGTACGCCATCACCTCGTCGGCCGGGTACTCGACCTTCGCGTGGCACACGGGGCAGCGCTCCGGACGCTTGAACTTCCGCTCCTTTCCAGTCCGGCGGTCGCGCACGGGCCCCAGCACTTGCGGGATGACCTCGCCGGCACGCGTGACTTCCACCCAGTCGCCCTCGCGAATGTCCTTTGCCTCGATCAGGTCGAAGTTGTGGAGCGTGGCGGTGGAGACCGTGACGCCTCCGATCTCCACGGGATCGAGCACGGCGTACGGCGTGAGCGCGCCGGTGCGCCCCACGTTGATCCGGATCTCCTTGAGCTTGGTGATCTGGACCTCGGGCGCGAACTTGCGCGCGATGGCCCAGCGCGGCTCGCGGTTCCCAACCGTACCCAGCTCGGTGTGCAGCGTGATGGGGTTCACCTTCACCACGACGCCGTCGGCGCCGTAATCGAGCGTGGGGAGGAGCTTCTGGAGCTTCGCGATCTCCGCGTTGGCCTGTTCGAGGTTCGGGGCGAGTGCGTGGTGCCGCTCGACCGGAAAGCTCCAAGCCACGAGCGCTTCCAGCAGCTCGTGCTGTGTCGCGACGGGGAGCTTCTGGCCGGGCGCCTCGACGTGGAAGCAGAAGATTCGCAGGCCGCGGCTGCGGGTGATCTTGGGATCGAGCTGGCGCAGCGATCCCGCGGCGGCATTGCGCGGGTTGGCGAACGTGGGCTCGCCCGCCTGCTCACGCTCGCGGTTGAGCTCGGCGAAGCGGGACTTGGAGAGGTAGACCTCGCCGCGCACCTCCATCAGCCTGGGCCAGCCCTTGCCCGTGAGCCGCAGCGGGACGTCGACCACCGTGCGCAGGTTGGCGGTGACGGCTTCGCCCACCAGGCCGTTGCCGCGCGTGGCCCCGACCACGAACACCCCCTTTTCGTATGTGAGGCTCACTGCGGCGCCGTCGATCTTCACTTCCAGCGTATAGCCGGCGCTACGGACCTCTGGGACGAGCCGGGCGTTGCGATCCTCCCATTCGGCGAGCTCGGCCTCGTCGAAGGCGTTGGCGAGCGACAGCATCGGCACCAGGTGGCGGTGCTTCTTGAACGCCGACGCCGGTTCCGCACCGACGCGCTGCGTGGGGCTGTCGGGGGCGCGCAGCTCGGGATGCTTGGCCTCGAGCTCCTGCAGCTCGCGAAACAGCCGGTCGTACTCGGCGTCGGACATCTCCGGCTTGTCGAGTACGTAGTAGGCGTGGTTGGCGCGCTCGATGAGCCGCCGCAGCTCGGCGGCCCGTGCGGCGGGACCCTTCACCGACCCTTGGCTTCCTCTTGAATGACGGCCATCGCGACGCCCACCAACCGGTCGAGCTCATCCGCTGAGGCGCGCGGCAGCAGTCCTTCGGCCCAGGCGCCCTCGCGCTCGCCGAACGCCGCGAGCAGGCGCCGCAGGAACGACAGCAGCGCCACTCGCTCCAGCTCCATGCGCCGCATGGTCTCACCGGTCTCCTGCTGCCGCTGGGCCAGACGCTCGTAGCGGTGCGCGTTGCGCAGCGCCTGCGCCGTGATCGAGGCGACCACCTGCACGAATCGCACATCCTCGGCGGAAAACGTGGGGCCGTCGCGGAAGGTGCGCAGGAAAATCGCGCCGATCGCCACGCCGCGCCACGTGATCGGCACCACCGTGATCGACTTCACGCGGCGGCTGATGAGCTCGCCCTTCACGTGCTTCAGACTCGGGTCGGTGGCCGCGTCGGGGATGAACACCGTCTCGCCTCCCTGCATCGCGCGCTTCAGCTCCGGGTAGCGCTCGAGGTCCACCACGTAGTTGCGAATGGTCGGATCCTCGTAGGAGGCGACCAGCCGCACGGACCGGCCGCCCCGCTCGGCCAAAAAAATCGAGCAGCGGTCCAGCCCGAACGCCTCGCCCAGCTTGCGGGCGATGCCCTGCAGAATGTCGATGAAGTGGAGCGAGGTGGAGACTTCCTTGAGGATCTCGATAATGGCGAGCAGATGCTTGCGCTCGCGCTCGAGCTCGGCAACGCGCGCCTCGAGTGCGGAGGGGAGAGTCATGGCATAGTTTGCGTCCCCGGCGGATACGGCGTCAAGTTGCCGCGCGCGTGCGCGCGCGATAGCTTCGGAGCCCATGCGATCGCTCATCTTCGCCGTTTGCGTTGCCACATCCGCGCTCGCCGCACAGGGACGCCCGAGCCCCACGCCGCCGCCGCTCGGCGCCTGGACGCCGGTGACGGAGTTGCCGGGCATGGGCCGCCCCATCGACACCGCGACGGTCGCCGCGCGGCGACGCGCGTTGCTGGCCCGCATCGGCCGTGGCGTCGTGCTCGTGCCCGCCGCGCATGAGCGCGAGCTCGAGCGCGACGACGTGCAGGACAACGACTTCCGCCAGAGCAACACATTCTTCTACTTCACCGAGCTCGAGGCCCAGGACGCGTGGCTCCTGCTCGTTGCGGGCGGCGGCGCCGCTGAGACCCTCCTGTTCCTGCCGCCGCGCGATCCGCTCCAGGAGCGCTGGACCGGCCTGCGCCTCGGGCCCGACAGTACCGCCGTCCGCCTCACCGGCATCCCGCGAGTCCTACCCACCGACTCGCTCGACGCGGTCCTCTCCGCCGCGCTGTTTCGCGCCCGCGGTCCGCTTTACGTGCCGCTCGACCAAACGACCCGCGAGGAGCCGCGACTCCGCGACCTGCTCTTCTCGGGGCGCGACGTGCGCAACCTGCGCCCGGGCGCGGATTCGCTGCGCCTCGTGAAAGACGCGGACGAGATCGCGCGCATGCGGAAGGCCGTCGACATCTCGGTGCTCGGGCACATCGCGGCGATGCAGGCAGCGCGCCCGGGCGCCTGGGAGTACGAGATCGAAGCGGCCCTCGAGGCGGCATTCCGCCGCAATGGGGCCGACCGCGTGGGTTATCCGTCCATCGTGGGCAGCGGGCCCAACAGCACCACCCTCCACTACGACGTCAACCGGCGGCAGACCCGGGACGGCGATCTGGTGGTGGTGGACGCGGGCGCGGAGTGGGGACAGTACACGGCCGACGTGACGCGCACGTTCCCCGTGAACGGAAAATTCACACCGCGCCAGAAGGCGATTTACGATCTGGTGCTGGCGACCCAGCAGGCCGCGTTCGACTCCACGCGCCCCGGCGCGACCATCGGGCAGCTCAACCGGATCGCGCGCGACTACATGCACGCGCATTCCGGTACGCTGTGCGGTGCGGAGATGTGTGACACGTACTTCATTCACGGGTTGTCGCACTGGCTGGGCATGGACGTGCACGACGTGGGCGACTACAGCACGCCGCTCAAGCCGGGGATGATCTTCACGATCGAGCCGGGGATCTACCTCTCGCAGGAAGCCCTGGGCGTGCGGATCGAGGACGATGTGCTGGTGACGGCGGCCGGGGGGGAGTGGCTCTCCGCCAAGGCGCCCAGGACCACGGCCGAGATCGAGCGCCTGATGGGCCGGCGCTAGGTCTCGTCTTTCTCGCCCTTGATGTCCGCGAGGACCTGCTTGGCTTCCTGTTTGTACTCGTGGTCGAGCACGTCCGCGATCGACAGCGGCTCGATCGCGGTGAACTGGTCCCGCGCCTTGGAGTACTTGCCGACGTCGACGTACACCTCGCCCAGCTCGAGGCGGTGGAAGATGTTCTGCGGCTTCAGCGCGACCGCCTTCTCGAGGTACCGCTGGGCGTCCTCCCAGTTGCCCTTGTCGAGGAACCCGCCGCCGAACAGGGCCTTGGCGAAGAACTTCTGGAATCCCGACAGCCGCTTGACCTCGGCATGCCACGCCCCGATCAGGTGATTCGCGCCGTCGTGCGTCGAGTCGAGCTCGAGGGCCTTCATCCCTTCGTCGTAGATCAGCTTGGCGAAGCGGACCCGCTCTTTGCCACCCTTGGTGCGCGACAGGCGGCCCATCGCCTGGGCGACCGTGAAGTGCCCGTCAGCCCCGTTGGGGTTCACACGCACCGCCGCCTCGCCGTACGCCCGTGCCATGACGTAGAGGCTGTCGCGGACCTGTTTGGAGGAGTCGTCCTTGCCCTCGATTTGCTTCGCGATGTCGACGGCTTCGCGCCCCGCCTTCCACAGTGCGGCGTAGTTCGTGGAATCGCGGGCGAGCGCCGCGCGATAGTGCCCCAGTGCCTGCTGCGGCGCGAGCGCCGCATGCGCGCTGTCGCCCAGCGCGATGTGGTCCGCGACGCCCAGCGGCGCTTGTGCCGCGAGCAACGCGGGAACGGCGAGGGACATGAGCAGGGGCACGGGACGACGCATCGACGACTCCGCACGCAAGGGGGTTGCTAATGTTGGTCGTGCCGCTCATCGAGCGCAAGCGCGACGGCGGCGCCCTCACGCCGGAGGAGTGGTCGGCGCTGGTCGCCGCGTACACCGCAGACCGCATCCCCGACTACCAGATGTCGGCGCTGCTCATGGCGGTGCTGCTCCGCGGGCTCGAGCGTCAGGAGCTCGCGGCCCTCACCGACGCGATGCTCGCTTCGGGCCAGCGGCTCGCGTTCGACTCGTGGGCGACGCCCCGGGTCGACAAGCACTCGACGGGCGGCGTCGGCGACAAGGTCTCGCTCGTGCTGGCGCCGCTCGTGGCCGCGTGCGGCGTGGCCGTGCCGATGATGTCGGGGCGCGGGCTGGGCCACACCGGCGGCACCCTCGACAAGCTCGAGGCGATCCCCGGGTTCCGGACCGGACTGTCGCTCGCCGAGGCGAAGGCCCAGGTGATGAAGCTCGGCTGCGCGATGATCGGCCAGACGCCCGAGATCGCCCCGGCCGACCGCCGCATCTACGCGCTGCGCGACGTGACCGGCACCGTCGCCGCGATTCCGCTGATCGCCGCCAGCATCATGTCGAAGAAGCTCGCCGAGGGGCTGAACGCGCTCGTGCTCGACGTGAAGCGGGGGAGCGGCGCGTTCCTCGCCAAGCTCGAGCAGAGTCTCGAGCTCGCGCAGACCATGATCGCGCTGGGCGAGGACCGCGGCTGCCCCACCGTCGCGCTGCTCACCGCCATGGACCGCCCCCTCGGGCGCGCCTGCGGCAACGCGCTCGAGACCGAGGAGGCGATCCTCGCGCTGCGCGGCGAGGGGCCACCGGACTTGATGGAGGTGACCTACGCCCTGGGGGTCGAGATGCTGCTCGCCGCCGGCGTGGAGAAGACCTCGAAGAAGGCGCGCCACCGCCTCGAGAACGCCCTCGGATCGGGGCTCGCCGCCGAGAAGTTCGAGCGGGTGATCGAGGCCCAGGGCGGCAACCCCAAGGTCGTCGAGGATGCGTCGGTGCTCCCGCAGGCGCAGGAGGTGGAAGTGTACAACGCGCCCCGCACGGGCGTGGTCCAGCGCGTGGAGCCGAAGATCATCGGCCGGGCCGTCGTCGCGATGGGCGGCGGGCGTCTCGCAGTGGAGGACGCCGTGGATCCCACGGTGGGATTCGTCATCACCGTGAATCCAGGGGACAAGGTCCCGGCGGGCGAGCCGATCGCCTCCGTGTTCGCGAAGGATCCGGCGGGGATCAGGCTCGGCTTCGAGGCCCTGCAGCAGGCGATCGTGATCGGGGACAAGCTCTCGGAGAAGCCGCTGCCGCTGATCTCACATCGGGTGACGAAGGACGGCGTCGAGGAGCTGAAGCGCTAGACCCTAGATGTCGAGGTTGCGCACGAACTTCGCGTTCTCCTCGATGAACTTCCGCCGCGGCTCCACTTCGTCGCCCATCAGCGTCTCGAACAGCTGCGACGCCTCGAACGCGTCTTCCATGGTCACCTTCAAGAGGGTACGGCGCGCCGGATCCATCGTGGTGTTCCGCAGCTGGTCGGGATTCATCTCGCCGAGCCCTTTGTAGCGCTGAATCATGGCGCTCCCGTGGCTCGCCCCGGGCTCGCCGTTCGTCAGCCGCTTCACGTAGGCGTCGCGCTCCTTTTCGTCGTAGGCGTAGAACTCTTCCTTGCCCTTGGCGACGCGGTACAGCGGCGGCTGCGCGATGTAGATGTAACCGGCGTCGATCAGGAACTTCATCTCCTTGTAAAAGAACGTGAGCAGCAGCGTGCGGATGTGGGCGCCGTCCACGTCGGCGTCCGTCATGATGATGATCTTGTGGTAGCGCGCCTCGTCCAGATTGAAATCCTCGCCCACGCCCGTGCCGATCGCCGTGATGATCGTCCGGATTTCTTCGTTGGAGAGGATCTTGTCGATCCGGGCCTTCTGCACGTTGAGAATCTTGCCTCGCAGCGGTAGGATCGCCTGGAAGCTGCGGTCCCGCCCCTGCTTGGCCGAGCCCCCGGCGGAATCGCCCTCGACGAGGTACAGCTCCGTGAGCTTGGGGTCCGAGACCGAACAGTCGGCGAGCTTCCCAGGGAGCAATCCGCCCTCGAGCCCGCTCTTCTTGCGGACCAGCTCGCGCGCTTTGCGCGCCGCCTCGCGCGCCCGCGCCGCGCTCACGGCCTTGGCGATGATGGTGCGCGCCACGCTCGGCGTCTTGTCGAAAAAGTCGCCCAGGGCGTCGTTGACCACGGTCTTCACGATTCCCTCGACCTCGGAGTTGCCGAGCTTGGTCTTGGTCTGACCCTCGAATTGCGGGTCCTTCACTTTGACGTGCAGCACCGCGGTCAGGCCTTCGCGGATGTCGTCCCCCGTGAGGGTGAACTCCTCTTTCTTGAGGAGCCCATCCTTTTTGGCCCACTCGTTGATCGTTCGCGTTAACGCCGCGCGGAAGCCGGTGAGATGGGTGCCTCCTTCGTGCGTGTTGATGTTGTTCACGAAGGAAAGCGTGTTGTCGTTGTAGCCGTCGTCATACTGGATCGCGCCTTCGACGACGACACCTTCTCGCGTGGTCTCGAACACGATCGGCTTGGGGTGCAGGGACTTGCGGTTGCCGAGCAGGTGCTTCACGAACTCGGCGAGGCCGCCCTTGTAGAAGAACGTCTCCTCTTTCTGCTGTCCCTTGCGCTCGTCCTTGAGCGTGATCGTGAGGGCCTTGTTCAGGAACGCCAGCTCGCGCAGCCGGGTGGCGACCGTAGCGTAGTCGAAGCGCGTCTCCGTGAAGATCTTCGTGTCGGGCTTGAACCAAACGGTCGTGCCCGTGCCCTTCGCCTTGCCGATGACCTCCAGCTTCTTCGTGGTTTCGCCCCGCTCGAACGCCATGTGATGGCGCTTGCCGTCGCGGTCTACCCACACCTCGAGTTTCTCCGACAGCGCGTTCACGACCGAGACACCGACGCCGTGCAGTCCGCCCGAGACTTTGTACGTGCTCTTGTCGAACTTGCCCCCGGCGTGCAGCACCGTGAGCGCCACCTCGACGCCCGGCTTCTTCTCGGTCTTATGGATGTCGACCGGGATGCCGCGGCCGTTGTCCACCACCGTGATCGCATTATCGGCGTGGATGGTGACGTCGATCTGCGTGCTGTAGCCGGCGAGTGCTTCGTCGACGGAGTCGTCCACCACTTCGTACAAGAGGTGGCGGAGCCCCCGGCCGGACACCGATCCGATGTACATCGCGGGGCGGCGCCGCACCGCTTCCAGGCCCTTCAGGACCTGGATCGAGTCGGCCTGGTAGTCGCCGTTGCCCTTGTCCTTCGATACTTTGGGTTTTGCCTTCGCCATAACGCTCTACTGTGAGAGAAGCCAGCGGATCGACTTGATCCGGCCGGCGCTGCGGCCGGCGTTGATGGCCGCCATGATCTGCGGCCCCATGAGCTGCAACTCGGTCATCCAGGCGCTCGTCGCGACCCGCACGAACAGCGTGCCGTCGGGGGTGACGCTCTCGGGTACCGTGACCTGGGCGATCTGCGGGCCGACCAGCCTGGGCCAGTCGGGAATGACCTGCGCGTGCGCCAGCCGTGTGGCCAGCCCCGACCGGGCGAGGTAGCTGCGCAGGGCCTCGCCCACTGCCGTCGGCCGCTTGCCTCTACCCCCACCGCGCTCGGCCATCGGATTGCCCCCCTTACAAGAAGCGCCACGGGGTGCCCCGTGGCGCAGCGCGGCGGCGCCGCGAGAGCCTCAGATAACCCACTAAAAATACTCAGAAGTTATTGTCGTGGCAAGACTTACTCTCATCGGCCGCGGAAGCGCGGAGGCCGCTTTTCGAGGAACGCCGTCAGGCCTTCCTTCATGTCCTCGGTCGCGGCGAGCAGCCCGAAGTGATTGGCTTCGAGCAGCAGTCCCTCGTCCAGGGTCATCTCCAGCCCCTGGTCTACCGCCTCCAGGGCCAGGCGCACCGCCAGAGGGCCCATGGCGAGGATACCCTGCAGCGTCTTTTCCGCCGCCGCGAGCAGCTCGGCGGCGGGGACGACCTGATTCACGAGACCGGTGCGATAGGCCTCGCGGGCGTCGATCATCTCACCGGTGAGAATCATGTGGAGCGCGTTGCCCTTGCCGACCAGACGCGGCAAGCGCTGCGTGCCGCCGTAGCCGGGGGCGATGCCGAGCTTGACCTCGGGTTGGCCGAACTTCGCGGCGTCGCTCGCGATCCGCAGGTGACACGCCATAGCAAGCTCACACCCGCCACCCAGCGCGTAGCCGTTCACGGCCGCGATGACGGGTTTGCCGCAGGTCTCGAACCGCCGCAGCATCGCCTGGCCGCGCAGCGCACGCGCCTTCCCGTCGAACGGTCCCTGCTTCGCGAGGTCGGTGATGTCCGCCCCCGCCACGAACGCCTTCTGCCCGGCGCCCGTGAGAATGACTCCTTTGATCGCTGCTTCGGTGGCCACGCGCTCCGCAGCATCGGCCAGCTCGTCCACCACCTGGTCGTTCAGGGCGTTCAGCTTGTCCGGGCGGTTGATGGTGATGAAAGCGATCCCGTCGCGGATCTCAAAAAGGAGTGTTTCGTAGCGCATGGCGGAATGGTATCACGACAATGCGGAATGCGGAATGCGGAATGTCAGGGGAGGGTCAGTGGTGGCGACCTCTCCCTTCGATTCCGCGTTCCGCACTCCGCATTCGTTCTATGGAACGAAGACGCTCCCCGAATCGCCGGGTGGTGGAGGCGGTGGGGGCGGGGGCGGCGGAGGCGGTGGCAACGAATCGACCACGAGCAGCGCCGTGCCGCTCTTCCCATGACTCGTGGCGGTGACTGTCGTGGCGCCGCGCGTGAGGGCACGCAGGATGACCGACTGCCCGAAGGCTCCCTCGATGCGCGCCACGGGTCGGATCCGCCACGCTCCACTTTACGTTGGCGTCCCTGGCGGGAATCCCCGCGGCGTCACGCAGGGCGGCAAA
>Ga0209236_1002289_pt1 | contig 11730 bp, 11 predicted proteins | sample GraSoi013_1_40cm_FD_185819 | JGI IMG/M metagenome (GOLD analysis project Ga0209236, IMG submission 185819) | Grasslands soil microbial communities from the Angelo Coastal Reserve, California, USA - Sample 09_27_2013_1_40cm (SPAdes) (version 2) | ecosystem: Environmental > Terrestrial > Soil >... | reverse complement strand
TCACCCCCGCGGATCCGTTCTTCCACGTGAACAAGAGGGCGTTCGAGGTGCCCTTCGTGTGCGGAGCGCGAAGTCTCGGGGAGGCCGTCCGTCGGATTTGGGAGGGCGCCGCGATGATTCGGACGAAAGGCGAGGCAGGGACCGGCGACGTCGTGGAGGCCGTTCGCCACATCCGGCTCGTGACCACAGCGATCGCAGACCTGAAAGGCCTCGACAACGACCGCCTGTACGCCGTCGCCCCGAAGTTCTCGGAGAGCTACACGAAATTGCTGAAGGAGGTCCGGACAGCCCACGGGCAAGATCCCCTCGTCCTCGAGGCCGACGTCGTCTTCGCGGGAGCCACCCTCGACGACATCACGGAAGGGATCTACCAGATCCTCATCGAGATCAAGAAGATCCAACGGCTGCCCGTGGTGAACTTCGCCGCGGGCGGTGTTGCGACGCCCGCCGATGCAGCCCTCATGATGCTCATGGGGTGCGATGGCGTGTTCGTCGGTTCCGGCATCTTCAAAGCGGAAAACCCGGAGACGCGGGGCCGCGCGATCGTGGATGCCGTTGCTCATTTCGACGATCCTGCGACGGTAGCGGAAGTGTCGAAAGGAATCGGCCTCGCGATGAAAGGACAGGATGCTAAGGCCTTGCCGATCGAGGCGCGTCTCCAGGACCGCGGCTGGTAACCTTCGAAAGGAGCGCATCGAGCGCTTCGTTCACCCCGTCACCGGTCAGGGCGGAGACCGCACGCGCATCCTTCGCGGTCGCTCCAAGGTCCGACTTGTTCGCCACGACGACGATGGGGACCTTCGGGAACATCCTCTCGACTTCCTCGAGGAGTCGTAGTTGGTCGACGACGGGATAACCGCATGTCTCGGTCGGATCGAGGAGAAACAGGACGCCATCAGCCACATGGGCCAGGGCCGAGATTGCCTGCCGTTCCATCGCGTTCCGTTTCTCCATTGGACGATCGAGCAGGCCGGGGGTGTCGAGGATCTGATATCGGTCCAGGCCTCGGTCGAAGTGCCCGAGCGAGACGCGTTTCGTCGTGAAGGGGTAGTCTGCGATTTTGGGCCGGCCGGAGGAGACCGCGCGGACGAACGAGCTCTTCCCCACGTTGGGATAACCCGCGACCACGATGGTTCGGACCTCCGGGTCGATCTGGGGGAGCTTTCGCAGCGCGCGCCGAGCCTCGATGAGGGCGTCGAGATCCGGAGCAACCTGCTTCACCACGGATGACAATCGACCGTACGCTTCGCCGCGCAATTCGCCGATTGTCTTCCCCTCGGCTCTTCCGATTCGCCGGCGATAGTCTCGGGCGATCTTAGCGCAGCGATCGGCTGCCCAGTCCGCCGCGCCAAGGTGTTTCTTCAACTGGCCTTCATCGACCAGGAGATCGACGAGGTCGCGGTAGAACGGAGGAAGCCGCCCCAGACTCGGGAATCCCTTCACCACCCCGCGGAGGGTCGACTCGATCGCTTGCCCTGCCACTTTCACTCGCGTCGCCGCGAGGTTCCGTGCCCGCGCCACACGATTGGGACCCGTCGCGGTCGCCTTCGCGGCCCGCCCGAACGCCTTGTCCAGGAGGGCTGGGCCATCGAGGACCGAGGGCAACTCGAACACGGGCGCGCGAATCGACCCGGTGTCATAAGGATGTGGGGTATCAGACGGGAAAGAATTCCTTCGCGAGGAACCAGATTGCGCCGAGGATGGCGACCCGATTGAGTGCGGCAAGAAAATTCGCGAGGAGGAACATGTTTCGCTCGAGGGCCTTCCCCTCCGCGTTGAAGACCGAATACACGTAAATCGGGATCGTGTCGCTCATGAGCGGGATGCTCAGCAACAGATACAATCCCGCGTATCCCGTCTTTTGGACGAACTTCTCCGCCTTCGTGACGATCCAGGCGGCGACGCGCCAGCGCACCGACCATTTCTTGATCGATCCTTCGATGTTGAGGCCGAAGATGAAGATGAGCCATGCGCCCACGGTCTTGCCCGCCGCGATCGCGAGTCCGGTCCCGAGCAGGAAGCCGAAGTTCTGGTCAATCAGGGGCTTGACGAGCGCGATCTCGATCGGGATGGGAAGGACGATGGCGACGAGGATCGCGTATCCGAACGCCAGGAGCATGTAGATCCAAGGCGTGTTGTAGGAGTCGAGCAGGATCTGTACGAGGTCAACCACGGCCTTCGGCGTCGTATCCGGTGGAGGTTATAAAAACCGCCGCCGTGAGTTCGGTCAGCGCGAAAGAGGATGGAGTTCTCCGTCGGCGGTCAACAGCACGACCCGACTGTCTTCCCGCTCCGCCGCGATCTCGTAGCCGATCCGATTCGCGAGATGGTCTGCGAAGGCGTGAATCGAGGCATGGCTGGGAACATTCCCCGCCTCGAGCCGCAGTCGACTTTCGCCCACAAAACTGTAGCCCTTGCACTCGATGAACATGGGCTTCCCGATGCGGTCGAGCTCTGCGTATTCGTCCTCCCAGCCGAGGTTCCAACCTTCCACTAGAGTGTGGCGGATCACCGTACGCGTCGGCAGGCTCGGCAGGAGGGCGAGGGTCTCCTTCAGTTTCCTCCATTCGTTTCCGGACTTCGGGACCATGAGCCTCCGATAGATTTCCTCGTTCGGGGCGGCCACGGTCACGTACAGTTGGGTCGGGAGGCGGCCTTCAGCATGCATCCGTCGGAGGGCGGCGGGCGTCGTGCCATTTGTCACGAGGAACGTCGACATGTTCCGCCGCTTGAATTCGTCGATCATCTCTCCGAGTCGGCGGTACAACGTCGGCTCGCCCGTCAGGCTGATGGCGACGTTCGTGGGATGCCAGGCCTCGAGGAACTTCTCGCGTGGGACGTTCGGATTCCCTTTGAAGCCGCTCAGGAGTTCCCGCTGCGCGCGGATCGATTCCTCGACGATCAAACCGGGGTCGTCGGCGAGCGGAAGCGAATCGGAACCCCATTCCTGGGTCCTCCAGCAAAACTGGCACGCGAGGTTGCAGGCGTCGACCGTCGGGGTCATCTGGAGGCAGCGGTGGCTCTCGATGCCGTAGAAGGTCTGTTTGTAGCACCCGATTCCCTTCGTCAGACTGGCCTTCGTCCAGTGACACAGCTTCACGCCGCTGTGCTCCCCGACGATCCGGTAGCCCTGGCGCTCTAGGACTTCCTGCTTCTGGACGTCCACTTGCCGCCGCATGCCGCGCGGACCTTAAAGTGCTTTCGTGGGCCATGAAATCGGGTGATTGTTGGGCCCAACGTGAGGGGTCCCGCGGAGTTCGAATAGGTCGATTTCGCCCGCATGGAACTCGTGTGCGCGGAAGAACTCGTCCTTCGCAATCACGGCTTCGAGGTGATCCATTCCGTCCGCGAAACGGAGGTCGTGGATCTTGAAACTCTTTCCTTCGTGATGGAAGGGACGGGCAATGTTCGTGCCCAAGATCGCCTGGATCCAGGTCCGATCGACGCCCGAGACGCCGCGGAAGGCCCACCAAGGATCGTAGTGGACCAAGGCTGCGAAGTCCCCGGTCGGAATGGACTCGATCGGTCGGAGAGTGGCTCGGGGTTCGGGCGTCCGGAGTCGCGTGCCGTCCAGATGAAGCGGTCCCGAGAAGATCCGCGGCGGACTCCCGAGAACGTCGAGAATGATGAACGGCACCTTCCATGCCGGGTCCACGAACGGGAGCGTGTATTTCGTCACGAGTTCCGAATCGGAGAAGGTGAGCCGTCGGCCAACGATCGCTCTCTGCTGAATTCCCACTTCATGCGGCATCCTTTTCGTCCTCATCGAAGGCGTGTAGGCGCCCCTCGCCCAGGTCGCGGGCGCGAGGCCCCGCGACTTCGGCGGCCTTTTCCAGCAAGTGCTTCACGGCATGGCTCGACTCGGGCTCGTTGAGGAGGAGGGCGGCCTCTCGCTCGTCCAGCCCGAGGCGCGCCGTCATGTGAATGCGGAGCTCCTCGTCTCCCGTGAAGAGCAACCGAATGGTCGGAAGCAGCTCGTCGAGGAACAGCATCTGGGATATGTGGAGGTAGGTCGCGAACTTTTTTGCCAGGGAACTCCGGGTCGCGCGCTGCCCCCGGGAACGGGCCATCTGAATTAGGTAATACGGGAACTCAAGTTGGCCGCCGCGACCGCGTCCCTTGCGAGCGACCGCGACGCCGCTGGACATGAGTTCGCTCGCGTACGACCAGAGACCGTAGTTCTGACGTCGCCGAGCGCGTCCCAGGAAGATGTCGGCTCGGCTCAGGGCTTCGTACCCGCGGACGAGGTCGTCCGTCCGGGAGAACTCGTGGCCGAGGTTTTGGTCCACCCACAGGATGAGATCCTCCGGAGATTCGTCGAGTCCTCGGGCTGCGTCTCGGGCGCGTCGGGCATCCCCGGACCGCAGGATCTCCTCGATCGCCGGAAAGATCGTGTGCTCCCGGTCGCGGTAGCCGAGGGCACCCGTCGCGGCACTCCGAACCGCCTTCTTCCCGATCGCAAGCGATTCGAGGTCGTTGATCGCGGAGCGCAGGTCTCCGGCGGACCGCTCGACGATGACATCAAGAACCTCGGAGGCCACCTCAACGCCCTCCTTGGAAGCGATGGTCCGAAGTATGTTTTTCATCGCGTCATCGTGAATGGCTTGAAATTTGATGGTCTTGCATAAACGTTTCAGAGAGGACGACCGGCGTGTGAGTCCGTAATAGTCGTTGGCGATGAGGATGATGGGTTGGCCGCTCGCCTGGATCGTGTCAACGATCGCCCCGATTCCGCCGCGGTCCTCCCGCCCGAACACGTTGTCGGCCTCGTCGAGGATGATGAGTTTACGCCCGCCCTGGTTCGTCCGGAGGAATTCGCCCGATTCGCTGAATGTCTGAAGGACCGCGCCCCGTGTCGCGGTCTTCCGAATCGCCTCGGCGTTTCGGCTATCAGAGGCGTTCATCTCGACGACACTCCAGCCCACCTCGTTCGCGAGAGCGAGGGCCGCGCTCGTCTTCCCGATTCCCGGCGGACCCTGAAGAATCACCGCGCGCTTGTCGGGCCTACCCCGTTGCCAAGCGGCCGCCCACTTCCGGAGTTCCGCTACCGCGGTCGGATTGCCTGCGACGGCATCAAGATCCTTCGGCCGGTACTTCTCCACCCAACTCGTCATGCGCATTTGGAGAATCGGGGCACGCGGTCATAACCCTATCATCAAGGTGACGAAATGTCGCTAAATAGGTCAGACGTACTGTTTGTATAGCTGTATCAAAATCGCATACGAAAATATACGTTTCAGCTAAACTGCAGTTCGGATGCTCATTTCCGTCCTTTGGATTCCGACGCCTCGTAACGGTCGCAGAGCTCCTGCAGGAACTCGTCGTAGGTCATCCGAAACTTCAAGCGGTACAATCGATCCCGCGTGTCGGTCGTCAGCTGAATCGTCGTGAGGTCTCGAACCGGTTTCATCACTACATCCCGAACTCATAGAATTATATGGACACATAATTCTATGGATTGTCAACTCGGACCATGGGACTCTCCCATGGCGGTTCGGACTACCCAATGTATACGGAAAACTCGGGCGTGGAGCCAGGGAAACGGTCCGTTCCAGGTCGATTTATGGGCGGGCCTCGGGACAGATGAAACAATTAGGCGTCGGTTCGAACCGGACGCCTTACTCCGTGTAATCCTCAAGCCGGAGCTGGGGCGTATCCGCCTTCCTTTGGTCCGGCCGGCGAATCCGTCGCTGCATTTCGTTCTGGACTCGGTTGAAGGTCTCGATCTCGATCAGCGCGTCGTGCTTCCCGCGCTTGATCCCGCCGTTCAGTCGCGAGAGTCCGCAATAGACCGGGTTGCTGAGGATGTTCGCAATTGTTTGGCTGGCCCAAGCGCGCCCGGTCTTCGTCCGGTATCCGTCGCGGTTCAGCTCTTGGCAAATCTTCGCGATCCCCTTTCCCTCGAGATATCGCCGGAAGATCAGGGAGACGACGCGGGCCTCTTCCTGCTTCACCTGAAGAAGTCCGTTCACGTAATCGTAGCCGTATGGGCTCGCGTAGGTCAGGAACGCATTCGCTTTCTTCACCGCACTGTTCAGGGCCTCCGCGCTCTGCTGTCCCCTGGCCCGGCGGATCACCTCGCGCTCGTTCAGGTCCCGCTCGATGCACAGCTTCCGGAGAGCTTCCTCCTCGGTTTCGGAGGAGTAGTGTTGCAGGAGCTCGCGGGTGGATCCGAACCGCATGTAGATCTCCCAGAAGAGGAGGGCATCGACGGGTGCCCCGTCGGCGCAATGCTTGCACAGCACGACCTTTTCCTTCCGGATCGTGGGATCCGCACGAGGATTCGCATCGACCTCGTGGCTCACGAGGTTCTTCGAAGACCAGCAACGCTGACAGCGCCCCTCCACGGTCAGCCCTCCGTGATGACGAGGGCTGCGTCGGCATCGGCGTCCAGGTGGACCGGGGGCGAGCGAGCATTCGAAAGGAGAGCCCGTGAGCGCAGACCCTTCTGCGCGGCGTTGAAGGACTTCACCGTGACGATCGGCTCGTGTTCCGCCCGGCGGACGATTCCGTCCCAACGGAGGGATCCTGCATAGATTGGGTTGTGGAGGATTCGGTGCACCTTGATAGACGTCCATTCGGTGCCTCGTTTCGTGCGATAACCGTCCTCATTGAGTCCCGATGCGATTTCCTCCAGGGTTCGACCCTCCTCGCAACGGGTGAAGATGTCGCGCACCAGGGGCGCTTCGTTTTCGTTCAGCACGAGTCGGCCTTCGGAGATGTCGTACCCGAGCGGAGGATGGAATCCCAGGATTCCGGGACCTTCTTTCGCCTTCTGGGACATCCCCATGTACACCCGCTCGCCGATCTGCTCCGATTCGAGCTGGGCGATCCGCTGGATGATGTCCATGACAAACCGTCCCATCGCGGTGGACGTGTCAAGGGACTCCGTCGCCGAGACGAAGTTCTTCCCCCATTCTCCGAGGTTGTCCATCATCTCCATGAAGTTCCGCGAATTTCGATGGATCCGGTCCATCTTGATGACGAGGATCGCGTCCCAGCGGTCCCGTTCCGCGATCATTTTCGCGTACGCAGGCCGTCGGATGTTGCGCCCCGAGTGACCGTCATCGACGTAACGGGCCGCCACTTCCCAATCGCGGGCGAGGCAGTACGCCTCGAGGCGCTCCCGCTGCGCTCCGAGAGAGAACCCTTCCTTCGCTTGGTCCTCGGTCGAGACTCTCGTGTATGTCGCGACGCGAACCGTGCCCATCCCGGGCGCCGAAGGTACCTCATACTACAATAGACTGCCGGTCGGACGAAAGTCTGACGCTGGAACTCGTCGAGAATGCTCGCTCAGCTAGAGAGGATCGATAGAGTCTGAAGCGAATTTTTATGCAGTGTCAAGAATACTAGTGAGGTCTCGCACGCCTCTGGATGACACAGAATAGCATGGAAAACAGTCGTTCGCCCCTACCTAAGAAAAATCGCGATGAAATCGCTCTCAGCTATTTCATGATAGCAGTGACATATACTCGCGTAATCGGAATAATTTCTGTCTCTAGATATTAGTCAGCGTGTTTTCTTCGCGCGCAGTTCCGCGAGGACTTCTTTGGCCCGGTCCATCCGGACCTTGCGTTCCTTCACGAGAACTTCGACGACCCGATCCACTTCTTCCTCCGTCGCTCCGACCGACGCCGCGATGTTGCGTGCGTGGAGGGACATGTGTCCTCGCTGAATTCCTTCTGTCGCGAGGGCACGCAGAGCTGCGAAGTTTTGTGCCAGGCCGACCGCGGCAATCACTTCGCCGAGCTCCTGCGCGCTCTTCACCCCGAGGAGGCGGACGTTCGCCTTGGCTGTCGGATGGACCGCCGTAGCACCCCCCACCAGTCCGATGGCCATCGGGAGTTCGATGGTTCCCACCAAATCTCCGTTCGTATCTTTTTCCCAGGTTGTCAGGGACCGATATCCCCCGGATTTCCACGCCGCGTACGCATGCGCTCCGGCTTCGATCGCGCGCCAATCGTTCCCGGTCGCAAGGACGACCGCGTCAACGCCGTTCATGATCCCCTTGTTGTGCGTGGCGCAACGGAAGGGGTCCGCATCCGCGAAGGCGTAGGCCTCGAGGATGCCTTCGACGACGTCCTCACCCGTCAGGTCCTCGGTCTTGAGGACCTCCTTCGCAAAGACCGCACGGGCCCTGGCCAGGCGGCGGACGGCGAGGTTGGAGATGATCCGCAAGTACACCCGACCTCCGGTCCATTTCTCCAGGTGCGGCGCAACCGCCTCTGCCATCGTGTTCACCGCGTTCGCGCCCATCGCGTCCCGGCAGTCGACGACCAGATGGGTGACCACCATCGGTCCTCGCTTCGTCTCGAGGACTCGGACCTCGACGTCCTTCGCGCCGCCGCCGACCTTCACGAGCATCGGGTCCTTCTCGTTCGCGATTGCGAGGATCTCGTCTCGGTGGCTGAGGATGGACATCCGCGCGCCGTTCGGGTCCGACACACCGACGAGTTGGATCTGGCCGAGCATGATCGGGCCGGTCCCGCTTGTCGTGAAGCCGCCTCGTTCGCGCGCCATCCGCGCCGCATTGGAGGCGGCAGCGACTACACTCGGTTCCTCGATTGCCATCGGCACGAGGTAGTCCTTCCCGTTGACCTGAAAATTCACGGCAATGCCGAGGGGGATGGGCATGGCGCCGACCACGTTTTCGATCATGTGGTCGACTTGCTCAAAGCGCAAAGCCCCGGTATTCCGAATCGTGTCAATCTCGGACGACTCGAGCTCCCCGAACTCGCGGATAATTTGCCATCGTTCGTCCGCGCTTTTCTTGTAAAAGCCCGAGACATCCGACCGTTTCATCGGTCCACCGCGCGCGGAAGAGGGCTTAGCCGCCATAAAGGCATCGCGGGTGGCGGTCCATTTACCGTTGGATCGGAGCCCCGCACTGCGCACAGAAGGACGCGCCGATGGCCACGGCGGCGCCGCAGTTCACGCAGTACCGCGTCGGGGGCGAACCTGGCGAAGCACCCGCGGTGTCCAGTGGCCTGGGGGGCGCGATCGCGGGCGGCATCGCCGAATAGGGTGGATAGGGAGGGGCAGGTCCGTATCTCGGATAGGGAGGCACAGCGGGCTGCCTGGTACGACCCCCTTCCGCCACGACCATGATCAGTCCGATGATGAGGAGCGGGACACCCACGCAGAGAAACGGGAAGAAGACGATCCCGACGATGGTAAGGACGGCACCGATGATGAGCAACAACGCACCCGTAGTGAGTTGGTCCGTCAAGTCCGTCCCTCCCAGATCCGAGAAGGGTCGAACACGTTCGCCCAGTAAAAACGTTCTCCGGTTTGTTCCCTTCGTTCCCGCTAGCGCGGGAGTGTGGTCGGGCGGTGCCCGGCGAGGTGATTCGCCTCCGGCTTGACATGGTATAAATATTCCCGCCCTTATCACGCCCCGGAGCGGACTTCGCAGGAGGGAGTACCTCGCCCGTTGTCTATCCAGATGTCGCGCTCCCGTTCCAGGCTGCGGCGCCCTCATCGCCGACCGTGTTCTGGTTGTTCCTCCTCGGGTTGTACATCGCGTTTTTCTTGGTCGCCTTGTGGGTACATCAGGACGCGCGGATTCGGGGCATGCGCGGGCCTTTCTGGTTCGCGGTCGCGTTCGCTCTCCCGATCTTCGGATTCGTCGCATACTTGATCTTTCGCCGCGAGCGCCCCGCATAGCCCGTCCCCGAAGGACCCCTTCACGCAAGGGGCGGACGGTGTCCATGATGGCCCTCGTGGGTTCGAAAATTGCACCAAAATCCGGTGCGCACGGGGGGCACGCCAGAACGTTTAAAACCATGACCCCACATGTGGCCCGGGGTTACTATGGAGGAGCAGTCGTCCTCTTCCGGAGCGGCGCCGACGCCAGCTCCGAAGAGCAAGGCATTGTGGATCGTGATCGCCGTTATCGTCGTGGTTGTCGTCGTCCTGGCGGCGGCGGTACTCGGCGGGCTGTTCGCACCGACGAAGTCGCATCTCCGGATCGGAACGCTCTTGTCGCTGACCGGCGGGCTTGCGTTGTTCGGCCCGGGCGACACGAAGGGCGCGAACCTCGCGGTGGAAGAGATCAACAAGGCCGGCGGAGTGCTCGGCCAGCCGATTGAAATCTTCAATGAGGACGATCAAACCGATTCGGTGGCTGCCCAGGCCGCGGCCACGAAACTCATTACACAGAATCACGTGAACGCCATCGTCGGCGCTCAATTCTCCGGCGGATCCCTTGCGTCAATCAAGACGGCCGGGGACAACGGGGTCGTCATGGTGTCACCCTCGGCGACATCCGTCAAATTGTCGGATCTTAGCGTGACGGGCGGTTGGTTCTTCCGGACGATCTCTTCGGACCGACTCCAAGGTTCCGTCGCTGCGGACTACCTATACACGAACTCGAGCTTCAAGTACGCCGCCGTGTTGTACATCAACAACCCGTACGGGGTGGGTCTCGCTTCGATCTTCAAGACCAAATTCGAAGCTCATGGCGGGACGGTCAACCAGTCGATTCCGATTCCCGAAAAGCAGGCTGACTACACGAGTCAGTTGCTGCAGCTCTTCGACCCGACCACGTCGAACCCGCAGGTCGTCTATTTTGTCGCGTACCCGGACACTGGCCTGACCGTCATGAAGCAATGGCAGCAGCAAAAAGGATCGCACGGCGGGGCTTGGGACAGGCAGTGGGTCTTCTCGGAAGGGCTTCAGGACCAGGTATTCGTGGACCAACTCCACGATATCGCGGTCGGCGTGGATGTCACGAAGATCTGGGGTACCGCCCCAGCTGCGCCCGTTTCGTCGCTCTATGACGCCTTCGTGTCTAGCTACAAGGCCCGCTACACCAACCAGACGCCCCAACTCTATGCGTCCCACACCTACGACGCGGTGTACATGATCGCCTTGGCGGCGCAGAAGGCGGGTGCGGTCGATGGCGCTTCAATCAAAGCACAACTCCGCGCGGTATCTGGTGGACTCTCGAGCGGCGGCACGGTGATCAACGCCGGCCAGTGGAGCAAAGCGGTCACGACCCTCGCCGCGGGCACCGCGATTAACTGGGAGGGCTCGAGCGGGTCGGAGAACCTGAACGCGACGAACGACCCCGCGGTCGGGAGCTACGAGATCTGGGGGGTCAACAGCACCTTCAAGATCATCCGGAAAGCGTTCTTCGGCGAGTCACTCATCCAGCCGGTCTCGGCATCCGCCGTCGGAAGCGCCGCACCGTACATACCGAACGCGTTCTTGTTGCAAATTCGGGCCCTCACGATGCCGCGACGGGCCTGAACCTTCCTTTTCCTTTTCTTTCCTTTCTTCAGTCTAGCGCTAGCCACCGAGGTACAGCTTTGCGACGTCGGTGTTATGCAGGAGCTCCTGTCCCGTTCCTTCGAATCGATTCCGACCGGTCTCCAGGACGTAGCCGCGATGGGCGATCGCGAGCGCCTTCTTCGCATTCTGCTCGACTATCATGACCGCGGTCCCGCTCCCATTAATCTCGACGATCTTGGAGAACACGTTATCGACCAACTTCGGAGCGAGTCCGGCCGATGGCTCATCGATCAGGAGGATGTCCGGGTCTAGCATCATGGACTTGGCCAAGGCCACCATCTGTTGCTCTCCGCCGCTGAGTGCTCCGGCGCGCTCGCGAAGTTTCGGTCGGAGGTTGGGGAACAGCTCGATCGTCCCCACGGCGCGCTTCCGGATCTGCGTGTCGGTCAAGAGCCGGGAACGAACTTTGGGATCGGCGACTCGACTCCACGGGAT
>Ga0209236_1002288_pt1 | contig 11733 bp, 6 predicted proteins | sample GraSoi013_1_40cm_FD_185819 | JGI IMG/M metagenome (GOLD analysis project Ga0209236, IMG submission 185819) | Grasslands soil microbial communities from the Angelo Coastal Reserve, California, USA - Sample 09_27_2013_1_40cm (SPAdes) (version 2) | ecosystem: Environmental > Terrestrial > Soil >... | reverse complement strand
AGAACTTCACCGCGACCGGGGCGGACGATCTAGGTCAGCAAGGTTTTGGCACAGCAACAATCAACTACGGAGCCTGCGATTTCTGGGAGCCGCGTCAATATCGCTTCGAGTACATCCACGACGATCGGGGGTCCAACGTAGACTTCGTCAACATCAGGGATGTGCCGATTCGTGACGAATCGGGCGGACTGTTCTATCACACCTACTTCGGTGTCCCGATTCGCCTTGCCAAGCCCCAGGCGTTCGTTTTACAATCCTTCATTCCGCCGGAGGCGGACCTCGGAAGCGAGACCGTCGTTCCGGCCTTCGTCTACTCACTCTTCCGCGGGACCGACTTCCCTGCGACGCCGCCCTTCTACCAGAACCTCGCGGTGGGGGCAGCGATCGATAACCACGCGTACGAGTTCCAATTGAGAATCCCCAAGGAAGTCGCGCGGGAGGAAAATGTCGTTCGGCTCAACGGCGTGCCCATGGCGACGCTGGTCCTCATGCCGATGTGGCTGGCCACCGATGCAACCAGAGTCACGAGATTCGCCTTGAACGCCACGTTCATCGGTACGGCCGCGGCCATCGCGCGTGTCCAGGAGGGGGCGGAGACGGTGGTGGCACGCCTCACCACGGACATGGAGGCTCTTCAATCGGCGTTGCCCAATTCCGGCTCGGGACTGACGACCGGCTTTTACTCGTTCGGCGCCTTCTCCGTCTACGTGTACAGGACAGGGGATCCCTTTGATTCCGAGGCGCCCGCGGCTGCGGACGCAATCTACCTCCTCGGCGACTCCCCCGAAGCGGTTGCGTCCCTCCAGGATTCAATCACGTGGGCACCCGAGGGCGAGTGGGTCAAGAAATCGGAGGATGGCCTTGGGGTCGCCCTCAAAGTTTTCAAGATTATCCGACAAGGTATCTCCATCACGAGTCAACTCACTGCGAGCATCCTCGTGCCGGCGCTGAACGTCCCATCAGGCGCACTGGAAGAGATGACCTTTGGGAGATCGACGTTCACCGTGACGAAGCTCACGAATCTCGAAACGGAGCAGCCATACTACGTCATCGGCGAGACGGCCACGCAAACCTTGAAAGTACGTGTCGCACACCCTGAGATTCCAGGCGCCACGCTCACGGAAGTCCGGCTGATCGAGCGGGAGGTTCGAGGTGAAATCGTCGATGATCTGGGCGATTCGCGGCTTCTGACGGGCGTGAAATATGCCCAGCTGAGGTCGGCGATGCGGGGCGCGGCGATCGGGGCAACTCTAGTGATATTCGGAAGCCAGGCCGTGTTGGCTTTCAGGGACGGGGATGTTATCAAGGGTACAGTTTATTCTGTCGCTGGGGCAACGGCCGTATTTGGAATCATCAAGGCGGACACAAAGCTTGTTGAAGGGCTCTTTGAAGGTCGAATTTTTGGAGCCGGTATCAAGGTAAGGGTCGGGGTTGCTGCAGCGATCGCTGTCGGTGGCATCCTGTCATCGTATGAAGTTCTCCAGGCCAGTCAGACAGACGATTCGATCAGGAGACTGTCGCATTACGAAAGTGCCAGCACGATAATGATCGACACAATCATCTCGGTTGTGCCGTTGTTTGGAGCTGCAGCGATGCTCGGCTGGCAGCTCGGTCTCACGGTGACCGTTGGAGCCGAGGCGCTTCTTGGCACCATGCCGAACCCTCTCGCCCTCAAGATAGTAAGTACTCCTGGGAGCACAATCACCTTCCTGTTCGAATATGTATTCGCAAGTGAAATACCCGCCGATGTTGCCGAGGACGCCTTGATCCAACTCTTGAATTTCTTGGCGAATGAGGCGGGGTTCCAGAACTCGCTCGATCCTCCGATCCCGACTCTCTTGTTGGTACCTTGAAATGGAATCGGGAGCTCAAGCCTATCCCGTTGTCCGCGCGGGCGACCTTGATGGCCTACTGAGGATATATTCCGATACGGGCGCGCTCGTAACGGAATCCGACGAAGAAATCGTGAGGGTCGGGACGAGCTGGGATGTGAACGTACGATCTCCTTGGCGCAAGTTCCTGCCCAGAAGTGTCTTCGAGGGTTTCGATGGCAAAGCGACGAGCAAACTCTTCGTTACCAATCGAAGAATTGTCTTGGTGCGCGACATCGATTCTTGGAGGCAACTGAAGGGTGAGTTGACGCCATTGGGTATTCCGACGGCCGCCGCCAAGGAGGTCCGCCTCAAGCAGCTGAGGTCTCGAGGTGCGCGGCAGTACTGCGAGTTTCGCCCGCAGGACTTTCGAGTCGTGAAGAAGAAGAGCTTCGACCGACCGCGATCTTGGTTAGATCTCCGTGTCGTTGGTGTTGATGGGCGACAGTATGCGATTACACTTTGGAAGACAGACGGGCCCGATCAGGAGACTCGCTTGCTTATCGAGTCGCAGTTCCGGCGATAGTCTTTCTCGTTTCGAATTCCGTTGAAATCCCCGATCCGCGTTGCTTAATGTTTGTTCGAACTCTGCGAGGCACTCCGGGACGTGTCTCAGATTTCCTAAACCCTCCGAACGGTTTTTATTGTTCGAACTCTGTCACGCGCATTCTTGAGAGCGAAAGATCAGACAATCGCAGGTAGCTCTGGGCTGCCTCAATTGCTTCATCGTGCCGGCATCTCGAAAATGAACGAGATGCAGACCCAGGCGATCCTCAAGATCCAGTCAGGTTCGCAACTTCTCGTCGTCGCACCGACCGGGTCTGGCAAGACCGAAGCCGCTCTGTTTCCGGTCCTTGAGGCACTCGGAGCGGACGATCGAGAGGGGATTCGCGCCCTCTACGTCACACCTCTTCGCGCGCTCAACCGAAATCTCATCGACCGGGTTCTCCGCCTCGTCGCGTCCACCAAGCTCACTGCGGCCGTGCGGCACGGGGACACTCCACCCTCGGAGCGCCGGAAACAGGCCGCAAACCCTCCCGATATCCTGATCACCACCCCCGAGACCCTGCAGGCGATCCTCCCCGGGAAGGTGATGCAGCGTCACCTCCGGAGCGTGCGGTACGTCATCATCGACGAGGTCCATCAATTCGCGACGGACCGCCGGGGGATCCAGCTCGCGGTCGGCCTCCAGCGTCTCCGTCGCATCACGGACCGAGATTTCCAACGAATCGGCCTCTCGGCGACCGTCGGTCATCCAGAGGCGATCGCCTCCCTGTTTGGCGGGGAGACGCCGCTCCAGGTTCTCGTCGCGCCGCTCGAGAAGCGGTATGAGTATCAGGTCGAGTGGCCGCGTCCGATCGACAAAGACTTCGAGACCGCCCGGGACTTCTACATCACCCCTGAGGCGGCCGCCGGCCTCTCCGCGATTGACGATTCGCTGGATGAGAGCCGGTCGACCCTCGTCTTCGTGAACGCACGGCCGCTCGCGGAGCTGCTCGGTTCTCGTCTCTCCATGGTCCGTCAGGATGTCGCCGTCCACCACGGTTCCCTCCCGCGGGAGGAACGAGAGCGCGTCGAGGCGGGTTTCAAGGGTGGCGACATCAAAGGTCTCGTCTCGACCTCAACCCTTGAGCTCGGCATCGACATCGGCTCGGTGGACAAGGTCGTCCAGTACAATTCCCCGAGGCAAGTCACGTCCCTGATCCAGCGAGTCGGACGCTCGGGCCACACGCTCGATCGCACGTCCCGCGGGCTCGTCCTCGCGGTTTCTTCGGATGACGCGATTGAGTCCCTCGCCGCGGTTGAAGCAGCGAAAGCCCAGGACCTCGAGCCGCTCCACATCCATCGACTCGCCCTTGATGTCCTCGCTCATCAGATTGTGGGCTGCGCGTTGGACCAAGGCGGCCTGGCACCGTGGTCTCTGATCCTCTCAACGATTCGTACGGCGGATTCGTACCGCGAGCTCGACAACGCCCAAGCGGATCGCGTCGCCGAATTCCTCGCCCACCTCGGCATCATTCGTCAGGAGGCGGAAAGGATCCGCGTCACCCCGAAAGGCCGTCGCTACTACTTCGAGAACCTCTCGACGATCCGCGACGAGCGCCGCTATCCGGTCATGGACCTCACGACGCAGCGTCAGGTCGGCATCCTCGGCGAGGAGTTCATGATCATCCAGGCCCGCGAGGGATTGCACTTCATCGTCCGCGGACGTCCCTGGAAGATCGAGAAGATCGGGAAGGACGGCATGGTCTACGTGACTCCGGTGTCCGATCCGAACGCGATGATTCCCGGCTGGGATGGCGAGATGCTGCCCGTGCCGTTCGGCCTCGCCCAGCGCGTCGGTCGGATTCGCAAGGAGATTGATGCACGGCTCGCCCGAGAGAGCGTCCCCAAGACCGTCGAGCACTTCGAGAAGGCGTGGCCGATCAACAAGACCGGCGCGAAGCGACTCGTCGAAGAGCACGCGAATCACCGCAAGTCCGGCGCCCCGGTCCCAACGGACAACCGGATCGTCGTCGAGGCGTTCGACCGCTTCCTGATCGTCCATGCGTCGTTCGGCGAGGTCGTGAACGTCACGTTGGGCGACCTGATCGAGGAGCTGCTGGCCCGCAAGCACCTCGTCCGGTTCTGGTGGACGGACCCCTACCGGATCCTCTACGAACTCATTGCCGACACTCGCGAGCTCGACTTGGAGGCGCTCGTGGACGGCCTGCTGAGGCTCGATGATGAGACGCTCGAGGGCGGCCTCCAGGCCCTCCTGACGGATCACCTACCCCTGGGCTATTACATGAAGGCCATCGCGGAGCGGTTCGGGGCGATCCGCCGAGGGCTCACGGTCGGGGAAGGCGACCTTCGCTCGTTCGAGATCCGGTTCGCGAACACGCCGATCTACGACGAGGCGGTGCGGGAGGCACTCCTGCTCCATGCGGACTTCGCCCGGGTCCGGGAGATCGTCTATAAGATCCGATCGGGCGAGATCGAGGTCGTGATCCACCGCTCCGAGGAGACGCCGACGCCGCTTGCCTATCCGATCCTCCGCCGCTACGTCGAGGCGCCGGAGCTCTTCTCCCCGGAGGCGGAACGGGAGGAGATCCTGGATCGGATGCGACTCCATCTGTCGTCCGAGCCCGTGCATCTGTTGTGTTTCGAGTGCGGGCACTTCCACGAAGAGGTCCGAATCGGCCAGATGCCGGACCATCCGGAATGCGCGAACTGCAAGTCGCGCCTCCTGACAGTGCTCGGGTGGGCTGCGTGGACCGTGCGGGATGCGTACGCCAGGCGAATGAGGAAGCTGGACCTCACGGACGAAGAGCGAAAGCTTCTCACCCGCTCGAAGCAGGTGGCGGACCTCGTCGCGGTATACGGGAAGCGCGCCGTTTACGCGAACTCCGTATACGGCGTCGGGCCGACGACCGCGAGCAAGATCCTCGCGAAGATGCAGGACACCGAGAAGGAGTTCCTGAACGACCTTTTCGAGGCGAAGCTCAAATACGTCACCACGCGGCCCTATTGGAATGAGCCACAGGCAAAGCCGAAGCTGTACTCCTAGACATGGTCAATCGGTTGAACCTCCGCACGTGCGACCGCGCAGCCGAGGTCGCGATGTTGAAATACATGGAGGTCCTTCGTTTCCACTACCATGACTCGCATCGCCACGAACAACAAACCGACGCAGCCCATAGCGGGCTCCCCGGCGTATTGAGAGCGAAGGCTCTCGTGTTCTGCGCCTCGGAAGATTTGGCGGGGCATGGTGTATGGGCAGCATCCGAGGCCGTAGACCTCGAGGTGGGCGTTCGATTCGTTCGCCCCCGAGCGCTCCACACGCGAGGGCCAAGACACGAACAGGAGGTGATCTGATTCCGGAAGAAACGGACCCCGGGGATCCGGCGCCGCGTGCGCTGGCTCCTGAAGAACTTGAAAGCCGCGATGCGCGGCGAACAGTGGTGAGGCGGCCGCCAAGGCGGCGGTGTCCTCGGCGGACGAGCGGAGCGTCTCAGCCGCCGCACGCCATGCATTACGGGTCGGATTCTACTCCGGTCGAACGAGCCTCCTCCGCCTCTCCCACGTAGGCCTCCTCGCCGAATCCCGAAATGTCGAGGCCCGCGTCTTCCTCGGCCGGGCTGACCCTCACCGGGGTGAAGAGATTGATGATGCGCAGGATGACGTAGGACCCGGCGAACGCGAAGGCCGCCACAATGACACAGGCCAAGGCCTGAATCCCGAGCTGTCCGGGGTTCCCGAAGAACAGCCCGTTCGGGCCGCCGGGATTGATGAGCGAAGAGGCGAACAGGCCCGTGGCGAGCGTCCCCCAGATCCCGCCGGCCCCGTGGCAGGCGAAGACGTCGAGCGAGTCATCGAGCGTCGTCCGCGCCCGCCAGCTCCCGACGTAGTTGCAGAGGACGCCGGCGACCAGCCCGATGATGATGGACGGCATGGGGCCGACATAACCGGAGGCGGGCGTGATGGCCACCAGACCACAGACCGCGCCGACGGCGATTCCAACGGCGGACGGCTTCTTCTTTCTCACCCAGTCCGTCAGCATCCAGCTGACCGCGGCTCCCGCGGCCGCCAAGTTCGTGACGACCAGCGCGTTCACCGCCAGGGCATTCGCCGCGAGGGCGCTCCCGGCGTTGAATCCGAACCATCCGAACCACAGCACGGAGGCACCTAGGATGACGTACGGGATGTTGTTCGGCCGGCTGTCCAGGCGTTCGACGCCTTTTCGTCGTCCGATGACGAGCGCGGCCGCCACCGCCGAGACCCCGGCGGCGGTGTGGACAACCAGGCCGCCCGCGAAGTCGATGACCCCGAGCGACTTCAGCCATCCGCCGACCCCCCAGTTCCAGTGCGCGATCGGCACGTAGACGAACGTCGTCCAGAGGACGATGTAGATCAGGAGGGCCTTGAACCGGATTCGCTCCGCAAAGGCGCCGATGATCAGGGCCGGCGTGATCGCGGCGAACTTCAGTTGGAACGCGAAGTACAGGAGCTCCGGAATCGTCGAGGAGTACCCCGGGTTCGGCGCCGTCCCGACGTTGTTCAGCCCGAGATCGGTCAGGCTCCCGATGAACTCGTTGAAGGGCGGCCCCAACGCGAGCGTGTATCCCCAGAGGGCCCATACGAGGCTGACGACCGCGAAGATGGCGAAGCATTGGGCGATCGTCGAGACGAGGTTCTTCCTCCGGACGAGCCCGCCGTAGAAGAAGCCCAGCGCGGGCGTCATGATCATGACGAGGGCGGTCGCCGCGATGACCCACGCCACGTCTCCGGAGTCCAGCGCCACGTCTCGCGCTCCACCGAACTAGACGGGGGGCAGGGAACCGAATCCGCCGTATAACGCCTTCGTCACGCGATGCGGCGTCGGCCTCGCAGCTGCGGCACGATCTTTACCCCGGACGTTCCGTCCGTTCGCCAGGCGCCTCAAACTCCGAGATCGGCGACGGTTGCGTCTTCGCGTCGGCCATCTCCTCGTCGGGGTGAGACCTGTTGCCGCGACGAGAGAGTCGGGTGAATCCTACGACGGCGAGGAAGATGCCGGCGAATCCGATGACGTTCGCGACGAGCTGCGAGGAGTCGGGGAGGCCCCGATGGACGCCGACGAGCTCCCCGTCGACGTCGAGGATCCGGAGGTACGTGCCCTCGTACCGGGAGGTCGCCGTCGACAGGTCGAGCTTCGCGTATCCGGGAGACCCGAAGGCCACGTAGCGGTCGACTTCGTCCTGTGCGACGAGCGAGGTCCGGACGTCTCGCCTCAGGGCGTCCGCCTTCCGGGCTTCGGCAATGAGCGGCGGGACGAAGATCGAGGACAAGCCGGAGCTCGTGGAGCTCGAGGGGGAGGAGAGCGACGGGGCGCCGAAGAGGGGAGCACCTGGGAGGGAGGTCTCCGGCGCCGTGGACCGGTCACCGCCCGGATTCGGTTGCGGAAGCAGCACGAGGAGCGATGTGTACGGCGTCGCGACGCGGTTCTCCGTCCCAAGGGTCGTCAGTTCCGCGATGACGGCGGGATCCGCTCGGGCGCGGGCGGCCTCCAGGAGCGCATGGATTCGGGTCAAGACCCACTGCCGCTTGAGCAGAGGCTGGACCGGGATCTCTGGCCCTGCGGATCGGAGGTCGAGGGCGCGCGTCGCACCGGACGCGTCCGGCCACGTCATTCGCAGATTGAATGAATCGTTTGAGGTCCCTCGCATCCTTGCGATTACGAACGCCTCGCCGCCTTGCCAGACGACCTGAGGATTCGCGCTGGCGAGCGTCAGGTTCGCCGCATTGGGGATCTGCGCCTGCAAGCCCGCCAGGACCGGCACGCGGATCGAGGCGAGGAGATCGGCCACAGGGCCTGGCACGTCGCCGCGGACCGTCACGAGATCTCCCCGATGATACGCGGAGAGGTTGTGGAGCACGGTCTCGTCGTCGTGGTCGGCCGGTCGCATGGCCAGCGCGAAGATGGGCATCGCCTGTTCGTACGAGATCCGGGCGTAGGTGGGCTCCAGGTCCGGATCCAATGGGGCCCGCGTCGGCCGTCCGTCGGAGACGAGGATCAAGATGGGTTGCTGACCCGCGCCGCGGGCATCGGTGGCCCACGAGGTGGCCTGAGCGAGCGGGGCCGCGAGGCTCGTGCTCCCATGGGGTCGGAACGAATCGAGGAATCGGACGAGGTCAGCCTCTCCCGCAGACGTCCAGGGTTGGAGATTGGGGGAGAGGGGCGCGACGGTGGCGCCCTGGAACACCGCGACGCCGTACGACTCGCCCGCGCCGAGGTCACTGGCGATCCGTCGAACCGCGTCTTTCGCGAGCGACCATCGGTCGAGGAACCCCATGCTCCCGGACGCGTCGACCAGGATGACGAGGGCCCGCGGGGTCGGCCGAAGAGAAGATGCGAACGTCGGGTCGGCGGCGTCCAGGGAGAAGCGGATGTATCGATCCCCATTCGGGTCCGCAAACTGACTCAAGGAAGTCCCCGCGGCGCGGAACCGGATGTGGAGGTCGCCGGTGGCAGCGGGTCGGGTCTCGTTGATGTACGCGTCGGCGGAATGCAACCCGCCCCGGATCACAGGGAGATCGGGGTGGCTCGGAATCTGGACCTCGCCGAGAGGCGCCGCGGTCTCCACGCGGGCGTGCACGCGGAGATATGAGAGGCTGTCTCGCGCGTCGATGGACAAGCGGTATGTGTATTCGTAGAAGCCGTCCTTCTTCGTGAGCGGCATCTCCAGCGTCGTGATGGTCGTTCGGGCCTCTTTCGGTGGGATCGTCACCGCGATCCAGTAGACGTCTCGCGGTGGATCGTACTGGACGAGGGCCGCGTCCTGGCCCTTCGCGATCGCCTCGAGAAACGCGTTGAGGGCATCCGTTCGGTTCTGCGTCGAGGAGCCGTACGTGACGTTTCCGATTTTCATTCGAAGGTCCGTGATCAGCTCGTGGCCTTTCTCGAGGGGGAACGCGATCTGCCCTTGCTTCGGTTCGTCGCTCGGGTTGTAGAATTCCTTGATGATCACGACCCGTGCGAAGCCTTCGGTCAGCTGAATCTCGACCTGCGTCCCGTTCACTTGGGTGGGGAGCGGGGTCGGCGGTTCGACGATCACGCAGAACGCGGCCGCCGGGCCGGGCACGGACAGCAACGCGACCACGACGAGACTGATCGCGAGCACGAGTCGCGCGACGTTCATGCGCGCACCTCCGAGGCGAAGTCCGACTCGGCCCAAGCGCGATGGAATGCCCAGGTCAGCAAGAGGGCGATGAACCAAAGAGGCCAGAAGACGAGGATGAGGAGCAGGAGACCAGTGTAGTATGTCGAAAGAATCAATGCCACGACCGAAAGCGCGGCGCCCGACTTCGCATAAATCCCATTCGTCAATCCCCGGTTCCGACGCACTTGATGGGCAGAGCGATCCGCACACCAGATGCCGAGGACCGCGACCGCCACGGAAGCAGCCATGAGCCCATATCCTAGGAGAAGATTGAACCACGGACCGAAGGTCGCGAGCGCGAAGGACACGATGCCGAGGGCCAGGAGCCCGGCCTTCGTCGATCGCAATGCAGTGGCATTCAACATCGGACCCTCGGATCCGAGGATTCGGAGGCCGTTCGTTTCTGGATCGGGCATGTCACGGCATCACAGGCCACACAGATGACCCCAAGGAAATGGTTAGGAATGGGCCGAACCGGAGTCTGAGATTAGAGCCACCGGTGCCGGTCCGGATAGAAGACTGGTCTCCCCTCCGGATGTCGCTGCTTGTATCGGACGTATCTCTCGTGCCATCGGTGATACCGCTCGTCCGACGTCCGTAATGGGCGGTGCGGCATCCGGATCAAGGCCTCCTGGACAGCCCACACGTTCCGGGTCGAAAGCCGCCAGTTGACCTGGAGCGTGCGCAAGTCGAGGACTCCATACCCCTCGACGCGACCCGTGAGATCCACGAAGGGATCGACGTACGAGAAGACGAGATTCCGGACCGAGCGGAAGACCGGTTTGCGTCCGTGCAGTCCCGGGTCCCGCGATCGTGCCACGGTGCCGTACTTGGAGCCGCGGCGGAACAGCAAGACGACATGGTCGAGGTCATCCTGAGATTCCATGTCGGCGAGGATCGGAGGAAATCCGTGCTGCTCAAGGATCGTCGCGGCACACAGCGCCCCTTCGAGGCAATGGACCTTGTCCGCGCGGACTACGCCGCGAAAGGTGTGGAGGGTCTCTCCATGCTCTTCACGATTGTAGGGCAACGACTCGAGCCACCGCTGCACCTTTTCCGGCGTGTCGGCGGCTTCGATGATCGCTCGTTCTCGCGGGGTGAACGCCGACCTGGACGGGGCGGTACTCGTACGACGTTCGAGGCCTTCGCCGCTCTTCTAGATTTCGTGCTCGTTCCGATTCCGATGTGCAGGTCTGCGGTTCATGTCCGCTCTCTCGCCGCGAATCGCTCGTCGAACCGCTTGTACTTCCAATATGCGACGGACACGGCCCAAGCGACGACGAACAAGGCGATGATCGACAACCCGATCGTCTCGAAGTTCAAGCCGGTGAGCGCGTCCCAGAAGGGACCGGTCAACTGGAGCTGGGCCCCGACCAAGGTGAGGATCTCGATGCCTCCGACCCCGAACGCGACCACCACCGAGACGATCGTCACCGTGAGGTTGTAGTACACTTTTCGGATCGGGTTGATGAGCGCCCAGCCGTACGCCGACCGCATGATCACGCCGTCCGTCGTGTCGACGAAGACCATGCCGCAGGTGAACATTAACGGCAGGATCAGGATCGTCCAGATCGGGACCGCGGACGACACGCCGACGCCCACGCTGATCGCAATCAGGGCGACCTCGGTCGCGGTGTCGAAGCCGAGACCGAACAGGACGCCGACGGGGAAGATGTGCCACGGTTTCCGGATGAGTCCGAAGAGCGGGCGGAACAGGCGATTCAGGACGCCCCGCTTGTTCAGGAGTTCCTCCAGCTCGGCCGCGTTGAGCTGCTGATTCCCTTCCTTCAATTCGACGAACACCCGGTAGATGCCGACGACGATCAGGACGTTGACCAGGCCGATGACGATCAGGAACGTGCCGGACACCGCGAGCCCGATGATCTGCCCCGCGCTCTGGACCGCCGGAAGTTCGGCGACGACCACCCGCGTCGCGACGACCAGCGCGACGGTCAGGATGAAGACGATCGCCGAGTGCCCGAGGGAGAACCACGTGCCCACCGTGAACGGGCGCTGCCCGTCCTGGAGCAATTTCCGTGTCGTGTTGTCGATCGCCACGATGTGATCGGCATCCACACCGTGCCGCAGGCCGAAGGCGTACGCGACGAGCCCGAGCCCCGCGAGGATGGGGGAGATCTGGCCGATGATGAAAGCCAGGACGAAACCGATGGCCGTGGTGC
>Ga0209236_1002286_pt1 | contig 11741 bp, 11 predicted proteins | sample GraSoi013_1_40cm_FD_185819 | JGI IMG/M metagenome (GOLD analysis project Ga0209236, IMG submission 185819) | Grasslands soil microbial communities from the Angelo Coastal Reserve, California, USA - Sample 09_27_2013_1_40cm (SPAdes) (version 2) | ecosystem: Environmental > Terrestrial > Soil >... | reverse complement strand
AATTTGAACTTTTGTCCTACATCAAGTATGACGCAGGACTCCGGGCCATTCCCGAGGGACCACAATCTGAATGGATTGTCTTGCCGAGGTCCGGAGCAGCCAGACGCCGCGCAATCTCTTTGGCGTGGACCGATTCTCCCGGTGCGTGGCGTTACGCCCGGGACCGGATTTGGCCGCGGAATTCCCGGCCCTCGAGGCATTGCAGTTCGACGCGACGCGCCTGCGCATCGGCCCCACGGAGGACGCGGGAGCGATGTTCATCGAGGAACGCCTGGCCGCCTACCGCCGAACGTACGTGCTCGAGACTCTGAAGGACGAACCTCGCCTCCGCGCGTACCGGGATTTCTTCTGGCGCGTGGGGGTCGACCCGACGAAAGTCCGACCCGCGGCCGAGGCCCTATTGCGCCGCGCGATTCAAGGGAAGCCCTTTCCCCGGATCAACGCGCTCGTCGACGCCTACAACCTCGCGTCCGCCGAGACGCGGATAGCGCTGGCGGCATTCGATAAGGCGAAGCTGCGGGGAGACCTACGGATGCGACGCTCCCGGCTCGGCGAAATGTTCCTCGGAATCGGGATGCAGGCACCTGTCGCGCTCATGGGCGTGGAGGTCGTCTGCGAGGACGCGGACCGACTCGTCGCGATCTACCCGTACCGCGACGCGGAGGCGAGCAAGGTTACGCCGGCAACCCGCGACGTGCGATTCCTTGTATGCGGAGTGCCCGGGATTTCCCACGAGGCGTTGCGCGAAGCGGCGGCGGTGGCCGCAAATACGGTCATGCGCTTCTGCGGCGGGACCACGGACGGGCCGTGGTGAGGGAGCGGAGATGACCAACGCGTCCAGCCGGATTGCTTTGCTTCGCCGGAGGTTCGCCGATTTGCACAAGTCGGGGACCTTCTTGATGCCCAACGCGTGGGATATCGGATCGGCGCGGATCCTCGCCTCGCTTGGGTTCCCTGCCATCGCCACGACGAGTTCCGGGTTTGCCGCCTCGCTCGGTCGGATGGACCAGCACGTCACACTCAACGAGGTTGCACATCACGTCCGATCCCTGGTGCGAGCGGTCCAAGTCCCCCTCAGCGTCGACGCGGAACGCTGCTACGCGGACAATTTCGCGGGAGTACAACGAACGGTCAAGCGCCTCGCCGAGCAGGGCGCGGCCGGGGTGTCGATCGAAGACTACGATCCGGCCCACGGCATTTACCCGATCAAAGTCGCGACGGACCGTGTCAAGGCCGCGGTCAAGGCGGCTCACCCGCACGGGATCGTGCTCACCGCCCGAGCCGAGAACCACCTTTACGGGATCGAGGACCTCGACGACACGATTTCCCGGCTGCAAGCGTTCCGACGGGGCGGAGCGGACGTCGTGTATGCCCCCGGGCTGGTGGACTTGAAAGCCATCACCCGGATCGTGAACGAGGTGAAGGCGGCGGTCAACGTGCTCCTCCGGCCGAACGGGCCGAGCGTGGCCCAGCTCGCCGAAGTCGGCGTGCGTCGGCTCTCTACCGGCGGGTCGCTTGCATTCGCCGCCTACGGCGCTCTCGCCCACTCTGCGAGGGAGCTGCTCACGGAAGGAACCTCAACGTACGTCAATGGAGCGCTGTCGGTCGAGGACCGTCGCGCCGCCTTCGAGGGTTAGACGGCCCGGCCTGAAGACGTCATGGATTACCGAAGCCACAGCTACAAGGGCCTGGCTAGTCGTGCCTCGCCCGCACTTGCATCGATTCCGACCCGAGTCGGCCGCGGCTTTGGACTTAAGTAATCGCTCTAGCATCGTCGACGCATGCCTCGGAAAACCAAAGGCGTCGCGGCCGAGACCACGGCGATCGTCCTCCGAGTCGCCGCCGATCATGCAACAGATTTCGAAGCGATGTTCGACGCCGAGGAGATCCCGATCTGGGACGACTTCACGCGCCGAGGTCGGTTCCTCGAGGCTCGCCTCGTCCGCGCGATCGGCGGGAGCGAGCAGCGAGGCGGCATCCAGGATTACCTCCTTCACGTCGTCGCGGCGGATCACGAGGCCCACGAGGAGCACGACCGCGACCCTCGGTTCCGGGCGTTCCTCGCGAAGGCGGAGCGGTTCCAGACGGACCCGCCGTTGGTCTGGTTCGGCGACACGTTCTTCGAACGCCGGGGTTGAATCGGACGACGCGCCGGGTGTTTTGATGATCGCTCCTCGACCGACCTTGTATCGGGACGCGGCCCTGGCCGACCCGACTGGGCCATCGTTGCGGAAAGAGGTGAGCCTCCTCGTCGACGCAGGCCACGTCGTCTGGATTCGTCCGAGTACGGATGAGGGCGACCTCCCGCCGGATGTCCACGTCATTGACGCGGGAGGCTCGACGATCGTCCCGGGAATGGTCGATGCCCACAGCCACGTCACGCTTCCCGGCGGCTCCCACTGGATCGACCGCGGCGCCGATCCTCCGGAAGAGCTGCTCGCGGTCGCGGAGCACAACGGGGACCTCCTGAGCCGCGCGGGAGTGCGCTGGGCCCGCGATGTCGGGTCCCCTCTCGCCGCCGACCCGCGGGATGGACGAAGGAGGGCCCTCGCCCTTCGCGTGCGAGAGCGGTGGCGGTCGGACCCGAAGCGACCGATGATCCGCGTCGCGGGAACCTGGATCGGCCACAGCGGGGTCCTCACCGGGGGCCTCGCGATCGAAGCGGATGACGGGCCCGCCCTCCTGAAGGCCGCGTCGACGCAGCTCGATGACGGGGCGGACTTCCTCAAGCTCTACCTCGACGGACCGAAAAAGGAAGAGGCGCCCTGGTCGACGGAAGACGTGCGGGCCGTCGTCGAACTCGCGCACGGTCGCCGTGCGAAGGTCACGGCGCATTCGGGTTTCCTTGTTGGAGCCCGGGTCGGGATCGACGCGGGGGTCGACTCCCTCGAACACGGATTTGAGCTCGACTCGGAAGCGGTTGCAAAGATGGCCCGACAACGCACGTTCCTCGTGAGCACGCTGGCGATCTTTCGCTCCTGGGCGTCTTTCGCGCAGACGACGACATTGCCTCGGTTCGTCAGCGACGAGGGGAAGGAACGAATCGCGCATCGGCGGGAACGGGCGATCGAGAGCGTGCACCTTGCGTATCGCGCAGGCGTACGAATCGCGACCGGTACCGATTTCGGGGGCGGTTCCCTGCGCGCGAACCATCTGGCGTGGGAGGTCGAGGCGCTTGTCGAGGCCGGTTTGAAGCCGTGGGAGGCGCTCGCGTCCGCGACGGTCCGCGGCGGAGAGCTCCTCGGGGAAGGCAAGGCCGGTCGCATCGTCGAAGGCGGGCCTGCTGACTTCTTCCTCGTCCACGGCGACCCGCTCACGGATCCGACGGCCCTCTGGCGAGTGTGGCGCGTGGCCTGGCTGGATGGCTGAACGAGTCGCGGGACCTGACCACGAAGGAATCATGCATCGGCCAATGGCGATTCGTCGTCAGTCGGGACGGAGCATCCCACGCATGCGGATTTTGGCATACCGTTATCTAGCGTCTCGAAGGCTCGGGATGACAGGGTTGGGGTACGCATGAGGCAAGTTACCCGTTTGGTTCGTCTCCGAGGAATGGGCGTCATCGCATTCATCTTGGCGGTCTTTGCGTTGTTCGCGACGCCGGCGGCGGCTGCGGCCGTTCCAGGCACCTACACCGTGACCGCGCTCGTCTCGAACAACGGCGTGCCGGGCACCACAATGGACGCGCGCTTGCAGAACGCGTGGGGCCTCGTCTCTGGTCCGGCGACTCCTTGGTGGGTCTCGGACAACGGCGCGGATTTCTCGACGCTCTACAATGCGACCGGCGTCAAGCGAAACCTCAACGTCAGTGTGGACGGCGCGCCGAGCGGGATCGTATTCAACGGCGTCTCGACGGCCTTCGAGGTCGGTCCGAGCAATGCGGGCGCCCTGTTCATCTTCGCGACGGAGGGCGGGACGATCGCGGGCTGGCACCCATCCCTGGGGACGGTTGCTCAAGTCAAGGTCGACTCATCCGATGCGGGGGCGATCTACAAGGGCCTCGCGATTGCGACGGTGGCCACGGGCCCGCAGCTCTACGCGACGGACTTCCACAACGCACGGGTCGACGTCTTCAACGCCGCGTGGGCCGCCGTGCAGACCTCGGGTGGATTCGTCGACTCGAAGATCCCCGCGGGCTACGCGCCCTTCGGGATCCAGACGATCGGCGCGCGAATCTTCGTGACGTTCGCGAAGCAGGGCCCGGGGGCGAAAGACGAGCTCGACGGCCAGGGACTAGGCTTTGTCGACGCCTTCGACACGGATGGGGACCTCCTCGTTCGCGTGGCTCAACATGGCCTGCTGAACGCGCCGTGGGGCCTTGCGCTCGCCCCCGCGAGCTTCGGACGGTTCGGCGGTGACCTGCTCGTGGGCAACTTCGGGGACGGCCACGTGAACGCGTACCAGGAAATGTCCGACGGCACCTTCGAACTCATCGGAGCCCTCCGGACAGCCGACGGACGCAAGCTCGCCATCGACGGGCTCTGGGCGTTGCAGTTCGGACACGGGACCGTGAACAACGGCCCGATCGATACGCTGTTCTTCACGGCGGGTCCGAACGACGAGGCGGACGGGCTCTTCGGCACGATCACGGCGGCGTGACCGATCAGCCGGGCGCGGGCGTGCTCCCGCGGAAACCGGGCTCCGAGGGCGAAGGAATACTGAATCGCCGAACGCCGCACAAGTCTCCATCCGGGAAACGGGATCGCGTCTGCGCGTCGGTCCTCGCATCGGATCGGACGGTGAGTCCTCGGCCAACCGGAACTCGTTCCCATCGGAATCGAGAAATTGGAACGCCGTACCCAACTCTCCTTCTTCACGCGGCGCGAGATCGTGACGGCTTACCCAGGCGCCGTGCCTCCGGCATTGCGCCTCTCCTGCGTCGCGCCGGAATCAGACCTGACCGACATCTCTCGGCACGAACTGCTGCGGCTCGACCACAAGCCGGCCGCAACAGAGGACGATGACTTTGGCGTTGGAAGCTCCGCATGTTCGGCACTCGGTCGGGTTGAGCGGGGGGCAGGCAACCATATAAGGCCGGCTGACTCTGCCCGCGACCGGGCGGGGAGCGCTCTGCGTCGCCGCGGCGGCAGGAGCGGGCTTCGAACTGCGCCGAGTCTTCGACCGCTCCACGGCTCGAAGTCCGCCCGACACCGCGGGCCCGGATCGAGTCCTCGTCCGGCTGGAGGGGGAAATCGATGAAACGGTCGCATGCGCTTCTTGTCGTATTCGTGAGCATCGCTTTGGCAATCGGAACCGCGGGTTTCGCATTTCGCTCGCCGAACGCGAATCCGACCGCGACCCCGCCCGGTTCGTCCGTGGTTTCCTACAATCAGGGGATCGCCTCGAAGTACCATCCCCCGCTCTCGTCGATGGGGATGGCCGCGGTGAACCGAGTGTTCGGGCAACTCCCGCAGACGGAACGCGTCGCTGGTCCGACGCCGAATCCCGAACTCGCGAGCATCCCGGTCAATGGAATACGATTCGTGAACGACACGAGTTACCTGCCGCAGACGGAGACGACGGTCGACGTCGATCCCGCGAACATCAACCATGTCGTCGGCGGCGTCAACGACTTCCGCTTCTTCGTGTGCGGCTTCCTTCCTCCCGCCGACTGTCCGAGCGGCTTCACCGAGTCCGTCTCAGGCTTCACGGTTTCCGTGGACGGGGGCCGGACCGTGCTCAAGGGAGATGCGATTCCCGGTATCGTGGAGACGGTCCTGAACGGGACCGGGGTGCCGTTCCCCGAGTTCTTAGTTTCCTACGGCGATCCATCGATCGCCGCTGGCGTCACGGGCAACTTCTATTACGCGTCCCTTTCGATCAGCTCGAACTCGAGTGCGAACGGAATCGAGCTGGCCGTCTCGAATGCGGGCCTGTTCGATCCCGCCGTCGACTGCAACACCCCGCTCGCGACGCCGGAGGTGAACGCGTGCTGGACCCCGACGTTCATCACGGGGAACCTCACCGACCGCGCGGGGTCGTTCGAGGACAAGGAGCTAATCTCGGTGGACCGAGACGCGTCCTCACCGTACTACGGAGACGTTTACGTTTCCTGGGACCACTTCAAGCCGACCGGCACGACCGAGAGTTGGGTCGCGCGGTGCACCCCGGCCCTCGCCTGCACCATGATCGCGGGTGGCGGACAGCCCCCGTTGTACCCCTCCGATCCGTACCCCGTCTTCACGACGCCCGCGGTCGGGTCCGACGGGGCGGTCCACTTCACCTGGTGCAACTACGGCACCGCCACGACCTTGGGCCCCCTGTCGTGCCGCGTCCGATCCACGGCGGCAAACGGCGGGGCGTTCGGGGCGGTCCACGACATCCTGACGTTCTACGGCGCCGGGACCATGCTGCCCGACGACAGGGCGATCGTCGGCTTTGCCACGGAGCAGTTCCGGACCAACAGCATCCCGGTGATCGCCGTGGACACGAGCACCTCGTCGAACAACCTCTACTTCACAATCGCCGCGTGCACTGCGGGGAACTACTACAATTTCCTGGGCCCGATCGAGCCCGGAAACTGCGGACATTCGGCGGTCCTCTTCAGCCGTTCCACCGACGGAGGCGCGACGTGGTCCACGGCGGCAACGTTGTCGACGCCGGCGGTCAACGCGATGCCATGGGTCACCACGGACCCCTTGAACGGAGCGGTCGTCGTCGCATACTACACGACCCAGTACGATCCCTTCGACCATCGAATCGATGTCGTCGCGAGCGTCTCGACGGATCAGGGGGCGACGTTCCATCGCGTGCGCGTGACGAACGTCTCCAATGAACCCAATTCGGATCCTGCGATGTACGACTACCTGGCCCCCTTCGGGGGCGCCTTCGTCGTCCCCCAGTACGGCGACTACCTACAGGCCCGGGCCTTCGGCGGGACGATTTGGGCCTTGTTCACCGCGAACTATGCGGTCGAACTCGGGACGTTCCAGACGGATCCGTGGCTCTTCTTGGCACCAGAATCTTCGCCGCTTACCGTGACGTCGACCTTCAACCCGGCCGTCGTGGATCCCGGCCGGCCGGTCACCTTCGTCGCAAACACGACGAACGCCGCGGGCGCGACGACCTTCGCGTGGACATTCGGAGACGGCGGTCTGGGGACGGGTGCAGCGCCCACGCACAGCTACGCGGCAGCGGGCACCTACACGGTTGGCGTTACCGCGACCGACTCCCTGAGGAGGACTGCCACGACGACGATTCAGGTGACCGTCTCGACGGTCTTCGACGCGACGGCTTCCGCGACGCCGACGACGACCGACGTGGGAAAGTCGGTGGACCTTGAGGCAACGGCGGCCGGAGGCTCCGGAGGATACGTGTACGCATGGTCCTTCGGAGACGGCGGCACGAGCACCGTCGCGACTCCGAGCCATGCCTACGGCGCAGCGGGAACGTACACGGTGAGCGTCTGGGTCAACGATTCCGGCGGGGGCTCGGTGACCCGCACCCTTGCGGTCACGGTGAATCCAATCCCTGCGGTATCGGTCGCGGCATCCCTCCCCGAAACGGACATCGGGATCGCGGTGCACTTCACGCCAACGGTGACCGGCGGCACGGCCCCCATCCAGTACGCGTGGGACTTCAGAGACGCGAGTTCCAGCACGGCCATCGCGCCGGCCCACGAATATGGTCGGGCGGGCGCGTTCGTGATTCAGCTAATCGTCACCGACGCCGTGGGGGTCACGGCAGCCGCCACGGCACCGCTCGCCGTGAACGCTCTCCCGGCCGCAACGGCGAAGGCCTCGACCACCGCTCCGACGATTGGGGATTCAGTGGGCTTCACCGCGAGCGTGACGGACGGAACGAGCCCCTACAGGTACGCATGGGTCTTCGGCGACGGGGCGGTGAGCAGCGTCCAGAACCCGAGCCATGCGTACTCGGCGCCCGGCACCTATCCGGTCCGACTCTGGGTGAACGATTCCGTTGGTGGTTCATCCCTCGCCACGCTGAGCCTCGTCGCCTCCGGGCCCGTCTTGAGTACGACGTCGGCGGCGATCTACATCGGCGTTGCGTTCGTCGCGGGGGTGGTCCTGGCCGCGCTCGCCCTGATTGCGATCGCACGACGTCGGAAGAGAGGGGAACCACCCGCGGCTCCGCCCCCTTGAGGAGAACGCACGGAAGGGCCCGAGTTAGGGCCGAGTCGCGACCCGAGTCGCAGCCGCAAGGCTCCTCGACCCCGGGGACCCGAGGCACCGGATCGAGCCCCGACGTTGGTCGCGAAGGAGCACGGGGTTCCTCCTCCGGCGTGGCTCATGTCCCCCCGAGGATTTCCTCCCGCCCGAAGAGTTCCGTGCAGACCCGGGACGACCGTTCCGAGTTCGTCACTCGGAGGCCAACGTGGCTGAGCCACCATGGTTCGGAGGAACGGCGGAGGATAGGAAAGAACTGGGCCGAATCAATCCCCGAGGCGTCGGGAGGCGCCTAGTCTTCGATGACCTGAAATTCGTTCCCATCCGGATCGAGAAATCGGAGCGTCGTGCCCCATTCCTCCTTCTTCGTGGTCTGCGAGATCTTGACCCCTTTCTTCCGGAGTCTCGCCTCCTCTCCCTTGGCGTCCTTCGTGGAGAAGAGGAATCCCGTGTTCCCCTTCTCCGGGCGCGAGTCGGGGCAGAGGTGGAGGCGGACGTTCGAACCCCGTGGTGCGACGGTGACCCAGTGGGGAAATGACGTCACGACGCGAAAGCCGAGTTTGTCCTTCCAGAACTTCGTCGCCTTTTTCTCATCCCGCACGACCACCGCGACCGTCTCGAACTTGAGCATGGACGCCGGAATCAGCCCGTGAGCCATAAGGATGCGGCGTTTCCTTTCGTTCGGCGGCGCCAATCGCCGCGAAGGCCTCTGCGGCTAGCCGAGCTCGACGACAATCTTCTCTCGACCTTCCGGCCGTACGAGGGCGTCTTCGCCGCCCTTCAGCCGCAGGAATCGCGCGAGATCCGCCGGGATCCGGACGACAAGTGAGTTCCCGGACTTGGCGATCGACACCTTCTTGGCGAGGCCCCAGAGCCCCATCGCCTTCGCCCGGGCCTCGATCTTCTTCATCGCTTCCGAGTCGACAAAGGATTCTCCGCACGAATCGCAAATCTCCGCGGGATACTCGCCCAGGTCGACCCCGAACATCTCTCCTCGGACCTTCCCTCGACGCAATCTCCCCTTGCCGCAGACCGGACACGTGGCCATCATCTCACCACCTGAACTGCACCGTGATTACGAAGGTGTTCCTTCCCCGCACAACGGAACCGACCTCGAAGTAGGTGTACGAAGCGACGATCTTGTCATCTTGAGTCCTCTTTGTTCCCTTGCGAAGCGCGTCACCTACCTCACGTCCAGAGATGCCGCGGAGAACCATCCGTTGCCGCGCGTGGCGGCTGTGCAGGATTCGCCCCGCCACCCGTCGACATAATACGTGTATTACTTAACTTACGTGTCGGACTTGCGAAGTCGCATCGCATTGCGAATGAAACGTGACAGGCCGAGACATCCAGTCATGCTCGGCGGGCAACTTGATCCGTCCGGCTCCAAACCATCACAGGTTCTTCAGGAAACTGAGACTGGGCGTGAAGAAGTACTCCCCGCCCCGCAACCGGACGTAATCCCCGAAGTTGAACCGCAGTCGATCGAGGAACCGCCCGGACCGACCCCACGTCCGAGGCCATTTCTGCGCGGCTCGAGGATGTTGCCCGATGAGCGCGTCGTCCCCTGTGTTCAGGCCCGGGAAGAGGAGGAACTCCGGGAAGTTCGGGTTGTCGACCCACGTTCGCTGAATGAACTCGAACTGACGCCCGATGTCGCTCTGGAACGCCTGGAACAGGAGGCCGACTTCCCCCGACGCGGACGCGCCTGCGTATGTCTCACCAGGAGGTGGGGGCCGGACTCCGTATGGGACGCCACGGCGCACGATCCGATGGCTGCGCTCCTGTTCCCGATTCAGGAACGGATTCGCCCCGCGCTGGTTCGCCTTCCGGATGTGGGCGTGGAACGGACATCGATTGCCGACACGGTCATGCGCGAGGTACTCGAAGTTGTTCACCGGACCGAGGCCGTCGAAGGGTCGGAGGGTCACCGGCGTGCCATCTTTGAATCGCCCGACGACGAGGGCACCGGTCAGGGCCTCGTCCGCCGCGAGACGTGTGGCGAGGTCTTTCACGCCCGCATTGAAGTTTACGACGTCCTGCTGGAGTTTTCGGAAGACCAGGTAGCTCCCGAAGGAATCGTCTTCGGTCGTGAACAGATCATCGACCAAGACTAGGCCGAGCGGCGCGGACGGATCCCATGCGTCGACCCCGGCCGCTTTCTCCGCATCGAGGTCCGACTGCAGGAAAAGGGGTTGGCTCCGCGAGTCGACGTAGCCGAAGTGTTCGATCGGGTCGCCTCTCGCGTTCCGCAGGACGGTGCCTCGCTCGACCGTAAGGATCTCCGCGATGGGCCTGAGGCCCTGGGACACCTCGCGTGTCTTCGCCGCGAGTTCCTCGGCGGAATCGTGGGACAAGCTCACGAGGGCATGAATGTCTCCTTGGTACGGCGCTTCCCATTCGTTCGGAGGCGGATCCCGATTTCTCGCGATGAGGGAGAACGCCCGAAGTTTCATGCCGTTGCGGAAGGACTGGCCGGAACCATCGAAGTCTTCTGCGAGGAGACCCAATGCGCCGTAGCCTTTCGCGGAGAGAGCGAAGCTCGCGACGAGTCCGCCGCGTGTGCCGTGATCGTGATAGTTGCCGGTCTCGTCGAGCTGCTTCCGGGCGGACGTTACCTCTCGGCGGGCGAACTCCCGGATCCACGTCCGGACTGCCTCCGGCTCCGCGGTGAATCGGATGACAAGGTGGTCCGATTCCTTCCGGCCATGCGGCTTCAGGATGTTGGCCTGGAGGTTCTCCAGCATCTTACGGTATTCGGGCTTCGAGGGGTCGATGTTCGTGTCTCGAAGGTCGACTGCCATGGCCCGCCCCGAGAAGCGTCATCTTAAAGAAAGCTTCCGAGTCAATTTTCAGTGTCCGGGCCCCTGGCGATCAGCGACAGATCGTGCTGCGATGGCCGAGCGTGAGCACGACGAGCAGCTTGCGGTCCCAATCGACGTCGACGATGACTTGGTACTCACCGACGCGGAGTTTGTAGGCTTCTACGGAGCTGAGCCGAGACAGGAACCGCTTTGGGTCGGCCGCCGCATCGTCGAGATTACGGGCGATTCGCTCTTTCACGTTCTTGTCGAGCGTGCGGTACTTCCCGGCCGCAAGTTGGGTGAATTCGACCCGGAAGGTCAGGCCTTCATCCCTCTGCCTTCAAGCGTCGCCAAGGGACCGTCTTCCCGCCGCGGACCTGGCGACGTGCTTCGAAGATCTCCTCGATTGTTTCGACGCTGAGCCGGTCCTCGAGCGCGCGCGCGAGGGCATACCGTACGAACTCGGACTTCGAGGGGAATCCCTCTTCTCTCGCGGCTTTTTCCAGGAGTCGGGCTTGCTTTTTCGTGAGTTTTAGACTAATCGTCTCCACATTCGATTGTAATACGGTAGTATTACTTAGGCCTTGTGCCTCGAGTTGGCAGGGCGTGAAGGAATCGTACTCGCTCGGAGATTCTCCATGTGACCGCTCCACACGGTGATTAACCATGTATGGTCTATTCGCCGACGCGAATCAACCACATGTGGTCTATCTGGGTCGCGGACCGTAGGCACCCTTAAGTGCGAGGGCCTCGTCGGGACGGACGAAGGAATTTTGAATGCCAAGCGAACTATTTGGAACAAGCGTCATCT
>Ga0209236_1002284_pt1 | contig 11743 bp, 13 predicted proteins | sample GraSoi013_1_40cm_FD_185819 | JGI IMG/M metagenome (GOLD analysis project Ga0209236, IMG submission 185819) | Grasslands soil microbial communities from the Angelo Coastal Reserve, California, USA - Sample 09_27_2013_1_40cm (SPAdes) (version 2) | ecosystem: Environmental > Terrestrial > Soil >... | reverse complement strand
TTGAGAACCAGCAGGCTCAACGCCAGCCCGGCCCACACCGGGTGGTCGTGGCGCAGAAGCCACCACGTCGTGGCGACCGCCGCCGCGACCAAGGCAACCGGCTGACCGACCATCACGCCAAAGGCCACCGGGAAGACGCCCAGGAGCAGCGCCAGATGGGCGGCTCTCACCAGCCCGCCGCGTGGTGCGACCAGGTACCACGTCCAGCACAAGGCGGCCAGCAGCAGCACGGTCCAGACGACCAGCGCGCCCTGAAACGGCAGCACCAGCAAAGGTGTGACCAGCCAGACGAGAGGCGGTGGCGAGATGAACGGCTGCGGGTTGAAGCCCCGGCCCAGGCTCTCCATTGCGGCCTGTTGAGCCGCGAGGTCGTAGAGGTGGCTGTATCCCTTGTCGAGGCCTACCTTGGCCGCGGAATACGCGAGGCGGAAGTCGTTGCGCACGGCGTACTGGGGAAAGAAGCTGACCACCGCGGCCCAGATGTCCCAGCCGATCAGGATCACGCCGACCAGCAGCCCGACCACTGGCCACAGCCGCCGCCGGCTTCGCACATACGCAATCACCGCCACAAAGTAAAAGGGCTGCGGCGAGCGCCGCAGCCCTGGTTGGCGGGTCTACCTAATTAGTTGACTTCGCGATAGTCGGCGTCGACGACGTCTTCTTCCTTCTTCTTTGCGCCGTCGCCACCCTCCTGGCCGTCGGCCTGGGCGCCACCGGACGACGTCCCGCCACCGGCGGCACCCGCGCCCTGGTATATGTGCTGGCCGATCTTCTGGAGCGCCTCGTTGAAATCGTCCATCTGCTTGCGAAGCGCGTTCGTGTCCGTGCCCTTGGCCGCGCTCTTGAGAGCCTCCAGCTTCGAGTTGACCTCGGTCTTGACGTCGTCCGGTATACGGTCGGCGTTGTCCTTGATCACCTTCTCGGCCTGGTGGATCATGTGGTCCGCCTGGTTGCGGAGCTCGACCTCTTCGCGCTTCGCGCGGTCCTCGCCGGCGTGGAGCTCGGCCTCCTTGACCATGCGGTCCACCTCGTCCTTGGCAAGAGTCGAGGAGGCGGTGATGGTCACGGACTGTTCTCGGCCGGTGCCCTTGTCCTGGGCCTTGACGTTGAGGATGCCGTTGGCGTCGATGTCAAAGGTGACCTCGATCTGCGGCATGCCCCGCGGCGCGGGTGGAATGCCGTCCAGGTGGAAGCGGCCGAGAGTGCGGTTGTCCCGCGCCATCTCGCGCTCGCCCTGGAGCACGTGGATCTCGACCGAGCTCTGGTTGTCGGCCGCGGTGGAGAACACCTGTGATCTCGAGGTCGGGATGGTGGTGTTGCGCTCGATCACCTTGGTGGCGACCCCGCCCAGCGTCTCGACGCCGAGCGAAAGCGGAGTGACGTCCAGGAGCAGGATGTCCTTGACCTCGCCCTTCAGCACGCCGGCCTGGATCGCAGCGCCGACGGCAACCACCTCATCGGGGTTGACGCCCTTGTGGGCCTCCTTGCCGCCCAGCAGGTTCTTGACCAGCTGCTGGATGACAGGCATTCGGGTCGCGCCTCCCACGAGGACGACCTCGTCGATTTGCTGCGGGATGAGGTTCGCGTCCTTCAGCGCGGCCAGGAACGGACCGCGGCACCTCTCAGTCAGGTCGGCGGTCAGCGACTCGAATTTTGCGCGAGTGAGCGTCATCTCGAGGTGCTTCGGGCCGGTCTGGTCGGCGGTGATGAATGGCAGGTTGATCGTCGTCTCGAGCCTTGACGACAGCTCGATCTTGGCCCGCTCCGCGGCCTCGGTAAGGCGCTGCAGGGCCTGACGATCGGCCTTGAGGTCGATGCCGTTCTGCTTCTTGAACTCTTCGGCGAGCCAATCCACGACGCGGCGGTCGTAGTCATCACCGCCGAGGTGGGTGTCGCCGTTGGTGGCCTTGACTTCGAACACACCGTCCCCAACATCGAGAACGGAGACATCAAAGGTTCCGCCACCAAGGTCGAAGACCAGGATCGTTTCGTTGGTCTTCTTGTCGAGACCGTACGCGAGCGCAGCCGCGGTGGGCTCGTTGATGATGCGGATCACGTTCAGACCCGCGATCTGGCCGGCGTTCTTGGTCGCCTGGCGCTGCGCGTCGTTGAAATACGCGGGCACGGTGATGACCGCGTCCGTGACCTTCTCGCCCAGGTATGCCTCAGCGTCGGTCTTGAGCTTCTGCAGGATCATCGCCGAGATCTCTTCAGGCGTGAAGTCCTTGTCCACAGCCGGGACGTGGACGACGACGCGGTCGTCCTTCCCAGGCTTGACCTGGTACGGCACGATCTTCCGCTCGGACTCGACCTCGCCGAACTTCCGACCCATGAAGCGCTTGATCGAGTAGATGGTGTTCTCGGGGTTCACGGCCGCCTGCCTGCGGGCAAGCGTGCCCACCAACCTCTCGCCGGTCTTCGTGAATGCGACCACCGAAGGCGTGGTTCGGGAACCTTCCGCGTTCGGGATCACGACCGGCTCTCCGCCTTCCATGACGGCGATCACCGAGTTGGTCGTCCCCAGGTCGATTCCTACGGTTTTTGGCATCTGTCTGCTATTCCTCCCGCGCCAAAACGGGCGCGTATTCGATTGTCAACCCTGATCTTCTTCCCCATGCCATCAGCCCCGAAACCATCAACCGGTAGGCTGTTGTAGATGCCCATCTTCGAGCTCGACCCGGTGGACCAGATCGCGGTCGCCGCGGTCGGCCAGCCGGGCCAGCGACAGTTCTTCCTCCTCGCCAGCGGCGCAGGTCGCACGCTCACTCTTGCCTGCGAGAAATCGCAGATCCAGGCCCTCTTGGTGCGGCTCCAGCAGATGATCGAGACGCAGGGTATCGAGCGCGTCGAGTCGCCCGCGGCCGCCCCCGCGCTGGAGCCCGGCGAGCCCGAGTGGCAGGTCGGCGAGATGGGGCTGGGCTACCAGGAGGACCGGCGAATGTTCGTGCTCGTCGCCAGCCAGGGCGCCGCGGGCGATGAGGGCGGAAGTGCAGACGACGCGCCCAGCGTCCGCTTCTGGCTCAGCCATGAACAGGTCGTCGCCTTCTCGAAGCAGGCCGAGACGGTGCTGACCGCGGGGCGCCCGCTGTGCCCGCGATGTGGTCTGCCGATGGACCCAGCCGGCCATCCCTGCCCGGTCAACAACGGTGCCCGGCCGATCTTCTGAATCCTCTGCCGAGGCGACCGAGCGTCTTCTGGCCCAACTGCCGGAGATGCAGCTTTCCGGCGTCCTGCACGGAGCTTCCAACTACACATTCCTGGCCACGCTGGCGCCACATCCACCTGACGGCCTGTCGGTCGTGTACAAGCCGGCCCGTGGCGAATCGCCGCTGTGGGACTTCCAGACCGGGACGCTGTACAAGAGAGAGGTCGCGGCGTACGAGCTCAGCAAGGTCATCGGCTGGCCGAACATCCCGCCCACTGTCATCCGCCGGCGAGCCCCGCACGGCGTGGGCATGGTCCAGAAGTTCGTCGATGCGGACAACAGGCATTTCCTGTCGGAGCAATCCTCTTTCCGCGACACGTGGATCAAGGTCGCGCTTTTCGACGTCATCTCCAACAACGCCGATCGCAAATCGGGCCACTGCCTGTTCGACGCCGACGACCGCATCTGGGTCATCGACCACGGGCTCACGTTTCACACCGATCACAAGCTCAGGACTGTCATCTGGGATTTCGCGGGTGAGGCTCTGCCTGGCGACCTGTGCAGCGATGTGGAGCGCGCGCTCACGAGCCTGCAGTCGGGAGAGCTCGCCCGAGCGTTCGGCGGGCTCCTGAACCCGGAGGAAGTGGGGATGCTGCGGCGCCGCCTCCGCGGGGTCATGGATCCCCGGTGGCGATTTCCCGAGCCGACCTCCGCCTGGTCGATCCCCTGGCCGCCGATCTGAGGTAACCTTCGGCCTTCGAGTGAGGTCGCTCAAGGTCCTGGTCATCGTTCCCGCCTGGTTTGCGCTCGTTGCCGTGGCGGGCACCCCGTCACCGAGTCCATCGCCATCGCCGTCGCCAAGTCCATCTCCGAGCCCTATCCCGAGTCCTTCGCCGACTCACGCCTTCATCACGCTTGACGCCGCCGCCGGAGGCCCGAGCACCAACATCGGCGTGACCGGCTCCCTCTTCCCGGCCCGCGTGACGGTGTCCCTGTACTGGGACACCTCCAACAAGGTCGCGGGCTCGACGTCGACAGACGCAAACGGAAATTTGGCTACCAATGTCAAGGCGTTTCCTGGTGATAGTCCTGGCCAGCACAACCTATGTGGCGCGGCGGCCGGGCTGAATCAACCCCCTCCGTGCGCCGGATTCACCCTGCAGGGACCGCCGACCCCGACTCCGGCCGCATCGCCGTCGCCGTCCGCCTCTCCACCATCGTCGCCGTCACCTTCGCCCGCTTCGTCCGCAAGCGCGTCGCGGTTGACGTTGACGACCGGCTCCGGCAGCAGTGGGCTGGACGTGATCACGAAACCGCCGCTTGTATTTCTGCCGATCATCGGCCTGCTCGGCCTGCTCGCCGCGATCGCCTATTGGCTGCTAATGCGTGTCGAGCGGACGCCGGTCCTGCCGTCGGCGTCGGTGGTCCACAGGAGCGCTCGCCCTGACATCGGGCCGCGTCCCGCTCAGGCGCCGCCGCCATCGCCGCCGGCCGAAGCCCGCCCACCCGATCCGCCTCCGAACTAGCCACTCGAGGCGAGCCTCCTTACACTGACCCGCGAAGTGGCGCTCCTCGAGGTCCGCGAACTGGCAGTCAGCTTCGGCGGAGTCGTCGCCCTCGACCACGTGTCCTTCTCGGTCGAGGCAGACCAGGTCGTGGGCCTCATCGGACCCAACGGCGCGGGCAAGACAACCCTCTTCAACATCATCACGCGCGTCTATAAACCTGGGGCAGGTGCCGTCCTCTTCGACGGCACGCCTGTGACCCGGCTCGCTCCGCACGAAGTCATCCGGCATGGAGTCGCGCGAACGTTTCAAAACCTCGCCCTGTTCCGTTCGATGACCGTGCTCGACAACGTGATGGTCGGCGATCACATCAGGACGCGCAGCGGCTGGCTCGCGTCATCGGTGCCCATGCCTGCGGCGATGAACGCCGAGTCGGCGTCGCGCAAGCGAGCCCTCGAGGTTCTGGACTTTGTCGGCCTAGCGGCGCGTGCAAGTCATCCCGTCGCGACTTTGCCCTTCGGCACCCAGAAACGGGTCGAGCTGGCGCGCGCTCTGGTTTCGAAGCCGCGCCTGCTCCTTCTCGATGAGCCTGCCGGTGGCATCAGTCATGAAGAGGTCGACGGGATGTCCCGCTTGCTTCGGCGCGTGCACACAGAGCTCGGGGTGACGATGCTCTTGGTGGAGCACCACATGGGTTTTGTGATGGGCATCTCGGACCGGGTGGTGGTCCTCGACTTCGGCAAGAAGATCGCCGAGGGCAACCCCTCCGAGGTCCAGCGAAACCCCGCCGTCATCGAGGCGTACTTGGGCGCCGCATAGTGTCCGCACTCCTGGAGCTGGAGGACGTCCGCTGCGGTTACGGGCCGACGTCCGTGCTTCACGGCGTTTCGCTTGCGGTGCCCGAAGGCGGCATCGTCTCGCTGCTCGGCGCCAACGGGGCCGGAAAGACGACCACGCTTCGAGCCATCACTGGAGGACTCAGGTGGCTCGGCGAAATCCGTTTCGCCGGCCGTTCGCTACGTCGGATGCACACCGAGGACATCGTGGGCGTGGGCATCGCTCATGTGCCTGAAGGCAGGGGCATTCTGACCGAGCTCACCGTCGACGAGAACCTGAAGCTCGGCGCACACAGGAGAAAGGACGGCGCCACCGCCGTTCGCAAGGATTACGACCGCGTCTTCGAATACTTCCCCGTCCTGCGCGAGCGGCGCAACCTTTCTGCCAGCACGCTTTCCGGCGGCGAGCAGCAGATGCTGGCCATCGCGCGGGCGATGCTCATGCAACCGCGATTGATGCTGCTCGACGAACCCTCGCTTGGACTTGCGCCGCTGGTTGTTCGATCGATCTTCGAGATCATTCGCACCTTCAATCAAGCCGACCACGTCGCGGTGCTGCTCGTCGAGCAGAATGCCCGCCTCGCGCTGGAGATGTCGACCGACGCCTACGTGTTGGAGGTCGGACGTGTGGCGGTCAAGGGAGCGAGCGCGGAGCTGAAGGGCAATGAGTCAGTGCGTCGCTCTTATCTGGGTTACTAGATGCAGGAATTCCTCCAGCAGATCGTCAGCGGCATCGCCAGCGGTGGCATCTTCGCCAGCCTCGCGCTTGCGCTCGTCCTCATCTACAACGCGATGGGTCTGGTCAACTTCGCCCAGGGCGAGATGGCCATGCTCGCGACCTTCATAGCGTTCACGCTCGTGGATCACGGGGTCAGCTACTGGATCGCCTTCCCGGTCACGCTCGTGGTCGCGTTTGCCGGCGGCATCCTGGTGCAACGGATCGTGATCCGCCCGGTGGAGCGCGCACCCATCCTGACGCTGGTCATCGTGACCCTCGGCCTCGCGACGTTGGTCAACGGCGTCGCGGGCTTCATCTTCGGCTACGTCCCGCGGTCGTTTCCGAGCCCCTTCTCGGCGCAGACCGTGAACCTGTTGGGAGCTTTCGTAAGCTACCGCGACCTCGGCGTGATCGGGGTCTCAACAGTTGTTTTGCTCCTGATCTATCTGCTGCTCCAGCGGACCACGATTGGACTCACCATGCGAGCCGCCGCGCACCACCCAGAGGCCAGCCGCCTGCTCGGCGTGCACGTGAGCTGGATGCTCGCGCTCGGTTGGGGCCTCGCGTCGGCTGTCGGTGCAGTGTCCGGGATCATGGTCGCCCCGATCCTGCTGCTCGAGCCCAACATGATGCAGACGATCATCATCTACGCCTTCGCCGCGGCGGTCCTCGGCGGCATCGAGAGCCCGCTGGGCGCAGTCGTCGGAGGACTGATCGTCGGCGTGACCGTCAACCTCGCCGGTGCGTACATACCTTTCGTCGGAGGCGACCTCCAGCTCGCCGTCGCCCTCGCGATCATCATCGCCGTCCTGGTGATCAAGCCCAACGGCCTGTTCGGCCGTCCCAGCGTCCGCCGAGTCTAGACAGTGCTTCAACGCATCCGCACCGCGCCACCGCGTTACTGGCTCGTGGTCGTGGTCGTCCTCTTCTTCGCCGGGTTTCCGACCGTGATCAGCAGCTTCCAGGCCGGCCAGTGGGCGCTGGCGCTCATCCTCGCGATCGCGATCATGGGCCTCAACATCCTGGTCGGCTACAGCGGCCAGCTATCACTGGGCCATGGCGCATTCATGGCATTCGGCGCTTACGCATCCGCGATCCTCGCACACCGCTACAAGATGGATTACCTCGTGACCATCCCCATTGCGGGCCTGCTCACCGGGATGGTGGGCTTCCTGTTTGGCGTGCCTGCGCTGCGACTCTCCGCGCTGTATCTGGCGCTCGCGACATTCGCACTCGCGGTCGTCATGCCCAGCCTCATCAAGCGGCCGGTCGGGCTCACCGGCGGCGTCCAGGGAATCAGCCTGCCACCGGTCGTGGTACCCCAGCTCGCCAAGGACGGGTTCACGATGCTGACCGGTTCCGCGATGACGTCCGACCAATGGGTCTATTACGTGACGTTCGCCTATGCGCTCGTCCTTTTCTGGCTGGCGTGGAATCTGGTGCGGCACCGCGCCGGACGAGCGATGCGCGCGATCCGCGACGGCGAGGTGGCCGCCGCCGCTTCGGGAATCAACATCTCCGGTTACAAGACGCTGGCGTTTGGAATCTCGGCCCTCTATGCGGGAATCGCGGGCTCGCTCCTGGGCCTCGCGACGGGCTACATCAGCCCGGACACATTCCCGGTCTCCCTCTCGATCCAGCTCCTCGTAGGGGCGGTGGTCGGCGGCCTCGCCTCCATCCCCGGGCCGCTGCTCGGCGGGATCTTCGCTTACTTCCTGCCCATCGAGTCAAACCAATGGGTCCCTACACAGACATGGATCCCGAGCCAGATTGTCGCGACGGTCGTAAAGGCGGGCCCGGCAGTCACTTACGGCGTGGTTTTGATCTTGCTGATGATCTTCGCCCCCAACGGCATCGTCGGCCTGGCCACAGCCGGATACAACCGCCTCCGGCGGCGCCTACGAGGGGCTGCTGATCGCGAGAGTGGACATATACCGCCCGATCCCCAGACTGTGTAGTGCAAAAGACTGTTAAATACATCTTCATAAAAGCGGGAGGAACTTCTATGGCAACGACCGGGTCTCGCATCGCTGCGATCGCAGCCGTTCTCATGGCCCTTGCCGCTTGTGGCGGGTCGGCCACCCCGACAGCCCAGACGGACGTCGGGATCACCAGCACTGAGATTCTCCTGGGCAACACGAATGCCCTGTCGGGGGCGGCGGCCGCCTACGGGACCATCTCCAATGCCGAGAACGCCTATTTCACCTACGTCAACAACAACGGGGGGATCAACGGCCGGCACATCACGTTGAAGATCCTCGACGACGTCTACAACCCCGCCAACACCGTCCCGCTGACCAAGCAGCTGGTTGAGCAGGACAAGATTTTCGCGATGTTCAGCGGCCTCGGTACACAGACTCAGACTTCGGTGCGGGACTATCTGAACGGCCAGAAAGTCCCGCAGCTCTTCGTGGCCACGGGGGCGACCACGTGGGGAGCGGACTACTCCAAGAACACCTACACCCTAGGTTGGCAGCCGCCGTACCAGGGTGAGTCGCGGATCTACGCCAAGGACATCACCACCAACCACACCAGCGCGAAAATCGGCGTCCTCTACCAGAACGATGACTACGGCCAGGACTATTTGAAGGGCTTGACCGATGGGCTTGGTTCCTCGGCGTCGACGATGATCGTCGACAAAGAGACCTACGACGTGACTGCCGCGACACCCGCGGCACAGCTCTCGAAGCTCAAGGCCGCCGGTGCCGACACTCTCTTCCTGTTCACCACGCCGGGGTTCACCATCAAGTCACTGGCGACCGTCACCGCCCTGCACTGGGAACCGGCGATCTACCTGAACTCCGTCTCTAACCCGCAGGTCTATATGGGCATCGCGAAGAAGGCCGGCGCGGCTCTGAAAAACGTGACGAGCGTCGGTTACATCAAGGACCCGACCGACCCTCAATGGGACGCCGACGCGGGCATGAAGCTTTACAAGCAGGCAATCGCAAACTGCACGAACTGCAACGTCAATGACGGTTTCAACATCTACGGCGTCGCCGTGGCCTACACGATGGTCGACGTCCTCAAGCAGGCCGGTTCCAACATGACGCGCGCCAATGTCCTCAACATCGCCGCCAACCAGCTGAACGAGACCAACCCGTTCCTGCTCCCAGGGGTCGTGGTCAAAACGACGTCGAGCGACCACTTCCCGATCATGCAAGAGCAAGTGATCACCTGGAACGGAACCGGCTGGACGCTTCAGGGCACCCTGATCAACGAGCGCGGAACGCTGAAGTAGCAATTCTTCGGGGGCGGCCGGCGCCGCCCCCACTCCCCATTAACATTTCGTCGGTGCTGACCCGCTTCAAGCCGTACTGGCTCCACGCCTACGTGCTCACGTACCTACCGCTCTTGTTGCTCGCCGACAGCCACATCACAGGGATGTGGCAGCAGTGGCTCCTGGGCGTGCTCACCTTCGCGGCGCTTTACTTCGCCACGCTGAAGGTGCCGAGGCAGCAACGCCTGCAGGTCTGGATTTGCGTCGTCGTCGCCACAGGGTTCGAAATCTTCGGATCGTTGATCTGGGGTGTCTATCGATATCGGCTCCACAACGTGCCCTTGTTCGTTCCGCCCGGGCACGGAGGCGTGTACCTATTCGGATTGCTTGCGGCGGGCACGCCGGTCGTCATGAAGCACGGGCGCTACGTGGCGTACGTGATCCTCGCGGGCGCGGGCGTGTGGGCGTTGGCCGGACTGACTGTGCTCCCTCTGCTGACCGGCCGCTTCGACCTTCAGGGCGCCCTTTGCCTTCCGCTCTTCGCCTGGTTCGTGCTCCGCTCGCCGCGGTGGTCCCTGTTCGCCGCCATCTTCATCGCCACCGGCGTGCTCGAGATATTCGGCACATCGTTCGGCAACTGGTACTGGCTGCCGGTGGCGCCATGGACGCACATCCCGTCCGGCAATCCGCCGTCTGTCATCGCGGGCGGATACTGCGTGATCGACGCCTCGGTGATGCTCGTGATGCGCGCCGGATTCGCGCTGCGGCCGGAGGTCCCCTACAGGTGGGGTTTGAAGACCATCATGGCGAGTATCACCAGCACGATCAAGCCCAGCGTCTGACCCAGGACCCGCCCGCGCGTCGCCAAGCGGTTGAACTCGGCCGACGTCGTGTCACCTGCCTCGGCGAGCTTGATCTGACTCCGCAGCGTCGGTGTGTACTGGGTGATCGCAAGCACGACCAGGACCGCGTATAGAACGAGCGCGATGACGATCCATAGAGTCGTGATCGGAATCGGTAGCAGTACCACCATCAACAGACCCGTGAGCAGAAGCACACCGTAAGCGGGATTCGCGATCCGGTCGTCGAGGAACTTGATGCCTTTGAGCGCGAAGGCAGTGTTAGCAGGCTCGCGCTGAGCGCGCAGGATCCAGATCGTGTAGCTGATGTTCAAGCCGACGGCCGTGATCGCGGAGAGGATGTGGATGTACTTGACGATCGAGAACGCCATCGCCTACTCGTTCAACAAGACTGTCGCCGATCCGGCCGTGGTCCGGTTCCCGTCGGGGTCCTCACCCCACACCTCGAGCTCGATTTTCGGGCCATCCACCTTTACGATCTTTCCCCGGCATCGGTATGGGCGCCCAGGCACATCGATGCCTCGGTAGCTGACCTCGAAGCTCTTCAGCGTCCCGCGCTCGCCAAGCCAGTCCGTGACCAGCTGTCCGAGGAACGCCGCCTTGAGCAGACCGTGCAGGATAACGCCCGGCAACGCGACGCTGCGCGCGAAATCCTGGTCATAGTGGATCTCGTAGAAGTCGCCCTGGGCGCCCGCGTATTGAACGAGCTGCCGCGTGGTCGGATGCTTGACGAGCGCCGGAATCTCTTGCCCGACCTGCATCGTCATCGCCTTATCGCGGTCCCGCGCAGCCGCGCCACAGTCCGGCCGTGCTGGTTGACGTAATCGGTCTCGAAGATGATGAACAGCAGCGACCCGCTCGATCCTGTCTTTTCGTAGACATCGGCAACCCTCGCGGTAGCAGTGATCCGGTCGCCCACTCTGACGGGCTCCACGTACTCGAAGCGGTTCCCGCCGTTGAGCCAGCCCTTGCCGTACTCCTCGGCCTCGGCAAGGTGCATAGAGGCTGGCACCAGCGCCACGAGATACGTCGGCGGCGCCTCTGTGTTCCAGCGCGGATTGGGGTCACCGATCGCCTCGGTGAATCGCTTCAGGTGGCCGGCTTCGACGGTAGCTGAGATCGGCGCCACGGTGTGCCCGATACGAGAGCGCAGGCGATCAACTGCGGAGGTGGTGGCCATCAGCGGCCGCGAGGAAGCCCGAGCACCCGCTCGGCGATGATGTTGCGCTGGATTTCGGACGAGCCGGCATAGATCGTCTCCGCCTGCGCCCACATCCATCCGTACTGCCACCGGCCGTCCTCAACCGCAAATTGCGAGCCGGGCGCGAGCACTCCGTACGCACCCTGGACGCCGACGGCGGTCTCCTGGATCCGCTTGTCCATCTCACTCCAGTAGAGCTTGGTGAGCGACGCTTCGGGTCCTGGCGCGTGGCCTTGCTGCGCGCTGGTCAGGCTGCGA
>Ga0209236_1002282_pt1 | contig 11747 bp, 10 predicted proteins | sample GraSoi013_1_40cm_FD_185819 | JGI IMG/M metagenome (GOLD analysis project Ga0209236, IMG submission 185819) | Grasslands soil microbial communities from the Angelo Coastal Reserve, California, USA - Sample 09_27_2013_1_40cm (SPAdes) (version 2) | ecosystem: Environmental > Terrestrial > Soil >... | reverse complement strand
GGCGGGCAAGCCGCTGCTCGTCGTTGCCGAGGACCTGGAGGGCGAGGCGCTGGCCACGCTGGTGGTCAACAAGCTGCGCGGCACGCTGAAGGTGTGCGCGGTGAAGGCCCCAGGCTTCGGGGACCGGCGCAAGGAGATGCTCACCGATATCGCGATCCTTACCGGCGGCAAGGTGATTTCCGAGGAGCTGGGCGTAAAGCTCGAGAACACGGTGCTCGACGATCTCGGCCACGCGAAGCGGATCCTCATCGACAAGGACAACACCACGATCATCGGGGGCAAGGGCAAGCAGGCCGACATCCAGGGCCGCATCGGCCAGATCAAGGCGGCGATCGAGAAGTCCACGTCGGATTACGACAAGGAGAAACTGCAGGAGCGGCTCGCGAAGCTCGCGGGCGGCGTCGCCGTGATCAACGTGGGGGCGGCCACCGAGACCGAAATGAAGGAGAAGAAGGCACGGGTCGAGGACGCGCTGCACGCGACCCGCGCTGCGGTCGAGGAGGGCATCGTGCCGGGCGGCGGCGTATCGCTCCTCTGGTGCCAGAAGGCGCTCGACAAGGTCAGGGGCGGGGATGACGACGAGAAGACCGGCATCGAGATCGTCCGCCGGGCGCTCGAGGAACCAATCCGGATCATCGTTCAGAACGCGGGTGCCGAGGGCGCGATCGTCGTCGGGAAGGTGAAGGAGTCGGCCAAGCTCAACTTCGGCTACAACGCCCAGACCGAAGAGTACGAGGATCTGGTCGCGGCCGGCGTCATCGACCCCACCAAGGTCACCCGCACGGCGCTGCAGAACGCCGCGTCCATCGCGGGACTGCTCCTCACCACCGAGTGTGTGGTGGTGGAGAAGAAGGAGAAGGAGAAGATGCCCGCGATGCCCGGCGGCGGTGGCATGGGCGGGATGTACTGAGCGGAGAGTAGTGGTCACGTAGGTTCACGTCGGAGTAGCCAAGGAGTCGATATGTACGCACGCAATGTGTCCATGCATCTGAAGGCCAACACGGCCGGTGAGTTTACCCAAACGCTCGAGAAGGACGTCCTGCCCCTGCTGCGGAAACAGAGTGGCTTCAAAGACGAGATTTCGTTCGTTGCCTCGGACCGCTCCGAAGCGGTTGCGATCAGTCTGTGGGATCGGAAAGAGGACGCGGACAACTATAGCCGCGACATCTATCCGCAGGTGCTGACGAGCCTGGCGAAGGTGGTTGAGGGAACACCGACGGTCGAGGCCTTCGAGGTTTCGAACTCGACCTTCCACAAGATCGCCGCAAGGAACTAGGGCCGACCGGTCGGTCCGGCCGCTCGTACCTCCGGTCTGTTTCGAGGCCGACCGGTCTGTTCAGGGAAGGGGGGCGGCCGAAGAGTCCGCCCTTCTTCTCGTCCGTAACGCCGGGGTTCAGGTATATGGCACGACTCACCGTCGTGGTAGACGGCTCCATCTGGAAGGTTTATCCCACCGGCCGCATCACTGTTTATGGGAAGGATGAATTTGGGTTGCTGTTCGAGCTGGGGACCGGCCCCGAGCGCAAGCGCCCTCGCGGAGCTCACTGAGCGGCAGGCTGCTAGACCTCTTCCATCAGTCGCAGCCCGCGTGGACGTCGCCTGAGGGCGGATACGGAGTGATCTCATGACGGAGGAGACATTGACTCCCGCACAACTTAAGCGCGAGTTACGGCGCATCGCCTGGGGGCAAGTGCGACTCGCCGAGAAGCTGGGAGTGTGGCCAAGTGAAGTCCGGGATTGGCTCGCGGGCAAGGAGCCTGTGCCGGAGGTGGTCGCTTCAGATATACGCCATCTACCTTCTCACAATCTGCGCCCACCACGGCCCGCGTAGCGGCGCGTGAATGAACTTGAGGGTAGTGAGTCGCTGTGTGTTGGTTTGAACCTCAGGGGATCGGAAAAAGCACGACCCCTGAAGCAGCTTCAGGAGGTCGCGTGCTGTGAGTAAATCGGAAGGCGAACCGGGAAGGGAGGGAGTCGTTCAAGAAGCCTGACGCCAGCGCTGCCCCCCGCCCCCAGCCCCTACCGCCGAGCGGTTCCCACCTGCATCCTCAAGCTACGGTCCCTCAGCCGGCGGGAGAGCATCCCATGAAACTCACGATCAATGGCGCCGACCACCAAGTGGACGCGCCGCCGGACATGCCCCTCCTCTGGGTCTTGCGGGACATGCTCCGCCTCACCGGTACCAAATTCGGCTGCGGCGTGGCGCAATGCGGCGCCTGCACCGTGCACATCGACGGGGCGCCGCGGCGCTCCTGTGTGACCCCGGTCTCCGCAGCCGTCGGCAAGGCGATCACCACGATCGAAGGCCTGTCACCCGATGGCCGCCACGCGGTGCAACGCGCCTGGGCCGAGCTGGACGTCGTCCAGTGCGGCTATTGCCAATCCGGACAAATCATGTCGGCTGCGGCTCTGCTCGCGGCGAAACCCGAACCCACCGACGCCGACATCGACGCCGCGATGACCGGGAACATCTGCCGTTGCGGAACCTACCAGCGCATCCGCGCCGCGGTGCACCGCGCCGCAGCGTTGGCGAAGGGAGGTGTCTCATGAACGCCGCGACGCCTCCGTCCCGCCGTGAGTTCCTCAAGACCGGCGCACTCGTCTCAGGCGGCCTAGTGATCGCCTTCGTGGTACCCGGCGCCGGACGCTTCGCCGTGGCGCAGGCGCCGCGCGTCGGGCCGTCGTTTGCGCCCAATGCCTTTTTGCGCGTGGGCAGCGATGACAGCGTGACCGTGCTGCTCGCGCATTCCGAGATGGGGCAGGGCATCTGGACCGCGCTGCCGATGCTGATTGCCGAGGAGCTGGATGCCGACTGGTCGAAGATCAAGGTCGAGCATGCGGAGGCGGCGCCGGTGTACGCCCATACCGTCTTCGGCATGCAGATGACCGGCGGCTCGACCAGCACTTGGTCGGAGTTCGACCGGTACCGCCAGGCTGGTGCGACCGCGCGAGCGCTGCTGGTCGAGGCGGCAGCCCGGCGCTTCGGCGTGAAATCCGCCGACTGCCGCACCGAGAACGGCGTGGTGATCGCGGGGGCGCGGCGCGCGCGCTACGGCGAGCTGGTCGAGGCGGCGAGCAGCCTGCGGGCGCCCGCGACCGTGACGCTCAAGGACCCCAAGGATTGGAAAATCATCGGCAAGCCGACCAAGCGCCTGGATACGCCGGAGAAGATCACGGGGCGGGCCCAGTTCGGCATGGACGTGCATTTTCCCGGTCTGCTCACTGCCGTGGTGGCGCGTGCTCCGGTGTTCGGTGGCACGGTCAAGTCATTCGACGCGAGGCAGGCCATGGCCGTGCCGGGCGTGCGCAAAGTAGTGCAGGTCCCGAGCGGCGTGGCGGTGGTGGCGGATCATTTCTGGGCGGCGAAGCTCGGTCGCGATGCGTTGAAGATCTCGTGGGACCTCGGCCCCAACGCCAGCCTGGACAGCACCGCGCTGCGCGAGGAGTTCCGCCGGCTTGCCGGCACCGAAGGGGCCATCGCCGCGCAGGCCGGCAATGTCGGCGACGCGCTCGGCAAGGCGGCCAAGACCGTCGAGGCCGAATACGCTGTGCCCTACCTCGCGCACGCGCCGATGGAGCCGCTCAATTGCACCGTGCGCATCGGACCGGGCAAGTGCGAGATCTGGACCGGCACCCAGTTCCAAACGTTTGATCAGCGAGTCGCCGCACAGATCACGGGCCTCAAGCCCGAGCAGGTAAAGATCCACACTACCTTCCTCGGTGGGGGCTTCGGCCGGCGCGCGAACCCGACCGCCGACTTCGTCAGCCTGGCCGTGTACGTCGCCAAAGCCGCCAAGGCGCCGGTCAAGACCGTGTGGACGCGCGAGGACGACGTGCGTGGCGGCTACTATCGGCCGGCATATCTGCACCGCGCGCGCATCGGCCTCGGCTCGGACGGCCTGCCCGTCGCCTGGCGGCACGTGCTCGTCGGGCAGTCGATCCTGGTCGGCACGCCGTTCGAGCCGTTTGGCGTAAAGAACGGCATCGACTCCGCCTCGGTCGAGGGGGTGGCCGATTCGCCGTATCTCAAGGAGATCCCGAACCATCGTGTGGACCTGCACTCGCCGAAGACCGGCATCCCGGTGCTGTGGTGGCGCTCGGTGGGGCACAGTCATACCGCCTTCGTGATGGAGAGCCTGATCGACGAGCTGGCCCAGGCCGCGGGAAAGGACCCGGTCGAGTATCGCCGTGCGCTGCTCAAGAATCACGCGCGCCATCTGGGTGTTCTGAACCTGGCCGTGGAGGAGGCCGGCTGGGGCCGGCGCCTGCCCAAGGGCTGGGCGCGCGGCGTGGCGGTGCACGAGTCGTTCGGCAGTTTCGTCGCCCAGGTGGCGGAGGTTTCGGTCGAGGACGGCCGCATCCGCGTGCAGCGCGTGGTCTGCGCGATCGACTGCGGGATCGCGGTCAATCCCGAGATGATCGCGGCGCAGATGGAATCGGGTGTTGCTTTCGGCCTGAGCGCAGCGCTCCACAGCGCGCTGCACCTCAAGGACGGGCGCGTGCAGGAGTCGAACTTCCATGACTATCCAGTGCTACGCCTCAATGAGATGCCGCGGGTCGAGACCCACATCGTGCCGAGCAGCGAGAAGCCGGGCGGCGTCGGCGAGGTCGGTGTGCCCCCGATCGCGCCGGCGGTGGCCAACGCCGTGGCGCGGCTCACCGGCCAGCGGCTGCGCGAGCTGCCGTTGCGACTGAACGCGTGATGGAGGTATCCATGCGCCCTGTGCTGATCGCCACCGCGGTGACGCTCGCGTCGACCGCCTGCGGCCAGCCCGACACCGAAGAGCACGTCCAGGCGGTCGCGGCCTTCGCCACCGTCCAGCAGGTATTCCAGCATCCGCGGTGCCAGAACTGCCATATCCCCGGCGATGCTCCGCTGCAGTTCGACGCCGGCCTGCCGCATGCGATGGCGGTGGCTCGCGGTCCCGACGGCCACGGGGCGCGGGGGCTGCCGTGTGCGACCTGCCATGGCGAATCCAATCCACCCGCGAGCTACGGTCCGAACGCGCCGCCGGGTGCGCCGCATTGGGGGCTGCCGCCGCCGGACCACAAGATGGCGTGGATTGGTCTCTCGCCCGCCGCGCTCTGCGAGCTGATCAAGGATAAGAGGCACAATGGCGGGCGCGACTTCGCTGCGCTGACCACACACGTCAGCGAGGACAAGCTGGTGCTTTGGGGCTGGACTCCTGGCGGCAACCGGGCGCCGGTGTCTGTGCCGCACGATGATTTCGTCGCCAAGTTCAAGCAGTGGGCGGCGGCGGGCGGGCCGTGCCCGCGCGCCTAATCGTTAGCGAGTTAGAGGCTTTCACACCGGAGCTATCAGGACATGCACGCGCAATTCTCCGCGCTGCTTCAGTTTGCCGATACCAGTCTCCTGCTCCTGCGACTGATGGTCGCCGGCGTCTTCTTCGATAGCGGCTGGAATCACCTGAAGCATCCCGCCCAGCGCGCTAACAGCATCGGTGCCAGCACGGGTTTCACCATTTTTCTGGGCACTGCCCAGGTCCTCGGTAGCGTGGGTGTCGCACTCGGCATCCTCACCCAGCTCGCCGCCATCGGACTGAGCCTTATCATGCTGGGCGCGATTCAGAAGAAGATCTTCGTGTGGAAGACCGGCTTTTGGGGCGGCCAATCGTACGGCTGGCATTATGACCTGATGCTGCTCGTCATGAACGTGGTGATCATCACAACCGGCGGCGGCCGGTTCGTGATCTTTTAGCGCGCGTTTGCCATCGGCCTCGTCGCCGTGACGACAAACGTATCAACGGCCAGCATCTCCGCATGACATCCTATCTCCTTTTTCAAAAAAGCGCGGCCCAGCATGTCATCCTGAGCGCAGCGAAGGATCTGCTTTTGCCGTAGTTTCCTCTCGCCTTCTCGGGAGGACGCGCGATGCGGTCGATCAAAGGGCCGGCCATTTTCTTGGCGCAGTTCGCGGGCGATGCGCCGCCGTTCAACAACCTGAAGGCCATCGCCGGCTGGGCCGCGGGGCTCGGCTTCAAGGGCGTGCAGATCCCCAGCTGGGATCGCCGCCTGTTCGACCTCGGCAAAGCGGCCGAGAGCCAGACCTACTGTGACGAAGTAAAGGGCATCCTTGCCGAGCGCGGGCTCCAGGTGACGGAGCTGTCGACGCATCTGCAGGGCCAGCTGGTGGCCGTGCATCCCGCGTACGACACCGCATTCGACGCCTTCGCGGCGCCTGAAGTCCGCGGCAATCGGGCGGCGCGGACCGCGTGGGCGGTCGAGCAGGTGAAGCTCGCGGCGCGCGCGTCGCGCCGGCTCGGCGTGACCGAGCATGCCACGTTCTCGGGTGCCCTGGCGTGGCCCTACTTCTATCCCTGGCCGCAGCGGCCGGCCGGTCTGGTCGAGACGGCGTTCGACGAGCTGGCGCGGCGCTGGCGCCCGATTCTCGACGTGTTCGACGAAAACGGGGTCAACGCCTGCTTCGAGATCCATCCGGGCGAGGATCTGCACGACGGGGTGACGTTCGAGATGTTCCTCGAGCGAGTCGGCGGACACGCGCGCTGCAACCTGTTGTACGATCCCAGTCACTTCATGCTGCAGCAGCTCGACTATCTCGAGTATATCGACCTCTATCACGACCGCATCCGCATGTTTCACGTCAAGGATGCCGAGTTCAATCCGACCGGCCGCCAGGGCGTGTATGGCGGATTCCAGTCGTGGGTCAATCGGGCCGGCCGGTTCCGTTCCCTGGGCGACGGTCAGGTGAACTTCAAGGCGATCTTCTCGAAGCTGGCGCAGTACGACTATCCCGGCTGGGCGGTGCTCGAGTGGGAGTGCTGCCTCAAGCACCCGGAGGACGGTGCCCGCGAAGGGGCGAAGTTCATCGCCGACCACATCATCCGGGTGACGGACCAGGCGTTCGACGATTTCGCCGGCGCCGGCACCGACCTCGCCGCGAATCGCCGCATGCTCGGCATCGCCTGACGATGGTCGAGCCGCTGAGGCTCGGCATGGTGGGCGGCGGGCGCGGCGCGTTCATCGGCGGCGTGCATCGGCTGTGCGCCCGGATGGACGGGCAGTACGAGCTGGTCGCGGCCGCGCTCTCGTCCGATCCGCAACGCGCCAAAGAATCCGGCGCCGATCTCGGCCTCGCGCCGGACCGCATCTACACGAGTTTTGCCGAGATGGCGGCGGCCGAGGCGAAGCGATCCGACGGGATCGAGGTCGTGAGCATCGTCACGCCGAACGACAGCCACCACGCCATCGCCCGCGCCTTTCTCGATCGCGGTATCGATGTGATCTGCGACAAGCCGATGACCACCACCATCGAGGACGCGCTCGACCTGGTGCAGACGGTGCGGCGCACCGGTCTCGTCTTCGGCGTCATGCACAACTACACCGGATACCCGATGGTGCGGCAGGCGCGCGAGATGATCGCGGCGGGCGAACTGGGCACGATCCGCGTCGTGCAGGTCGAGTATGTGCAGGATTGGCTCACGACCAAACTGGAAGACACGGGGCAGAAGCAGGCCGCGTGGCGCGTCGATCCCGCGCGCGCGGGTGCCGGCGGCTGCCTTGGCGACATCGGCACGCACGCGCACAATCTCGCGAGCTTCGTCACGGGCCTAGCGGTGCGCGAGCTCGCCGCCGACCTGAGCCGGTTCGTGCCGGGCCGCAGGCTCGACGACAACGTGCACATGTTGCTGCGGTTCGAGAACGGCGCGCGCGGCATGCTGTGGGGGAGCCAGGTGGCGCCTGGCAATGAGAACGGGTTGCGGCTGCGCGTGTACGGCGACAAGGGCGGCCTCGAATGGAGCCAGGAGCACCCTAACCAGCTGCGCTTCGCCCCGGTGGGCCAACCGCCACGGGTGCTATCGCGGGGTGGTCCGAATCTCAGTCCCGCCGCATCGCTCGCGACCCGCATCCCCGCGGGTCATCCGGAGGGCTATCTCGAGGGGTTCGCCAATCTGTATCGCGATCTGGCGGAGCAGATCCGGGCGCGCCGTGCAAAGCGGGCGCCCGATCGCGCGGCGCTGCTCGTGCCGACGGTGGAAGATGGCGCGCACGGCGTCCGGTTCATCCATGCGGCGGTTGAGTCGAGTGCGAACAATGGCGCGTGGGTGGATACGCAGCTGAAGCTGCGCTAGGAGCTGGGCCTCCGGCGCTCAGGAAGTCGCGAGACTCCGCCGCCGCGCGAGATAGCTATCGAGCAAAATGAATGCGGCCGCCAGCTCAGCGAGAACTATCAGAGTAAGGAAGAGCGCGGTCCCCGCCCGGCCTACGCCCCAGGCCGCAGCGGTCAGGAGCACCAGCTTCCACACGCGAAAGGCTATTGGGGCCATGAGCGCCCACTGAGCCCAGTGCTGTCCCCAGTACAACGCCGCGCATAGCACGAGCACCACCGCGAGCGGCAGCAGCCGCTCAAGCGTGGTAATCGGCCCAACGATGAACAGAAACGTGAAGAAGAGCGTCGCCTCCGCGAGAAGCAGGAGGGCGATTGCGGTCCGCACGTCGGTCCTCGTTGTGGCGACCGGCCTCGACCAGGTCATCTTTCCCCCTAACAGGGCGCGTCTGAACTGCAGGAAGGGATCTACGGTAATGATTCGCTCACGTGCACGAAAGTGACGCGGCTCACGCAGTCTCGGTTGCGCTCCTCGAGATGCGGGTCACATTTGGTTTCCACCATGAACGTGGCGCGGAAATCGGCCCTGATCGCATTGCTGTTGACCGTGCTCGCCACCGCTGCGTTTGCCCAAGCGACCGTTCGCGTCGACGTCACACCGGGCCATGCCATCAATACGTTCGATCCCGACAGCGCACTCGGAAGTTCGATTGACGTGCTCTCGCGGACGGACATCAACCGCGTGTATACGCCGCACATCATCCAGGAGGCGCTCTCGGCCGGCTGGGGACCGATCACCTACCGCAACAACACCGAGCTGCGTATGGCCGCCTGGCATTGGACCGAGAATGGCACGTGGAGTGATGCGGCGCATCGCAGCGGATACTTCACCGGCTCGACCGACCTCAAGGAACCGATTCGCTACATCCTCGCCTACGCGCTGCCCCACCGCGGCTTCGCGACGAGCGGCGATCGTCCGGTCGCGGGTCCGAACCTGACCTATTGGAAGAGCAACCCGTATCTGACGAGCAAATTCACGGGGGAAAGTGATACGCTGCATCACCAGTGGGTGGTCGTCGACTTGCAAGCGGAGAAGCCGGTGAGTGCCGTTCGCATCGTCTGGGCGAACCCCTATGCAACGACCTACCAGGTGGAATACTGGGTTGGCACCGGCGCGCTCGACTTCGATGGAGGACCGAAGGGGGAATGGAAGGTTTTTCCCAAGGGGGCACTGCAGCACGCGCCGGGGGGAACAGTCACTTTGCAGCTCACCGACGCTCCAGTCGCAACGCGATACCTGCGGATCCTGATGACGGAGTCTTCCAGCACGTGCGACGAGCACGGCGCCGAGGACGTGCGCAATTGTGTGGGGTACGCGATCCAGCAGATCGCAGCGGGGACGCTGAATGCAAGCGGGGCGTTCGTCGCAGTGACCAAGGGTCCCGACGAGCGGCGGACCACGTATGCTGTCTCGTCTATTGATCCCTGGCATTCCGAAGACGATGTGAACGCGAGCGGCAGCTATCAGCACACCGGCTTCGACCTGTTCTTCACCAGCGGCCTGACGAATAACCTGCCCGCCATGATTCCGGTCACGATGCTGTATGGCACGCCCGACGACGCCGCGGCGCAGATCGCCTACATCGAGCGGCGCGGCTATCCCATCGGGTACATCGAGATGGGCGAAGAGCCCGATGGCAAGCACGCCATGCCGGAAGACTATGCGGCGCTCTACCTCCAGTGGGCCGCGGCCATCCACAAAGTCGACCCCAAGCTCAGGCTGGGAGGGCCGGTGTTCGAGGGTGTCAACGAAGACATCCGGCTGTGGCCGGACGCGCGCGGCCGCACCTCGTGGATGGGCCGCTTTGTCGACTACCTGAAGGCGCACGGTCGGCTCTCCGACCTGGCCTTCGTTTCGTTCGAGCATTATCCGTTCGAGCCCTGCGACATCACCTGGAAGACGCTCTACAGCGAGCCGCGGTTGATGAAGCACATCCTGCAAGTGTGGCGCGACGACGGTGTGCCGAAGAATGTCCCGCTGATGGTGACCGAGAGTCATGTCTCGTGGGCCTTGACCGGGCCCATGACCACGATCTTTGGGGCACTGTGGCTCGCGGATAACATCGGATCTTTCTTCGAAGGGGAGGGGGAGGCGCGGCCTTCTACCACTCGCCAATTCAACCGCAGGGGGTTCAGAACACCTGCCTGGGCTGGTCCTCGTGGTCGAATTTCGTGTCCGACGAGAACTACAACATCAAGGGATATACGGCGACGTATTTCGCCGCTCACATGATCAACCTGGAGTGGGTGCAGCACCACGCGGGCGTCCATGAAATGGTTCCCAGCTCAGCAGATATCACGGATGGCGACGGTAATCTGCTGGTCACGTCCTACGCGGTGCATCGTCCCGACGGAAACTGGTCCCTGATGCTGATCAATCGCGACGAAACCAACCCTCACACCGTGCGGGTTCTATTTGAGGATTCGCAGCGCAAGCGTCAGACGTCTTTCGCAGGGCCGGTAACGCTCGTGTCCTTTGGGAGCGAGCAATATGTGTGGATCAACGATGGACCGAACAGTCGTCCCGATCCTGATCATCCGCCCGTAGCGACTCGTCTTCAGGGGCCGCCGTCCACGTTCACGCTCCCGAAAGCCTCAATCACCGTGTTGCGGGGCAGGGTCGGCCAGCTCGAAGACTGACCACCTGGCTAGTGGTGCGCTCGCCCCGAGCAGCGCACCCTTCGAGAGCACACACAAACTCTCGAACCCCAGGTGATCACGTGACTGACTCTCGCTCCAGCATCACTGCACTCTCCGACCAGCTCGCCGACGCCGTGGCGGCGGCGAGCGCTTCGGTTGTCGCCGTTCACGCCCGGCCGCGCTTGCCCTCCACCGGCGTGCACTGGAAAGACGGCGTCGTCGTGACGACCGACGGCACCGTGAAACAGGAAGAAGACATCGCCGTCACGCTCCCGGATGGCAAACGCATTCCCGCGACGTTTGTGGGCCGAGACCGTGGGACGGACCTCGCGGTGCTGCGCATTCCGCCTGGATCACTCCGCGTCGCCGAGCTCGGCGATCCTGCGGTGCTCCGTCCCGGCAATCTCGTGCTCGCACTGGGGCGTCTCGACGAGGGTGGCGCGCGCGCCGCATTCGGTGCCGTCAGCGCGACCGGCGGCAAATGGCGCGCCTGGAAAGGCGGCGAGATCGATCGCTGGCTGCAATCGGACCTCACGATCTACCCCGGTTTCGGCGGCGGCCCTCTAGTCGACTCGGGCGGGCAAATTCATGGCATCAACTCCGGTGCGCTGAGTCGTCCGCTGGCGACCACGATTCCGGTCGGAACGGTCAACCGCGTCGTCGCCCAGCTCCTCGAGCGCGGCTACGTCCCAATCGGCTGGATCGGCGCCGCCATGCAACCGGTTCGTACCGATGAGGGTGGCGGCTTGTTGCTCGTGTCGATCGAGAAGGACGGCCCCGCGGCGAAAGCAGGTTTGCTCCTGGGCGATGTCATCGTGGCGATCGACGGCAAGAGTCTCGAGAGCTTCGAGCAGCTGCTCGATGTGCTGAGTGGCGATTCGGTCGGGAAGAAGGTGAGCCTCGCCATCGTGCGCGCCGGTAAACAGCGCCAGATCGAAGTGGTGATCGGCGAGCGGCCGCG
>Ga0209236_1002277_pt1 | contig 11752 bp, 9 predicted proteins | sample GraSoi013_1_40cm_FD_185819 | JGI IMG/M metagenome (GOLD analysis project Ga0209236, IMG submission 185819) | Grasslands soil microbial communities from the Angelo Coastal Reserve, California, USA - Sample 09_27_2013_1_40cm (SPAdes) (version 2) | ecosystem: Environmental > Terrestrial > Soil >... | reverse complement strand
CGGTAATCGGAAACTGACCCGCTGCGCCCTGCCGACTTAAGTGCGCAAGAGGATAATGCCGTGGTGTCGGGGAATCCCTGCAATTGGTTAGGCTGATAGTGGTCTGTAGGCGTTAACGGGGCTCGCGGATTGGAAGTGGAGTACGAGGCGAGATTTTCGGACTTTCTTTGGACGAACCGGCGGGGCTGAGAAAGATCCCAAAATCCTCCCCTTGGACGCGCCAATCATTCGATCTCGCGCAAATCTGCGAGGTGTTCGCGCCGTACCACGCTGTAGGAGCGGCCCGTGCAAATGAAATGTCGACGAGATTCACTGCGAATTTTTTAGGGGGCATTAAGGGGGCACTAAGAATTCCTTCCCTTTCCTTTCAATACCTTAGAAGGCCAGGCTGCACCGCAAAACTCCTTTGTTCCCATATCGCTGGCGGATTCGAATCCCATCGGCTCCACCAACTTACATGGGGTCCAGCCCGGAGACATAGGTAACAGAATGTACCGGCTACATGGGTAACACTTTTGGGCCGAAGGGATTTTTCAGCGGTTCCAACACGCGAGTCTCCAGATCGAAGTATCCCAGATCATAATCCATAAAGCTGACCAGCCAGATGTCGTCATGAACTTCTTTGATGCCGACGGCCTGGCCGGCAAAGACGGTGCTGAAGTTAATTTTTTTGCGGCCCAGACAGAGGCGCCCACAGTTGGTGACGACAATGATTTTGTCGTGGAAGGGATAATCGATATCGGGCAATCCCTTGTAGGCGCGGGTAGAAGCGTGATCACAGCGGCAAACTATCAAATTCGCAGGCTGTTCTAAGTAGCTCGCAACCGCCAGATTGTGCGCCTGCGACCGGTTGGGGGTTGCGGTGGCAAAATCCTGTACTCCCGACTCCGACCTGCACGCCCAAGGTAAGAGCAGAAGCGCTAGGTAGTTGTGCTCACCCATTTTCAAGTGTTTTGTTCAACGCATGCTGCTGAGGTCTGGCCCAGATCGCGGCCAGAAGTCCGCAGGCAGCCGCGAACGACAGCCACAACCCAGGAATTGCACGGTTCCCGGTGACATGAATCAGATAGGTGCTGATCGCGGGCGTAAAGCCGCCGAAGACTGCCGTCGCCAGGCTATAGGCGAGCGAGAAACCTGAGGTCCGTACGTCAATCGGCATGATCTCGGTCAAGAACACGACCATAGCGCCATTGTAGCTGCCGAAGATAAAAGACAGCCAGAGTTCGACGGTCAGCAGTCGTGTGAAAGAGGGGCTGCCAACCAGCCATACCATCGCCGGATAGGCTGTCACGAGCATCAGGGCCGTGAAAACGAAAAGCAAGGGCCGGCGGCCGATCCGGTCGGAAAGTGCTCCCATTACCGGAAGCCAGAAGAGATTCGATGCCCCCACGCATAGGGTGACGATCAAACTGTCGAGGTTGGCCAGATGGAGCACGGAATTGCCGAAGGTGGGGGTATACGCAGTGATCATGTAGAACGAAACCGTGGTCATGGTCACCATCATGATTCCAATGACCACAATTCCCCAATTGGCGGTGAGCGAGCGGAAAATCTCCGACGAACTTGGCCTGTGCTTGCGGGCGATGAACTCATCCGTCTCCTGGAGAGAGCGTCTAAGCCAAAAGAGGAACGGAATAATCACGCAGCCGAGAAGCAAAGGAACTCGCCATCCCCACGCCAGCATTTTCTCTGGAGGGAGTTTGGCGTTTAGAACGACTCCCACCAGCGCGGCGAACATCACGGCAACCTGTTGACTCCCCGATTGCCAACTGACATAGAAGCCTTTGTGGCCGGGGGTGGCGATCTCCGACAAGTAAACGGAAACGCCACCTAATTCCATTCCCGCCGAAAAACCCTGGAGTAGTCGACCGGTGAGTACACACAGCGGGGCCAGCAGGCCGATCGTGGCGTATCCGGGCATGCACGCAATGGTGAGGATTCCGACTGACATGAAGCCCAATGTCAGCATCAGGCCGGCGCGGCGTCCACGGTAATCCGCGTAAGCGCCGAGCACGATGGCTCCGAGGGGCCGCATCAGAAACCCTGCGCCAAAAGTCATCAGCGACAACATCAGCGATAAAAACGGATTGCCGCTCGGAAAGAAAATCTTACCAATCGCAGAGGCGTAATATCCGAATACCATGAAGTCGTACATCTCCAGAAAATTTCCGCTGGAGACGCGAATCACAGACCAGATTTTTGCTTTCCGATCAGAAGGGATGATCATGAGACCCTACGGCTCGCAATCATCGCCTTCTACCGCGACTAAAGGAAGAGATAACCTAATTCCCCTGGCTCACCCGTGAGGCGATCGCTTCCCCTAATTCCTCGGTCGAAGCGTTACCGCCAATATCCGGAGTGCGCACCTTCGATTGCGCCAGGACTTCCGCGATCGCATGCTCAACAGCATCCGCAGCTCCCGTGGCGCCCAGATGCCTGAGCATCATGGCGCCTGACCAAATCTGTCCGATCGGATTCGCGATGCCCTTCCCAGCGATGTCGGGTGCCGAGCCGTGGACCGGTTCGAACATGGACGGATATTCCTTTTCCGGATTGAGATTTGCGGAGGGCGCGATGCCGATTGAGCCGACCACGGCGGGACCGAGGTCGGAGAGAATGTCTCCGAAAAGGTTGGAGCCCACTACCACGTCGAACCAGTCGGGATGACGCACGAAATGAGCCGTCAGGATATCGATGTGAAATTGGTCCGTGCGGATATCGCGGTAAGCAGGCGCCAGCGCATGAAAGCATTCGTCCCAGAAGGGCATGGTGTGAATGATGCCATTTGATTTTGTGGCCGAGGTGAGATGTTTCTTTCTCTTGCGGGCCAATTCAAATGCGAATCGCAGCACGCGGTTGACCCCGCGGCGCGTAAAAACAGTCTGTTGGACAGCCATCTCTTCATCCGTTCCTTCGTAGAGACGGCCGCCGATATTCGAATATTCGCCTTCGTTATTTTCCCGGACGATGCTGAAATCAATCTGGCCAGGCTTCCAATTCTTCAGCGGAGTCTCGATTCCCTCGAAAAGACGCACGGGGCGCAAGTTCACGTACTGGCGCATCCCGCGCCGGATGGGGATCAAAAGCCCCCAAAGCGAGATGTGGTCCGGAACGCTGGGATGTCCGACGGCACCCAGGAAGATAGAGTCGAACGGCCTCAATAGCTGCAGGCCGTCCGCGGGCATCATTTTTCCGGTCTTGACGTAGGTCTCACAGCTCCAATCGAAGGCGTGCCATTGGCATTGGAATCCAAAGCGTCGTCCCGCCGCCTCCAACACACGGATGCCTTCCGGAACGACTTCCTTGCCGATGCCGTCTCCCGCGATGACTGCAATGTTTAACGTTTTCATGTCCGCCGGAACTTATCCTTCTTCAGCCGACAACAACGGCGATAGCGCGCTTACATCCGGAGCCGAATCCAGGCCTTTGACGAAAGCGACGATTTTTTCCGTCTTGACCCTCGGCCAGCCTGCGAACTCAGCGCATCCGCGGAATTTCTCAGCTGCTTCATCAAAAGTCATGGGATTGGCCGGGCTGCCCGTGCCAAAATCAGCGCGGCCTGCGATGACTCTGCCGTCCTTCAAGTGGATTTTCAGGAGGGATGTCATTTTGTCATATCCGGCGCTCTCGGCTTCCGGATCCACATAAAAGTTGATCCTGCGAATCATCTGTTGAACGTCTGTCCTCTGAACAACTTTGTCGGAAAACTCGCTCAATCCCGCCTTGCGTTCCAGGAGTAGGATGGCCAAACAAAATTCCATGCTGAACTTGGCTTCCAGTCCGGTCTTCGGCTGGTGGTGGAGAAGAGTCGTGGTCATGTTGTGATTGGCGCCGACATCGACTTTTTCAACCTGCGCTGCCTGCAGATTGTCGGCTTGAATCAAACGCGCGAGCTCGGTCATCGCCGGATGAGTGAGCGAGCCCGAGGGATAAGGCTTCAATGAAATGCCGGGAGAGGCGAACGTCCATGGTTTCCCAAGACGGTTCATAATCGCTTCGGGCTCATACGATCCCCCGAAGGCATGAAAAAAACCGCGTTCCGCTTCCAAAATTTGCACCGCTGCCGTCCAGCCCAGCGCGACAAGATCCGCCGATGCCACTCCGCTCTCCGCGGCGCGACCGGCCTGAAACGGCTTGGTCATGGTGCCAAAATTTTCTCTCAGGCCTCCCGATTGACTGGCAACCAAGCCAAAGGCATTCAGAATTTTCGAAGGTTCGAATCGCAGCAGTCTTGCGCAAGCCGCCGCGGAGCCAAACGGCCCGCAAGTACCGGTGGAATGAAATCCGTCCTGGTAATGTCGGGGCGAGATTGCTTCGGCGATTTTGCATTCCACTTCAACGCCCAAATGGTAGGCTAGCATGAACTCTCTGCCCGAAATGTTTTTTCCCTCAGCGAGCGCGAAGATTGCGGGAAGAACGGGGACGGTCGGGTGGACCAGCAGCCCATAGACGCGATCCTTCGCAGCTGAGAGTTGCGTGTCGTCAAAATCATCGGCGTGAATGGAAACACCGTTAACGAAGGCGGCAAAGCGAGCGGAGGTTTTCTTTGATGATCCGATGATGGTGGCTCTTCCTTCGCTGACGCCGGTTTTCTCCAGATATTGACGGGAGAGAGCTCCCGTTCGCGCCCGTGATCCCGCCAAAGCCAGTCCCAAACCGTCAAGGATCGATTTCTTTCCCAATTCAATGACGCCTGCCGGAATCTCCTCGTACTTTGTCGTCGCGACAAATCGGGCGACATACTCTGTCAGGCCAGGAACCTCGGGGAAATCGTTGCCGGCAAAAACGTTGGCGCCGCCTGCGGAATTGACCAGCAGGCTCGACGCCATCACGCCAAGAGAGGCTTTCCCAAAATCACGCCTACGCATGTTTCACCTTGATCCTGCGCTATTTTACTTGTGCGTGCACCCCTTCTCACCAGGTGAGTCCAGATCATTGCGCACCACCTGGCCTCCCTTCATCACGAACTTCACGCGCTCAAGCTCCGTGATATCGGCCAGTGGATCCCCGCATACGGCCACGAGGTCGGCAAACTTCCCGCGTTCGATCGATCCAACGTTAGCTTCCCATCCCATCATTTGCGCATCGACAATGGTTGCGGCACGGATGGCTTGAGCGGGCGTCATCCCGAACTTGACCATATATGCGAATTCCTTCATTTGGGTACCGTGCGGAAAGGGGCCGACTCCTGTTCCGAAGCCGATTTTAACGCCCGCGGCAACGGCACGCCGGAAGTTTTGCTCGGATATTTCGGCTACCGTGTGGCCGCCATATTTCCTGGCGTCGTGTTCGCGTTCCAGTTGGTAGTGATAAAGAGTGGGGATGAGGTAAATTCCCTTGGCCTTGAATTGCTGGATGTCGTCATCGGAGAGTTGCACGCCATGTTCGATGGTGTCCACCCCCGCGGCGAGACAGTTCCGCAGACCCTTGCCACCAAAGGCGTGACAGGAAACCTTGTGCCCCTTGTCGTGGGCTTCTTCGACGAATGCCCGAACCTCCTCCAGCGTGAACGTCGGTGGAATGACCATCTTGCCGTCCGCCGCAAAAGTGAATTCGTATGCGGCGTAAAACTTGATCCAATCCGCGCCGTTCATCAGCTGTTCGCGGACCGCCTTTCGTGCTTCCCACGGTGAATCGACCGTCTCCAGCATTGACGGCAGCGGAATGTCGCGCGAGTAGCCTTTGGGGCGAAAGCCTCCGGTGGTTTGGAAGCCTCGCCCGGATACCTGCATGCGCGGGCCCTGTATCAGGCCGTTGTTGATGGCGTTTCGCAAATCGACGTCTCCGTACATGCCGCCGAGTGTCTTCAGGTCGCGAAGAGCGGTGAAGCCGGCATAAAGATCGCGTTGGGCATTGACGAGCGCCTCCAGCGAGCGGTATTGCAGAGGCTCTCGCAGCATCTGTTCATCGAGGTCCGGGCCGCTAGTGAAGACGTGCGTGTGTCCATCGATGAGCCCGGGCAGAACAGTCGCGTTGGTGAAATCAAGCACCTCGGTACCCGGCGGGATGTGCACGTCATTCGCTGATCCCGCCTGCACGATTCGCGTGCCCTCAATCAAGATGACTTGTTGCTTTTTCAGGTCATCGGACTTTCCATCAAACACGCGCCCCGCACGAATAGCCAGTTTCTCCGCGGATCTACTTTGAGGCGCCGGCAGAGAAGGGGGTGGCGGCGTTTGCGGTTCTTGCGCCAGTAGGGCGGCCGGAGAGAAAGAAATAGCGAGAAGGATCGACGCCCCAAACCAAAACGATCTGGTTTGCCGCCGATTGGCTTGAGTGCTCATTGGCCCTCCGAGGCCGCAGTTACCGGGTGAGCGGGCGCGGTCCTCAGCAGCATGGCGAGGCCGGCTGCGACCACAGTGATCAGACCCAGATATGTAAAACCTGACAGAAAATTTCCTGTTCTCTTGTTGAGGTATCCGACAATGAGTGGAGCGAAGTAAGCTCCTAAATTGCCGATAGCATTGGCGAAGCCCATCACCGAGCCGACTATTTTGGCGGGCAGCGTCTCTGTCGGTATGGCCCAGAAAGCGCCCATCGGTCCGTAAGCGCCCACGCCGCTCAGTGCGATGAACGCGAAGGCAATCAGCAGAGAGTGAGGAATGATCGCAACCGCAAGCAGGATGCAACATCCTCCGAACAGCATGGCCACCGCAGCATGCCGCGGGCGCTCGTGCATCTTGTCGGAATGACGAGAGAAGATTTGAAGAGAAATAGCTCCGACGATGAACGGTAGCGTATATAGCAACCCGGTATGCAGACTGCTCAATTTCTTGAACTTCTCCATCGCACTGGGCAGCCAGAACAGCAAGCCCATCTGCCCGCTCACAAAGCAAAAATAGACAGCAGCCAGAAGAAATACCTGAGGACGCAAGAGCGCGCGCAGGTAGGAGATATTTTCCGAACTTTCCAATTCCGAAGATTCCCGACGCAGAGTTTCCACGAGGGAATCCCGTTCATTCTTTAGCAGCCAGGCAGCCTCTCCCGGATGGTCTTGAACGAAGAGCAGCCAGATAGCCAGCCATAAGAACGGGAGCGATCCCTCGGCGACCAGCATCACCCTCCAATTCCAGTGGTCCAACATCCATCCCGAAAATGGTGAAGAAACAATGACTGCTCCCGGCAAACAAAGCAACCAAAAGGCATTGGCCCGTGCGCGTTCGGCGCGAGAGAACCAGTGCGACAAAAGGATTAACGTTGCCGGAAAAACTCCGCTTTCGGCCACCCCGAGAAGTAACCGAAGCAACAGGAGTTCGTGATATGTGCGAACCAGGCCGCAACCCAAGGCGAAGGTCGCCCACGCTACCAACAGCACGCTAATGAATTTCTTCGGGCTCCAATGTTTGGCCAGATGGCCGCCGGGGATCTGCAGTGCCAGATAACCCCAGAAGAAAATGCCCGCGACTGTCCCCGCCTGTTGTGGATCCAGATGAAGATCGCGACTGATCCGCGGAAGGGCAAGGGAGATATTCGTGCGGTCGATGAAGGCAATCGTGTACATTACCAGCGCGACAGGAATAATTCGAAACCAGCGCTGCGACCTACCGCGTGAACTTATTTCCTGCCCCGCTTCGAGTTCCTCTGTCCTCTGCGTGATGTTATGTGCGGGTTCCATGGGGAGATGTACTTAACGTCAAATCGCCGCCCACGCGTAGTTTAGGGCTGCACCTCGTACACGCGCACTTCAGCCTCCTTATCCCCGTGATGCGGGGCAGCAAGATAGTACCGATTCAGTTGGGGTATCAGGATGCCCGTCTTGGCGCGAAAGCTTCCTGGAATTTTCGCCAGCAGAACGTAATGATCGGGGTCCTCTTGCTCGAAAACATCCACAAATTGATCTCCAGCAAGGTAAATGCGTCTTTGCCTGGTGTCGAAACTCATGTCGTCTACCATTCCGACAGCAGGCAAGCTGGTGATGATCTTGCCGCTGTTCGAATCAAGGACAATCAACTTTCCCGGCTTGCGGGTGACAACGAACAGGCGGTGATCGGCTTCGTCCAGGGCCATGGCCACGTTTTGCGTATCACCTGCTGGCAGAGGCCACGTAGCCGTGAGGGCCGACTTGTTCCGGTCGAGGACGCCAACGGCGTTTTGACCCGTGATGTTGCAGAACAAGCGTGGTCCGGATTTCTCCAGCACGATCGCTTCTACGCGGTTGGAGTTAATTTTGATATCGCGCAGCTTCTTGGAGCTATTCGTATCCACTACACTGATCAACGAATACGGCGTATGTGCCTCTCGGCCGCCATTCACGACATAGAGGTAGTTGGTAGCGGGATCGTAGGCGATGGAATCTGCGTCGATGGATAACTTGATCTCTCCAACCAGTTTGTAGCTATCGCTGTCGTAGACTTTGACCGCCGAGGCGTCGCCCTCCACGATGAAGAGTTTTTTCAAATCCTTTCGAAACAGTATGGCGTGGGGCGCCTTTACATCCCCAATGGTGTGAATGAGCTGATTGCTGCTGGTGTCGAGCACCTGGACCTTTTCGTTTTCTTCCGCGGTGAGGAAAAGCCGGTGGCCTTCGACATCCGGCGCAAAATGGTCAAAATCGCCATCGTGAAGTCCGGGCAATGGGATGGTGGCCACCAGCTTCAAAGGCGTTTTGTCTTGCGCGGCCAGGCTGACCGCCAGCGCGGCAAATACGGTGAGGATGGCAAACCGCATTCGATGCATATGTTCCTCCCTAAATTAATGTGGCATGCAACTCTCTTACGGTGCAGCCGGGCGAGACATTTGCTCAAAATTCAGCCCGGGCAAGAGTGGAGTCTTCTCGATTCTCACCGCGTCTAGTGAAGTCGGATCCAGCCCTAGCGCTTTGAGAATGGTCGGGGCAATTTGCGAAGTCTGCACTGGAAACTTGATCTGACTTCGGCTGAACTTGCGGTAAAAAACAAGAAGCGGGACATTCCGATCCGTGTCTGCTTTGCCGCCGTGCTCTGCGATGAATGCGCTATCGGTATCTACATAGATTTGCCCTGGAGTTGGCTGAATTATGATGTCTGGCACACGCGGATCGCTCTTCGGATCGTTAAACAGTAGCTTCAATGATTCGTCCGAATAGATTTCCTGGATGCCCGCCTCCGTCTGGATTTTTCGCAGGGCATCGACGACATCAGGCGTTCGGTCCTGATCCGAGAGCCAAAGGAGCGCAACACTTCCATCCTGCTCGATACACGCCAACAAACCTTCGTGGATCGCGGCAACGGTTTTCGGAATGAGTTCCAGGTCGGCATGCCGCAGCTTTGCAGGGTCCATCGGGGAGTCGCCGTGTTTGGCAGTCACGATTACGACCGTGGAGTCGAGCAAGCCGCGGTCCCGCAGCCTGGCCATGATTCTTCCAATGGACTGATCCGTGTGAGTGAAGGCGTCTTCTAAAAGCGGACTTGGATGGCCGTTGGCATCGACGTAGCCCCCACCGCGGGTCTTCTGCGCAACGCTGATCGATTGGAAGTTCATGCCGAAAATTGCCGGAACGCCAACTTGTTGCGTTCCGATGTGATCTTTACCATCGATTTCGTTCAGGATCGCCGCCACCTTAAGGTCGTCGTACGATTCAATATTTTTGGTGCCGCGGAAAGAACGAACTTCCGGCGCGAAAAGGTCATCCACTCCCGTACCCGACGGCCCATTCACAAAATCATACGCCGGGTGCTTGTCAGACCATGCCGTCCGGCGGCCACTCATCTTAATGACTTCGAAAATGGTGTTTACCCGGATGAAGCTGTGAGGAAACACGGGGAAACAGCCGTTCTTTGGGTCCCTCGGCAATTTATTGGGATCGATGCCTCCTCCGCCATCGACTGCATCGTGATTCTTGTCGATTGAGGAATCGAAGATCACGGGAGTTCCAATCTTGGAGCAATCAGAAGCGGGGGGCGATAAACTACGATCGTAAGAGTTCTCAAAAATGACACCGGTGACATTCGGAGAACCTCCCGTCACCATGGAAAGGAGTCCGGGCCATGAGTTGGATGGGAAGGGAGTAAAAGCGTTCGAGTAGGTAACGGCGTGCAAACTCAATTTGGCAATAGTCGACTCGGGTCGGTCTTTGACTAGATTAGCGAGATCCAGGCTATGCATGCCGTCGATGCTAAGCAACAAGACGTGCTGCACCGGATGCCGCCGTCGGGTCGGCCGGTTCTCGTGAGCGCGTTGCGCCCGTGCGCTGAATGGCAGCAAGAATGAAATCGCGCACAATAATGCAACGCTCAAAAGAGCGGATAATGTGGATTGATTTTTTTCACTGTCTGTTTGCAACTGTTTTCCTTCGGCCTGGCAATACTCTTCGAAGCCTGCTTGTCGAGTCAACGGCGCATTCAGCCCCTGAGCGTGACTGTGAAACTGGAGATGGATCTAAGTTGCTTGTTTTCAGACAAAAATCATTTCTAGGAACCTTTCAGCTAAATAGAAATTAATGCTGTTTTAAGCTCGCATAGCGACGAATGAATTATGCTTCGTCGTGCTGGTGTGGGGCAGGGGTCGAACTGCGGTGCAGAGTCACTTCACGCGCTAATCCAATTCGATGAGTAGAATTCCGCTGCATATTTGGACGTTTCCCAGACTCTTCCGCAGCGGTAGTTCGTCGTCAGCTTGTCTGGCACCGTCGGGATTTGAATTGTCCGCGGCCCATACAAGGCCGGAGCAAGTTCAAGCAGGGCCTTGTAATTGTGCTGGAGGAAAATAAAGCATCAACACTTAGGGAGAGAATATGAAGAAACGGTTTTTAATCCTCATGGTGGTTTTCGCGGTATTCGGAGTGCGAGCTCAGTGTCAGGAGACTGCACCACTCAAGCTTGTCCAGACTTTCAAGCTGCCTCCCGAAGTCAAAGGAAATTTCGACCATTTTGCGATCGATCTTAAGGGTCAGCGGCTCTTCGCCACGCCCGAGGGTTACAAAGCGGTCGTGGTCTTTGACCTGAAGGCCGGCCAACTAGTTCACACCATCGGCGGAATCGAGAGGCCGCACGCGGTGCTCTATCGCGAAGACGCGGGCCGCCTCTATGTTACGGATGGGAAAGCTGGAGACTTGAAGATATTCGACAGCACGACGTACAAATTGCTGTCCAGTGTGAAACTCCTGGAGGACGCGGATTCCATTGGATACGATCCAGCAACAAAATACCTCTACATCGACAATGGTGGCGGCGACGTGCACGAGACGTTCTCAATGTTGAGCGTCGTCGACACCACTACCGGAAAGAAGCTGGCGGACATTAAGATCGACGGGGAAACTCTCGAAGCCATGGCGTTCGAGAAGTCCAGTCCGAAGATGTACGTCAATAATAAAGCCAAGAACCAAGTGGAAGTGGTGGACCGGAAGAAACGCGCTGTGGTTGCCAGTTGGCCGGTGACGAAGTGTAAAACTAACGTCGCCATGGCTTTCGATGAAGCGAACCACCGGCTCTTCATCGCTTGCCGTAGCGGACAGATTGCGGTGATGGATACCCAGACGGGCAAGGAAGTCACCGCCTTGCCGATTACAAAAGGTGTGGACGACATTATTTATGATGCTGCCAGTAAACGCATTTACGCCGCATGTGATGGCGACGCCGATGTGTATGAACAGTCCGACGCCGACAATTACAAGCTACTTGGGAGAGCTGCTACCGGGCCCATGGGGAGAACCGCGCTCCTGGTGCCTCAACTCAAGCGGTATTTCGTGGCTGTGCCACAGCACGGAACGACGGACGCCGAGGTTCTGGTCTTCGAAGTCCACTGAGTCGTTCGCACTTTGAACCTAGATGCAGGC
>Ga0209236_1002275_pt1 | contig 11754 bp, 8 predicted proteins | sample GraSoi013_1_40cm_FD_185819 | JGI IMG/M metagenome (GOLD analysis project Ga0209236, IMG submission 185819) | Grasslands soil microbial communities from the Angelo Coastal Reserve, California, USA - Sample 09_27_2013_1_40cm (SPAdes) (version 2) | ecosystem: Environmental > Terrestrial > Soil >... | reverse complement strand
CTTGGTTTCAGATCATTGAGCCTTGGTTGCCGGAGGAAGATCGAGCGGAATTCGACGCGCTCGTGGGCCGGACCGGACGGTGGCCGCACCCCGGGTACCGATCGTGGCACTCGCACGGGCGGCCGCACCCGACGCGCTTCACCTATGAGCAGGTAGCGAGCCTTGCGACGCCCTCCAAATGCGGTCTAGTTGTAGGCGCGATGCCGACCGAGGAGCCAGCTGCGGGACGTAGGTTCACGGTCGTTCTGGAAACCAACCTGCTCCACGGACGAGCCGACCCGGAAGCCTCAACTCCGGTGAAGACGATCTTGGACCTTGCAGAAAAGATCGGTGCGTCGGTCGCAATCCCCGAGCCGTGCGTCATGGAGCTGGTTCAGGGGCACCGGGAGCGTTTGATCGAAGGACGCAACGCGCTGGACAAGGCCGTGAAGGAGTTGGGGAGGCTCCGGGCAACGGTTGACTTGCGCGAGATCGAGGTTGAGGCCGAGGTCAAGGGTTACGAACAAAGGCTTGTCACTTTCCTCGATACACATCGGATCCGGCGCCTGGCATTCCCGGAGCAGCTCCCCCCGCCTCAAGAGCTGTTCGAACGTGCAGTTGCGAAGCAGCCGCCTTTCGACGCCAAGGGGGCCTCTTTTCGAGATGCGATGATCGGGATGACTGTCGCGCGCCATTTTCCCGCCGGGTCAGGAGAGGTTCTAATCGTTACGGGCGACAATTCGTTCCGCAGCAGGTTGGCTGTCGAAGGCATCACCGCGTTGGACCCCGACGCCGCGATCGCGAAGCTGACAGAACATCTCTCTGCCGCGGAACAGAAACGCCGTAGCGAGATCGAAGCAGCCATCGAGAGCGTTCTCGGACAACGATTGGCCGAGATAACCGAACGCGCGACGCGCGAAGTGGAATTCAACTTCGGTATCTTGATGGGGGGCGAGATCGAGAGCATCGATGCGTTTTCCGCTACCGCAGTCGCGAGCGTTCAGGCGGTCGATCTTCATCAGCATCGCACTGGCGGGAAAGCTCGTCGGCCTTCACTCGCTTCGCCGACCGCGCGTCCATCCAGCAGGTCATGAGGTGTCCGCTGTGCCTGGAGTAATCCGGGGTCGTTCGTGAGACTGGATCTTTGAAACCTCTTGACATTGTCACCTGGAAGGCGCTGTGTGCCGCCGCCATCTGCCCACGGCACAGTCAGCCGGTGTCCTCGGAGAAAGGAGACCGTAGAAATCTTTACTCGCACTTTGCGCTAATTGATTACGCTCACTCACTTGGTTTTGCAGAAAGGTCTAAGGCTATGGCTAAAGTTACACAACAGGCGGGCAATGATAAGACCGCTATTCGCCCGTTTCAGGTGATGAATGTTCCGGAAGCGGAACTTACCGAATTGCGCAGGCGCATAAACGCGACAAGGTGGCCTGACCGGGAAACGGTCAAGGATCAATCGCAAGGCGTCCAGCTCGCGACGATTCAGCAACTCGCGCGCTATTGGGCGACAGAGTACGACTGGCGCAAGTGCGAAGCGAACCTGAACGCCGTGCCGCAGTTCATCACCGAGATCGATGGGCTGGACATTCATTTCATTCACGTCCGTTCAAAACACGAAAATGCGTTGCCGCTGATCGTTACGCACGGATGGCCCGGCTCGGTCATCGAACAGATGAAGATCATCGATCCGCTGACCAATCCCACCGCACACGGTGGAAATGCATCAGATGCTTTCCACCTGGTGATCCCGTCAATACCGGGCTACGGATACTCAGGAAAACCGACCACCACCGGGTGGGATGGTCCCCACATCGCGCGTGCCTGGGTCGTGGTGATGAAGCGCCTCGGGTACACGAAATTCGTGGCGCAAGGCGGCGATTGGGGCGCGGTCATCACCGAACAAATGGGTCTGCTTGCGCCTCCGGAGTTGCTCGGCATTCACACCAACATGCCTGGCGTGTTTCCGAACGACATTAACAACGCGGCTTTTTCCGGGGCGCCGGCGCCATCGGATCTCTCAGCCGACGAGAAACTCGCTTACGAGCGTTTGCAGTTCGTATATCAAAAGGGTATCGGATACGGTTACCAGATGGGATTGCGCCCGCAGACGTTGTACGGAATCGTGGATTCACCGGTCGGCCTGGCGGCTTATTTCCTTGATCACGACGCGCGCAGCTATGAGCTCATCGCGCGCGTCTTTGACGGACAGTCTGAGGGCCTCACGCGCGACGACATCCTCGACAACATCACGATCACCTGGTTGACGAACACGGCGCTTTCTGGCGCCCGTCTCTATTGGGAGAACAAACTCGGGTATTTCAACGCCAAAGGCGTCTCCATCCCGGTTGCCGTGAGCGTCTTCCCTGACGAACTCTATCCAGCCCCGCGGAGCTGGGCAGAGCGGGTGTATCCCAAACTGATCCATTACAACAAGGTGGAGAAAGGCGGGCACTTCGCGGCCTGGGAACAGCCGCAACTCTTTTCAGAAGAGGTTCGCGCGGGCTTCAGATCGCTGCGCACGAGTGATGTAGTCCGCGATGCAGTCCGCAACTTCCCCCGGATGGAATCCGCGATGCGCTAACGCGCTGAAACAGACGCACTGAGGTGACGAGGGAACTCGCCACCTCAGTGTGCCGAGGTGACGGTGCGGGCAAGCGAGTACGCTAGCTCTCACTGCCCTCACGAGTCAGAGGTTCAAGGGACGATCGCCGAGGGAGCGCCACACGAGAGCCCGGCGGTGAACGCGTTCGGTGGGCCTCCACGAACTCGGCGACGTCGATGCTGCGGAGGCGGATCGTGTGACTTACGCGAACGTGCGGGAGCTCGCCTTGTTCGCAGCCGGCGTCCTCGAGCAGCTGAGCAGGGGTCTCTTTCGGCTGCGGGACCTGCCTCCGCTGGGAAGCCCGGATCTCGTGACCGTGGCGACGCGGGTCCCGGAAGGAGTCATCTGCCTCGTCTCTGCGCTCTCCTTCCACGAGCTCACGACTCAGGTGCCGCACGAAGTGGACATCGCGATCGAGCGCGGAAAGAAGAACTCTCCCCGGATCGACTACCCACCGGTGCGGGTCTTCAAGTTCTCGGGGAGCGCGTTCCGCCAGGGCATCGAGGTTCACAAGATCGACGGCATTCCAATTCACATCTACAGCGCCGAGAAGACAATCGCCGACTCGTTCAAGTTCCGGAACAAGCTCGGCATGGATGTGGTTCTCGAGGCGCTCCGGCTCTGGCGACGGCGGCCGCGCCGAGACGTCGAGAGCCTGCTTCAGCATGCGCGCCACTGCCGGGTGGAGCGCGTCGTGCGTCCCTACCTGGAGGCTCTGCAATGAGCCCGAAGAACATGGCGGCCTCCGTCCACGCCCGGCTTGCGGAGATTGCGCGTAGGATGCGCCGCCCGTTCCAGGAGCTGCTGCAGTACTACGCGATGGAGCGGTTCCTCTAATCCAGCATTGGATGTCGAGCGCCAAGACCGTCTTCCAGCCGCCACCCATGCCACGAGTTGCGACTCGACGGCCGGCGGGTTCGCTAGCATTCTGCGGCCGCGGATCACTCGATGATCAATGAAAGGTGAGGAGTGTGACGCTGTGACAAAGATTCCTCCAGAGCTAGTGGCAGAGCTACGAGCCCGCACGGGCGCTGGCATGATGGACTGCAAGAAAGCTCTCGAGGAAACCGACGGGGATCTCGAGAAGGCCGTAGACGTTCTCCGCCAGAAGGGCGCGGCCAAGGCCGACAAGCGGGCAGGGCGAGACGCATCCGAGGGGCTGATCGGCTCCTACGTTCACCACGACGGCGGAATGGCCGCCTTGGTTGAACTCAACTGTGAGACGGATTTCGTCGCTCGCCTCGCCGAATTCAAGATCCTCGCGAAAGAGCTCGCGATGCATGTGGCTGCCGCGAAGCCACTCGCACTGGGTATCGAACATCTCTCCCCGGAGATCGTGCAGCGCGAGCGGCAAGTCTACGAGGCACAGGTCGCCGACCAGAAGAAACCCGAGAACATCCGCGGGAAGATCGTGGATGGCATGATGAAGAAGTTCTACGAGGAGCGTGTCCTGCTAGAGCAGAAATTCTTCAAGGACGAGAAGCGCACCGTGGGCGACCTGATCAAGGAATTCTCCGCGAAGACGGGCGAGAAGATCTCAGTGCGCCGCTTCGTTCGGTTCGAGGTCGGTGGCGGCTAGAGGCTGATGCGCACGCCGGTGTCAAGCACTTCAAGGACGATTGACTAGTATTCCTCTCTCATGTGGCGTGGGCCCCCTGCCGCTGGGTGGCCTACTGCTGGTCACGCCTAACAGACTGTCGGGGCCTGGCGTTCACTGAACGGACAGGCCCTGACCGGACCCGTCAATCGTGGCCTCGCCTTTCCTTCGCCTGTCCCTGCAACCGGATGTCGCGCGAGGAGGAACCGACGTAGACAGGCCTGTCGCCGCCCGCGATCACCCAGTCGTGCTTCACGGTGGACCAGTAGGAGAGCTGGCGCGCGCCGATGTGTAGGTTCACCTTTTCCGACTCGCCGGGGCCGAGTTCGATGCGCTCGAAGCCCACCAGCTGCTTCGGTGCCATGGGCACGGGCGCCGGGTTCGGCGGGCCAAGGTAGACCTGCGGTACCTCGGCGCCCTTCAACTGGCCGACGTTACGCACCCGGAAGCTCACCTCGAAGCCGTCATCGTCACGCTGCACCTTCAGAGCCGAGTAGTCGAACCGCGTGTAGGATAGGCCGTGCCCGAAGGGGAAGAGCGGCTGGATCCCGTTCGCGTCGTACCAGCGATAGCCGACGAAAATCCCCTCCGAATAGTACTGCCGGGCGTTCGCCGTCCCGAGGTCGAGCCCGGGGAAGCGCGCCGTCCCGAGGGGATCGCGCCCGGGGAAGCGCTCGGGAAGCCCGGCGAATGGCGTAATGGCGTCCGACAGAGGGAAGGTCACCGGCAGCTTGCCGCTGGGGTTGGCCTGGCCGAGCAGCAATTCCGCCGTCGCCGTGCCGCCCTCCTGGCCGGGATACCACATCTGCAAGATCGCGTTGCTGCTATCGACCCACGGCATCGCAACCGGGTAGCCTGAATTGATCACTATAGCGGCGTGCGGGGTGGCCGCGGTTACCGCCTGGATGAGGCCGTCCTGATCGAGTGGCAGGGACAGCGACGGCCGGTCCACCCCCTCGCTACCCTCCTCGTGAACGAATACCAGCGCCGCCTTCGCCGAGTGGGCCGCGGCGGCGGCATCAGCGAGATTCTGCTGGCGCTGTTCCGACGTGATCCAGGCCAAGCGGATCTGCAGCGGGTTGGTCGAGGGCGGGAAGATGAAGGCCCCCGCGGTTGTGCCTGTGACCTTGATGGTATGCGGCCCAGCGGAGAGCGTGATGTGGCCCCCGGCGTTGGCCAACCCATCGGTCGTCGGGAGCCGGCTCAGATTGCCGAGGAACGGCACCGTCTGTCCGAGCTGCACGTTGTCCACGGAAACCGTGCCAGTGCCTACGCCGACGTCAAAAGCCAATCCGGGCGAGGGATCGGTCTGGATCTTGAATTCGTAATCCCCGGCGGTGGGCACGGTAATCGTCCCCGTCCAGGTCACGTCGGAGCCCACGGGCAGGGCATTGGCGCCGGTGAAGTCGATCTGCGGGTCGATCTGAGTGGCACCGGTCTTGTTGTTCGTGCGCAGCAGTCCCTGGGTGCCACCGCCTGGGAGCGAGAGCACCGAGGCAGGGACCAGCACGCCATCCAGGTCGATGCCGACCTTGAACGTGATGTTCGCTGCGGGTCCGGCAAGCTCGGTGAGCGCAGTCAACGGGCTCTTCTCACGCGCCTTGAAACCCTCCACTTGTGAGCTGCCACCGCCGCCGACCAGGAGTTGACGGGCCGTCGCACCGATGACCACGAGCCCACTCAGTTCGCCCGGCGAGAGCGGCAGCACGCCGCCATTCTTCAGCAGCACCGCGCCCGCCGTGGCCACATCCCTCGCGATCTTCGCATCCGCCTCCACGTCCAATTGCGGGCGCTGGGGCTGCATGACCGTCCCGGCCGTGGGCGAGGCCCCCTTGAGCAGGCCGAACCTGTCCATCGTGTTCAGTATGCCGCGCACCGCCCGATCGACTACCGATACCGGGAGTTGGCCGGTTGTGACGGCGGCCTTCAGGCCACTCTGCGGGTCTCCAAAGTGTTGGCTCAGAAACTCCACACCCATGCCCGCGGTGAGCGCAGGAACGACGCTCTGGTTCGCGCCGTAGTCGGACACGACGAAGCCATCGAAGCCCCAGCGCGTGCGCAGGATGTCGGTGAGCAGCGTCGGGTTCTCGCAGGAGAAGAGCCCATTCACCTTGTTGTAGGCGCACATCACGCTGCCCGCGCCCGCCTTCACCGAGGCCTCGAACGCCGGGAGCTCGATCTCGTTCAGTGTGCGCTCGTCGACGTTGACGTCGATCCCCTGGCGATTGGTTTCCTGGTTGTTCTCGGCGAAGTGCTTGGGTGTGGCGATGGTGCCCTCGCGCTGGATGGCGAGCATCTCGGGGACCACGATGCGGCTCATCAGGAAGGGATCTTCGCCCAGGGTCTCGAAATCGCGACCGCCGTACGGCACGCGCACGAGGTTGATCATCGGCGCGAAGATGACGTCGTTGTTGGTGGCCTGCGCATCGTGGCCGAGCACCTTGCCGTACTGGCGCGCGAAGTCGGTGCTGAAGGTGGCGGCGAGCGATACGGGCGAGGGCATTGCGGTGGTGGGCGGTGTGATCCGCACCCCCGCCGGGCCATCGGTGAAGCGCAGCGGCGGGATGCCGAGCCGGGGGATGCCGGGCACGTACCCGACCTCGCCGTTGGCGAGCGGGTCCGCCGCCGGCTGCCCGGGCAAGCCGGGGACGCTGCCGCGCAGCATGGAAATCTTTTCATCGAGGGTCATCGCCCCGATCAATTGATCGATCTTGTGGTTGTGCGCGGCGTGCGCGGACGCAGGGATAAAGGCGGCTGCGGCGAGTCCTGCAAGCGATGCGAGCGCCAAGGCGCGACAGCAGCGCAGCAGTGCGGCGTGGATAGCCATGTGATCCCTCCTCCAAAAGAGCCTCAAATCGACAAGGCTCCGGCCCAATCTGGTCCGGAGCTAGCCGCTGCTCCGTGCTCACCTCCTCCTGCTTGTTCTGCTCGAAGATGCGTTGTCTTGTCCTGCCTGGTGCCGGCGCAACGCTGGATTTCGCAGTCAACGCCGCAAACGGCAGGCGTGTGCTACCTGCCGCGCAGGGACAAATCAAGGCATACCGCTCAGACCTGTACGCGCGCCGTCAGCGCAGCGTTTTCTGCAGCGCGGGCACGTCGTCTTGCCAAGGAGCGTCTTCGCGTGCAGAGGCAATCCGCGCGGGCGCGATGGGTAGCGTCGACCGCCGGGTCGGGCAAGCCCTGAGCCACTCTGGCGCCCCTCCAGCGTATGCAGGATGCCATGCAAACCACGCGGCCAGGGTCGATGCGTCGTCCTGGACGATGGTGTGGGCCGCTTGCCAGTCGCCAGCCGCAAAGAGGTCCGCCGCGCGGCGCAGAGACGAGCGGCCCTCGCGCTACAACCCGGTCGTGGTCGAGAACCCAGGCGACGATTGATCAGTCGTCATCTTCTTCATCCTCGCCTGCCGGGCTCCAGTACACGCCGATGCATCCGCGTCCGGCGAAGGAGGCGCCTCCGAAGCTCACGCAGGGATCCGGGTCGTTCTTTCCCGCCCTCGCAGGAGTGAGGGGCACGAACACGTGGTTGTTCCGGCGGTCGGCGGCGACTGAATGCGCGTTGAACGCGGTGGGCACCTTGGCGATGAACGCATTGTTGTCGGCGTCGATGATGCCGAGGCTCGGTCCGCTGGGATCGTTGCGGGCAGCAAGGTAGTAGTGCTCGTCGCCCGGGTTGAACCAGACCTCATCCGAGCCACCCACATCGAGGATCGTCTTCAGGACAGCGCCGGTCTTCGCGTCGAGGATGATCGATCGCGACGGGTCGGCGCAACCGACCAGGATCCGCAAACCCGGACCGAGCGTCAGACCGGCGGGTGAGCAATTGCTGACGGGGAACAGGGCCGTCACCGTGGGCCCGCTGCCGTTGGAACCGACCGGATCGATCTGCGCGACGGCCCCTTTGCTCGAATCGCCGTCGAGCTCCGGCACCGAGACGTAGAGACGTCCTGTCCGTTCGACCCACAGCGGCTGTTCCAGTCCGCCGGTCACGGTGTTCTGGAACGGGAAGCCAGGTTGGCCCGGACCGAACGTGATCTTCGCTTTGACCTGTCTCGGCGGCCTCGTCGAGATCAAGCTGAGGAACGGAGGATCGTCGGCGTTGTTGACCACTGCGATCAGGTGGTCGCGGGAATCGAAGGCGATCTCATCCGAGCGCCGCTGTCCCCCCGTGGGAATGGTGTCGATGAGCGCCGGAGGGTTGGAAGTCAGATCGAAGACCTTCACCGAGCTCTGCGCTGCTTCACCCGACTTCAACACCTGCGGTCCGTCACCAGCCCAGAGCTCCTGCACGCGGGCGCGCGAGCCTCGATCGTCGCGATCCGAATCACCGTCTTTCGCCATGGAGTTGGTCGTCCGGATGACGACGACGCCATTCGGTCCTGAGAAATCGTTGCCGCGCGGGTCCGCTCCCGCGAAACCGCCCTGGATCCGCCGAACGAACTGGTTCGTCCGCGTGTCCACGACGTCGACGCCCGCGTTGGATCGGTCGGCGAGATAGTACAGCCGACTCGACGCATCTACCCAGCTGATGTCGAACGCCGTCAAGGGGTTGTCCGGTACCGCGACGACCGCGCGAAGCTGAAAATCGCCGGCGGGCTTCGCGGCTGAAGAGGATGACGAGGTCGCGACGTTCGCGCTCGTCGCCGTCGAGCGGGCATCATTGGAACCGCATCCCGCCGACGCGAGCAGGATCCCGGCGACGGTGCTCACGACAGCGACCGGATCGTTGAGCGCAACGAGCTTTGACGGAGTTCCCATTGGCTTCATCCCCGGCGCGCGCGGAATTGCGCGCCATCTGCGTGGCGAGGCGCTCATCTGCTCCGGTCGGGCGGGGGATACAAGACGACGTAAGTCGTGTTCCGACGAACGGCGCAAACACCATTACCGATTCAGGCTTCAGGCGCTGCCCATCGGGAGGCGCATCTCGCGTTTCTCAACGAGTTGGGCGAACGACTGTTCATGGCTGGACCGTTCCTGAGTGAGGACGGCTCGGCCATGATAGGCAGCCGGGTGAGCTGCTGATGAACGAGCCAGCAGGATCGGAAGCTCGAGGCTATGAGGACCTCTACGAGGAAGTCGAATCGCCTCTGATGCAGCAGGTCCGCCGGGAAGCGTACGGGGAAGACATCGGCCAGCACTCTTGGGTGACGGCCGAGGAGCTTCGAGAGGACGTCTCCCGACTCGGCCTTTCACCCGCCAGCCGCCTTCTCGATCTCGGTTGTGGTCCTGCCGGCCCGCTCACCTTCGTCGTCGGCCTGGCCGGAGTTCGCGGCACAGGCTTGGACCTGAGCGCATCTGCCATCGCCGCGGGGCGCGCCCGCGCCGCTTCGCTTCGGCTCGATCGGTTGGTTTCGCTCCGCCGCGCAGACTTGAACGAGCCGCTGCCATTCGCCGTCGGCGCATTCGACGCGGTGATGTCGCTAGACGTGATCCTTCATCTTCGCGATCCCGCAGCGATCATCCGGGAAGTGGCGCGGGTGCTCACCGGCGGAGGACGGTTCTTGCTGACCGATGCCGGCGTGATCACGGGCCCGATCTCCGACGAGGAGGTCCGGCTCAGGTCCATCCACGGGTACACCCGATTCGTTCCTCCGGGCTTCAACGAGCGAGCACTCGAGGTGGCCGGGCTGCGCTTGATCGATGGCGAAGACCGGACCGCGAGCGCGCTGAAGATCGCTGGCGGACGGCTGGCCGCAAGGCTCGCCCATCGAGCGCAGCTTGAGCCGCTCGAAGGCAGCGCCAGGTTCGAGCGCCAGCGGCAGTATCTCGAAACCGTTATCGACCTCTCGCGCAGGGGAACGCTCTCGAGAAGGAGGTATCTGGCGGAACCCTATCCGCCGAGATAGAGAATCCGGGACGGTCGGACGTTGACCACTTCGCCTCGCTTGTCAAATCACGGGTGCTGTCGTCCGAGAGGCTGCCGGTCGCGACGTACTGCTGTGTCGTTCGCAGCCAGTCAGGCGCTCGCGCGCGGGATGGTCAGCAGACCGGATGCCACCGCTCGCGCCCCGTGCTCATCGCGCCGGGGCCGCTGCGGAGGCGCCGAGGCGGCGTACGTTGCTCATCCGGGCAGCGACGATGGCCCCGGACGCAAAGGTCAGCGCTCCGACGATCCAGATCGCCGGTCGGATTCCCAGTGCGGCGGCGGCCAGGCCGGAAACGACCGCGCCGGCTGCGTAGCCCAGGTCGCGCCAGAGGCGGTACACGCCGACTGCGCCCGCGCGCCAGGACGCCTCCGCGCCATCGCCGACGGCGGCGAGCAGCGGCGGATAGGCCAGGGCCGTGCCGACGCCGAGGAGCAATTGCCCACAGGCGAAACCGGTCGTTCCATCCGACCAGCCGACCAACGCGATGCCCGCTGCCTGTAGCCGCATGCCGCCGGCGATGAGCGGCTTGCGCCCGATCGCGTCGGAGAGGGCGCCTGTTCCGATTTGCCCCACAGCCCACGCCGCGGGATATGCCGCCGCAAGCCACCCGATCCTCTTCAGATCCGTGCCCGCTGCCGCAAACAGGAGAGGAAACAGGCCCCAAGCCATCGCGTCGTTGAGGTTGTTGACGAATCCCGCCTGAGTGGCGGCCGAAAGGCTCGGGTCCTCATAGGAGGTGCTTGGCCGTTGGAGCTGCGGCTTGTCCGGTATCCTCCTGTCTGGCGAGAGGGAGGGTCTCGCGAATGAAAAACATGGACATCGCCAGTCCGCCGAACGCGATCGCGACACCAATCAGGAATGGGTATGGGCGCAACCCGTGCGACGAAGCGACCTGAGCGGTCGTCCACGCGAGCAGCGCGACTGCGCCATAGCCAGCGAACTCGTTGAGCCCCATTGCGAGCCCGCGCCGCTCCGGGCCGTCCAGATCGATCTTCATGACTACCGTCATCGACCAAGCGAGACCCTGGCTCGCCCCCAGCCACACCTTCGCGAACAGCACCCAAGACCAGCTCGGGGCCCAGATGAGCATCAGCGGCACCGGAAGCGCCGCGAGCCACCCTGCGACCAGGACCCGCTTGCGCCCGAGCCGGTCCGAAAGGCGGCCGCCCAGATAGTTCGCGGCCGCCTTCGAGAGGCCGAACGCGATCAGGAAGGAAAGGGCGGCGGCGCGCGCCGCGATGTGAAAGTCGCGCTCGGCAAGCAACGGCAGGATCGAGCGCTCGATGCCGACCATTCCTCCTACGAGCGCGTTCACCCCGACGAGCAGCGAGAACTGCACAAGGTTCGCTCGCAGCCCAACGCGACCCGGATCTGTCAAGGACTACGGCCCTGGTTGAAGCGGAGGATGGTGTCGAACTCGGACGGCGGCGCAGCGACTGCGCCCGAGACGTGGGCCACGAAGGCGTCGCGGTCCATGGAGAGGACGCGGTTCCACCGTTTCTCGAACGCCAACGTGCTGCAGGGCTTTCCGCTAAGGTTAAGGCCGGCACCGCAGGCCGATCCTAGGAAATGCGCCGGATAGATTTCTAGCTCACCGGGAAGTGGGAGCAGCTTTTCGTGGATCGAGGCATGCAGGAGCGCCGCGTTTCCCTCCTTGTTGCCGGGGAGGTCAGGGCGGCCGACCGCCCCAACGAAGATTGTGTCTCCCG
>Ga0209236_1002269_pt1 | contig 11766 bp, 17 predicted proteins | sample GraSoi013_1_40cm_FD_185819 | JGI IMG/M metagenome (GOLD analysis project Ga0209236, IMG submission 185819) | Grasslands soil microbial communities from the Angelo Coastal Reserve, California, USA - Sample 09_27_2013_1_40cm (SPAdes) (version 2) | ecosystem: Environmental > Terrestrial > Soil >... | reverse complement strand
AGGTCCTTGACGAGCCCGCGCATCAGCGCGAGGCCCGCGAGCGCGGCGAGGTAGCTCTTGGCGACGCTGAAGGTCATGTCGGCGCGGTGCGTGTCGCCCCACTCGGCGACGATGGAGCCGCCCCGGAGGATCACGCCGTTCGGCCCGCCGCGCGGCCGCACGGGGCCGAGCACGTCGCCCGGCGCGGGGGGCTCGTCGTTCACCCCGATGTACCGCCCGGACTCGGTCAGGAAGTCGCGCCGCCAGCTGGTCTCGTGAGCGCGGTGATAGGCGATCGCGGCGGCGAGACCCACGGCCGTCATGCCGAGCTCCGCCGGGCGCTGCGTCTGCCAGTCGTCGCGCGAGGGAACGTAGCCGATGTAAGGTATCCTACCCCCATGCGAGAGCCAGCGGCGCCTGATCCCGTCGTCGAGGCCTACAAGAAGAACCTCGACCGCTCGCTGATCCGTCAGAACCTCCGGCGCTCCGTCCAGGAGCGGCTCGAAGCGCTCATGGAACTGCAACGCTTCGCCGAAGAGCTACGGCGTTCGGGGCGCCGTATCGGGACACGATGACCGATTTCAAAGGCCTTCTGCGCGCCCTCACCGACGCCAACGTCGAGTTCATCCTTGTCGGGGGTGTGGCCGCGACGGTCCACGGCTCCACGCGACTCACGCTCGACGTGGACGCGGTCTACCGACGAACGCCCGAGAACATCGCGCGGCTCGTTCGGGCGCTGGCCCCGCACGCTCCGTATCTCCGTGGGGCCCCGCCCGGGCTACCGTTCCGCTGGGACAGTGCGACCGTGGAGCGCGGGCTCAACTTCACCCTCACGAGCGACGTCGGCGACCTCGATCTCTTCGGAGAGATCGCCGGAGGCGGCACATACGACGCCCTGCGGCCCCACGCCGTCACGATCCAGGTCTTCGAGGTCGAGTGCCTCTGTCTGGGTCTCGAGCGGCTGATCGACGTCAAGCGGGCGGCGGGCCGGCCAAAAGATCTGGAAGCCGTCGCCGAGCTGGAAGCGATTCTGGAAGAGCGGCGCGGGCTCGAGCAACGCTGACGGCGTTCCCGGTGTACAATGGCGCCCGACCTATGAACCGGGTGATCCGGTTGGCTCCCGAGCACGCCCTCCGGCGGGCCGCGAAGCGGTTCCTGGCGGAGCCGGGGGACAGCTGTCCGAAGTGCGAGAGCACGTTCGTGCGCCGCGAGCCCGCGTTCATCCACTGCCGCTACTGCGGCAACCTCGCGCGGATCGCCAACGCGTCACTCGCGGACCAGGAGCTGTACGAGTTGCGCTCCGGCCTGCGCCTGGCGTCCTAGTCAGTATCGGGGGGAGCGAACGCCGCTCCCCTCGACCCCCTTTTTAACCGGAGTCTTCACGGTTGAGTTCTCAGGCCGCGTCCGGGCCGCCCAGCCTAGACGGAAGGTAGCACACCGACTCACCCAGGCGGGGGGGCGGTCATGACCGCGGTCCGCCCGCTCCCCGCTGCCCTCCCGGTCTGGCTCAGCATCGCGTCGCTCGACGAGGTAGTCGCCTTGCTCGACGCGGTGACGGCTACGCTCCGCGCTCGTCACGGTCTAGAAGTTGTCGTTGGATTTGACGACCCGCCCGAGCCCCGCTTCTAGAACCCCTCCACCACGAGGGCCGGGACCGCCAACCGGCCCTCGCTTCATTTCCCGAACTGACTCGTCAACCTGGTACCCTGGCACCGCTGCTCCTGTCGACGTTGCAATTGCCTGCCAAATCGACTTCGCCGCTCGCGTCTCACCCCCGTCGCAAAGAAGGCTCTTTTCGTCACGCGATTGTCACGATGGCAGGCCCGGCAGCCACGGCCGCGGCTTAGCAGGGATAGGGCCGTTGCGCATCTTCGTTCAAAGGCTCGTCACCAGACTGCGATCTCCAAGCTTGATGGCTAAGTCGGGGAAATGGCGATGCCAGAAAACGCTCATCGGAGCTGGTATCTATCTTGCTCCGCAGGGCAGCGTGCGCGCCTAGGCGGTAGCGGTCATTGTCCTCACCTTGGCGCTCGGCGCCGCTGACCACGCAACGCCCTGGATCGGGAGGATGCGACATGGCTAGAGCAATTCTCGCGTGCGGGCTCCTGCTCGTTGCTGCCGGGCTCACCGGGTGTAGTGGCTCCACGTATCTGATCAAGCCCGACACGGCCGACCCCGTGCACGTGGTCCGATGTGAGACGCATTTAAGCGCCAAAAGTGCTCTCCTGGCGATGATTTTTCTGCCCCTCGGTTTCATAGTCCAGTGGCAGGACTATCAGAACTGTCTTGAGCTGCGGCACAATGAGGGCTACGTCGACGCGCCCGAGGAGCCCGAGTGCGCCTACTGGCGGGACGATAAGCCGGGCAAGGAGATTAAGATCCGCGAGAGCTGTAAGGACAAGCCGCCTGAATGGACGTCGAGCGGAGTCGAGGCGCAGAAAACCATCACCCTCGCTCCGCCACCGCCAATGCAACGGCAACCGACCATCGGCGATACGTGGAGCGGGGTCGGTACGTGGAGTGGGACGGTATATGGGCAGCAGGCGTCCTATCCACTAACCATCACGTTCAAGGACGATGGTACGTACCATGCCACGTCTGCCACACTGAAACCCGGGAGGTTTGATGGCACGTGGCGGTTGAGCGGCGGCAACGTGGTCTGGAAGTCGATCACGACCGGACGAACCGGGACGGCAACAGTGCAGGAAGCCAACGGCAAGCGGACCCTGCGGATGATTCCGGACGATGGGACATCCACTCTGGAGATGACGCCCACAACCGAGGTCGCCGCCGTTCCCGCCGATTTTAGGACGTGGCTTCGCGGAAATTGGGACGGCAGCGGAGGCGGATATGACCTCACGATCTCGTCGAACCTAAACTGGCAGTACACGTCAACGGTCGGCGGTAGCTGGTATGCGAGCGGAACCGCACGCATCGAGGGGCCAACCACGGTCGTCCTCGAGGGGTGGTTCAAAGGCGGCTATAGCCCTGAACGCCTCACCATGGTTCTGCACAGGCGCGGCGAGTCGCTGGCCGGGGAGTTTCGCTTGTCGAAGACGTGGTGGGTCACCTTTTCGCGATCGTCGCGCCCAGGCACGAAATGACGCGTGCCGCACGAGGGGCCTCACTTCTCGTCGCGTTCTCCCTGCTCACCTCGGCTGCGACCGCCAGCGCCGAGTGCGCGTGGGTGCTGTGGGCCACGCCCTTTATGCTGACCTGAGCCGCCAACCAGTCAGGCTCATCAAGTGCGAATCGTAGGAACCGCGCGCAACTGATTGCCAGCGCGAGGACCAACCAGGCGATCAGGAGCTGCGAGTTGATCCCCCTCTCTCGGGCAGCGGAATAGCCAAAGACCGCGCCCAGGTGCACGGTGGCGCGAGCGTAACCCAAATTCCGACCCCGCCGCTGCTCGACGACGGGCCGGGCAGATCACCGCTCGGCCCGTTGTCTCTCCGGGTCGCTTCCCGCTTACGTAAACGCCAGAACTTGGGCTACTGGCAAAGGGCTGCTGCGAACGGACTGGCCGGGGGAACACCAAGTTGGAAAGTCAACGCGTCGATGTTCACCTGGCTGAGCACGGTCGTTACAGTGTTAGTAGTCCCCGCGTCGCCGGGCGAGCGGCCCTGCGCGCGGACGACGAGCGAATGGAACGTCGCCTGCTTCGCGAGGAACGCGTCCTCGAGCCGCTTGAAGGCGACTTCGAGAGCGGATGGTCCGCGCTTCGAGATGAATGAGTCGACCTCCGGAAAGTGCGACATCGCCTAGCCCAAGAAACTGTCGGCCTGGTCTCCGTGTCGGCCCAGGACCGCGCCCGTGAACGTCCCCTCGGGCAGAACGTCCTTCGCCTTCGCGACCCTGAAATTCTCCTGGCGAGTCGCCGGTGCGATGCCCGTCATCGAAGGCAGCACAAAGTTCGGCCCAATCCTCGTCGGGACCTGAGTGTTATCACGCGGCGGCCTGACCCAGGACCGATCGCGCGGGCGAAGCCCGCGCTCGAACCCCGGTGAGTCCGACACGCTCCCCGACTCAGCCTAGGAGACGGCCCGACGCTTGTTACGCACGTAGTCCACCAACACGTACTCGCCGAGGCGCTCGGGCGCGGCGAAGAACGCGCGCCCGCGATTGATGCGCGCCATCTCGCGGACGAAGGCGGTCAGCATCGGGCTCCGGTCGAGCATGAACGTGTTGATCGTGATGCCCTCGCGGGTGCAGCGCTGGACCTCCTTGAGGGTTTCCTGGAGCGTCCGGCGCGTGGGTGGGTAGGCGAACGCGGCCTCGGTGCCTTCCAGGTGCGCGGTCGGCTCGCCGTCGGTGATCATGATGATCTGCTTGTTGCCGACCTTCTGGCGCCCGAGGCGCTGGCGCGAGAGCGCAAAGCCCGCGTGCATGTTGGTCCCGACGTTCCAGTCGGTCCACGTGAGGCTCGGGAGCTGCTCGGCCGTGAACTCGCGCGCGTAGAGCGAGAACCCGACGATGTGGAGGCTGTCACGCGGGAACTGGCCGCGGATGAGCGCGTGGAGCGCGAGCGCGACCTTCTTGGCGGGCATGAACAGGCCGTTGTTGATCATCGAGCGGCTCATGTCGAGCATCACCACCGTGGCGGCCCGCGTCGACAGCTCGGTGCGGAACACCTCGAAGTCGTCGGGCACCAGGCGCACCGGCGTGCCCGGGCCGCCCCGCTCAACCGCGTTCATCAGCGTCTCCTTGAGGTCGAGCAGGAAGGGGTCGCCGAACTCGTACGGCTTGGTGTCGTCGGTGCGGTCCCCGCCCGCGCCGCGATGGCTCACGACGTGGCGGCCGAAGCGGTCGCGCTTGAGGTGGGCGAAGATGTCACGCAGCGCCTTGTCGGCGATCTTCCTGATCGCGCGCGCCGTCAGCTCGAGCCGATCGCCGCGACGCTCGAGGTAGCCCGCCTCCTCGAGCTTCTTTGCGATCTCGCGGAGCTTCTCGAGGTCCCGCACGGCCTCCTCGCCCAAGAGCTCGGCGACCTGCGCGGGGTCGATCTGCTCGAGGTCGGCGGGGCTCTCCGCGCGGCGCAGCTGGCGCTCGAGCTGGTCCATCCCCTGGAGCTCCTCCATGAGCTTCATCGCCTCACGGAGCGTCACCTCTTCGTCGCCACCGAACTCGTAGCGGCGGCGCAGCTCGTCGAGCGGCAGGAGCTCCTCGAGGTGGCCGGCGAGCTGGGCCAGCGCGGCTTCGAGACGCTCGTCCTGCATGAAGAGCGAGCGCATCATGTCTTGAAGCTCTCCGCGCTGGCCGGGCGACATGCTCTCGAGGAGCGACTGCATCTGCGCGATCCCGCGACCGAGCTGAGCGAGCAGCTCGTCGAGGCTCTCGGCGCCGGGGAAGAACTGGCCCCACTTGTCCTTGAACGCCTGGAAGTCGGGCTCCTGGCCCTCCGCCCGCTGGCGGAGCATCCGGTTCAGGTCCTGGAGCATCTCGCGCAGGCGCCGCAGATCCTCGGGCGTCATCCCCTGGAGGGCCTGCTGCATGCCCTTGAGGAGCGGCGCGAGCATCTGGGCGCGGAGCGACTGCATGAGCTCGTCGAAGCGGCGCTTCGCCTCGGGATCCACGAAGTCGTAGGTCTGCAGCTCCCGGATCTGGCCGCCCGGGTCCGGCGGGAGCTTGTCGAGCTCGGCGAGTTTCTGCTCCGCCGACGTCCCGGCGAGGCGGTCCTTGATCCCCTCGCGCTCCGTCTGGATGACTTCGGCGAGCTTCTTCTTGATGTCCTCGAGCGCCCCGCCGAGGTCGTAGCGGTCGAGCCGCTGCTGCCGCTGCTGGCGGAGCTGTTTCAGGAGGTCTTGAAGTCCTGGCGTTCGCTGACCCGCCGGATGCTGGAGGCCCTGCTGGAACAGGCGGCGGAGCGCCCGCCAGGGATCGCCGTCCAGCATGAGGTCGTCGGACATCGCGGACAGGAGATCGTCGGCGTCGAGGTCCGGAACGGCCTGCGAGCCGTCCCACCGCGAGTAGCGGATCAGCATGGGTGTATGGATTATAGAGCCTGTCGTATCCTGGCGTCATGACAACCCCGACCGCCCGTTTCGAGCATCTCTTGTCGAGCCGTGCCCGCATCGGCTGGGGCGCCCCGGTGGCCACGGCCCGTCCCATCGCCAGTCCGCGCTACGAGTTCGGCGGCGGCTATCCGGACCCCGCGTCGTTCCCGTACGACGACATGGTCGAGGCCACCGCGCGGATGATGAAGGCCGAGGGGGCGCAGGCCTTGACGTACGGCGATCCGCAGGGCTATCGCGGACTCCGCGAGCTCGTGTGCCACAAGTACCGGGTGTTCGAGGGCCTCGAGGTGACGCCGGAGAACATCTTCGTCGCGAACGGCTCCGGCCACGCCCTCTCGCTCGCGTTCGGCGCCTTCGTGGACCCGGGCGACCCGATCATCTGCGAGGCGCCCACGTTCGCCGGGTCGCTCAACAACATCCGGCGGCACGGCCCGGAGATTCTGGACGCGCCCGTTGACGTCGAAGGCATGGTCACGCGCGTGGTGCGCGAGCGTCTCGAGGGGCTCAGACGGCAGGGCCGTCGGTGCAAGCTGATCTACACGATCGTCAATTTCCAGAACCCGGCGGGCCCCGACCTGTCGCTCCGTCGCCGCACGGAGCTGGTCCGGCTCGCCGAAGAGTTCGACACCTTCATCCTCGAAGACGACGCGTACGGCGAGCTCAGGTTCGAGGGGGAGCCGAAGCCGCCCGTGTACGCGCTGGATCGCGGCGGGCGGGTGATCCGGGCCGGCACGCTCTCGAAGATCCTCGGCGCGGGGGTGCGGCTCGGCTGGCTCTGCGCGCCGCGCGCGATGCTGCCCGCCTTCCAGGGCTTCAACTTCGGCGGCGGCGTGAGCCCCTTCATGTCGCGCGTGGCGACCTGGTACCTGCGCGACCACATGGAAGCGCACGTGAAGCTCTTGATCGGCGTCTATCGCGCCAAGCGCGACGCCATGCTCCGCGGACTCTGGGAGGTGCTCGAGGGCATCGACGTGGAGATCAGCCGTCCCCAGGGCGGGTTCTTCATCTGGATCCGGCTCCCGGCGGCGACCGACCCCGCGCGGCTGGAAGCGCTCGCGGTGGCGGCGCAGGCGCAGTACACGTCGGGGCCTGCGTTCTTCCCCGACGGCGGGGGCGAGCGCTTCATCCGCCTCGCCTTCAGCTACGAGCCGCCGGAGAAGTGCTACGAGGGCGCCCGGCTCATCGCGCGCGCGATCCTCGACGCGCGGCGGTAACGCTCGCTCCGAGCCGCCGCCGACAGCAGCTGGGGCAGAGCGCAGATTCGCGTTATCGTGTGACCATGATCGTGGCCGCCGACAGCTCCTTAATCACTTTGTCTCGCTTCTCGGGCGCCAACGCCTGGGTCTTTGCGACGTAGGCCAGACGAAAGATATTGGATTTGCCGTATATGACCCGCGCCACTTCATGCTGGTCTGCATGCGGAGGACAGTTCGTGAATTTTGATTCATAAAGAATACTCGCCTCTTCAGTTTCGGTTCGGAATCCCTGTGCAATCACGTTCTGTACGAAACCGTTAGGGCATAACTTTGCATCATCCGCATGTACGCGAGCGACCAAGGCATCAATGGGTCCGGGGTTGGTTGGCTTCCTCAGCACTTGCGACGTAAACAACTCCGTCCAACTGTCGATTTTCTCTCCGGGCCTTACAAACTCAACGATACGTTGATTCTGATCTGACCGCTGACGACCCACAGTCCACTCTTTGAGATCAAATCCCCCCACGACAGACTCTTGATACGAGCGGCCGCGCTGCATGGGGGCACACGCTCCCATTAACACAACGATAAGCGCGATGCTGGTCGATTGCTTTTTCATGATGGTTCCCCGTTGGAATCTAACGCTCCGCATCTCGCCATTTCGTATTCGCAGAACAAGCCGAACAGCTCCTCATGCGAATAGTGCGCGTAAAAGCGCTCTCCGGGAACGACATGGAAAGCGGTGAGGTTGGCTTCCACCGCTTGCGTCAAAGCCGCCAGGCTCATGTCGCGCAGCACATCACCCACGGTGCATCACTCCGCTAGCTGCCGAACGGCTCACGTTGGGCCGCGGTGCGGCAGCACCGACGGCTCCAAGCTGAGGTGAGGCGGAGGAAGGTCGTCACAGCGTGTTCGCTTCCGACTTGCTCGCTTTCCACGCCGCACGGTCGATGGCGTACCAAACAACCGGAACTTCGGGATTCATCCAATAGTGTGTGCCTCTGTACGTGAGCCCCGCTTTCTCCATTACCCGGCGCGCGGCGGCATGCGCGGCGGCAGTGACACTGATGATGCATTGGAGGCTATGCTGCTCAAAGCCGAACTCAAGCGCCGCCAGGGCACCTTCGGTGGCGAGGCCGCGGCCCCACCATGCTTTGTGCAGCTCGAACCCTACCTCGATCTTGTCGGCACCCGGCCAGTCATCAAGCTCATCCAGACCGACCCTGCCGATCCAGGAGCCGGTGGCCTTGTCGATAGCCGCCCACGGGCCGAACCCGTTCACGCGCCATTGTCGCAAGCTCCCTTCGGCGAGCCTGGCGATTCGGTCCGGAGGCAGGTTACGCTCACCCCTGACGGCCGCGTCGTTAAAGAGGCGCTGAAGCTCCACGCCGTCTTCCTCACGCCAGGGACGTAAGAGAAGCCGATTGGTCTCGACGGCGTTCACTCCGTCTGTCGCCGCCTCACGCCCACGTTGACCGGCCGCGGCGAGCGACTGCCAGGCTCATCGACCGCCAGGTTACTCGAACCCTCGGTAGGAGCCAGCCGGCGGAGGGTCGAACTCCTTCTTCCGCACCCAGTTGCGCGCCTCAAGGCACGCGCGATAAAGCTTCTCGTTCACCATGCCGTGCGCCGCCTCCGTCGGGTTCGCGCTCGCCTCGCGAGCGCACTCCGTGTTGTCCCGGTCGAACTGCTCGGTCGTGGCCCCGGACTTCGACCAATAATAGCGGGCGCAGCCAGCCATTGCGACCGCGAGGACGGCGGCGACGACCCAGGCCAGGGCGAATCGAGACGCCGCCAAGGATGCTCGCCTACTTCAGCAGAGCGGCGAACTCGGGATGGTGCACGAGCTTTCCGATCAACACCTGCACCGCCGGCGCGAACGCTTGGGCTGTCTCCGCGCACGCCCGCTCTGCCGCCGCTGTGCCGCCGCCGCCCACGTAGAACACGGGGCCCGTGCTGAAGCCGTATTTGCTCGAGACGCTCAAGGAGCGCCCGTTCGACGATGTGGCGGTGAGGTGCATCGTCCAGTCACCCGCCATGGAGTTGAAATCGATCTTGTCGAGATTACCCGTGAGCGTGACTGGGGCCGAATCCGAGAGCATCTCCGCGACCTTGAGCTCGTCGACCAATGCCCGTCGGATATAGTCCTCGAACGGGCGGCCGTCAGGCGTCCTCACAGTCCCGCTGGCGCGGCAGCGAATCTCCGTCTGGGCGGGAGTCGTCGCCGTGAACCTCCCAACGGTGACCTTCGCGCCGAGCCTCCGGAGGCCGGTGATGTTTTCGGCCGAAAGACCGTACCGAGGGACCGTGTAGCTGCTGCAGGCAGAGCTGACGAGGACGGCGAGCAGAAGCACGATCAATTGCCGCAACATGCGTCGTCTCCCTTCTTTCGGATAGGCGGCCACCCGTCGGTGTCGGTCGCGTAGCCTGACGGCTCACGTTGAGCGGCCGCGGCGAGCGTACGCGAGCCAGCGGACCGCTCCCATGTGGTGTTCGGCGGCCCCCAGCATCTGCGACTTGTCGCTCCACGGTCACGGCCGATACGGCGCGTCGGAGCGGGGCGCATCAGGCAACTGCTCGTCCAGAGACTGGCGGTACCGCAGACAGCCTCGGAGAAACTCCGGCCACGTTGGGACCGTCGGCAGCGGGTCGGTCTTTTCGGGTAGGAGGCTCCAGAGTGCCGGCTGACGCCAGCAGAGCGCGTGTCCGGTGCCGTCCCTGTGGGTCCGGATGCCCGCGCGCAGCCGCCGCGCCTCGGCAATCAGCTGCTCGCGCACCATCGTGTCGAGATCTTCGTCCACGATACCTCCTTGCCAAGCCGCTACGAGCGGCGGCTGATACGTGTTGTCCGCCGAACTCGATTTGGGCAGCACGCCTACCAGCGAACCGCTCTCGCGATCATCGGTCAACCCGACGTGTGCTTCACCCGCGATAACCTGCGGCGGCTGAGCATCGCGAAGCCGACGTCGGGTTCATCGCGAAGTTAGACCACGGGACGCGTGCCCACGAGGACGGGCTGGAAGAATCGATCGTCCACCCGTCGAACGCCTTGAAAGCCGACCACGTTCATGAGCTCAGCGACCTGTGCCACCGGAATCGCGAGATAGGAGCTCTTCAGAATGGTGGCGCAGTCCGCAGCGTTGTCCGCAGGCGCAATCTCAAACGAAAGGTCGTATCGTGTTCCCCGCCAACTCCAGACCTGGCGCAGATGATAGCGGCGCCCCGCCCAGGCACGCTCGCCGTACGGCCGCACCTCAACCGTCCCGGAAGGTGGCGGTGCTCCGTAGTCGCGCAGTGAGACTAGACAGCCACCACCCGGCCGAGCGCAACGGAAGCATTCGCCGAGCGCTGTCTCGATGTCCCTCGGCGTCTCCAGATGCGGGAGGGAGTTGTCACAGACGATTACCACATCAACGCTTGCCGCACGGACCGGCAGAGCGCGGAAGTCGGCGACGAGACAGGTGAGCGGAAGATGACGCGTGGCTGCTTCGCGCTGGGCGCGATTCACGGCGGCGTGCGAGAGATCGGAGCCTGTCACCCGGAACCCGAGCGGGAGGAGTCCAAGCGCTTGCGTGCCGATACCGACGGCGGCGTCGAGCACCGTGCGCGCGCCTGCCCCCCAATGTTCGCGGATGAGCGACGCCAATGCTGTCCCTTGCCGGGCAACGCTCGCCTCCCAGTTCTCGTAGACGAGGTGGTACAGCGGAGCCAACTCATCGTAGAACGCCTGCACCGACATGCGATTCCTTGTGGTCTAGACGCTGCGTATCAGCGGCGCGGCGCAGCCGCGTCCGCTGCATGCGCTTGTTCGCCCGGCGGTTCAACGACGGATGGGCGTGAGACTAAACACACGCGCCAGTCGAGATGCTGCCTTGAGATCGCCCCGCCGCAACGCTTCACGGACGTCGTCGAGCTTGCGGGCATCATCGAGTGAAAGATATGGCGACCAGCCGTTCTCCTCCTCGATGAGCTCGACGTCGACCTCTGCTGCATATGAGCCCTCACGGACGAACTTGGTATGACGCCTCGCGTTCATGGCCTCCTCCGCAGGAAATCCTCAGTCCAGCGAGCCGGATCGGGCCGATAGGCGGTCACCAACACCGCCGGAGATATCTGCCCCCACGGGATGCCCCAGACTACGTGAATCGGCCTCGCCGTTCTATCACGCTGAAGGACAAGAACACAGGGTCCTTTGGGGTAGGTAGGGTAGTCCTCAATCACGACACGCCGCGTGACCAGCCGGGCCCAGTTTGCCGATCCCTTTGACTGCCGCGAACTTGGCACCCACTCCCAGCTATCGCATTCTCGTGTTACGCAGACCGGTCATATCCGATATCCGCCGCGTGGGGTGTAAGTCTCGAGCTGAGGGAATTGGCGTCCGGCCTGACCACCGTGTCGGCAAACCAATACAGGCCGCGGACGAATTCGATTTAGTCGCGTCCCGAGGGCACGCTGCCGGCCGAGCCCCGGTACCGGGCGCGGCCCGCCTGGACGTCCTTGTTGAGCTTGCGCGAGAGGTGGAGCCCCTCCAGGATGAACTCGACCGCCGACGCCGCGCTGGCCGGGTCGGCGGCGCC
>Ga0209236_1002266_pt1 | contig 11778 bp, 7 predicted proteins | sample GraSoi013_1_40cm_FD_185819 | JGI IMG/M metagenome (GOLD analysis project Ga0209236, IMG submission 185819) | Grasslands soil microbial communities from the Angelo Coastal Reserve, California, USA - Sample 09_27_2013_1_40cm (SPAdes) (version 2) | ecosystem: Environmental > Terrestrial > Soil >... | reverse complement strand
GGCCGCCGAGAGCCTGGGCGCGTGTTTTTATCGTCGTGAGATCCTCGGTCAGCATTCGGAGGACCGGAATCTCCCGGCGTGCCCGCTCCGGTTCACGATACAGCGCCAACGTGGCCTCGAGCGCAGCCAGTGTGAGCTTGTCGGCACGCACGGTCCGCGCAATCGGATCCGCGCGGCACGCGGCGATCGCCTGCTCACTGCCGACGAGAATGCCCGCCTGCGGACCGCCCAAGAGTTTGTCGCCGCTGAACGCCACGAGATCGGCGCGGGTCGCGACCGCTTCCGGCACCGTCGGCTCGCCTGTCAGTCCCCATTGGGAGAGGTCGACGAGCAGGCCGCTGCCCAAGTCGTACAAGCAGCTCAAGCCACGCGCATGCGCCATCTCCGCCAGCTCGACGACGGCCACGTCCGCGGTGAATCCGGTGACCTGGAAATTCGAGCGGTGCACCTTGAGCAGCAGTTTACTGTTCGGCGTCAGCGCCCGGTCGTAATCGTTGGGATGGGTTCGGTTGGTGGTGCCGACTTCGACGACGCGGGCTCCGGAGCGCGCCATGATGTCGGGGATCCGGAACGACCCGCCGATTTCGACCAGCTCGCCGCGGGAGACGACCGCCTCGCCGTCGCGCGCCAGCGCGCTGAGCGCGAGCAGCACCGCGCCGGCGGCATTATTCACGACCAGCGCATCGGCCGCACCCGTCAACTCGACGAGCAGATCACGACAGTGCGCGTCACGGGAGCCACGCGTCCCGCGGCCGAGGTCGTATTCGAGCGCCGCATAGCCGCGCGCCACGCTGGTGAGCGCCGCGATCGCGGCGCCGCAGAGCGGCGCCCGACCGAGGTTCGTGTGGAGCACGACGCCCGTCGCGTTGATCACCGGCGCGAGCGACGGCACGGCCAGTCGCGCGACCGCCGCCTCCACGGCGGCGTCCCACCCTTCGGACGGTGTGACGCCCCCGTTCACCCGCGCCGCGTCCACCGTTTCACGCGCCGCTTTCACCACGAGTCCGCGCGGATGCTCGGCCAACAAGCGCGCCACGCCCGGACCCGCAAGCAGGGCGTCGATCGAGGGCAACTGCCGTCGCGGATCGGTCATGGAGGCCGCGGCTGGCGTCCGCGGCGCGTCGTGTCGACTGGTGCGGGCTTGGGAACGAGAAAGCCGACCTCACCCTCGCCCTTTTTCCCGATCAGGTTCGTCGCGTCCCGCACGCGCACGACGTAGCGCGTCTCGATCTTGAAGGGCCTCGCCATGCGCACGACGATCCGATCAGAAGGAATGGGCCGTCGAGCGAGCAAGCGGCGCACGAGCGCGGTGTCCACCGGTGGGCGCGAGGGCTTTTTCCCCTGTGCTTGAGCAGGAGGCGGCGGCGGCGGAGGTGGGGGCGGTGGCGGAGGCCGGCGCGCGGCGCCGGTGTCGCGCGCCGCCGCGGCCACGCTGTCCCGCTTCTGCCGCTCCACGGTCATCAGCGAGTCATACACGCGCGCCGTGAAAACTTGCGCAACGGGGACCGGTGTCGAGTCGGGGAGCGCAAGCACATGCACGTGTGCCGTATCGAACGACTGGGTCGGATCGAGCGACTGTGAGAAGTCGACGCGCGCCGTGACCGAGTCGACGAATGTCGCCTGGCGCAGACGCGGCGGCGTGGTATCGTGCGGAAACATGTACAGCGCCAGGTTCGTGCTCGAGTCGACCATCACCATGATCGAGTCGTACGCCTCCTTCGGGCTGCGCCGCCGGTCGCCGTTCTCGTCCTGCGTCGCGTATACGATGTACTTGCCCGGCGCGACACTCTCGAGGTTGAACTGGCCGCCGGAATCGGCCAGCGTCAAGTAGCCGACGCTGTCGGGCAGCGGCACCGCCTCGATCAGCGCGCGGGGCACGATGTGCTGATCGATCCAGTGTAATGCGATGCCACCGATGCGGGCGTGGCCGAACTCGGGGCCCGTCGAGAACAGCACAATCTTCGCGGTGTCGAGGTGGTTGTTGCGCAGATCGTGGATGCCGGGCAGCACTTCGAGCCGATACACGCGACGCTTCCATCCTTCGCGCGGCTTCACGCTGATGTTGGTCCGATGCCATCCCACACGCACGGGTCCGGCGACCGGTGACAGCATCACGAGTTTCTCGAGTCCGCTTCCGCCGGCTCCCCCCCCCCCTCCCCCCGCCATCTCTTCGATGACCTCATCGAATTGAATGACGGCGTCGCCCTTGAGATTCGGGACCATGGCACCCGACTCGGGACGGACAGCGACAATATGCGGTGGCGTGCTGTCCGGCGGCCCGCCGGGCGGGGTGCCGACACTCGCGCACGCACTCAGCACGGCGGCCGCGGCGGCGGCGGCGACGACGCTCTCCCCCCAGCGAATTACGAGCACCCGAGCGACTTGAGCTTGCCGGCCAGGACGTCGCGCTGGTCACGCCATGCTTTTTCCTTTTCGCGCTCGCGCGCCACGACGTCTTGCGGCGCGCGGGCGACGAAATTCTCGTTGGTGAGCCGCGCGGCGAGCGCTTCGAGCTGCCTCTCCAATCGATCCTTTTCCTCTGAGAGCCTTCTGCACTCGGTGCGAACGTCGACGGCCCCCTCCAGTGCGACCACGACTTCGCTGCCGTCGCCGAACACGGCATGCGCACCGACGCGATGTGCCACCCCGTCGAGGGCCAGGCTCTCGAGCTGGGCGAGCCGCACGATCGTGTCGCGCTCGCCCTCGAATGTCGCGGCTTTGTCGTGGCCGCGCGCCACAATCGTCGCCCGGAGCTTCGTCTTCGGCGACACGCGGTACTCGGCGCGGATCGAGCGGATCTGCTCGATCGCGGTCTTCACGCGCGCGAATTCCTGGTCGGCGCGCGGATCCTCGAGCTCGGGCTTTGGCGCCGGCCATTGGCTGACGGCGAGCAGCTGCTGAGCCTTTCGTCCCGGAAGCTTCTGCCACAGCTCTTCGGTAATGAAGGGTACCACCGGGTGCAGCAGCCGCAACGCGAGATCGAAGCAGTACGCGAGCACGGCCTGCGGCGTCTGCGCGTGATCGCCGGACATACGTGGCTTGACCGCCTCGACGTACCAATCCGCCAATTCGTTCCACGCGAAGGCGAAGCAGTGCTTGGCAGCTTCGTCGAGCCGGAACTGCTCCAGCGCGGCGGTCGCTTCGCGCACCGTCGCCTGCGCGCGCGACAGGATCCAGCGATCGGCGAGGGTGAGCGAGCGGCGGTCGATGGACTCGATCGCCGGCACGGTCTGGGGGAGCTGTCCAAGTACGAACTGCCCGATGTTCCAGAGCTTGTTCGCGAAGTTTCGGCCCGGCGCGAATGTCGTCTCGAGGTCGTTCGGGTCCACGATCACGTCGGCGCCGAGCGAGCCGCCGCCGATCAGCGTCCAGCGCAGCGCGTCCGTGCCGTACAGCCGCACCACGTCGCGCGGATCGATGCCGTTGCCGAGCGACTTCGACATCTTGCGGTGCTGCGTGTCGCGCACCGTCCCGGTCAGGTAGACCGTCGTGAACGGCAGCCGCCGGTCCATGAAGTGGTACCCGGACATGAGCATGCGGGAGACCCAGAGCTGCAGGATCTCGGGCGCCGTCACCAGCGTGTGGCCGGGATAGAAGCGCGCCAGGTCGGGCGTCCGCTCGGGCCAGCCGAACGTCGCGAACGGCCAGAGCCAGGACGAGAACCACGTGTCGAGCACGTCGGGATCCTGGGTCACCGGGCCACCGCACTTGGGGCACTTAGCGGGGTCGTTGCGGTCGGCCCATTGGTGCTGGCACTTGGTGCACGTGAACACCGGGATGCGGTGCCCCCACCACAGCTGGCGCGAGATGTTCCAGTCGCGGATCCCCGCCATCCAGTTCACGAACGTCGCCCGCCAGCGCTCGGGGATGATCTTGAACTCCCCGCGCTGATACGCGGCGAGCACCGGCTCGGCGAGCGAGCGCATCTTCACGAACCACTGATCGGACAGCCGCGGCTCCACCACCGTGTCGCAGCGGTAGCAATGGCGCACGCCGTGCTGGTGCTGCTCGACCTTCACGAGCAACCCTTCCTTCTCGAGCAGCTTGCCGATCTTCTTGCGGGCGGCGAAGCGGTCCACCCCCTGCAGGTCCTGTGGCACGCGCGGCGAGCGCTCCATATGCGCATCTTCCGTCAGGATCAGGGGCTTCTCGGCGTCGGGCCACACGCGATTGGCGATGTCGAAGTCGTTGGCGTCGTGGGCCGGGGTCACCTTCAGCATCCCAGTCCCGAATTCCTTGTCCACGGCTTCGTCGGTGCCGATGGGGATCTTCAAACCGGAGAGCGGAATCCTGACCTGCTTGCCCTTCAGGCCCTTGTAGCGCGCGTCCTTCGGGTGGAAGACCAGGCCGATGTCGCCGAACATCGTCTCGGGACGGGTCGTGGCGACGGTGACCGAGCTGGAGCCGTCCGCCAGCGGGTACTGGATGTAATAGAGATTGCCGCTGGTCTCGTGGTGCTCCGCCTCTTCGTCCGACAACGCCGTCAGACAGTGTGGGCACCAGTGGATCACGCGATGGCCGCGGTAGATCAGCCCTTCATCCCAGAGGCGCACGAAGACTTCGCGCACCGCATGTGAGTAGGCGGGGTCGAGGGTGAAGCGCGTGCGGCTCCAGTCGCAGGAGCAGCCGATGATCTTGAGCTGCTCGAGGATCGTGTCGCCCGTCTCGCGCACGAACTTCCACACGCGCGCGACGAACGCCTCGCGGCCCAAATCGAAACGCGTCTTGCCTTCGTCGGCGAGCTGTTTTTCGACCACATTTTGCGTCGCGATGCCGGCGTGGTCGGTCCCCGGCAGCCATTCCGCCGCCCGCCCGCGCATCCGCTCGAAGCGAATGAGCACATCCTGGATGATGTTGTTCAGCGCGTGGCCCACGTGCAGCACTGCCGTGACATTCGGCGGAGGGATGACGATGACGTACGGCTCACCATCCGGTCGCGGCTGGAAGACGCCGGCGTCGAGCCAGCGCTTGTAGAGGACTGATTCGACGGGCCGCGGATCGTATGCCATTCCTTAATATAGAAGCGACAACTAGAATACCGTCCAATGACGCTCCCCAAATCCGCATCCGCCGATGATGTGATGCCGCCGAGTCGCGCCGTCCGCTGGGTGCTGCTCGCGGGCGTGATTTTGTTTTCGGTGGGACTCTATTTCCGGTTTGGCTTGCGCGTGCCGCCCATCGGGTCGGTGCCTCCCGCGTCCGCGACGTCCACGACCTCCACGCCGTAGCATGCCCTCATCCGAGATTCAGGTCGTCCTGCCGGATGGGAGCAAGAAGAGCCTTCCGGCCGGCGCGACGGGCGCCGATTTAGCCAAAGCGATCGGCCCCGGCCTGGCGAAAGCTGCGCTCGCGATTCGCGTGAACGGCGAAGTGCGCGACTTGCAGCGCGCGCTCCCCGACGGTGTGAAGGTCTCGATCCTGACGGACAAGGACCCGCAGGCGCTCGACGTGCTACGCCATTCATCGGCGCACGTGTTGGCGACTGCGGTGCGCCAGCTCTTTCCCAAGGCGCAAATCGGGTTCGGTCCGCCGATCGAGGATGGGTTCTACTACGACTTCGACATCGGGCGGCCGTTTACGCCGGAAGACCTCGAGGCCATCGAAAAGAAAATGGCCGAGGTCACGAAGCAGGATTATCTCTTCACGCGTGAAGAAGTGAGTAGAGAAGAAGCAAAACGGCGATTTGTCGACGACCCGCTGAAACTCGAACGGATCGACGATCTCGGCGCCAACGAAGTGATCTCGGTCTATACCGACGGCCCGTTCATCGATCTGTGCCGCGGCCCCCACGTGCCCAGCACCGGCCGCATCAAGTTCTTCAAGCTGCTGCACGCGGCGGGCGCGTATTGGCGCGGCGACGAGCGACGCCAGATGCTCCAGCGCGTCTACGGGACGGCGTGGTTCTCGAAAGATGATCTCGAGGGCTACGTCCGGCGGCTCGAGGAAGCGCGCAAGCGTGACCACCGTGTCATCGGTAAGCAGCTCGACCTCTTCTCGATCCAGGAAGACGTCGGGCCGGGGCTGATTCTGTGGCACCCCAAGGGCGCGATCCTGAACTTCGAGCTGCGCCGCTTCATCGAGGATGTGATTCTGGCGCGCGGCTATCAGCTCGTGTACACGCCGCATGTGACCCGCGAGCAGCTGTTCCTGCGGTCCGGCCACCTGCCGCTCTACGCCGCGAATCAGTTTCCGCCGATGGCGGCCGGCGAGGGCGAGTCGGAGGACGTGCGCTATCGCGTGAAGCCGATGAACTGCCCCATGCACATCCTCGTCTATGCGAGCCAGCAGCGCAGCTATCGCGACCTGCCGATTCGCCTCGCCGAGATCGCGAATGTGTATCGCAACGAGCGGTCGGGGACGTTGCACGGCATGTTGCGCGTGCGCGGGCTGTCGATGGACGACGCGCATATCTTCCTGCGCGAGGATCAGATCGAGGAGGAGATCTTCAACCTGCTCGACATCGTCGAGCTGGTGATGGGCAAGACATTCGGTCTTCAGTATCGTCTCGACCTCGCCACTCGGCCCGACAAGAAACTGGGCGACGACCGCATGTGGGGCGTCGCTGAAAAGGCGCTCGAGAGCGCGCTCAAGCGGCGCGGCGTGACGTACCGGATGGACATCGGCGGTGGGGCGTTCTACGGGCCGAAGATCGACATCAAGTTCAACGACGCGATCGGCCGCGAGTGGCAGGGCGCGACGATCCAGCTCGACTACGAGCTACCGGAGCGCTTCAAGCTCGAGTACACGGGCGCCGACAATAAGCCGCATCGCACCGTGATGATCCACCGCGCCATTTTCGGCACGTTGGAGCGGTTCGTCGGATTCCTCATCGAGCACTTCGCGGGGGCGTTTCCGCTCTGGCTGTCGCCGGAGCAGGTGCGGGTGCTGCCCATTTCCGATACGCAGCTCGACGCGGCGCGGGCCGTGCATGACGCGCTTCAGAAGGCGGGACTTCGCTCGCATCTCGATGAACGGTCCGAGACGCTGAACTACAAGATTCGCGACGCCGAGACGCACAAGATTCCCTACATGGCCGTGGTGGGGCAGCGGGAAGCCGAGGCTAAGTCCGTCGCGGTGCGCGTGAGGGGATCGGGAAACAAGCAGGTGGTGATGTCGGTTCAGGAGTTTGTGGAAAGGTTGAAACAAGAGGTGCAGAGCCGCAGCCTGAAGCCGTTAATGTGAAATTTCGGGCCGCTGTTGTTGCGCTCGCACTTTTCGCCGTCGCGTCGTGTGGTGAAAACACGGCGCCCAAAGTCGCGGTTGCCCTGCGCGTGCTCAGTCCGTCAAGAATCTCCGACACGATCCAGGCGACGTTCACCGACCCGGTGACAGTTCAGGTCATGGACGCGCAGGGTCACGGTGTGGCCGGAGGAGTGGCGTTCTTTATCGTCTCACCACCAGAATCTCTCTCGCAGTACCCTATCGTCTATTTTGGCGGAAGCGCCCAAACACCGGATGCGAATCAATACCAGGCCTATGCGGACCAGCAGGGAATGGTACGAGTCTTCCTGCGCAACGGCGCAAAAGCCGGCGCTTTTCGGGTCGAAATCCGTGTGGGCCCCGCCGCTGATTCGGTTGTCGTCACAATCCGTCCCGGCGCGCCCGTCGTCGTCACGCTGGCGCCAAAGGATACCGCGGTCTATGTCGCGGCGTCGTACGAGCTGACTCCGCATCTCTATGACCGGGTGGGCAATCTGACCCCCGATCCCGTCAGCTTCACCGCCCGCCGTGCGACGGTGGCGAGCTCCGACTCCAACCTCGTGCAGGCTCATGCGACGGGGCGTGCCTATATCGTCGTCACGTCGGGCGCGGCGCGCGATAGCGCCGCGGTAAGCGTGGTCCCACAGGGTCGAATTCTTGCATTTACGCATCGAATTGGGTCCGGCGAGATCGCAAAGTTCGTCTTATTCGATTTGGACGGTTCGAACTATCGCGTTGTCGACACCACCTCGTTCGCCTTCAACAACAGAGGGCAGTACTTCTACCCGGACGGCCAGAGCGTCGTGTTTCACGACGTCTGCCGTCCCGGAGTGCTGTGCCTCTTCACAATGACCATCCTCGGAGTTCGCGACACGCTCGTTACTCCGACTGATACCATCCTTCAAGCGACCACACCCCAGCCATCCCGCGACGGCGCGTGGGTCTACTTCACCGCCGTGACGGGCTATGAGCAGGAGGAGATCTGGCGTGTGAGCGGGACCGGCACCGGGGCGACGCGCATCAGTCCCGTCTCCACGACCAACGAGTGGTGGGCCAGTCCCTCACCATCCCCTGACGGCTCACAACTCGCCGTTCTGTTCGCTTCGCAGACCGGCGCCGGTCTGGGAGTGATGACTGTCGCGACCGGACAAATCCAGCCGATTGATCCAGGTGCGCGTGCTGCGCTGCGTTGGTCGCCCGTCGCAGATGAGATCGCTTACTTCGGGGACGGTGGTTTGAGGGTGATTCGCGCGGACGGGCTCTTGGTCCTGGGCCCTATTGCCACACCAGTCGATGTGGGCTGGGACGGAAGCGACGGGCAGATCGATTGGTCTGGCGACGGGAAATGGCTCATCGCGTGCATTACCGGCGCATTCTCAGGTGCCCGCCATTTGACATTGATCGATCGGCTCACCGGAGAGCTCTTGCCATTGGCATTCACGGCGCGCGATAACCTGTGCGGGGCGACGTGGCAGCCATGAGGTTCACAGAATGAGCCCGAGTCCGTTAATTTGATCCGTGGGCTGAAGCCCGGCTCGGCCAAATCGGGCGTCCTTAAGGACGCTGCGTCGTAGCCGAGCCGGCCCTTCAGGGCACGGATAAAAACCATGACCAACGATCAACTCATCCCCGTAATCCTCTCCGCCTGCCGGACTCCGATCGGCCGGTACCTGGGCGGGCTGTCGCCGTTGCCCGGGCCGAGGCTCGGCGCCCTCGTCATCCGCGAAGCAGTGAGCCGAGCCAAGATCGCCGACAACCAGGTCGACGAGGTCATCATGGGCAACGTGCTTCAGGGCGGCGAAGGCCAGGCGCCGGCGCGGCAGGCCGCGATTCATGCGGGGCTCCCCGGCCTGATTCCCGCGATGACGATCAACAAGGTCTGCGGCTCGGGACTCAAGGCGGTGATGCTTGCCGCGCAGGCGATCAAGGCGGGCGATGAGCAATGTGTGGTTGCGGGCGGCTTTGAGTCGATGTCGAACGCGCCGCATTACGTCTACGGCATGCGCAGCGGCATCAAGGCCGGCAACAGCGAGCTGGTCGATGGCATGATTCGCGACGGCCTGTGGGATTCGTTCTCGAACTCCCACATGGGCAATCTGGCCGAGTATACGGCGAAGAAGGCCGGTGTCTCGCGCAAAGAGCAGGACGAGTTCGCGCTGCAGAGCCATCAGAAAGCCGTGAAGGCGATGGAGTCGTGTTTCTTCAAAGCAGAGATCGTGCCGGTCGACAAAGTCGAAAAGGATGAGGGACCGCGCGCCGATACATCCCTCGAAAAGCTTGCATCACTCAAGCCGGTGTTCGAAAAGGGTGGGACGGTAACGGCAGGTAACTCGCCCGGCTTGAACGACGGCGCCAGCGCGCTCGTCGTGACGTCGCTCGCGTTCGCGAAGGCGCACGGCCTCGCGCCAATGGCGAAGATCACCGGCTACGCCACGGGCGGCGGGGAGCCGAAGGACCTCTTCTTCGCGCCAATTGTGGCCGTGCAGAACTTGATGAAGAAAACCGGCGCGAAGATCTCCGATTACGATCTCATCGAAGCGAATGAAGCGTTCGCCGTGCAGGCGCTCGCCGACGGCAAAGCACTCGGCTGGGATTGGAGCCGCGTCAACGTGCACGGCGGCGCGGTGGCCCTCGGCCATCCGATCGGGGCGTCCGGCGCGCGCGTGCTCACGACGCTCGTGTCTGCACTCAAGCAGTACGGCAAACGCACCGGCCTCGCCACACTGTGTCTCGGTGGCGGCAACGCTGTGGCCCTTTCCGTGGAGATGATCTGAATGGAAAGAACACTCGTCATCGATCATTCTACATTGATCATTCGGCGCGCCGCCGCCGTCGTTCTCGGAGCCCTCTTAGTCGCTGCGGCAGCGCAAGTGTCCGTGCCGCTTCCCGGGACACCGGTGCCGATGACGCTCCAGCCGCTTGCCGTGCTGCTCGTTGGCGGCCTGCTCGGCGCTCCGCTGGGTGCGCTCAGCATGATCCTGTATTTGGCGATGGGTGCGGCGGGACTGCCGGTGTTCACGCCGACGGTGCCACTCATTGGCGTCGCGCGCTTGTTCGGGCCGACGGGGGGGTATTTGCTCGCGTACCCTGTGGCTGCTTGGGTTGTCGGCAGGTTTTCTGACCCCGGGCGGCAGCCCGGGGTTAACAAACCCGCGTGGGCTCGTGTGACGGTGGCAGTGGTGGCTGGACTTGTACTCATTCATTTGGGTGGTTTGGCACAGCTCGCCATTCTCACCGGCAGTCTCTCCGCCGCGGCGCGGTTCGGCACGTGGCCGTTCCTGCTGGGAGACCTGCTCAAGCTCGCTGCACTGGTGCCTGTTCTGACGAAGCTCACCCCAACGATTCGCGCGCGCCTCTGATGGCGCGCGTTTCGTCTGCGGGTCTAAAGCGCGTCGGCATCGCGCTCGGATGGGTCGTTCTCTTCGTTGCGATCGGAATCGGTGGCACGATCGGCATGGCCGAGCTCGTGCCAGGGTGGGGCGGGCCGTCGTGGTTCGTCGCACGGACCGGCAGCTACGAAGTGATCGGATTCGCATTGGCGACTTGGATCGTGGGTCGCTTACTCAACAAGTATTCCTGGGACCGCATGGGTTGGCATCGCACCGCTTGGCCCCAGCTCGGACGCGGCGTGCTGCTCGGCGCGTTGATGGCGGCGCTGGCCATCGGCCTCGCTGTGGTGCTCGACGGGGCCCGCGTGCACCTAACGGGCGACTGGAACATTTGGGCCCGCGTCGCTCTCCCTCTGATCATCGGTCTCATATTCGCGGCACTCGGTGAGGAGCTGGGCTTCCGCGGCTATCCCCTGCGCCGGCTGGGCGACACGCTCGGTATCCTGCCCGCGATGCTGGTGCTCGCGATCCTGTTCGGACTGCTCCACGCCAAGAACCCGAACGCCACGGTCTTCAGCACGGTGAACGTGGCGCTCGCCGCGATCTGGCTGTCGCTCGCGTTCTTCTCGTCCGGCGGCATGCCGCTGGCGTGGGGCGCGCACTTCGGTTGGAACGCGTGCCTCGCGATTCTCTTCGATGCGCCCGTCAGCGGCTACGTCTTCCATGTGCCCGTCGTCGAATACACGCCCGGCGCGCATGCGTGGGTGGATGGCGGCGCGTTCGGACCCGAGGGCGGCATCGTCGCGACGATCGCGCTGCTTGCCGGCTCCATCTTCTTGCTCACGCGGCAGAATGCCTTCAGCCGTCCGCCATCGGCCGTCAGTGAACAGGTCGTCGCCGCGTGAGCACAGTCGCCGTCGTCGGCGCCGGCACGATGGGGAACGGGATTGCGCACGTGTTCGCGCAGCGGGGCTGGAAGGTCACGCTGGTGGATGTCGCGACGGACGCACTCGAGCGCGCCGTGAAGACGATCACGGCGAACATCGACCGGCTGGTGAGAAAGGGAGCAGGGAGCAAGGAGCATGGAGCAGAGACGCTTGGCAGAATCCAGACGAGCACGTCGTTCGATGCCGTGAAGAGTGCCGACTTCGTGGTCGAAGCCGCGACCGAAAACCCCGAGATCAAGTTCCAGATTTTCGAGGACCTCGATCGGCTCGCTCCGCCAGGCACGATCCTCGCGTCGAACACG
>Ga0209236_1002264_pt1 | contig 11780 bp, 12 predicted proteins | sample GraSoi013_1_40cm_FD_185819 | JGI IMG/M metagenome (GOLD analysis project Ga0209236, IMG submission 185819) | Grasslands soil microbial communities from the Angelo Coastal Reserve, California, USA - Sample 09_27_2013_1_40cm (SPAdes) (version 2) | ecosystem: Environmental > Terrestrial > Soil >... | reverse complement strand
CCGCTTCTTCCCGTCCGGTTTGATCGAATCCGGCTGGAGGAGCTCGTAAAACGACTGGGGCGTCTTGTGCCAATCGGCGTCTTGTGATGCGCGAAAGAATTTTCCGGTTACGCCACCTGCCTCGGCGGCAACGAGGACGGCAACCTGCCAGGGATCGGTGAAAAACTTCTCGTGCGTTTCCACGTCGTGGGCCGTGAGGTATCCGCCCTGCCCCGGATGGCTGTGGTACCAGCCGAGCAACGACCCCGCCGCCTTCGCCAACTGCTGCTGCATCCGATCCCACAACCGCGATACCACGACTTCGGTCTTATCCCCATAGATGGGCTGGCTGAGCTTCAACGTCTTGTCGATGACGATATAGAGCACGCCCGCTTCGGGATCGCGATACACGTCACCGATCAGAAAACCGAAGATCGCCTGAGTGGGCGAGCTCTTGAGATGCTCCTGCAGCGCGATGACGGCTTCCTGCTGGAAGAAAATCGGATAAGGCGCCCGGCCCCCTGCCGAGGGACGCGCCCCGGGCAGCGACGGATTCCACAGGATCGACCGGTCCACCGGCATCGCCTGAAGCTTCGGCGCAGGACGATCAGGGGGCGGGGTGGTCACCGCAGCGTCTCTCTGTTGTGATCGAGCGCGTAGAGCCCGGCGGCGGCGAGAATGCCTGATTGCCGCATTCCTCCGCCCAGCCGCTTGCGGATCTCCCACGCGCGCGCGCGACGCCGTCAAACGCCGCCACGCTGAGCACACGACCGCCAGCGGCGTTGTGGGTATTCTCGATCGCGAGGGCGCTGATGCGCGGTACGTCAGGCGACGCGGGCCGTAAGGCATTCCGCACAAGCTCCGCGGTCAGCAGGCCGTCACACGTGGTGATGGGTCGGATCTGCGCACCGGACAACGCGGCGATCCGCTGCTCGAGCCGGCGCGTCGTCGGATCGCCATCCAGCACGTCGTCGCCGACTTCCGCGTCCGCCATCGCGCGCCGTATTCCGGTGGACGGCTTGGTGACGGTATCCGATCGTAGATCGATGACGTTCATCCGAGCCGCACGCGCTGCAGGTGTCGCATCCGCATCAGATCGTACGTCTCGGCGACTTCCCCGCCCAGCAGAAACACGTAGGCCGTGTAGTAAATCCACAGCAGCAGTAACAACACGGCGATCAGGTTCGCATCGGACGCGACGCGATTGAAGGTGACGAAGTGCGCGACGTAGAGGGTGTACAGCCGTTTGGCGACCTCGAATCCCACCGCGCAGAACAGCGACGCCACCAGCCCGGTCCGCCAGTAAATGCGCCGGCTCGGCAAAAACTTGAAGATGATGAAGAACAACACTGTGCTGAACACGAGTGTGCCGAGCTGCGAACCGACCCCCCGCCCCGTCGAGGCGAAGGCGTTCGCCAAGAACAGGGCCCCGGCGGCGAACACCATGGCGAGATCGGTGAGCTTGGCAACGGGCCAGGGGCGATTCTCCTCGGTGTCGAACACCTCGTTCAGGGCCGCGCGCAGTCCTCCGAACATACGAGTCGAGAACCAGAGGAACAGGGGCGCGGCGAAGAGTGTGAGGCGACCGCGACGCCCGACGAGGTCGCCGAGCGCGCGCTCGATGAATCCGAAGGTGTCGGTCTTGCCTTCACTCGAGTCGGGAAGGAAGCGCTGCAACAGCTCGTGGACGTTGAGCTGGTGAATGGCGACCTGGTACTCGACGAGATACCCGACGACCGCGAGCACGAGGCCGACGAAGGGAATCGTGGTGAGGAGGATGTCGAACGAGACGGCGCTGGCGAGAAAGGGGATGTTGTCTTCGTAGGCCGCTTCGAGGGTCCGCCGGACGACACCGGTGACCGTGCGGTGCCAGCCGCCTTCACCATTCACGCGAGCGGCTCGTCCTCCTCTTCGGATGCGGGAGAGACGGGCGGGGCGGGGGGGCGGCCGGGGGGGGTCGGCCGCGCGGCCCGGTTCCGCCGCCGGCGCGCGGCCTCAAGACGACGCCGCAGCTGCTCACGCGTGGCGATCTCGGGCTCTTCTGCTTCGTCCTCCTCGGTCTCGTCTTCATCTTCCTCGGCCTCTTTCAGCAGCCCGCGCACTTCATCGACCTTTTCTTCGGCCAGCTCCTTGAGATTGCGGAGTCCTTTTCCGACCCGGCGGCGGGTGCCCTCGCCGCCTTCGGGCGCGAACAGGAATCCGGCGACCGCGCCCAGCGCGATGCCGAACAGGAACGCCCCGAACCCGCTGCTGCCACGTTCGCTCATTCGCCCGCCTCCGCGTCATCCGGCGCCGCGACGAGCGCGCCCCGTGGGGCCGCATGCGACGCGAGCTTCGGCTTCACGTACCGATCGGTGGCGGCGCGCGTCCCCTTCACCCGCAGCTGCTCGAACAGGAACGCGAACGTCTTCTCGAGATCGGCGCCGATCGCGGCGCGGACGTCGGCCGGCAGATCCCAGAAGCGCTGCTTGAACGGTCCGATCGCTTTCTTGCGGCTCTTGTAGATGAATTGCTCTTCCGTATCGCCCTTTTTCCATTCGTCCTTGGCTTCGTTCTTCACCCAGGCGTTCACGTCGCGTCGGAGATCGGCAGGGAGCGCGGGATGGTCGAACACGAGCGTCTGGAAATTCGTGGCGAGGTGAATCTCCACCGCTTCGCATGCCGGGAACTGCGAGAACGCCTCGGGTGGCAGCGTGGACGCGCCGTGCTGCACCGCACCACCGAGTCCGTATTTGGTACGCGCGTCGTGCGACAGCGCCTTGAGCGCCGCCAGATCGAGCTGCACCTTCGCGATCGTGCCGTCAGGAAGGACGACGCCGCCGTGGCTGGTGCCCGTCTGCACCGAAATTTTCGAGATGCCGGGCGAGGTCCCGAGCCGCCGAATCGTGCGGTTGTAACCCTCCATGAACGCCTGCAGCTCGTGGACGTCGCTGTTCTTGCCGCCGACCTCGCCAATCTCGGCGCCGACCGAGACGGTCACACCCTCGGGCTGGCGCTCGCGAATGAACTGCGTCAGCTCGGCCGCGCGCTCGTAGTTGGTCCGCTGTTGCTCGTCGAGGTTGGGCTTCGAGAGATCCACCAGGGTCGAGGTATCGACGTCGATGTTGTAGAAGCCCGCCTGCAGCTCTTCCTCGATCAACGCGCGCAGCGCCTTCAGCTCGCCTGCGGCGTCGGCGGCATATTTCTTGGCGTTGACCTGCACGTGATCGCCCTGAATGAACAGCGGCCCCTTGAATCCCTCGCGCAGCGCGGCTGCCGTCATCACGGCGACGTACTCCGCGGGACGCTGATCGGTGTAGGCGATTTCGCTGCGGGCGATCTCGCAGATCACCGCGCCGACATCGAGGCGCTGCGCCGCGCGAAAAATCGCGCGCCCGGTGTCGTATGAGAGAATGCGGACGTTCATCGCGGGGGTGGTGAACGGCGGGACTTCCCCGCGCCCGCGCGCCAGGTACAGCTCGTGGATCGACGCGGGACGGACGCCTGCCCGCTGGCCGATTTCCCAGAGCATCCACCGCGCCTGCGTCTTGGCGTCTTCGTTGCCGAACACCGCCTCGCGCACCAGCGCATCCATGTTGGGGCCTTGGCGGACGGCGGGATCGTCGAACTGCTGCAGCATTAGAGCACTCCCTCCCCTCCTCGCGGCGGAATCTATGGCTCGTCCACTTCGATAACCAGCCCGTCGTACGCGGGCGCAATCCCCGCGGGCAGCTTCGCCGCGAGCGCCGCGTGCGTGTTTTCGTGCGTGAGATGTGTGAAGAGCGTGCGCCGCGCGCCGATGCGTTGCGCAACGGCCACGGCTTCGGGCACCGAGAGATGCAGGGGATGCGGGCGCGACAGCAACGCGTTGAGCACGAGCACGTCGAGATGCGCCAGCGCCGCGATGGCGTCGTCGGGAATCGTTTTCACGTCCGTGATGTAGGCGATCGGACCGATCCGATATCCCAGCACATGATGATCGCCGTGCGGCAGCGATAACGGCAGCACCGGTACGCCGGCGATGGAAACGGTCACACCGGCCTCGAGCACATGCGGCGCCAGCTCCGGCTTGCTCGTCCCCGCTGGAACGACGAAGGACGGATCGAAGATGTACGGGAACTTGACGGCGAGCTCCGCCATGGTCTCCCGGGAGCCGTATGCGGGAAGCATCGCGCCCTGGCGGACCGACAGCGCACGCAGGTCATCGATGCCGTGCACGTGGTCGGCGTGCGCGTGCGTAAACAGCACGGCGTCGATCCGATCGATGCCGGCCGCGACGAGCTGGAGCCGCAGCTCGGGCGGCGTGTCGATCAGAAGCCGCTTACCTCTCGTCTCGATGAGCGCAGCCGTGCGCGTGCGCTTGTCGCGGGGGTCGGAGGATGTACAGGTTGGACAGCGACAGCCGATCTGCGGCACGCCGAACGATGTACCCGTGCCGAGAAAAATCAGCCGCACATCACACCTTCTCGACCTTGATGAGGTTGGTGCTGCCCGAAACGTCCCACGGCACTCCCGCCGTCATCACGATGCAGTCGCCCTGCTTCGCGAGCCGGCGTTTGAGAATGAGATCGCGCACCACCTCCAACATGGCGTCGTACCCCGGCACGTGGTCGACGAGGACGGGAACGACACCCCACACGAGCGCGAGCTGGCGATACGTCGTCGACTCGGTCGTCACCGCCAGAATCGGCACCGGCGGCCGGAGCGCGGCGACTTTGCGCGCGGTGAACCCGCCCTTGGTGAGTGTGACGATGAGCGGCGTCTTCAGCATGCGCGCGACCGCGAACGTCCCCCAGGCAATCGCGTCTTCCGTCGTGACCCCATCCGCGGCCTTGCGCCGCTCTTCCCGCTGCCGCAGCGGGTGGCGCTCCATTTCGCGGATGATGCGATCCATCGCCCGCACGGCCTCTAGCGGATATTGCCCGACCGCGGTCTCGGCAGAGAGCATCACGGCATCGGTGCCGTCGAGGATCGCGTTGGCGACGTCCGATGCTTCCGCTCGCGTCGGGCGCGGCGCGTGGACCATCGATTCGAGCATCTGCGTAGCGGTGATGACCGGTTTTCCCTGCTGATTCGCTTCGCTGATCAGCCGCTTCTGCACGAGTGGCACCTGCTCGAAGGGCAGCTCGACGCCGAGATCACCGCGGGCAACCATCACCGCGTCCGCCGCCGCCACGATCCGCTCCAGATTCTCCAGTGCCGTCGCCTTCTCGATCTTGGCGACCAGCTTGATCGTGTTCGGCACGAGCCCCCGGAGCTCCTCGATGTCCTCGGCGCGACGGACGAACGAGAGCGCGAGATAGTCGACGCCCGCCCGCACCGCGTCCTGCACATCCTGCCGGTCCTTCTCCGTCAGCGCCGGCGCCGATACGTGGAGTCCCGGCAGGTTCATGCCCTTGTGCGCGGTCAGCATACCGCCGTCGATGACGCGACCGCGTACACGTGGCGCATCCACCCCGGTGACTTCCACCGACAAGAGGCCGTCGTTCAGAAGAATGCGCGAGCCAACCCGAGCGTCGGTCGCCAAACCGTCGTACGTGGTCGGGAGGTCGTCGCCCCGCGCGACTTCCTCCGGCGCGAATACGACCTGTTGTCCGGGGGTCAGCTCGCGTGGATGGGGAAGGTCTCCAACCCGAATACGCGGACCTTGGAGGTCGAGGAGCACCGCCACCGGCGTCGCCAGCGACTCCGCTGCCCGCCGCGCTGCGGCGATCCATTCCCCACGGAGTTCGGGCGTACCGTGGGATGCATTGATACGCACGACGTTCGTGCCGGCGTGCAGCAGGGCGCCGATGGTGGACGCGTTCGCAGTGGCAGGCCCCAGGGTCGCCACGATTTTCGTGCGACGTATCTTCGGGTCGCCGTTCAGGTTTTCCACAAATTCACGCGGGGTTCGAGATGTGGAAAACTAGCCAGGCTGGAACGCGTTCGATTGGGTCTCGGATAAGCGACACCACGTCCCCGCACAGTGAGTTGAATGCGTTGAAGCGACTACGCATAAGTAAAGCCATTGAAGTACTACGTGAAGTGACACCAGCAGCGAGCCAGATCGCGGGCAACTGCATAAAGATTCGCACATCGGTATACGCGCTCAGCGCACGACCTCGAGCACCTTCTGTTCGAGGCGCTGGCGGAGCTCCTGGAGCACGTGGATCGTGCGCGCCATCGCTGAGGCGGGCAGCCCCTCGATCGTGCGGGCCGCGAGGCGGCGTTCCAGCTGTCCCACGCGGAGCAGGACTTCCAAGCCGTGGCGCGTGAGCGTGACGCGCACGCCGCGATCGTCGTCAGGATCGGTCGTGGTCTCGACGAGGCCTTTCGCTTCGAGCCGTTGAATGAACGTCGTGGCGGCGGCGCGGGACACGCCCAATTCGCGCGCCACGTCGCTCGGGCGCGCGCCGTCGGGGCCACCGAGATCCACGGCCGCCATCGCGGCATGGGCGCGCTGCGAGAGCCCAAAGCTCTTGTAGGCGCGATTGCCGGCCCGCTCGACCGCCTGGTAGGCGGCCGCGACGGCGTCCGTCAGCTGGAGCGCCAATTCCGAGCGATCAGCCATGCGCCGCCAGTCACGTGGGTAGTTGTTAACATGTTGATAGTTAACATACTAAACAGTTTCGGGCTTCGCAAGACCGCCGAGTCAGCAGATTTCCGACCAGTCGACTTTCGATTCTCGCGAGCACCGCGTGCATCGGAGGGCGTCGGGTTTCCCTTTGAAGTCCGCCCGCTCGTGGCAGTGGGGACAGACGGCGTAGGTCGTGATCACGTCCTCCCCTTCCCTGCCGCCGAGGGTAGGGCGGAGAACGCCGGTGCGGACGACGATGCTCCAGTGATCGGGCGGCGTGTCGCGGACGGAGACGTCGATGCGGCTGAGCCGGACGGGTCTCTGCCGCACTTCAATGACGACCTTGTCGGCGGTTGCTTCGACGATGGGATACCAGGCGCCTCGACGCAGCACGTCGGCGACATTATCCAAACATCGCGCCCACCCGATGGGACGACCCATGAAGCGGCCCAATGTAGCACATCACGCTACATTGCGTTATGCGCACCATCGGAACGGTTGCCCGACTCCAAATCCAGCGCGGCTCACTGAAGACGGGCGAGAAACCTACTCGGCGGTACGATCCCGCTCCGCTGCTCTCGGTCCCGAAACTGAATGTCACGCCGGAAGGCGCCCTGGGCGCGATCGAGGATGACGCGTGGGTCGTCGACGTGCACCACCGCGCGCATCCGCACACCAAGAACGAGGATGGCCTCCACGGCATTTCGCTCGGGTTCACCTCGCACTACGACGCGATGCGCGAGCACTTCGGCGACCGGGTCGTCGTCGGGTGCGCGGGCGAGAACATCATCGCGGAGACGGACGGCCGGTTCACGTACGAGGACCTGGCGGAGGGCGTGGCGATCCTGGCCCCCGACGGGAAGGAGCTGGTTCGGTTACGAGTGCTGCAAGTCGCCCACCCGTGCCGGCCGTTCACGGGATGGGCACTCGGAAAGCAAGTCGAACCCGAGGAGCTGAAAAAGCATCTGCAGTTCTTGGATGGAGGAATGCGGGGATTTTACTGTGTCGGTGAAGGGACGGGGACGGTTTCGTTGGGGGATGCGATCGCACTGCTTTAGGACAAGCGCGCCTAGCCGGGCGTCTAAGAGAGTTCGTCCCACGCCATTCCGGCTGTCTTATGACAGCGATCGCACGTCATTTCATTGGTCCTGGCTTCAATGCCCTGCCGATGCCGGCACGAGGGGCAGACCGCGTACGTCAGCGGAAAAATTCGTCCCAGTCGTTCGATGACGCGCGGCTCGCAACGCACGATCGTCCAACGCTCAGGCGGATGATAGCGGATCTCGAGGAACCGACGGTCCACCGGCACATTGTGCCGGTTGACGTCGAGGACGACGATGTTGCTGGAGGAGATCCGCACGACCGGATACCAGGCGCCACGGCGCAGCGTGTGCGCGCCGGAGGGACCAACCCGCGCCCACCCTTTCACCTGCAGACGCGTCGGCAGGACCATCCGCGAGCTTTCCATGGCCTAAGACTACCCTGCCCCGCAAGTGCCCGTCGTGACTGGAGTCACAGCGGTCGCGGTCGAAATAAGCTCACCCGCATTCCGAGAAACCGCAGACGTGACATTTCGCACATCCCTCGATAAACGCGAGCTGTGAGCCGCAGTCGGGGCAGGCACCGATGAAGTCCTGGCCCGGCCCGAGCGCGGCGCGAAGCGTGGCGTCGCCCGCGGTCCCCCGGACTACTTCGCTCGACGCGACAGCGGGAGTTGCGGTGCTGTCCAGCAGGTCTTGCTGCACGCCCTGCTTGTCCTGCATCCACTTCTCGATCGCGATGCCGATCGCGTCGGGAACCGACAGCACCTTGTGCGCTCCCAGTCCAACCGCGCGATCGGACGAGATACCGCGCAGCTGCCGATAGATCTCGGGCAGCGGCACGCCTGAGCGCAGCGCCAACGAAATCAGCCGGCCGATCGCCTCCACGTCCGCCATCAGCGCGCCGCCGGCCTTCCCGAGCGACATGAACACTTCGAACGGCTGTCCCTTGTCGTCCTCCGTGATGGTCACGTACATCGTGCCGAGCGGCGATTCGACGCGGCGCGTCGAACCCTTGAGTAGATCCGGGCGAGAGCGCTTCGCGCGCCGCTGCAGGTTCTCCGCTTCCACGTCGTGGAGCCGATCGCGAGTCAAATGCAACTCGGTCTCGAGCTCGGCGATCCGACTGAGCGCTTCGGTGAGCGCGTCCTTCCCTGGCGTGCCACCTGCAGCACCCTCTTGCACCTTCTTGGCGGTCGAGCCGGTGGACAGCACCTGGTTCTCGCGCGCACCATCGCGATACACCGTCACGCCTTTGCAGCCGAGCTGATAGGCATAGCGGTAGATCTGCTCGACGTACTCCTCGGTCGCATCATTCGCGAAGTTGCAGGTCTTGGAGATCGCCGAGTCGGTGAAGTCCTGGAAGGCGGCCTGCATCTGGATGTGCCACTCCGGTGTCACGTCGTGCGCCGTCACGAACACGCGCTGCCACGTCGCCGGCACGGTATCGAAATGAATGTGGCCGGCCTCCGCGATCTTCTGCATGAGCTCGTCCGAATACCAGCCCTCACGCTTGGCGATCGCCACGAAGTCTTCGTTCACATCGGGCATCAACACGCCCGCCTGATTGCGCATGAACGCGACCGCGAAGAGCGGCTCGATGCCTGACGAGCAACCGGCGATGATCGAGATCGTGCCCGTGGGCGCGACGGTCGTGAGATTGCAGTTGCGCAGCCGCCGCATCGGGCGAATGCGCTCGCCGCGGGCGTTGCGGGCGCAGGTCGCATCCGGTCCCCAGATCGAGCGGTCCCACTCCGCGAAGACGCCGCGCTGCTCCGCCAGCTTCTCGGACGCGACCTTCGACTCCTCGTCAATGAACTGCATCAGCTTGCGGCCAAGCGCGACGCCGGCGTCGGAGTCGTAGGAGATGCCGAGGCGGACGAGCAGGTCGGCCCATCCCATGATGCCCAGCCCGATGCGCCGAATCCGCTTCGCAAGACTGTCGATCTCCTCGAGCGGGTACCGGTTCGCATCGATGACGTTGTCGAGGAAATGCGTGCAGAGGTGCACCGCGGTCCGCAGGCTGTCCCAATCCACATCACTCGCCGTCTCGTTGACGAACAACCCGACGTTGATCGAGCCGAGGTTGCAGACGTCATACGGAAGCAGCGGCTGCTCGCCGCAGGGATTGGTCGCCTCGTAGCTGCCGAGATGCGGAACCGGATTGTAGTGATTGGCGCGGTCGATGTAGAACACGCCCGGCTCACCCGTCTTCCAGGCACCGTGGACGATCTGCTTGAATACGTCGCGGGCGTCGAGCTGCCCTACCACCTTGCCGGTGCGCGGATGGATCAGGTCGTACGACTTCCCAGCTTCCAACGCGAGCATGAACGCGTCCGTCACGGCGACGGAGATGTTGAAATTCGTGACCTGCGTGAGGTCATCCTTGCAGTGGATGAAGTCGAGGATGTCGGGGTGATCGACGCGCAGGATACCCATATTCGCGCCGCGGCGCGTGCCGCCCTGCTTCACCACGTCGGTCGAGGCATCGTACAGCTTCATGAACGACACCGGTCCCGAAGCGACCCCCATCGTGGAGCGGACGACGTCGTTCTTGGGCCTGAGGCGCGAGAAGGAGAAGCCCGTCCCACCCCCCGATTGATGCACGAGCGCCATCGCCCGCAGGGTGTCGTAGATCCCGGACCGTCCGTTGGAGAGCGCGTCCTCGACCGGCAGCACAAAGCAGGCGGAAAGTTGACCCAGCGGCCGGCCCGCGTTCATCAGGGTGGGCGAATTCGGCATCCACACCCGCGTCGCCATAAGCTCATAGAACGTCTCGGCGACGCTCTCAACCGCCTTCTGCGACGCTCCATACGCCCGGTCGGGAGCCGCGATCGTCCGGGCGACCCGCCAGAACAGGTCCTGGGGCTGCTCGACGGGCTTCCCGTGCTCGTCCTTGACCAGATAGCGGCGCTCGAGGACCGTGAGCGCGTTGGCGTTCAGGTCGAGGCTAGGGCGGTCTTCAGATGCGGTCATGCGCAGCTCACGGCGAATCGAGAGGAATTTAGGAAGTTAACGGAACGTGGAGGCCCAAGGTAGGCGTGTGCTTAGAGCCCGGCAAGACTGATGACTCGCGTTGGCGCGTCTCACACTCCGAGTATCAACATCACAAACTTGTTCGTTGTATCGGAAACGCCCCACGACGATGGCGCTCCGCCTCCGCGACATAGTGCTCCCACGTCCCGCGAATGCGCGCCCGCAGACCATCATCGACGTGACGCGCGACACGCGCGGGGACTCCCATGACCAGCGAGCCGGGCGGCACGTGCATGCCTTCGGGGACGACGGCGCCCGCCGCGACCACGCTGCCCGTTCCGATGCGCACGTCGTTGAGCAGGATACTCCCCATCCCGATGAGACACTCGTCTTCCACAACGCAGGCGTGCAGGATGACGCGGTGGCCCACGCCGACTCGCGCACCGATCAGCGCGGGCTTGCCCTCGTCCACGTGCACGATGGTGGCGTCCTGGAGGTTCGTATCCTCGCCGACCACGATTGGTGCCATGTCGCCACGGAGCACGGCCTGGTACCACACGCTCGAGCGTGGCCCCAACGTCACGTCGCCGAGCACGACGGCGCCCGGCGCGATGAAGGCGGTGGGATGGATTACTGGCGTACGGGCTGGAATGGCCACTGCACCCACGCCTCGGTCGGCTCGCCGTTCTTCTGAGCCGGGTTCCAGCGCAGGTTCTTCGCCATGTCGAGAGCTTCGTTGTTGAAGGTTTCCACATTCGAGGGCACAAACACGCGCGCTTCCATCGTCGTGCCGTTGCGCGAGACCCTCATGAGCAGAATCGCTTGCCGCGGAAAGATCGGGGCATCCTGAGGGACCGGGATGAGCGTCGGTGATAGCGGCACCGGGCGGGTGTCGAAACAGAGGTTGTCCTGATTGTACGCCGGACCGAACAGATCGCACGGGCCCGCGGCGTCATCGCCGGTGCTTTGCATGACGACCCGCATTGTGAACGTCTGACCCGGCGTGATCGTGACCTGCTGATCGTAGGTCTGGTACCCCGCGGCCCGCACGATCAAGTGATGGACGCCGGACGCCAACTCCAATTGCGTCCCTTGCACCTGCTGGCCCTCGATGGAAACGCGGGCCCCGCGCGGTATCCCTTGGAGCACCAGCCTTCCGGGCGGTCCCGACGGCGGCGCCGGGGGGGGAGGGCGTACGATCGCGGTGCGGCTCGTGTCAAACGATTCCGTCGCATTGTCGGCAGCGG
>Ga0209236_1002262_pt1 | contig 11782 bp, 11 predicted proteins | sample GraSoi013_1_40cm_FD_185819 | JGI IMG/M metagenome (GOLD analysis project Ga0209236, IMG submission 185819) | Grasslands soil microbial communities from the Angelo Coastal Reserve, California, USA - Sample 09_27_2013_1_40cm (SPAdes) (version 2) | ecosystem: Environmental > Terrestrial > Soil >... | reverse complement strand
CCTCGATCCTGCCGGTGGAGCACTGGCCGCTGCTGCGCCACCGCATGGCGACGCACCGGGTCCGCCCGTGGGGCTTCGAGAAGTTCCTGGCGCGCCATCCCGGGTACGTGCGGCGCGTGCTGGCCGAGGTGCGCAAACGCGGCCCTCTCGCCGCCGACGATCTGCCGGCGCCCGACGGGGCGGCCCGCCGTATCCCGGGCGCCTGGCACGGCTCGGTGCCGCGGGCGGTGCTCGAAGCGCACTTCGGCCGGGGCGCGTTGGCCGTCGCGGCGCGGCGGCCGAATTTCTCGCGGGTGTTCGATCTCGCCGAGCGCGTGATCCCGCGGGAACATCATCGCCGTCGGGTGGGACGTGCGGAGGCGCAGCGCGAGTTGTTGCTGCTCGCGGCCCGTGCCCACGGGGTTGGCACCGCACCGGACCTGGCCGACTACTACCGCGTGCCGATCCGGGAGGCGCGCGCGGGGATCGCGGAGTTGGTGGAGGCCGGCGAGCTGCGCGAGGTGCGGATCGATGGCTGGCGGCAGCCGGCGTATCTCCACCCGGACGCACGTCCACCGCGCCGGATCGACGCCGCGTCCTTGCTGTCGCCGTTCGACCCGGTGATCTGGACCCGGGCGCGCGCGGCCCGGCTGTTCGAACTCGACTATCGCATCGAGATCTTCGTGCCGGCGGCGAAGCGCCGCTGGGGCTACTACGTCTTGCCGTTCCTGCTCGGCGAGCGGCTGGTGGCGCGCGTGGACCTCAAGGCCGATCGCAGTGCGCGCCGCCTGCTCGTGCCGGCGGCCTACCTCGAGCGAGGGTCCGAGGCGGGCCCGGTCGCCGCGGCGCTCGCCGCTGAGCTGCGGACGCTGGCTGGGCTCCGCTCTAGGCGGCGTTCATCCCTGCAACGCAGCGCCCCTTGCGGCGTTTCGCGTTGCCACTCCCCGATAAACAGGCTACGTTCAGCCCCCGCCGACCCGACGGGTCACAGCCCCTTTTCACCTCAGGAGCCTCGTATGCGTCCCATCCTTCTCTTCTCCGCCGTCGCTTTCGCCGCCGGTGCCACGGCAGCCAGCGCCCAGAATCCTCCCCCCACTCCAGCCCCCGCCGTTCAGGCGCAGCGGGCAGGCATCAAGCTGTCGGACGTCGCCGGCACGTGGGAAGGCAAGTCCATGGTTGGCCCGAAGGACAGCGTGGTCGTGACGTACATGATCACCGCCACCGCCGACCCCAAGGGCTGGGCCATCACCTTCCCCGGCCGCGCTCCTATCCCGATGCGGATCGTCGCGACCGGCGGCGACAGCATCGTCACGGAATCCGGGCCCTATGCGAGCATCCTGCGGCCGGGACAGACGGTGACCACCCGCACCACCAGTCACTACACAGGTGACACGGCGACCGGGACCTTCGAGGCACACTACGCGTCCGGAGACGTCATCCGGGGCAAGGTCGTCGCTACGCGCAAGAAGTAGACACCTGCGGAGGGCCTTATGTCTCGCATCACTCGTGGTGGCGTCATCGCGGCCGCCGTCTGCCTCAGCCTCGCGGCTCCGGGCGCATCCGCTCAGACCCGGGCCGACAGCCTGGCGCTCGACAGCCTGCGCGCCGCGCTGCAGAAGTATCAGGATCCCTATGTCGCCGTCAACGACGGCTACTTCTCCACGGTGGGCTGCGTGGACATCGAACGGCCCGGTGCGCCGGGGCACGTGGCCTACCAGCCCGGTGGCATGGGCATCCACTTCCTGAACATGTCGGTCGTCGGGCCCGTCCCCGACCCTGCCCACCCACCGGTTCTCATTTACGAGCCAGACGGCGCCAAGCTCCGCCTCGTCGCCGCCGAGTGGTTCATCCCGCTCGCCACCGGCGTAAAGGGGCGGCCGCAGCTTCTCCACATGCCGTTCGACGGCCCGATGGAAGGCCATATGCCGTTGATGCCGATGGACCTCCACCACTGGGACCTGCATGCGTGGCTCTTCAAGCCGAATCCGCGTGGGATGTTCAACGCCACGAATCCGAACGTGAAGTGCGGCGGCTACTCCTACCGACTCGTCGAAGAGGCGCCGAAGCTCGTGCCCGTACCACAGCCATGACGGCGAGACTCACAGGGAGCTGAGCCTTGAAGATCGGGAAAGACGTAGTCCTGGTGACGGGGGCCACCGGCCAGCAGGGCGGGGCCGTGGCCCACGAGCTGCTGGCGAAAAAGCACCGGGTGGCGGTGATGACCCGCAAGCCAGACAGCCCCGCCGCCCAAGCCCTGGCCAAACGGGGCGCGAAGGTCGTCAAGGGTGACCTCGACGATCCGGCCAGCCTCGAGCAGGCTCTGGGTGGCGTCTGGGGCGTCTTCGCCGTCCAGAACACCTGGGAAGCCGGCGTGGAGAAGGAAGAAGCGCAGGGCAAACGGATCGCCGAGCTCGCCAAGCGCCGGGGCGTGGAGCACTTCGTATACAGCTCGGTAGGGTCGGCGCACCGGAAGACCGGGATCCCCCACTTCGACAACAAATGGCGGGTCGAGGAAACCGTGCGTCGCCTTGGCTTCCCGTCCTACGTCGTCATCCGGCCGGTGTTCTTCATGGAGAACTGGATCTCGGGGTGGTTCAAGCCCGGCATCGACCAGGGGAAGCTGATGATCGGGCTCAAGCCGGACACCGTGGTGCAGATGATCGCGGTCCGGGATATCGGCCAGTACGGCCGCCTGGCGTTCGAGAAGCACGTCGAGCTGCAGGGCCGGGCGATTGACATCGCCGGGGACGCGCACACCATGCCGGAGACCGCGCGGATCCTGAGCCAGGCCGCCGGGCGCACCATCACGTTCCAGCCAGTGCCGATCGCCGAGGTCCGCAAGGCCAGCATGGATTACGCTCTGATGCTCGAGTGGTTCGATCGCGTGGGGTACGACGTGGACATCCCGGCTGTCGCGAAGGAGTACAGGGTGCGGCCGACGACCCTGAAGGAGTGGGCAGGGAAGATCTCCTGGCCCTGAGTCCCTAGGGCCGTCACACGGTGAAGTAGAACGTGGCCCCCCGCTCGACCGCCCCCTCGGCCCACACCCGGCCACCGTGCCGGCTGATGATGCGGCGCACCGTCGCGAGCCCGACCCCCGTGCCCTCGAACTCGCCCGGGGCGTGGAGGCGCTGAAACGCCACGAACAACTTGTCGGCGTAGGTCATGTCGAACCCGGCCCCGTCGTCACGCACATAGTACGCCAGCCTCGCGTCGTGCTGGGTGACCCCGAATTCAATGCGCGCCCGAGGATGCTTGGCGGTGTACTTCCAGGCGTTGCCGAGCAGATTCTCGAGTACTAGGCGGAACAGTCGGAGATCACCGCTGATCTCGAGTCCTGAGGCGATGACGAACTCCACCTGGCGCTGCGGATCGCTCCGCTGCAGGTCCGCGGCGATGCTTTGGGCGATACCGCTCAAGTCGACGGGCTCCCGGCGCATCTCGGCACGGGTCACCCGCGACAGCTTCAGCAGGTCGTCGATCAGCGTGGCCATCTGTTGGCTGCTGGCCCGCACGCGCTGCAGGTACTGTTGGCCGGCAGCGTCCAGCTTCCCGGCGTAGTCCTCGAGCACTGCCTGGCTGAAGCCGTCGATGCTCCGCAGCGGCGCCCGGAGGTCGTGCGACACGGAGTAGGCGAACGTGTCGAGCTCGGCGTTGGCCGCCTCGAGGTCCGCCGTGTAGCGCTTCAGCTTGTCCTCGGCTTCCTTCCGCTGAGTGATGTCCCGCAGAAAAGCCGTGAAGACGTACTTCCGGCCGACGGTCAGCGGGGAGATCGTCAGCTCCACTGGGAATTCCACCCCGCTGCGCCGCACAGCGGTGATTTCGATCACCCGGTTCAAGACCGGGCCTTCGCCCGTGGCCAGGAAATGCTTCAGACCACGGCGGTGAGCATCGCGATGCTGCGCCGGAATGATGGTGTCAGCCAGTGGTTGCCCGATCGCTTCCTCGCGGGACCATCCGAACATGTCCTCGGCATGGCGGTTCCACTCGTTGATCACCCCGTCCTGATCGATCGCCACAAACGCGTCGTACGCCGCATCCACGATCCGCCGCGCGTATTCCTCGCCCGCCCGCAGCACCTCTGCCGCCCGGCGTTGCTCGGTCAGGTCGCGCGTGACCTTCGCGAACGCCACCAGAGTCCCGGCTTCGTCCCGCATAGCCGCGAGGACGACGTTCGCCCAGAAGTAGGAACCATCCTTGCGGACGCGCCAGCCCTCGTCCTCAGCCCGCCCTTGCGCGGCAGCAGCCTCGAGTTCTCGACCAGGCTTGCCTGCTTCCACGTCCTTCGGAAGAAAGAAGCAGGAAAAGTGCCGACCGAGAATCTCCTCGGCGTTGTAGCCTTTGATCCGTTCGGCACCGGCGTTCCAGCTCGCCACGCGTCCCTCAGGATCGAGCATGAAGATCGCGTAGTCCTTGACAGTCTCCACCAGCAGGCGGAATCGCTCCTCGTACCCAGGGAGAGCCGGTGTCGCTGCCGCATGCCGAGAGTCTTGAGAGGGAACGCGCTTGCGGGAGGTCATAGGGCTACAATACTACCTACTCACCCGTCAGCATTCTTCGCCTCAACGCCGCCACGCGCCGCCGCACGGTGCCATCGTAGATCCGGTCGCCCACGCGCACCATGATCCCGCCCAGGATGCGCGGGTCGGCGCGGAAGTGAGCCCGCACCTCCTTGCCGATCGCCTTGGCCAACCGCTCGACGATCTGCGCCTCGAGCTGGTCGTCCGCCTCGTCGACGAGGGTCACCCCGGCGTGGACCCGGTTCAGCCTCACGTCGAGCAGCGCCAAGTACTCCTGCGCGATGTCGACGAACAGCCCTTGCCGGCCGCGGCGCACCACCGCCTGCAGAAACCGCACGAACTCCGGCGGCGCGCTCCCGGCCAGTGCCTCCTCGAGCAGTTTCGCCTTCACGCCCTTGGCGACCCGCGGCGACTCGAGCACCACCGCGATCCGCTCAGCCGCCTGCACCGCCCCGGCCACGGCGTCGATCAGCCGGCCGTACAGCACCACCTGCTGCGTCGCCGCAGCCGCCGCCAGCAGCGCCTCGGCGTAGTTGCGGGCGATCGTGGCGTTCTTCATTGCCGCTTCTCGAGACTGGCCAGATACTCGACCACCAGCTTGCGGTTCGCGGCCGAGTCGAGGTTCTGCTCGATCACCTTGGAGGCCGCGGCGATGGAGAGGTCCACCGCCTCGCGCCGCAGGGCCAGCAGCGCCTTCTCCTTCTCCTCCTCGATTTCCTTGCGCGCCCGCTCCAGCAGCTGCTCCTGCTCGGCCCGGGCCCGCTCCAGGATCCCCTGCCGCTCCTTCTCAGCCAGCGCTTGCGCGCGTGCGATGATCTCCTGGGCCTCACCCCGGGCATTCCCCAGGGTCTTCTTGTGCTCCTCCAGCAGCCGCGCCGCCTCCGCACGGGCCCGCTCGGCCTCGTCCAATTGCTGCTGGATCCGCTTCTCCCGGTCTTCCACGGACTTGAGGATCGCCGGCCACCCGAACTTCCACAGCAACGCCAGCAGGAGCAGGAAGACGACGACGGTCCAGAGGATCACGCCGGGGTTGATGGAGAAGGGCGTGAAGGCCGGGCCATCGGCCTCCCGGAGCAGCACCACCAGCAGAGCCGGCATTACCGGATGAGTTTGAAGAGCAGCGCGAACACCAGCGCCGCCAGCCCCACGCCTTCGATCAGCGCCGCGGTCAGGATCATGGCGCCGCGGATGTCACCCGAGGCCTGCGGCTGGCGCGCGATCGCCTCCACCGCCTGGCCGCCGATGCGGCCGATACCGAGCCCCACGCCGATCACGGCGAGACCGAGCCCGAGCCCGGCGCCCAGCAGCGAGTTTGCGTTCTTCGCGACCGCTTGGGCGGAGTTCAACGCCGTGGTGTCAGCCTGCTGGGCCACGTTCAGGAGCAGCGTCACCATGTCGTGCATGTCATTCCCCCCCCCTCGGCGCCTCGGCGCCTCGGCGTCCACGTATTAGTGTTCGTGCCGCATCATCCCGATGAAGACCGACGTCAGGAGCGCAAAGATATACGCCTGCAGGAACGCCACCAACAGCTCGAGCAGCATCATGAACAGCACGAACGCCACCGAGCCCACCGCCACGCCCCAGCTGGCGAAGATGAAGATGAGGCCGAGCAGCGCGAGGATCACGAAGTGCCCGGCGGTCATGTTGGCGAAGAGCCGCAGGCACAGCGCGAACGGCTTCACCAGCTTCCCGATCAGCTCGATCGGGGTCATGATCGCCAGCATCAGCGCCGCCAGTGCCCCCGTCATCCCCGGGGGCACGAAGAAGATCGTCGTCAGATAGCCCTTGAGGCCCAGCGCGACGATCCCCGAGATCTCGATCGTCAGGAAGGCCATGAGCGCCAGGGCGCCCGTCACCGCCAGGTTCCCGGTGGGCGTCGCCCCCCAGGGGAAGAGTCCCAGCAGATTGCAGTAGAGGATGAAGAAGAAGAGGGTGAGGATGTAGGGCGCGAACTTCTCGCCGCCGTGGCCGATGTTGGCGATGGCGACGTCGTTGCGGACGAACAGCACCATCGCTTCGATCGCCGCCCCGAAGCCGCGCGGGGCCTTTCCTTCTTGATGACGCCGCTCCACCTGCCGCCCCGCGAGCCGGATGGTGAGAAACACGAGCAGCGCCGCGAGGCCCATGAAGACGACGTGCTTGGTGGGAGAGACATCGATCCCCACCACCCGCCAGCCGGTCGGCAGATGCCACTCCCCGAGCCCGAACGGCAGCTCCACCACGTGACTGTCGGACGTGTGGGCGAAGATCATGGCACCGATATCGGGGGGGGGGGCCTGGGTCATCGCAGAAACCTGGTCTCCGTAAAGAGCAGCGGCAACAGCACGCCGAGATAGCCGAGCGCCGCGGGGAGGAGGGCGAGCCGGTCGCGGTGCGTCGCGCTCACCGCGAGCAGGATGCCGAGCATCAGGGCCCGGATCCCCATGCCGCCGAGCCAGCGGCCCAAGAAGACGGGCTGCGAGGCCGTCATCGCGGGTCGCAGCAGCGCCACCGCGGCAGTCTGGGCGACCATGGCGAGCGCACCCCCGATCCCTGCCGCCCGCCCCCCAAGCACGACCGCCACCGCCACCAGTCCCACACCCACCGCGATCAGTAGGACGTAAGGCCTCACGCCTTACCCTTCCCCTTTCCCCCTTCCCCTTTCTCCGCCTCCGTCTCCCGTTTCACCCGGTAATAGATGTTCATGAACCCGCCGAAGCCGCCGAGGAAGCCGCCCGCGATCGCGAACAGGGGGCGCGTGTGCAGCCAGCCGTCGAGCGCCCAGCCGGCGGCGCCGAACAGCAGGATCGCGAAGGCGAAGGTGAACCCCGTCGCCACGTATTCATAGCCCTGGCCGAAGCCGCGGGCCGCAGGATCCTGCTTGTCCCCGGGCATGCGTCGCGCGGTAACTTAGGTGCTTGTGAAAAATTTCGCAAGCAAACCCTCACCCGGGCGCCAAAGCCGCAACTTTATGTGGCGCTTGGGAGTATGATGTGATAATCTTCGCCCTTCATGACCCCGACCCAGTCCCCATTCCCCAGTCCCCAGTCCCCGTCGTTGGGGGATGTCGAGCTCCTCGAGCGCCTCGGCGTGGCGCGCGCCGACCTGCTCGTCCAGGTCTCCCGCCGCATCGTGGGCCAGAAGGACATCGTGGACGGCATCCTCACCGCCGTGTTCGCGGGCGGCCACGCGCTGCTCGTCGGCGTGCCGGGGCTCGCCAAGACCCTGATGGTTCAAACCACGGCCCAGGCGCTGGACCTCAAGTTCTCGCGCATCCAGTTCACCCCCGACTTGATGCCGGCCGACATCACGGGCACGGAGATCATCGAGGAGGACCAGGCGAGCGGCAAGCGCAGCTTCCGGTTCGTGCGCGGCCCCGTATTCGCCAACATCGTGCTGGCCGATGAGGTGAACCGCACCCCCCCCAAGACGCAGGCCGCCCTGCTGCAGGCGATGCAGGAGCATCAGGTGACGGCCGGTGGCCAGACGCACGCGCTGCCGAGCCCGTTCTTCGTGCTGGCGACGCAGAACCCGATCGAGCAGGAGGGGACCTATCCCCTGCCCGAGGCCCAGCTCGACCGCTTCATGTTCGAGCTGCGGGTCGGCTACCCGTCGCAGGCCGAGGAGGAGGCGATCGTCGAGGCGACGACGGCCGATGTTTCGGCCGAGGTGACGCCCGTGCTGACGGCCGAGGACGTGTTGGCGCTGCAGCACCTGGTGCGGCGCATTCCGGTTACCAAGGCGCTGGTAGGGGCGGCGGTGGGGCTGGTGCGGCGCACCCGGCCGGCGGACCCCGCAGCGCCGGCCTTCATAAAGGAATACATCTCGTGGGGAGCCGGCCCGCGGGCGTCGCAGTATCTGGTTCTCGGGGCCAAGGCGCGGGCGGCGCTGGACGGGCGGCCGCTGGCCGACTACGACGATCTGCGGGTGGTGGCGCCGCTGGTGTTGACCCACCGGTTGGTGATCAACTTCGCCGCCGAGGCCGCGGGGCGGGCGGCGGCGGACATCGTGGAGGAATTGGTGCGAGGCACGAGGTGGGACTCCTGAGAATCCTACCGGTGTTGGGCGTCATGGTCGGCGCGCTGTGCGCATGCGATCCGGCGCGCGGGCCGGTTCAGCCACTCCTTGCGGGCACCTGGGGTGGGGACAACGCCGGCCTGATCGCGACCGACTCGAGCGCCCACGTCCACATCGGGTGCACGGCCGGGGATGTCGAGGGGGCGCTGCAAGTGGGCCGGGACGGCCGGTTCGACGCGGCGGGCCGCTACAACGTCACGCTGTACCCGGTGGCCCGCGGCCCCGATCACCCTGCCCGTTTCAGCGGTCAGATCGCCGGGATGGTGATGACCCTGTTCGGGAAGGAGCCGCGGATGGGTGTCTGTCCGATCTGCCGGCGGCCGACCCACTAAGCTGTTGATTCCTACGTTTCCCTCCGCGTTAGAAGCAGGTTAATTCCTTCTCCCGGAACGTGTTGACAACTGGTTGAACACCGCCTCTTATTGTTCCATCCGGGAACGATTCAGCCAGTCATTTCCATGCCTCACCACCACCTTTCCACGCTTGGCGTCCCGCTGCTCCGCAGCGATGCCGGCGAGAATGTCCGCTTCCGCACCAGGAAGCATTTGGCGCTGTTGATCCGGCTGGCGGTCGAGTCGGGCAAGCGCCTCAGCCGCGACTACCTGCAGGAGCTCCTGTGGCCCGAGGTCCCCACGCACCTCGCCCGCCATTCCCTCGCCCAGGCGATCTCCGTGCTGAAGGCCAAAGTCGGGCCCGACCACCTGGTGATCCAACGGGCTACCGTCGTGCTGGTCGAGGGAGCCGTCGATGTCGACATCCATCGGGTGGGGACGGAAAACCTCGAGGTGCGTGGGCGGTTCCTCGAGGGGTTCGAGGTTCCCGGCGTGCGCGCCTTCGAACAGTGGAAAGACGAGTGGCACGCGAGACTGGCGCCGAAGATCCGAGACACGCTGGTTCGCCAGATGGACGCCGCGCGCCGCATCGGGGATTTCGAAACCGTCGAGCGACGAGCCCAGATCCTCCTCGATCTGGACCCGACGAGTGAGGACGGTGTTCGGGGCCTGATGGAGGCCCGGGCGTACGTCGGCGACCGGAGCAACGCCCTCAAGGCGTTCGGCCGGTATGAAGCCCTGCTCGCCGAAGAGTTCGCCGCCAAGCCCTCCGCCGACCTGGTGCGCATGACGGACCTCCTGCGGGAGGGGCGGCGGTCTACGCCCCGGCCCTGTGTCGCTGAACAACCCCTCGCGCAGCTGCCGCCACGGCGGTTCGAAGGCGAATTCCTCATCGGCCGGGAGCGCGAGTTCAGCGGGCTGTACGACGCCTGGGTGGACGTGCGGGGCCGCGCCCCCCGTGTCGTCGTCGTTACCGGCGACCCGGGGATGGGGAAAACCACGCTCGCCAATGCCTTTGCCTCCACCTGTCAGATGGAGGGGGCCGTCATCGCGCGCGCGCAAGCCTACGACGCGGAGCGCGAGCTGCCGTTCGCCGTCCTCGCCGAGCTGGTCCGCCAGCTGACGACCCAGCGGGCGATCGGGGCTGCGGACCCCGAAGCGCTGAGCGAGCTCTCCCGGGTCAATCCGGAGATATTTCAGGCCTTTCCGGGCGTCCCGAAGCCGGTGGATTGGTCACCGGAAATCACCCCGTTGCGGCTGGCGGACGCCTTCCTGAAGACGGTCAGGGCGGCGGCAGGAGAGAGCCCCCTGTTGCTCATCGTGGACGACATTCACTCGGCGGACAGTGCGACCGCCGCCATCCTGCATCTTGTGGCACGCAAGCTGGTCGGCACCAGGGTGATGCTGATCCTCACGGCCCGGCCGAGCGAGCTACGGGTCTCTGCGGCGCCCGCGGCGCTGGCGTCGGACAGCTCGATCGAGGGGATGCGCGTACTCGAGCTCGACCCGCTCCCGCCCGAGGCTGGGGGGGCTCTCGTCGCGAGGCTTTCCGGCGGGGCGCCGGCCGGTTCCGCCCAACCACCGACCGAAAGGATTCTGCGGGCGAGCAGCGGCAATCCCCTCGCTCTCGAATTGCTGACGAAGGAGTGGGCGAGTCACACTCAGACTTCGCTGCTGCGGGACTTGGAAGCGCTGAACACCCAGCCGGCGGCGACGGTGGGCATTCCCCGCGCGATCGGCACCGTGTTCGAGCGGCAGGTGCGACGACTGGACCCGGCGACCCGTGCCGCCCTGGACCTGGCGGCCGTCCTCGGCCGCCGGTTGACCGATCTACCGCTCTACGAAGCGGTCGGGCTGTCGAGCGCGGCTGCGGCGGAGGCGCTGTCGCGACTTCACGATGAGGGCTTTCTCCGCGAGGTGGGCGGGGAGCTCGAGTTTCGCAACGAGCTGATCCGGGCGCAGGCGTACTACGCGGTAGCGGGGAAGGCGAGGCAGCACTTGCATCGGCAAGTGGCCCTGCTTCTCGCCAAGGAGGAGCCAGGGAATGAAGGCCCGTCAAACCTGGAGGTCGCGTGGCATTTCTTGCGTGCCGCCGACGCTCATAGGGCGGCCCGCTATGCCCTGGCAGGAGCGGAGACCGCTATCGCGGTCGGCGGCCCGCATGAAGCGGAACAGGTCCTTGAAGTACTCCTCGGTGCGACGCTGGACCAAGAAACCACGCGTCGTGCAAGACTGGTGCTTGCCAGAGCCTTCTTGGAGCAATCGAAGGCTCAAGCAGCCGTGCCGCTGCTCAGGATCTTGCGGGAAGATTCTGCGCTCGAGCCGATGCAACAAGCGGAGGTCCACGGGCTGTTCGCGAGGGCTCTGTACCTGGCCAATGACAGCGGCGCGTGCGAAGCGGCTGGGGAGGCGTTGCGGTCAGCTCGGGAGACCGGAGATGTCCCACTCATCGCACGAGCTCTGTTCGAATATGCGCGCACCGGTATCGAGGAAGGCGAGTCCGAGAGAGTGGAGGAAGCAAGCGCCGAATGTGACAGACTGTTGCTTCTGCCCGGTGGCAGGCAGGAGGCGATGATCTTCTACGCTAAGGCGTTTTGTGACTATTACTCCTTTGAGGTCGAACGAGCCGAGTTCAATCTTCTCACGGCAATACGACTCCTCGATCGCTCCCCCCAGTCATCGCGTCTATCCCTGTTCTACACAGGGTTAGGAATCTGCAGGTACTCAAAACTCGAGTTAGACTCAGCCCAAAGCGCTCTCGCGACCGCCATCAGGCTCGCTTCCGAGGTGGGCGACGACTCTCGAGCATCAATGATTAGCAACGCAAGGTGCACTGTAGAATGGATTCGCGGAGACTTCGCGAAGGCGATCACCTTCGCCCTTGAGAGCATTGAA